>Ga0172375_10008239_pt1 | contig 14071 bp, 18 predicted proteins | sample LakKiv1m_FD_114537 | JGI IMG/M metagenome (GOLD analysis project Ga0172375, IMG submission 114537) | Freshwater microbial communities from Kabuno Bay, South-Kivu, Congo - kab_092012_11.1m | ecosystem: Environmental > Aquatic > Freshwater > Lake | place: Democratic Republic of the Congo...
AAAGGTTGTAATACTCGCGCGCCAGCCGGCCGTAAGTGTCACAGTGCATCCCGCGCGGCTTGTCCGGGAGAGGATCAAAGGGCCAGCCCGGCCCCGTGTGCGCGCCGAGCCGCCGCCGGATCGCTATCATCCGGTTGTCTATGGTCGTCTGGAAGTCGCCGCTTTGGGCCGTCTCATAGGTCAGGTTGTGGCATACGCGGCACCAAAAGCGCGGGCCGCCGTAGATCGTCGCGCAGCGCCGGCCGCACTGGGGACACAGCCACCAGTAACGCCGGCCGCCAAAGCGCGGGGTGGTCACTTCCCAGCGCACAAGGTACGGGGTCACGGGTTGCCCCTGGTAGCTGTAGCTCAGGAAGACCCCGCCGCGCCCGGGGTCGGTTGCCAGTTGCAAAGCGGCCGTTTCCTGCCCGTCGCGCGTCCGCTTCCAGGATATGGTATAGAGCCGCGCGGCCGTCGGGTCCGCAATCCGGGTGAAGACATGATGCGCGCCGAGGGCCAGCTTGTCATCTACCGTGCTCTTTTTCTCCCAGCGATACCAGTCTCCGCGGCCCATAAAGCCCCCTTCTTGCCAAAATCCACAGTCAACCCGCGCCTTTGCCCGGTCCCTTGAGAGTTTGCCGGGAATTGTCCCACGCGCCCCGCAACCGGGGTCATTTCGCCCCGTCCAAGCCCGGTAAGGCTTCAATTTCGGCCTGCAAACGGGCGATATAGGCCGGGTCCTGGTCAAATTTTGACCACGCGGCCAATACAAAATCAGCCAGGCCGCCCAGTTTCAGCAGCTCGTTTGCATCCAACTTCCGGCCGTCCACCTCCGGGGATCGCAACCCGAACGCGCCAGGGATCGCGACCATGGCCGCCGCGGCTTTGGCCGGTTCATCGGCCCAAACGATCGCTTGCCGATACTTGCCGGCCCAGCTCTTGACCACGGGGTCAACGTGGGCCGCCTTGTTGTCAGCCCCGAAAGAGACCACATCGAAGTTGACGCAATACTCCGCCCGTAGGGCTTGCCACAAGGAGAGGGCGTTAAGTTCCCCTTCGATCAGCCACAGGGTAGAGAAGTGCGCGCCGGCCATGTTGAGGCCAAACGCCAGACATTGCCCGCCGCTCTTCGAGCTGTAACGCAAGCCGCCCTCTACCTGGTCAGTGAAGCGGTATTTGAGCGCGGTCACCTGGTCACGCTGCCAGGGTAGCAGGATCGCCGGCCGGCGCCGCTCAAGTTTGCCGTCCCAGGCTTCCCCATACCCCAGGCCCCACGCTTCCCAGGTTTCCGGGAGAATGCCACGGGAGAGAAGATAGTCAGCCCCCGGATCGCCGGCGGGAGAGGCCAGCCGGGCTTGCGCCTCGCGCAGCTCGCGCCGGGCCGCGTCCTGCCAGGCCGGTGTCTTCCACGCGGCCGGTTTCGGCGCCGATGCCACGGGCGCCCGCCGGATCACCGCCGGGGAAGGGCCCGCGCGGCCGCCCAGGTAATCAACCGCGCCGAGGAAGTCATGGGCCAGGCCGGCCCATTGCACAAAGCCGATGGCGTCATGCGCGGGGGTTTTGCTTTCCAGGGGCCAACATTGCCGACAAAAAGCGACATCGGCCTTGACGTGAAACCGATCTTGACCGCCGCACTTCGGGCATGGGCCGGAAAGCTCCGCGGTGCTTTCCTTGCGCAGCATGACCAGCCGGCCGGCCAGGTCACGCAGGTCAGTTTGTGCTTTGAGCCTCTCAGTATCTATGTCTTTTCGCAGGATCATAAGGCCCCACTTTCGCGGGAAACGCGGGAAACGCGGCTTTTTTCTAACTCTGTTTCGTACACACGTGATTTTATAAAACCATATTTTCACGTCTCGCAAAGGATGGAAAACCCCGCGTTTCCCGCGTTTCCCGCGTCAAGGCTTGCGCGTCAAGGTGAAAAGCAGCCGGCCCCCGGAATTGTCCTCTTTGAGCTGCCAGCCTGCCAAGGCCAGATTTCCCCGCAATTCTCGCAGCGCGCGGGCTATAGCCTTGCTGCCCCCCAGGAGAGGAATCGAAGCGCCGGCGTGTGATAGGTTACTGACCAGGGTTGCCGGGGATACGCGTCCGAGCTGTAAGGAATCCAAACCTGGCCCAAATTCCAAGATCGCAGCCAGAAGAGGATCGGCGTCACCCACGGCCAGCCTTTGGGCTTGCGCCCAGGCTTGCAGACAAGGCACGGCCGCCGCTTCCTGGTCGGTTGCTGCGCACCAAGACCAAACCAGCTTGGCAAAGTCTACAAACCTGTGAGGCAAACCCGCCGGCGCTTTGCTCTGCCAGGCCAACAGATTCGCCGCCGCTTGTGCCAGGTAAACCAAGATGCCGTCTCGATTTCCTGCTACGTTTCCCTTCAGATCGTTGTCACCCTGGCGCGCGTCGTCGGTCAATTCTCCGGTTAGCATGGGCAAGGTTCGTTCTGCTACATCGGCGCGCGCGAATACGGCCGTTCGTGACGTGACGATCACCGCGGCCCTTATGGGCCGATCGCTAATTTTGCCCGTGGTAAAGTACTCGCGCCCCTGCTTGCGGCCGCCCGTCACGGCCACGGCCAGCGCGTCAGGAAGCCACTTTGCCGGCGTTGCGTCAACGTTATCGAGGCCAAACAGAGGCCGGCCAGCCGCCAAGGCCCAAAAGTCGCGATCGTCTTCCGAAAGTGGGGTCAAGTCCGCTTCCGGCCCCAGCCAGGTTATCAGAATCGCGCGGGCCAAGGTAGATTTGCCGCCGCCCTTGCCCCCTAGCGCGGCTAGCAAGGGCAAAGGTCGCAGGTTGGCCAACAGCGCGGGAAGCCAGGTAGACAACAAGAGCCGTTGCACTTCCGGCGTGTAGCTGGGTGCCTCAAAAGGCGCGGTCATCGCGGGGGAAAACGCAGTCAGGGTCAGTGGGTCAACGGGCTTTGCCGTCGGGTCCCAAGCTGGCAAACTGGCGTCAGCCGCAAAGAACACATCCCCGTCGCCGTTTCGATGTAGGGTCAGTCGGCCGTCCGCTTCCGTTCTCACATAGCCTGTGGGGCCGCAGGAAACAAGCACGCCCCGGTCTTGTACGAGAGTCCAACGCGCAAGCCGCATTTGCCGGCCCTCGCGGAAAGCAGCGGTTTGCAAGTCGGCCAACAGCCACGAAAAAGCCACCTCAGTTGGGTTTATGCCGGTTTCCGCCAAGGTAGACCGCAGGGCTAACCCTTTGTCGTCAAGGGGCAACGCGCGGCCGTCATCGGCCAGAAGATAGGGCATTTCTTCGCCCAGGTCGAAAAGCAAGCGACCTTGGCGCAAGAGCCAGGCCCGAATCTTGTAAGCCACAACGTCCTTGATGTTGCGCCCGTACTTGTCACCGAGCTGGTCATTCACCCAGGGGGCAAAGTCAGCCAGGCTTGTAGCCTTGTGGGGAGTTGGGATCTTCGCGGGTTGAGGATGCGCGGCCAGCATGGGCGCCAGCTCTGCCAGGTCCGCGCGTGCGTCTGCCAGGGTCAGCCCCAGGCTTACTAGTTCCGCGCCGGCGTCATCGGGGTTGGGCGTTTTGAGGTCAAGGGTTAAGTCAACATGGCCCTTTCCCTGGCCGGTCGTCACGCGCACGTCAAGCGCCTGGCCGTCAGGGGTGACCAGATACTTGACCTTGCCGCGCCGTACAATCGCCTGGCCCTTACGCCAGCCGCCCCAGATCAAGCGTGTTGCTGTATCCTGGTCAGTTTGCGCCGGGAGGTTGGGGGTCAGTTCATCGCCGGGGATCGCCGTCTTGCTTTCAGCGATTGCGAAGAAGAGCCGGCCGTCATGCTGGCCAGCAAACCCGGTCACGGTCACGGGTTCGTCATGGGTCGCGTTGCGCCAGATCGCCGGCCCCGTGAAGGTCTGGTCAAGACCTCGTGCCGGATCATGCGGCCCCGAGCCGTTGTCGCGGTCCGCGGGGATCACAATTGACTGACCGGCCAGCGCGGCAAAGTCCAGGTCTGCCAAACTGGGGTCTTGCGCGCCGCGCGTGTTCGTGGTATCATGGGCTTGGTCGTGGGGTTTGCCGCCCATGGCCAGCCCGCCGTCGCCCTGCCCCCCCGCGAAGGGGGCATGGTTGTTTAAGTCGCCCGCCATCATTTTGTCACCTCGCTGTCAGAGCTGCCCAGGGTTGCTCCCCATCGGATCACCAGCCAAGATCAAACCGCCCAAGCCGAGCCGTTGCCGGGCCAGCTCCGAGACGGTCAAACCTTCGGACCGTGCCAGGTTGTCAAGCGCGGTGCGTTCCGCTTCGGTCATGCGGACCCTTACCGCTGCCAGTTTGCAAAGTTCATCCGGTTTTACCTTTCCACGCGCCATCGTCTCTACACCTCCGTTCGTTCGGTCCCAGGTACAAAAAAGCCGGCCCAAGGGTTGCCCCCTGGCCGGCGTAGTTACGTGCTATAGCATCTATGTCATACTTTGTCATACAGCTTGCATAAGCAGCTTGACAAACGGGTGTAACCCATGTTACAACATAGTTCGCGCCACACGCAAACTAAAGCGCCGCCCCGCAAGGGCAAATGCGAGAGAGACAGCCGCCCCGCCGCCAAGCAGAAGGGTTGTCTCTCTTTGCTTTTTTGAGAGGCCCGCCCCGCCGCCAAGCAGAAGGGGCTTTCTCGAAAAGCACTGTCTCAATTCCGAGCATTCTACCATAACTTGCCCGAAACGTGAAACTCTTTACAGTTCTCAAGGTACAAAAAAGCGCCGGTCTCCCTATGCGGGGGCCGGCGCTCTGGTTTAACACTGGCGCTCTCCGCCGATACCACGGCCCCCCCGAGTCTTGCCGCGCGACGCGCAGCAAAACAGGATACAACGTGTGCTTCTCCGTGTGTTCGCTGTCAGGGGCCGGGGGGCGGGCCAGCTCCTAACAGCCCTTTTCGGGCCGGGACGGTGCGGGTATGGCAAGACGTAGTGTACAACAGGATACCGCTTGCTGTCAAGTGACGTTGCACAGAATACACTCAAAAGTTCTACCCGCCGCGCGTCTATCAATCGCCCCCCTTGCACGTCGCCACGGCCAGCTTCCGGGTCAGGTACGCGCCGCAGAACGGCGCCACAGGTCAGACATAGAACGTCTTCCACGCGTCACGCTCCTTTCATCGGCCAGGGCCGCGCGTAGCAGGGCCCGCGCCGGTCTTTCGTGCGGGTGAAGCCCCGCGCGCCGAGCCAGGCTTGCACGGCCGGCGGGAAGTCCTGCCCCGCTTCGGGTCGGACCTCGTAACATTCCGCCGTGGGCTTGCCTTGCCCGCCGCAAGCGCCGGTCGCTTCGATCACCGCTTGCATCTCTGCCGGTCATCGCTTCACCTCCACAGCCGCATAACGGACAGTCAGCCGGCGCGCCTGATCGTCGGCCCCAACGATGGTCACCACCTGCCCGACCCGCCGCACGAGGTAGCCACGCGCGCGCAGATTCCGCACCAGGTTGGCAGCCATACGGACGGTGGGCGTCTTGTAAGTTGCGTTCATCGTCGTTGCGCCAAAACAGATTGCTGCCCACCGTGAAGCTCAACCGGTGTGACGTGCACAGCCGGCGTCATGTCGCCGGGTCCGTAGACTTCCCCTTCGATCACCAGCACGGGCACGCCGTAAGAGCTCGAGCTGTGCGCGGTGGTCAGGGTTAAGGCGTCTATGTCTTCCACGGGATCACCTCGCTTCTTCGTCTTCGTAGGTCTCAAAGGCCGCGCACAAACAGCCGTCTACCTCGCAAGCGCCGCTTGGGCCGTGGTCTTCTTCCGCATGACCGCAGATACACGCGCCGAGCCACGCGTCAAGATCAATCGTGGTCGCGCCGTCCTGGTCGCGCAGGATCAAAAGGCCGTCATCTTGCTCTAAGCTGCCCAGGGTTGCCGGGTCGTTGACCTGGTGCTCGTCGCGCACGTGGGCCAGGATTGCGGCCCGGTCTTCGCTCTGGAAGCCGCACAGATCGCAAACGTAGTTTGCCATCGGGTCATGTCCTTTCGTGTGTCACGCCATTATACACGGTCACGCTTGCCGCCTTATGCGCAGCTCCGCGTCTTTGCGCGCCGAGCAAGTGTCATGCGCGCCGATGTAGCAGCCCGGAAACCCGATCTTGAACCAGCTTTCGCCGTCCTTGAAGACCTGGTTACAGAACACGCAACTACTGACCTTCCGGTCACTGGGGCCGGTCATGGTCAGCACAACCGGGCTTGCTTTGCGCCGCCGGTCGTGGGCTATTGCTGGCATGGCCGCGCCTCTGGGAAGCTGTCAAGCCGCTCGTTGCGCACGGCCAGGCCGCCCACGTGGGCAAAAAGCGGATGCGGGATCACCGTCCAGTACTCGGGCCGCATATTCCAGCGCGCGGCTTGCCCGCCGATGAATTCCGGCCAGCCGGCCCGGACCCATAGCGCGTGCATGGTCTCGATTGCTTCCTCTGACCGCCGGGCCAGGAAGCGGGGCGGGAGGAAGAGCCGGGACCCGCAGCGCGGGCAACGCATGTCCAGGTTGGAAGACCAGCACGCGCCCGCATGGTCGCAGTTTTCGGGTTCAACGTCGCCTATCAGGTCAACGGGCTTGCCGTCCGGCCCAAAGGCCACAACGACAGGAATGTTGAAGGTCTGCCCCTGGTGGGTGAAAGTGATAGTGTCCATAGAGTCCCCCTTGTTGGTCTTGGGCCAGGGGGTGTATACTTGCCCCTGGCAGTTGGGTTGCACCTTTTGCCGCCGGGCCGGTTGTGTTCGTAGCACAGCCGGCCCCCTCGCGTCTTCTGTCGTCTGTCCGGTCATCACCCCCCTTCAACCCCTACAAAAGCCCCACACGTGACCCCGCGCCCAGCCCGTGGGCTGTTTGCGAGTTTTGTGGGGGGCAGTCTTCACGCTTCCAGATCGCCGCCCCAGTCCAGGGGGTCAAGCGCGCGGGTCTCCGCGTCTATCGGCGCCTCTTGGGACGCGCCGCGCAGCGTTCCGGCCTGGTACGCCGCGCGTAGCAGCTCAGGAAACGCGCCGCCTTGGGGTTGGGCTGGGAGCTGTAGCAACTTCACTTCGGGGGCTAGGGCCTGCCGGCCGTCTATCACCCGCTCGCGGATGATTTGCCGCCCCTCGTGGTAGACGTGCTTTTCGATCACGGGCGGGTTATCGGTCTTGCGATAGGCCCGGATCGCGAAGGCACTGGCCGCAATGACGCCCGCGACCACAAGGCCGCCGATGAGGATCACGGCCAGGATAAAGAGCCGCTCCGAGCCGATGAGCCACACGGCCAGCAGCGCGCCCGCAATCAACGCCAGGGCCAGGGCAATGCCCAGGCCGCTTACAGTTTCGCTTTTCATCCTCGCCCCCTGTAGCCCGCTTGGAGTCGGCGCGCCCGGTCCCAACCGATACCAAACTCCCCGCGCAGATCGTCAGCCGTCGCGCCGTTGGCCAGCGCCTGGTCAATCCGGGCGTACTCTGCCGGCCCCAACTCCCGCCGGCCTTGCCCGCCGCGGGAGTCGCGCGCCAGGTCAGCGAAAAGCGCCACGCTGGGCAGATCGCTGTCCAGGGTGTCAACCTGGTCGGCGCGCGGTAAGCTCCGATACTGCCGGCCGGTCATCATGGGGACCTGTAGCCGGGTCGTGCCATCGGCCGTAATCAGCAGGAAGTCACCGCGCCCTAGAAGCTGGTCGGCCATCGTCCGCGCGCGGCCGGCCGCCCCATAGGTCAGGGTTGCGCTTGCCACGCGTCCGAGTAGGCGCGCGGGGAAGTTGGCCAGCGCGTCCCCCAAGCTCTTTGCGCCCGGTTGTTGGGTCGTTGCCACAAGATGCACGCCCAGGGCGCGGCCGATTTGCGCAATCCGGGCCAACAGATCGCCGGCCGTGGGGGTGGTCTTCAACACGTCCGCGACCTCTTCCAGGATCACCACGAGTCGGGGCCGCTGGGTGTTGGTCGCGGCGCGCCGGTCAAGCTCACTTTCAACCCAGGCCAGCACGCGCGCCACGTCAAGCGGGTTGCTCGTGATAGGGTGTAGCAAGTGGGGCACGTGGGCAAACGGGGCCAGCTCGCCGCGCTTGGGGTCCAGGGCCAGCACGCGCAGCGTATCCGGGCCGTTTTGCAGTAAGAGCCGGGTCAAGAGCCAGTGCAGCGTAACTGTCTTCCCGCTGACAGTCGTGACGCCGATAATGACATGACAGCTTCTTTCGTCGGCCAGGTCAAACCACACGGGCCGGCCGCCCGCGGCCAGGCCCAGGGGGATCGCGGTCACGCTGGGCGCGGTCAGGGCTTCCAGCTTGTCAGGCCGCAAGACCGCGCGCTTGTCGGGTGGTTTAGGTATTTCAATCAGGAGCCGGCCGGCGTCACGCGCGACGCGCGCCGAGTCGGCGCCCGCGGCCAGGGCCAGGGCCGGCCCGAGGGCTTCCACGCGCCGGGGATCCTCTCCCAGGCCCAGGGAGACCGCATAAGCCCACACTTGCGGCCCGTCATAGAGCAAAGAGACCATGGCCGTAACGCGCCGCGCGGATAACGTAGCTTGCAACAACGCGGCCACAAAGGTAGCTTCCCCTTGTCCGTTGGGCGGGGTGGTTGCGGGGGTCCCGGTCTGAAAGTCGGTCACGGTCGCACCTCCGCAAGCCCTACACGGGCCACAGGGCCGCCGTAGGGCTTTACTGGGGCGTTTGCGCGCGCGGGGCCGTGGTTTTTATCGCTTGCGCCCGCTACGGGGCTTGTGGGCCGTCCTACGGGGCCGCTTTCTGCCAGGCCGGCCCGAGTGGGGAAGCGGCCGCCTGGTGCTCGTTGTGTTACGTCGTTTTGCATGGTCTTACCCCCAAACAAAAACCCCACGGGTCAAACCGTGGGGTTCCGGGGGGCTTGTGGTAGAATCCGCCGCAAGCCGGCCCGTGCTTACCCCACGGTCTGGCCCAGGGCCGCCGCGGTGGTCGCAACACCAAAGCGGCCCGATCAATTCTCAAGGTCTACAGGTCTCGATAAGCGCCGCCCCGCGGCGCAACTTCCACAATCAAAACGATCAGCTTGTCATCCTCTACCGCGTAGGTTATACGCCAGTCCCCCACGCGCACGCGGAAAAGGTTATGCCCTTTCAGCCGCTTACAGCCGGCCGGCCGGGGATTCTCCCCCAGCTCCAAGATCGCCGCGTCAAGCCGTTGCAACAGATCACGGGGCAACCGGCGCAAGAGCTTTTCCGGTTGCCGCTCTAAGATCACAGTCCAACGCGGCAACCTGTCAGGCATCTAGCAAGCCCTCCGCGACCAGCTCCGCGCGCACTTCGCTGTAAGGCCGGCCCAGGCTGGGGTCACGCTTCCACGCTTCGTAAGCCACGGCCGCGCGCCGAGCTGCCCGCAGATCGTCAAGATCGTCTTGGAGGGCCTGCCAGTCCTCGAAGGGCACAACAACCGCGGTAGGCCGGCCGTAACGTTCGATCACGGTTTCGCCGCCGGTTTGGGCCGTGTCCATGATGTCACGCCACTTTGTCCGGGCGTTTCGGCTGTCTAAGGTCATTACGGTCATAAGCGCCCCCTTTGCGTCAAACATTTACGCAAGGAAGTATAAGCCTAAACCGTGTCACGTGTCAAGTAGCAAAATGTCGCGCGCCGAGTCCCCCTTGCGGCCCGTTTGCTGTGCTTACCCCCGTCCTGCTTACCCCGCGCAGGGGGCGCGCAGCAAGGCCCGCAGAAATAGCCCCTACACGGCCCGCTGTGCGATTTACAGGTCAAAACATACGGGCCACGCGCGTTGCGCCCGTCCTGGCCCGCCCACGCCTGCCAGGTTGCATTGTGGGGCGCGCGTGCTACACTTTACCCCTGCCAGGTTGCCCCGCGCAGGGGGCGCGCGCCAAGGGGGAGACATGACCGCCGAAACCCTTTATAGCTCAAGCCAGGCCGCCAAGGCCGCGGGGATCTCGCCGGGATCACTCCGCAACTATTGCCAGGGGGGCCGCTTCGGGAAGTTCTATGCGCCGTATCTCTCTGCCGGCGCCGCCCCGGCCCCGGGTCAGCCGCGCCAGTTCACCGCCGCCGATGTCGCCGTGTTGCGGTACGTCCGCTCCCGCACGGCCCAGGGCGCCGCCCATGAGACGATCGCGGGGGAGCTGGCCGCCGGCGCCCTCGATTCTTTCAACTGGCAACCGCCCGAGGAAAGCGCCGCGCAGGTCCGAGAGGCCCGCGCCGCCCAGGAAGAGGCCCAGGACGTTGACGGCTGGGGGTTGCCGAAAGGCCCGCCGGAAGCGCCCCAGCCGGCCGCCCTGGTCGTCATGGCCCAAACCTTGACCCAGGAGCTGGCCGCCGCCCATGCGCGGGAGCAAGCCCTTTGGGATCGCATTGTAGAGGCCGAAAAGCGCGCTTCCGCTGCCGAGGCCGCGCTTTCTGTCCTCAAGGACGCGCACAAGCCATTGTGGCGCCGCCTTTTCGGGTAAATGGGGAAGATCTTCCGATCACATGACCGGGGGCGATTGATGCAACCGGCCGCGGCTATCTGTGCGATACGCCGCGGCTATTTGTGCGAATGCGCCCACACCTCCCCCCCCGCTTGATTGCGCTCGCAATCACCCGCTGTGGGTTTCCTTGATCGTTTCGCCTATCGTTTTGCGGGGGTCTTCCGGCGTCCACACCAAGCGATGTTCAGTTGTTCCGTATTGCGTCTCTGCTATCCTCTGGAGTTCCGCCCGCGCCCATCCCGCTAACACGTCATCCTTGCAGTCTCCAGCTTCGTCAAGCCCTATCATCCCTTCGATGAAGTTCCAAACTTCGGCGTCTACGGGGTCCATTCCTTCCGTGTGGTCATCACCAAAATTGACCCCGTGCCAGCGTTTCAGCAGATCGAACGCGCCGGGCTTGGATAGCAGGGCCGCTGTGAGAATTTGTACGTCACGCTGAAGCTCTAGCGCGGTCACCGCGCTGTCAAATGCGTCGGTTGCTATATCCGACAGGTTCAGCCGGTCGCGATACGGGGCCAGCCGTTCGGCCAGGTCGTCAGGAATCGTGATAGTGAGCTTCTTAGCCGGTGTCATAGTGTAACCTCCGTGAGTAGTATAACACGTTTCATACGTTCTACACGTATTATACACCCACTTGTCAAGGGGGTGAAACGGTCACGCCCGCGCGCCGAGCTGTCCCCCAGGTCAGGCCCACAGTCACCGCCCCGCGCGCCACGTTCCCGCCCGCGCGGTCAAGAGTCCCCCGAGCCGCCCGAATCAGCCCCCAGGGCCGGCCCACTGGTCCCCGCGCGCCGGGTCACTGGTCCCCGATTGCACGCGCCCCCTTGCGGGGTTTTGGGGTGTTTGCCCGCAAACGCCGCGCAGATCGCCGGGCCGGGGTCCTGTTTCGCCCCTGCTATCAGGGCCAGGCCGGCCGCGCGGCCAGGCCGGAAGACCGGAAAAAGCGGAAGCCTTGCCGGGTCTTGGCGTCACGCGCGGCCGATCACCCCCCGGCCCAGGGGATCACCGCCCCGCGCGCCTTTCCGCGGGGTGGTAGTTCACAAAGTCAACGGCCGTGTTGTCGTCTGTCTCCAGCGCGCCGATGTAGCGCGCGGTGGTCTTGGGGTCCGCATGGCCCAAGAGGGTTTGGACCAGCAAGAGGGGGGCGCCGTTGTCGTACGCGTTCCGGGCACAGGTCCGGCGTAGGTCATGCGCGCCGAGCCGGTTTTGCCCGCTCAGGGGCGCCAGGCCGGCCGCCGCGCCATACTCCGCGACCAGCCGGCCCACAACGGACCCGTTGACGCGCGTTGCCGTCACCCCGCCGCCCTTGTTGACGCTCCGAAACAGGGCACCCGCGCCGAGGCCGATCACCAGCCCCGCCGCATCCTGCCAGGCCGTCAAGCTCCTGAAGAGGGGGTCAGCCACTTTGACCCGCCGCGTCTTCTGCCCCTTGCCGGTCAGGACCAGCCACCAGCGCCCGCCGTCCTGGTGAAAGTCCCCCAGGTCCAGGCCGGCCACTTCATCCCGCCGCAAGCCGGCGTAAAGCATGGCGTCCAGGATCGCCAGATCACGCGCCCCTTTCGGGGTGCGCGCGTCCACGGCCGCCCGCAGTTGCCGCACTTCCGCCGGCGTCAAGCGCCGGCCCGTGGGTTGCGGGTCGCGCCGCTGCTTGGCCTTGTAGGGGGTCAGGCCCAGGGCCAGCCCCTGGTCATGGGTCAGCACGCCGTCACGCAGCGCGACCCGCAACAGGGACCGCACCGCGTTGACGCGCAGGGCCGCCGTTTCGGGGCCGTCGCCGGCCGCCGCGCGCGCGGCCCGGAAGCCGTCCAGGGTGGAAGGGTCCACGAGGCGCAACACGCCCGCCGGCCCGTTGAAGGCCCAGGTTGCCCGCCGCCCATCCTGGCCGGGGACCGCAAAGGGGCGCCAGCTCGCGGCCAGCTCTGCGGGGATCACGTCCCCGCGCGCCCCGTCCAGGTAGGCCAGGAAGAGGCCGGCCGCGGTCTGGTAGGCGCGCCGGGTGTTGTCTGACCGCCCCGCCGCGGCCAGGGTCGCGTCGACCAGCTCCCCGAGGGGGCGCCGCAAGGCCGCCGCCGGGGAGACCGCCGACAGGTCAGCCAGCGCGGCCAGGCCGGCCCGCTCCGCGTCCGCGGGGATCACAAGCGCCGTGGTCATGTGGGCACCTCCGGGGCCGCGCCCCCGATCATCAGCCGGCCGTCCCCGGTCCGAAACGCCAGGGCCGGGGCGAAACCGTACCGCGCGCTAAACTCCGCGCGCGCCGCCGCAAGCGTCACGGCCGGGGGAAGCCCAGCCACAGCTCGCGCCCGCTCTGCAACGGGGGGAGCTGGCCGCCGGGGTCCCCGGTCAGGTCAAGCGCCGCTTGCGCCGGGTGGGGATCTTCCGCCGCCGCCGGCGCGGGATCGAACGTCACCGCGTGGAGGGGCACTAAAGCCACATGGCCGGCCGGCCAGTCCTTGAGGGGGATATAGGCCACGGCGCGCACCCGGTAACGCTTCGGGGTCTCCCCCAGCACGTCAACCGGATGCCCCACGCGGCCGGCCCAGGAATCCAGCCACAGCCGGCCGCGCAAGGGGGCCGGGTACTGCCGGATAATGGTTGCCATCTTGCCGCCGTCCTTTCGGAAATAGTAACCGCTAACAGGGCTTATCACTTACAATTCTAGCCCCTATGACAAGCCCCCGCAAGGGGTAGACAAGCCCCTCACTTGCCCTTGCCGCTCAGGATCGCGGCCAGCAGGGCGTCACGCTCGACCCGCCAAAACTTCCCCAGCTTGAACGCGCCGGGCAGATCGCCGGCCCGTGCCAGGTCCTTGACGGTCGTTTCCGCAATCCGCAAGAGGACCGCCGCTTCCGCCGTGGTCAGGATCGCGGGGAGCTGCCCCAGGTCGGTGAAGCCCGCCGCCGGGGCCGGTGCGGGTTCCGGGGCGGGTTCCGCCGGGGCCGCGTTGCACTCGTTGGGACATTGCCAGTAACGGGGCACCAGCCGGCCCCCCTTGGGCGTCACGGCCCAGGTTGCGCCACACTGGCCACAGGTCAGGGTATAAGCCCCGTTCGGGCGGGTCAGCATGGTCACGTTGTGCGCGTCCAGGGTTGCCCCATCGGGGCCTTTCGGTCGTGCCATCGGATATGCTCCTTTCAGGTTGGCGGGGGGCCAGGCCCGCGGCCCAGCCCCCCAGGGTGTCAGTAGGCGCCCGCCGGTTCCGCCTGGCCGGCCGCGCGCGCCGCTTTCCGGGCGGTCACGTCCGCTATCCACAGATCCCACATTGCGGCCGCCGTCGCCGGGTTGTGCTCCGCCTTGAGCTTGTCGTACGCGTTCCGGGCATGTTGCACCGCCTGGAAGACGCCTTGCTCCTGCCCCCAAGCAATCGCCGCGGCCGCGTTCGGGAAGCTGGCCGGGGTTGCCGCTTCGATCTTGTTGCGGTCACTCTCCGAGAGGCCGTCATACACGGCCCGCTCTATCGCTTCGGGCATCCCCTGCCAGGTCCCCGAGGCGTCCCACACGGTCACGCCCGAACGGCCCCGCCGCGCCCAGTCCACATGAATACCCCGCCGGCCGCCGTCTTCCACAACGCGGAGCATGGCGTTTAAGCTCCGGGTCAGCCTGGCAAGTTCGGTCCGGGAGACCGTCGCCGTCTCTACCTCGTTGGCTTGCGCGTCCCGCCCCTCTTGCAAGTGCCAAACCCACAGGCAGTCAGTACCCCAGCCGGTCACCGCGTCTTGCAGTAA
>Ga0172375_10008241_pt1 | contig 14068 bp, 12 predicted proteins | sample LakKiv1m_FD_114537 | JGI IMG/M metagenome (GOLD analysis project Ga0172375, IMG submission 114537) | Freshwater microbial communities from Kabuno Bay, South-Kivu, Congo - kab_092012_11.1m | ecosystem: Environmental > Aquatic > Freshwater > Lake | place: Democratic Republic of the Congo...
AAATAAAAAATTACTCTGCGGTTTCAGCTAGAGGTACTGGCCCAGAAGCAGCAGGACCAGAGACATTTTTAATTATACTAAACACAGCTACTACTAAAAGTAAAACACCGATAATTCCCGCAACTATACCTAATACTTTATTCTCTTTCCAATTACCCATTTCTTCTTCCTCCTTTCGTCAAAATAAAATTTTAAAAACTTAACCAGTCTGTAATTCCTGCGTAACCCTGACAACTTCTTCAACAGTTGTCAAGCCAGAAAGCATTTTTTCAATCGCCGTATCCCTTAATGTCCGCATCCCCTCTTTTATCGCCACTCTTCTGATATCCTCAGCAGAACCTTTATTTAAAACCAATTCCTGAATTTGCGGACTGTTCCTTAATACTTCATAAATACCAACTCTTCCTTTATATCCAGACTTATTACAGGAAGGACAACCTTTTCCTCTTGAAAACTTTACATCCGCTGAAACTTTTTCTTTTAAACCAAGCATATCAATAGTTTCCGGAGTAGGAGTGTATTCCTCTTTGCACTTAGGGCATATTTTTCTTATCAATCTTTGAGCTACTATCCCTAGTAAAGATGTAGATACTAAAAACGGCTCGACTCCCATATCCACAATCCTGGTGAATGTTGTCGGTGAATCATTAGTATGCAAAGTTGAAAGCACTAAATGCCCAGTTAAAGCCGCCTGAACCGCAATTTGAGCGGTTTCTAAATCCCTGATTTCTCCGACCATAATAATATTCGGATCCTGCCTCAAAAATGAACGCAATGTAGAGGCGAAAGTCAGGCCGATCTCCGGCTTAACCTGAACCTGACGCATACGCATAAATTCATATTCTACAGGATCCTCAACAGTCATTATATTAACGTCATCTTTATTTAAAATTTGTAATGCAGAATAAAGCGTAGTTGTTTTTCCCGAACCTGTGGGACCAGTTACCAGAAGTATCCCATAAGGAGCACTGATCATATCTTTGAATTTTTTGAATTCTTCGGGAGGAAATCCTAGAGATTCAAGGCCCAGTACAAGCCCGCTTTTATCCAATACTCTTAAAACAATATTTTCTCCATGGACAGTCGGACAGGTAGAAACACGGAACTCTATTTCCCTTGCTTCCACGCGCATCCTGATTCTGCCGTCCTGAGGAAGACGCTTTTCTGAAATATCCAAATTTGCCAGAATCTTAGTCCTTGATGTAACTGCTGATTGCAAAGCTTTAGGCAAAACATATCTTTTATAAAGCATGCCATCAATCCTGAAACGAACATTAACAACATTGATTTCCGGTTCAATATGAATATCTGAAGCATGGTCATGGACAGCTTTGGCAATCAATAAATTTACCAACTTAATTATCGAAGACTCCTGCTCTTTAACAGCTTCCCCGAGGGCTTCTTTGCTAATATTTTCAAGAATATTCTCAACAGTCCCTGAAGTTTCATAATATTGCTCTATAGCCCAGGAAATCTCAGATTCAGCTGCTAACAAAGTTTTAATCTTTAACCCAGACTGCCTCTGCAGATGATCTATCGCAAGAACATCATTAGGATTTTTCATAGCAATATATAGCACGTCTTCTGATTTAAAAAGCGGCATAATTTTAAATTTCCTGGCATCTTCTTCAGTTACAAGCGAAGTTACTTCCGGCAAAATAATGTAATCCGAGATATTGGCAACTTCAGTTTCCATCTGAGAAGCTAAAGCGCGGTTAATCTGTTCCGCAGTTGCAAAACCGCGTTCAACCAGCACCTCTCCCAATCTCTGGCGGGTAACTTTCTGTTCAGCCAAAGCTTCTTTTAAAATATTCTCAGTTATAACCGCCTGATCAAGTAAAAGCTCTCCTAACCTTTTAACAGGCTTAACCGGTTTCTCTTTAAGATTTTCTTCCATCTATTTTATCCTTATTTTATTAATTTTTTATTTGCATTAGCGGCTTCAACTTTAGCAACTTCAACTTTAACAGCTTCAACCTTGGCAGCCTGCGCTTTAGCGGCTTCAACTTTCACAGCTTGCGCTTTAGCAGCCTCTACTTTAGCAGCTTCAACCTTAGCAGCTTGTGCTTTATTGGCTTCTCTGGTTTTAGCCTCCTGCTCCTCCAAAGCTACTGCTATTTCCTGTTTCTGTCGCTCTTCCATATAGTCTTTGCCGATGCCATATTTTTCCGTTCTTTCCATATGAACAAATTCATTAGGAGTTATAACTGTCGGAGATACGAATATAAAAAGTTCCGATTTATCTCCCACATCTTTTTTACTCTTAAATAAATACCCTAAATAAGGGATATCGCCAAAAATAGGAACCTTAGTGACACCTTTTGTTATCTTATTTTTAATCAAGCCTCCAATAACTAAAGTCTGACCGCTACCAATAACAACCTTAGTAGAAGCAGTCCTTTTATCAATAACAGGGACAGTATAAGGGACTTCTGTAGCTCCTTGTTTAACAGTAAGCGTATAATCTGAGGTTTTTTCACTAACTTCAGGCACAAGAGTCATTGTAATATCGCCGTTTTCATTTATAGTAGGATTTGCTTTCAGCAATATGCCTACTTCCTCAAAATTAACTTTCCAAGAAACTGAAACTGAACCGGATTGCCCTTCAACAGTTAGCTCTGGCTCAGCCCATGGAAGAGATTGAACAACCTTAATTACTGCTTCCTGATTATTAACTGTAGTTACTCTAGGAGAGGAAAGTATATCGGTTTTAAGGGAATTAGATAAAGCTTTTAAAACAACATTTATATTTTCGTCAAAAATAGTGACAGAAAAAGGTGTTTCCTGGCCAGTGGCCGTCTGAGCAGGAGGATAATAAGTTGGCTTATACGGAATTGCCTGCTGCAATCCGTTAGCTATCGTATCAGAATAAAGTTTATACTGGCCAAGTTTTAATCCCTTGTTTGCAAAAAGCTGCCAATTCACACCTAGAGCATGTTCCTTTTGAAGTTTTACTTCAATAATCCTTGCTTCAATAAGAACCTGTTTAGGCAAAACATCAATTTTTTCCAGGTAGTCAGCGACTTTTTTTATATTTTGAGGATAATCTATAACCAATATTGAATTAGCCTGGTTATCAAAAAATATTTTTCCCTGTTCCGAGAGCAAATCAAAAATTGTACTTGCTTTTTTAGTATTACTTGTCCCGCCAGGCTGCTCACCTGCAGCCGCACCTGTCGCCGCCTGCCCCTGATAACTGGCTGCACCTGTATTCCCACCACCTTGTTGTCCAGAACTTTGCTGATTATTCCCTGACGAAGAACTGCTTTGAAGAGAGCTGATTGTAGTTTGAGGGCTCTGAGCAGAAAGCGGCTCAGCCAGAGTTTTCGCAGGAGTATATTTTAAAACAAACGTTTTAGTAATCAGATTTGGTTTTACATTAATTATGTTATCGGTTTTTACAAGCTGCAGATTGCTGGCTTCAGCAATTTTATTTAAAGCCTGATCAAGGTCAATATTATTAAAACTTAACGTAATCTTGCCCTCAACACCCTTATCCATTACAAAATTCATTTTATAATCATAAGCAATAACCCTAAAAAGATCCCGGATATCCGCATCTCTTAATTCAAATGAAAGCAAATTATTTTCAACTTTTTTAATGTTTAAAACCGGTTTTACTTCAGATTTTTCTTGCGAGGCGTCTGATTTATTTACTACAGACTCTTTCTGGACAGGCTGTTCTTTGTTCACAGGAGCAGATAGGCTTTCTGCAGCCGGAGCAACAGACTCTTCTTGACAATGAGCAGAAAATGGAATTAAGACAATTAAAAGAATAGCAAATTTAATTTTTGTCATAAGTCTCCGTCTGTTGAGGAGCTGATATTTTTAGAATAATTTCTTTGCCTTTTAAATTCATTAAAACTACTGTATCTCTGTTAATAGAATTTACGGTAAATCCTCCCATTTCTGAACCAACATGCAAAACTTCACCATTGATCAAGGCGGTATAATTATCACCTCTGACAAATACTGCCTGCAGCACAAACAGCTTTTCATCAATTTCATTTTTACTTTCCGCAACAGTAGCTATTCTCTCTGTGAACCCCTGCACTTCTTCCTGCTGCGTTAAGAAAGGATTCCTTAGGCTTTCCTCTTTGGTTAAGGCTTCCTGGCCAAATGCTGGAACACTTAAAAATAATGATATCACAAATCCCAAAATAATGAAAGTTATTTTCATTTTTCTCTTTTTAATATAACTTTCAATTTACTAATATCTTCCGTAGTATATTCTCTCCACCTGTTAATTGGGTTACGCCGCGACTTTGGAATAACCCCATTCTTTTCATAGCGTATTAGAGTTTGCTTGGAAAGCCCTAGTAAAGATGCCACCTGTTCCGGCGAATAAAATTTTCTTATAAACATCTTTTCTCCTTGATAGTATTTGATATATTTACATACTACTTGATATTTTATAATATTTTTTGAATATGTCAAATACTATTTTATATTTTTTTTAAAATCTTTTTTTCTTATACTCCATTACTCTAAATTTATATGGACAAACTTATCAAAACATGTAGAATATTTACATTCTGAATTTACTTTGAAAGGATTGATGAAATGAAAGAAAAAAAACCTTTATATACGCTGAAAAATACCGGTGAATTCGTTATTACCAACTATAATTTTAGTAAGCCCTTTGCCAACTTCTTCCCTGGCATAGCCGGCCCTTTTGGTATACCAATCTGGTCTTTTTATGTAAATCGCGGACAGGCAATTTCCAGCTTCGGCACAAAAGACAAGGACCATGCCATCTTGGAATTCTACCCAGCAAACAAAGCCTGGTCTACCACCACAATTCTTGGCTTTCGGACCTTTCTTAAAATATCTGGCTCCCAGAAAAATGCATATTATGAGCCTTTTCAAAATATTATAGCCAACCAGGACTTTGATATCGCTAACCGCATGAGCATAACCTCGTATGATTTAAAATTAGAGGAAGAAAATAAAACTCTCGGGCTTAATATTAATGTTGAGTACTTTACAATCCCTAATGACAATTTCGGAGCGCTGGCAAGAATAATAACCATTAAAAATATTTCCAAATCAAGCAAAAAAATCGAGCTCCTTGACGGATTGCCCCAAATTAATCCCTTCGGTACCAACAACTGGCTTTTAAAAGAAATGTCCCGCACAATCGAAGCCTGGATGAAAATTACCAATCTGGAAAATAATGCCCCGTTTTACAGACTGGCTGTTGATCCAGCTGACCGCCCGGAAGTTGTGCACATAAAAGAAGGTAATTTTTATTTGGCCTTTGAAGAAAATGCTAGAAACTCAAAAATTATCAAGCCTATTGTTGACCCATTGAGTATATTTGGGCCCGTAACTGACTACTCCTCTGCTTTTGAATTTATTAAAACAAAAAAATTCAGCTACCCCAAAACTCAAAGCACGCAGAACAAAACTCCCTGCGCTTTTCTTTTTAAAAACTTTGAATTAAAACCCGGCGAAGAAAAAACCTTCTCTTCTGTTATCGGCTACATGATCAATCAAGAGATTTTAAACTCAGCTATACCTAAAATAACCTCACCCGGATATATCGAAAATAAGCGCCAGGAAAATAAAAAAATTATTGAAGAGTTACAAAATAATATAGCAACTTACAGCAGTTCAAAAGAATTTGATCTTTATACTAAACAGACTTATCTTGATAATATTCTGCGCGGAGGATATCCTGTCACTTTTAAAAATAATTCACATAGCACGGTTTTTTACCTATATTCTAGAAAGCACGGAGACCTGGAAAGGGATTATAATAAATTTTTAGTTCAGCCGACATATTTCTCCCAGGGAAATGGCAATTACCGCGATGTAAACCAGAACCGCCGCTGTGATATCTGGTTTAATCCGGAAATTCAGGAGGAAAATGTAATCGATTTTTTTAATCTTCTGCAGACTGACGGCTTTAATCCTCTGATTGTCAAAGGCCTGAGCTTCTCTCTTAATAATCCTGAAGCCTTCCAGGATAAATTAACAAATCTAGTAGATAAAGACCAGGTAAGCAAATTTGAAAAAATATTCTCTAAACCTTTTACTCCCGGTGCCGTCGCCCTCTTTATCGAAGAGCACAAAATTAAATTAACTGTTTCAAGAGAAAATTTTATAAGCATACTTTTATCTAATTCCCATAAAAATCAGGAAGCAGAACATGGCGAAGGTTTCTGGACAGATCACTGGACTTACAATCTGGATTTACTGGAAAACTACCTTTCAATTTATCCTGAAAATAAAAATGACCTCCTGTTCAATAAAAAAATATTTACTTATTTTGATGATATTGAAGTTGTAAAACCCAGAAAAGATAAACTTATCCTGGATAATGGTTCTGTTAAACAGCTTCAATCCGTATCCGCTGACCCAGCTAAAAAAGAGCTTATCCATAAAAGAACAAAGCTTCCTCATTTGACCAGGGCTCAGTATGGATTGGGAGAAATTTACCAGACCACTCTTGTCAATAAGATTATCTGTCTGATTGCCAATAAACTCGCATCACTTGACCCCCAAGGCATAGGCATTGAAATGGAGGCAAATAAACCCAACTGGTATGATGCTTTAAATGGATTACCTGGTCTGCTGGGTTCTTCACTCAATGAAACCTTAGAGTTAAAACGAATAATCAACTTTACAATAAAAGCGCTGAAAGAATCTGGATTAAATAACATCTCAATTACGGAAGAAGTTTATAATTTTATTATCTCTTTGGATATTTCTACAGATGAATACTTCCAAAGCACTCTTTTGGACAAAGACCTGCAATATTGGAACTCTACCCACTCTCTCAAGGAAGATTACCGCTCAAAAACAAAATTAGGAGTCAGCGGGAAAGAAACCGATATCCCAGCCATTGAATTAATTTCTTTCTTGGAAAATTTCGCCAAAAAAGTTGATTCTGGGATAGAAAAAGCTTACGACAAAACTAAAAATATTTATTACTCTTACTTCATTAACGAAGTTGCAGAACATCAGAACTTAGACAGCCATCATGTTAAGCCCACAAGGTTTATTTCCAAAAAACTGCCTTTCTATCTGGAGTCCCAGGTACATGCTTTAAAAATATCTTCTGAGTTAAGCCAAGCTAAAAAACTTTACCGGGGAGTTAAAGAAAGTGGACTTTACGACAAAAAACTCAAGATGTATAAAGTCTGCGAATCACTGCTTTCCATGCCTGAAGAAATCGGCAGATGCCGTGTCTTTACTCCAGGCTGGCTTGAAAACGAATCTATCTGGCTACACATGGAATATAAATATCTGCTTGAAATCCTGCGCTCTGGATTACATGAAGAATTTTACAGTGAATTCAAGTCATTGCTTATACCTTTCCTTAAGCCGGAAATTTACGGAAGAAGCATCCTGGAAAACTCCTCTTTCATTGCATCCAGTTCCTTCCAGGATAAAAACCTGCATGGAAATGGTTTTGTTGCCCGGTTATCGGGATCTACGGCTGAATTTTTACAAATTTGGTTGACCATGAATTGTGGCTTAAACCCTTTCTTTTTAAATGAAAAAAATGAACTTAATTTTAAGTTAGAGCCAGTACTTGCCGGTTGGTTATTTGACAAAAAAGGTGATTACAGTTTTAATTTCTTGAGTAAAATTAAAGTAGTTTACCATAACCCAAAACGCCTTGATACTTTTGGAAAAATGGCTGCAAAAATCAAGAAAATAACTCTTAAAGAAGAATCTGGCAAAATAGCTGAATTTGATTCAAAGTTTATCCCTGCCCCTTACAGTCAATTGATCAGAGACCGTAAAATAAGCTCAATTGAGGTCATTTTGGGATAAGTTGCAATTTGCACTTTTTTCAAATGGCTAACTTGAAAATTGTTAAATTTGATGTTATACTTTAAATGGCTCTAGAAATAGAGTTGACAATTTGGAGTAATACTACTGACAAAGGCAAACTAGCAGTAATGCTGGGACGCAAAGCCACCGATCCTAAAATGTTAGGATAGCGGGGTTACCAAAGAGTAAAAGAACATACCCTAAATATTTACTCTTTTAGGGTTTTTCTTTTATGAGCTTTAAAGCTCAAGCCCAGCATGCCCAGTTTGCCTGTCAAGAAATACAGGTGGACTGGGATTTTTTCTTTATGGAGGCTAAAATGAGATCGGTAAGCGCTATACAGCAAATTCAAAGAGTAGTTACCTTCCTTAACAGGGATGAAGTTGATTTCCTGGATAAGGTTGGAAAAGACGCTTTGTTCTCAACCGGCCTAAAGCTTTCAAGAGCAAAATTAATCGCCTGGCTAGTCGATTTTGTACAGAAGATTGAGGTAAGCGGACAAGGAATCAAGTCTGAAAAAGACTTTGAAAATAGAATACTGGAGCTTTTAGGAAGAAAACAACATTACCTTATCCCCCCTGCCACGGAAGGAAAACAAAAAGGAGGACTACAATGAAAATAAATTTATTCTCCAAATTAATTGTAGCACTCATGATTTCATTAACTTTAATTGATGTTGTTAAGGCAGGCGAGGCTAAAACTATCCCGATTTCTGTAACTATCCCTGTGATACCTGGCGTAAACACATCAGCTATCCAGCAGGAAACAGTAAGAAAATCATCTGGAGAGGAATTACAGCCCTCCCAAAGCAGTGAGGTTAAAAATACATCCACTATCCAGGAAGATAAAAACAATACTATGATCGCAAAAGCAGATGATCAGACAGTGAGGACAATTTACAGTAGATAACCAAAAATTAGTTATTATCCTGAATCCTTTTTAGAGGGAAACTATAGATATAGTTTACTCCTTCGAAAAGGATTATTTTTTGGGAAATAGCGACATTAGGCAAATAATAAATCGGCAAACTGTTTAAATCCAAAGTTATGGTATGCTCCCCTGGGGCAGTATTGGCAAAAATATACCTTCCGCCATTATCACTAACAACCTTACGACCGTCTTCAAGTAAAATAGCAATTCCGGCAACAGGCCTATCCACTTTATTTGTAAACTGGCCGTCACCATTTACATCCTCAAAAACATAGCCGCTTATATCTGAACGTGAAGTAACACCAATATCAATCCTGGTAACTCTACTATTAGAAAGCACTGCTTCCTGCGTCACAGGAACAGTCAAAATATACCCCTGAGGTATGCTTGCTGTATCTATACTAACAAAAGCCTTCCTTCCTTTTACGCGTTTAAACTGATAAAAACCAAACAAGTCCGTAACCGTAGATTTATCTTTACCTAGCCAGATTTTTACGCCTTCCAAAGGAGGCTCATCTCTTTGTCTTAACCCATCGGAACTATAATCCTTAAAAACATACCCCTGAATCGTACCTACAGATTCCCAGCGTAAACCCGTATCCCAGAGATAACGCATCCCGGCATTAAAATCCGCTTCAATACGCCTTGCCAAATCATTATTATTCGGCCAAACTTTCCTAAAACGGCATGAGCTATAAAACTCAGTATCAGGTGAAGGCCTGTAAGCAATTTCAGTATAATTTTCAGCATAGTCCTCTCCGGCCAGAAAACTCAGATTTGATGTTGTATCAGATTCATCGCGGTAAGTAAGACGGAAATTGCCATAAAAAGGAGATTTACCTAACTGATTAGACCAATCTATACCGGTTTCCCAAGCGCTAGGCGTTGAGGTATTGCCGGTATAAACTTCCTTAAGCCCATTAATCTGGCCGTTTAAATAATAATACAATTCATTAACAACTCTAAACCTCAATCCTACATCCGCCCTATTATTAATATAATCAGAAGCTGGGGAAGTATAACTTTTATTATTCTGATAATTATAATTAATAAAAGTATTGATATCTCTAAAGGTCTTAAAAGTCTTGGAAAGCCCCACTCCTGGACTATAATAACGGAACTGCGATAACCGACCTTTTTCATTCTGTAAAACATAACTGGCATTAGCAGCAGTATAAGGATCTATCTGATATGATGAGGTAATATTAAAATCCCCATTATAGCGTTTAGGATTATCCTCGGCAGGAAACAGTCTGTCTCTAAAAATATCTAAGGTGCTGTTTATATTCAATTTCTCGGTTGGATTATATTTCAGGTTAAGCAGCCCTCCCAACTCGCCCTGTTTACCAGAGCCTCCGGTTATAGTAGTAAAATCCTTATCCACATTTCTAAACTGAGCACCTAAGTAAATCTTAGAATTGCTTAGCCTTGAACTTAGGACATAGGCAATTTCTTTTGTATCCTGAGCTACATCATAACCAAAATCCCATAATTTATTAAGCCGGTAGGTACCATTTAAATCATATTCCTGCCTTTTTAATTCATCAGGCTTATCAGAACCGAATCCTTTAAAATAAGTAAATTGATGCATCTGTTTCTGAGTAGGAGTAATAACGATATTTGCGCCTTCCAAGAAAGATTTCTGAACTTTATATAAACCTGGTGACAAGTTACCAAATCTACCACCGCCCTCCCTGCCATAAAATACCCCATAACTTAACTTATTGCTAAAAGCCGGAGAATTAAAAATAACACCTCGGAGGGTTTCTCCGGGAAAAGCTAAACTTGTAAAGGTAGGCATAAAATCAAAAGCTCTGACGCTAAAATTATTGAATAGTCCGAATTTACCTTTGGTTAAACCAATGGTATAATAAGTTAAATCAGTAGTATTTTTTAAAGTCCTGATAGATGCCCCGGAATCAATATTACCATAAGGAGTCTCGCCGTTTAAATTAAAATTATGCGTAAAAGCATAGCTGGAACGGGATAGGTTTTTCCACTTATCGCCCAAATAATAAGAGTACCAATCTAAAGTGTAACGCAATTTAAAATTACTCGCCTGTTCTTCCTGCTTGCGCAATAATTCATCATATGTCGGGCCTGCTGGCTTGGCAAAAATACCCAGCCATTCTGTTGACCATCGGCCATTATCATCCCAAATATGTAAAAATGTATAGCCAATGTTTTTTCCAGTAACTAAAATTTCATTGGGACCTTTTTGCTCAACACCTAAAATCTCCGGTTGAACTACTAAAAATCTTTTTATATTACTACCCTGAACAATTATAGTCTTACCCTCTTCAATATCAAATGGTTGACGTAGATTACTTAAGTTTTCATCAAGAGTTATCACAGTAACAGCCTCTGCTGCCTTAGCTGTTGTAGATACAAGCTCTGGATTAGTATCGCTGGTATAATCCTGATCATTACCAGATGCTTTTAGCTGAGAAGGAGATGAAACAGTCCTTTTTGCTTTCATCATTTCTTTCTGGATTTCAACAATATCTAAAGCTTCATTTACATCGCTTGAATGAGGAATTACAGGAACATCAGAAGGGGGTTTTTCCAAAGACAGAGCAGCTTTATCGCTGACTGTCATATACTGCTTAATCATGTTGATATAATTAATTGCAGGCTTATAATTGGGATAGATCAATAAAGCTTTATTAAATTCATCCAAAGCGTCATCATAGCGGCCCTGTTTGTAAAACCTTACTCCCTGTTCACAAACAAACTCCGCCATTTCAGATGAAGCATAAACAGATCCTATCCAGCTAAAAATTACCGCTAGGATTAATCCAATTAAAATTATTTTTTTAGTAAAAATTTTAGGCATTTAATAAGTGGTCAAAATAATAAGGAGATACTTGAATTGACAAATTAAATATCTCCTAAAAAATTAATTTAATATGCGCCATTAAAATTCCAAATAGCACTTACTTAAGCTCTCCCACAGAAATAACCTGGCCATTATCACCGATCTGAACCGTGGCTTCCTTGATTATTACCGGACCCCTGCCAACCCCTGCGTCAGCCAAAGCTTTTCCTAAATCAACGGTAAAAACCAAATCATAATCACCTTTAGGTATCTGATCCTTCCAATTAGCAGTAAGTTTGGCTTTATCTTTCGGGAAAGTATAGGAATCATTTAATGAACCCCTGGCATAAACTCTTCCATTAGAAGACATTAAATTGTAAGTCGTGCTGGTTGTAATATCTGTATTTCCAGTATTATATAAATCCAGAGAGATATTTAAAGGACTTGAAGCATCATCTCTCTTAAGTGTTAGATTATTAATCTGAGCTTCTCTTTTGACACTACCCTGCGCTTCTACATAAAATAAACCGGCTATCCTGATAACCAAATTGACAGCTGCTCCCACCTCACCACCCTGTGAGCCAAAACTTCCAGCGGTATTTTCAAAAAACATCGCTGAATAATATCCTCCGCTAGATCCCTCAGGCATCTTTATGGTATAGCTAATTCTTTGTTTTCCAAAAGGAGGCAATGTAAACTCGGAAGGAGAAAACGATATCCAGGAAGAACATGAATTTGTCATAGTCCCGACAGGAGCGAATTCTTTTGTTCCATCACCGCCAGTAATATAATACCAGTCTTCCAGATAAATACGCATCGATTTGGATTCAGAGCTTGGATTTTCAACGATAATATCTCCGTATTTGACTTGGCCGGGAGCCATTGTAAGCCTGATTTTAGACTGGCTTATACGAGGCAGTTCGACTGCATATAAAGAATTGATAAAAACAAAAGAAAGAAAAAATATTCCTAATAGTATTTTTTGATAAAATTTTCCCATATTTTTTAATTTGCGCTACGGTATGATTATAACATAATAGCTGTTAATTCGCCAAACTAAATTTCTTTAGCTTAGCGAATTAACAGCCATGAAAAACTCTAACAAATAAAGTTAAACCTTAAGGTGCTAAGGTTATAGTTACTGAACCAGTATAAGTTCCAGCTGGCTTTTCCAGAGTAATCGGCGTAGCTCCTGGATTATCAACCACACCTTTTGTAGAATCAGTATTTCCGGTGGCAATACCATAATAAATCCTTAACCATCCACCAGTTAACTGTGTTTTGGTATAAGCTTTATTATTGCTTCCTGCAAAAGTAACTTTTCCACCTGTCAGATCATCATATGTTGTATTAGTCTTTTGTTTAACAAAAGTAACATTGATATTACTATCCAGGTTGTTGGTTGCATCCTTTTTGACTGACTGGACAGTATGTGTTAATGTCCAAGTTGAGCCGGAATTATCAAGAACGCCGACATCGACTGCAAAATAATTCGCTGCCTTGAAAATCTTATAATCCGGATCAAGTGTCAATGTTCCGAATGCCATACCGCTTGTAATAGGAACTGGTGTCCATGTGTCCCCGCCAGCTGCCGGCACGACTTTGTTCAAACCTAAGCTTAACCCATCGTTAACTGTATTAACGGTTGCAGTAACTGCCAAGGTTTGCACTGTAATACGTGCTTGTGCTGTTGATAATGGAAGTAAAGCTACTCCCATCGCCAACATACAAATAATGATTAATAATCTCTTATCCATTTTACTCCTCCTTTTAATAAATAATACATTTTTCAACTAGAGGCCTACTTGCTTCCTATATTTCAACTAAAGAATAAGTGATGCGAGTCGAATAATCACCCGCGATCATGTCTTTAGGAATGCTCAGCTCATAAATTATTTTAAATTTATCAGATGAGCCTCTTGAATCTGATACAAATACAGTTGTGTCACCTTTTTTAACCGGCGAAGCAGAAGGAAATTTTAAAGTACCATGCACATCCTCGCTTACTGTCCTTAGAGTAAAATTACCCTCAGGCACTACCAAACCATCTTTATTTGTCAAATCTGAATACGCATTCTGGATAACCTGGTATTTTCTGCCGACATTGGATTTAACCTCGATAGAAACTTCACTTGTCTTGGCAGGATCGTCCGGCCTTAAATTTTTAAAAGTAAGCCTTCCGGTCATATCCTCGGGAACTATCACTAAATCAAAGATACTGGGATTACTGACTTCTAAATTTAAAGTATCAATAAGCGTTGTCGTCCCCGCGCCTGTTTCAAGAAAATATTTTACTCTTGTTTTATAATTACCTACTCTTTTGCCATTAATTTCGCCTAACCCGTACTCCAAAACAAAACTGTCCGCTTCACCTCGAGGTGATGAAGTATACACAGTCTGCGGCTGCATGGAGAAATTTTTAGCATCATTGATTACCATGCCTTTTTGCGCATCCCTGCCCAGGAATTTAACTGAATCCCAGTCAAGCAAATTGCCTTCCCCAGAAACCGGCTGCTCTGTAACAGCCTGAAG
>Ga0172375_10008243_pt1 | contig 14067 bp, 9 predicted proteins | sample LakKiv1m_FD_114537 | JGI IMG/M metagenome (GOLD analysis project Ga0172375, IMG submission 114537) | Freshwater microbial communities from Kabuno Bay, South-Kivu, Congo - kab_092012_11.1m | ecosystem: Environmental > Aquatic > Freshwater > Lake | place: Democratic Republic of the Congo...
CCTGGCCGGGCACGGCTTTCAAAATGTATTGCTGCTCACCGGGGACCATCCCCAGGCTGCGCCGGTGGATTATCTGGTGGAGTCCGTGGCCGTCGCCCGGGAATACTTCCCCTCCGTGTCCGTGGAGGTCTATGCCCTGAAGGAAGAGGACTACCGCCGCCTGGTGGACGCGGGCCTGGAGGGCGTGACCCTGTACATGGAGACCTATCACCGGGACACCTACGATAAGGTGCATCTCAAGGGCCGCAAGAAGGATTTTGCCTTCCGCCTGGGGGCCATGGAGGCCGCGGGCCAGGCCGGGGTGCGGCGGCTGTCCCTCGGTGCGCTGCTGGGCCTCTACGACTGGCATGTGGACGGCTTCTGGGCCGCGCTCCACGCCCGCCACCTCCAGAAGGAGTGCTGGCGGAGCGCGGTCTCCATTTCCTTCCCCCGCCTCTTCAACGTCCCCGCCCGGCATACCATTCAGCACCCTTTAAGCGACAAGGAACTGGTGCAACTGATGCTGGCCCTGCGCCTGTTTTTGCCGGAGGCGGGCTTCAATCTCTCCACCCGGGAGCGGCCCGCACTCCGGGACCGCCTCATTCCTTTGGGGGTGACCATGATGAGCGCGGGCTCCTCCACCCGGCCCGGGGGCTACGCCCAGTACGGCGGGGAGACCCTGGCGCAGTTCGAAACCGAAGACCGGCGCAGCCCGGAGGAAGTGGCCGCGGCCATCCGCCGCGCCGGCTATGACCCGGTGTGGAAGGACTTCGATAAGGCCTTCCATGGGGCTGGGTGAGAGCAAAATTGGGGGAGGGGGTCAGGGGTCACAGACCCCTGCCCCCTCCCCCAAACTCCTTCCCCCAACCCCATGTTGGTTTTATATTATGGCTTGAAGGGGGGTACGGGTAGGAGGAAGCTCTGGTCTTTGCCACCCATTTTGCTTATAGGTATTGGTCATGAAACTGACGGTTAACGGGGAGCTCCGGGACGTGGCCGCCGCCACGGTGCTGGCGCTGCTGGAAGAGCTGGGCCTTAATCCCGCGGCCACGGTGGTGGAGCGGAACCACGAGATTGTGGATCGGGCCGCTTACCAGGAAACGGCTCTGATGGAGGGGGACTGTTTGGAGCTGGTACGCCTCGTGGGAGGCGGCTGATGAATCACGCCCAACGTCTGGCCGCTTTGGCGGCAGCCGATCTTTACGTGGTCATTACCGGCGCGTTCTGCGCCGGGAGGCAGGACCAGGAGGTGTTGGTGCAGGCCCTCATGGCCGGCGTGCGCCTCGTGCAGATGCGGGAAAAGGAGATAAGCGGCCGCGGGCTTTACGAGCTGGCAGTGGAGTTCCGGCGGCTGACTGCGGCCGCGGGGGCCCTGCTGATCATTGACGACCGCCTGGACATCGCCCTGGCCAGCGGCGCGGACGGCGTGCATTTGGGCCAGGAAGACCTGCCCCTGGCGGAGGCCCGCCGCCTGGCCCCGGAGTTGATTATCGGCGCGTCCACCCATTCCCTGGAGGAGGCCCTGGCCGCCCAGGACGCGGGCGCGAGCTATGTCAACCTCGGCCCCATTTTCGCCACCCAGACCAAACCCACGGCCACGCCCTTAGGGCCGGAGGCCCTGGACCTGATTACCCCGCACCTCCGGATTCCCTGGACCACCATGGGCGGCATCAACCTGTTCAACATAAAACGGGTGGTGGCCCGGGGGGCCAGACATCCCGCGGTGATGAGCGCGGTGACCGCGGCTGCGGACCCCCAGGCCGCGGCTTTACAGTTGCGACAGGCTATTGTGGCCGGGAGATAAAGGTTTCTTCTCCCTGGTTCTGCCCCCGGCCCGTTGGCAAGCGGCGCCGGTTAGCGCCATCCGGGGAGGACGATTTGTTAGGTGCGCAACTTTTTCTTCGGTTGCAGGCTATGGGGAAATCAAGCCCCCGGCGCGGAAGATTTATGACCGGTCGTCAGATAGGCGGTCTGATCGTTTTTTTGCTGCTGGGTCTCGTCCTTGCCTCCGGAGTGCAAGCAGCCGCGGTGGGTAGTTTCACCGAGGTGGAAGGGCAGGTAAACCTCCTGAAATCCGGGGCGTCTCAGGTTGTTCCCGCCGCGGTGCAGGCCGGGATCGGGATGAAGGATGTGATTCAAACCGAGGCTGCATCCCGGGCGCAATTGCGTTTTCTCGATGACACTACCCTCACCATATCCCCCCTGAGCCGAATTACCATTGAATCCTATATGTATGAAGAAAAGGGAAAACGCCAGGCAGTATTGGAGGTGGCTCAGGGCCTGGTGCAAGTTCTGGTCAGCAGGATATTTGCCGGGAGGGAGCCGGATTTCATCTTAAAAAGTCAGACCGCGGTTCTGGGGGTGCGGGGGACCGAGTTTTATGTCCTGGTCATGGAAAATCCGAGCCAGTCCAATACATCCGGTTTGGTCCCGGATTTTTTCAAAAATCTCAGCATCAGGGCTCTGGAGGTCCCTAAGGCTGACGTTACTACAGATGTCTTCGTTAAATCCGGTCGAGTCATGATGAGTTCCAGCAACCCAGACATTAAAGCTACCGTCTTGTTAGGGGCCAATCAGTCTTCGCGCGTTTCCCTGAATCAGCCTCCCGCCCTACGCACCGCGCTGACTCAGAAAGATTTTCATCGTCTAAACAGCTCGATGTTCACGGGGATAACCCCGGCCCAGGTGGGCCGCACCAAAACCCCCAAGGAACTGCTCCGGAAACTTCCGGTAACGCCGCCTCCACCTGGAAAAAAATCCATGCCGGGAAAAGGACCGGCGCCGGGTTCCTCCCAGACTGCCCCGCCGCTAAAATCCAAGATGGAGAGCTCAAAGTCAGGGGTTAAACAGCCCTCTGCGGCTACTAAACCGTCCCGGGTAGCCCCGCTAAAGCGTAGTCAAAAGGAACCGGTTAAAGCGGCGTCGCCCAAACCCAAAAGGGAGCCTTTCCGTAGCGCACCCACCATCCCCGGAACCAAGATGACACTGCCCAAACTTACCCCCAAGGAAACGCCGCGAGCCGCGCCGCCCCAACTTCAAAGGGGACCTTCCCGAGCAGCTCCAGTAGTTCCCTCCAAGCGGGAGCCGTCCCGGGGGACGAAGCCCAAACCTTCGGAGTCAGCGCCATCCAAGCCTGGGCCCCCCCAATAGCCTGGGTTCCAGGAAGGTGATTTTCTACTGACAACCTTTGACTTGTCGGCTGGCGGCCCCGGATCCTATGCCGGCGATTTAGGCCGCGTTGAGTGCGTCCAAGAGGTCCGCGAGACGGCCCACCGCGGCCAGGAAGTCACCGGGGGCGTTGGCGGCCAGGGTTTTAAATTCCAGCCGCCGGGGATCGACCCCGGCCTCCGCCAACATGGTCTGGGCCCTCTCCACCCGCCACCGTGCGTGTTCATTGCCTAACTGCGACTTGCAGTTGTCGGGGTGGCAGCCCAGCACCAGCACGCCGTCCGCCCCGTAAGTAAAGGCCTTGAGCAGATAATCGATATCGATCTTGCCGGCGCAGGGCATCCTCAAAGGGATAAAACCAAGGGGCAGTACCGTTTGCTCCATCTTCAAAGCCGCGTGATAGGCTTCCCAGGCGGAGTTTTGGCACAAAAAGGCAAAGATTTTCGGAGAGAGGCGGGGGTCCAGGGTGTCCAGGGCTGCAACCACCTGGTCGTCGGTAAAGTTGCGAATCTGGATGGCCTCGTTGGGACACTGGGACGCACACACGCCGCAGCCGTGGCAGGCCAATTCGTTGATGATGGCCCGGTTGTCCCAACTCACCGCCCCGTGGGGACAGAGGCGGTGGCAGGTGAGACACAAAACGCAACGTCCCCGGTCGATGACCGCCCGCCCCTGGGGGGCCGTGGCCGTACCCCGGTCCAGGAGCTGGTGGACTGCGGAGACCGCGGCGTCGGCTTCGGCCAGGGCCTGGGCCAGGTCCATGGGGGCCCGGGCCGGGCCCGCCACGTAGATGCCCCGGCGGTTGGTGGTCACCGGCAGGTGGCGGACGTTGTCACCCTGGAGAAACCCCGCGGGGCCGGGAAAAAGGCCCAGGAGTGCGGCCAGAGCGGCGTTGTCGGCCCCGGGTCCGTAGACCTCATCCAAAATTACCAGGTCGCAGGCCAGGCTTTCTTCCTGGTGCATCACCGGATCAAAAAAAGTGAGCCGGGGCTGGTCATTCTCCAGAGAAAGGGCCGGGAGCACCGGCAGCTTGACCACGATGAGGCCGGAAGACGCGGCCTCTTCCAGGTCCGCCTCCAAGTGCGGGGCCCCCACTTTGGCGTCCCGGACAAAGAGCAGAACTGAGCAATTGTCCCGGGGCAGTAAGTTACTAACCGCTCCCAGGACGCGGCGCAGGGCCAGGGGGTGTGAGTCGGCCCCCAGGAAGGCCACCCGCAAGGGGGAGGCCCCCGCGCCTAGCAGGTCTTCGGCTTTCTCCGGGTCGGCCAGAATTTCCTCCAGCAAGGTCAGGGTCAGGACACCATCGCGGGGGGATGGAGTCGCGGCGGCCGGCTGGAGAAGCAGCTCCGGCACCAGGATCATGGCCCCCACCTTCTCCACCCGGACCTGCTGGGACGTCTCCAGTTTCACCCGGAAATTGCCCGCACTCCCCTGGACCTCCAAGATTCGGGCCTGAGATGCCAGGCTGATGGCGGGATGTGACTGAACCTGGGCCAGGACGCGGCCCAGGTCCTCCCCCGGGGCCGCGGTGAGAGCCGCGCCGGGGAGCAGGGGCTGCAACCCTGGGCCGGGAAAGGCCTGGAGGACCGCATACCCTTGATCAGCCAGGTCAACCGCGGCTTTTAGGGCTGTAAAGGAATCCCCCCACACCAGCACCCGGGAATTCACCGGCAACTCCTGGTTGACGATGGGTTCGGCCCGGGTGAGCATGGACGCGGCCAGCCTGATGAGGTGATGCGCCTTGAGGCTGCAGGCCGCGGGGTCGGAGTAGCCCAGGGCCTCCTGCAGGTCCAGGACGCTGAGGAACTCGGGATTAACCCCAACTTCATCGAGGAGCAGGCGGATAATCTTCCGGGCCCGTTGCTGGGGGTCCAGCGCGGCCAGGAGTACCCGGTGCCCCGGACCGCGGTACAGAAAAACCCGCAACCGCGCGGCCAATTCCTCCAGGGGCAGGCCGGGGTTCAATGCCAGGATGCGGCTTTTGGGCAGGCCGGCGGCCCAGAGCCCGAGTTTATAGTAATCAAGCCCGCTGGCGGAGAGTTCCGGGCCGTGGGCCAAAATGATATCCAGATCCTTGGCGATGCTCATGACTTTTGCACGTATCGGCTCACCTGGCGCGCCGCGGCCAGGGCCTGGGTGATACACCCGGCGATATCCCGGGGGCCGGTGGCGGTGCCGGCCAGGAAGAGGCCAGGTCGAGAAGTTTGAGAGAAAAACCCGGCGGACGTGAGCTCCACCTGCAGCCGGGCCGCCAGCGCGGCGTTATCCGCGGCCGGGCCGATGCCCACGGACAAGACCACCAGGTCGAACGCGGCTTCCACGGCCACCGCGGCTTCCTCCTGGAGATAGCGCAGCCGCAAACTGCCGTCGGCTGCGCCCCGCAGGTCCCCAGGCAAGGCTCTGACCACCTTGATTTCCCGGCGCGCCTCGTTTTGAAACCGGAGCGCGTCCCGGCCGATGTTCTGCAGGTCCATGTAGAAGGTGGTAATCTCGGCGTCAGGCCACCGGTGTTTGAGAACGCGGGCCAGCCGCAGGGTATAGGCGCAGCAGACCTGGGAGCAATACGGATGCCCCAGGTCCCGGCTGCCCACGCATTGGATAAAGGCCACCCGCCGGGGGAGTTCCCCGTTGGCCCCGGCCAGGGGTTGGCCGTGCCACAGCCTTTCTTCCAGCTCCACCCCGCTGAGGATATTAGGGTGCCGGCCATAGCCGTAATGGGGGCGGCACGCGGGGTCCGCGGGGCGGTAGCCCGTGGCCACGATGACCGCACCTGCCTCCAGATCGATAATCCTCTCCGGCTGCCCCAGGTCGATGGCCCGGGCCGTGGGCGGGCAAATTTGCTGGCAGACCCGGCAGGAGCCGTCCTGAAAATAAAGGCAGGCCTCCGGATTCACGGCGTACCGGGGGTGATTAAGGGTGACGCTGGTGGTGACGATGGCCCCCTGGGCCGCGGCGGGACATTCATCATAACAGAGGCCGCAGTCCACGCAGCGCTCCGGGTTGATCACCCGGGGCTGCCCTTTGAGGCGAAGGTGAAAGAGGCCGTTATGCCGGGAACTCTCCAGCAACTCGGTGTGGGGATAAAGGCTGATCCGGGGCTCCTGGAAGACGGCCTTGAGGCGCTCCTCCACCAGGCAGGCGCCGCATTTCTGGCAGACATCAGTGGCCTTGCAGCACAACTGCGCGGCCCGGCCCCCGAAGAAGGGGGTCTTTTCCACCAGGGCCACGTCCTGACCCAGGCGGGCCAGCTCCAAGGCGGCCGCGATCCCGGCAATGCCGCCGCCCAGGATGACGGCGGAGAATTTATTGCTGTCTTCCATAATGTTTGCAAAGATGATTCTGAGGCAAGGCGCTAAAAGCTAAAAGCCGTCAGCTATCAGCATGCAGCTTTCAGCAAGAACCGATGCCTCTGGGTTATAACCCTGCTGCCTCCAAAACCTGCATTAACAGGTCCGTCCGGCCTTGGGCCTTGAGATAAACGCCATCCGCCAGTTTCTCTTCTTTAATTTGCTTTAGTAAGCGGCCGGCCGCGGTCGCGCTTAGCGCCAGGACTTCCTCCGGTTCTTTTCCCGCCAGTTCCTCCACCAGGTGCGGGGGCAGGGAATAGACCCTGCGCCATTGCCCCCCGGCCGCCTGGGCTGCGGCTTCCGGTCCCAGGACCTTAATGCCCGCCAGCAGCTTCACCGGATTGAGGGGTAGCTGCTCTCGGAATGCCCGGAATTTATCCAGATCAAAGATGGGAGGAGTGACGAAAAATTGCGCCCCCGCCGTGACTTTCTTTTCACATTTGAGGAGTTGGGGCGCCAGGGGGTCGGCTTCGGGGATGACCACCGCTCCCGGGAAGAACGCGGGGTTGCCGTTTAAAGGAAGGCCCGCGCTGTCCTGCCCGGCCATCAGGCCTTGGACGATTTGCAGGAGCTGCACCGAGTCCGCGTCGTACACCGGCTTGGCCTGGGGGTGGTCCCCCAGGGTGACGTAGTCGCCGCTCACCAGCAGGAGGTTTTCCAGGCCCAGGACCGCGGCTCCCAGCAGATCGCTTTCCAGGGCCAGGCGGTTGCGGTCCCGGCAGGACAAGTTGACCAGGGGCTCCCCACCCGCTTCCTTAACCAGGCTGGCGGCGGCCAGGGGGGCCAGACGCATCCGGGCGTGTTCATTGTCCGGCACTGCGAACGCGGCCACCCGGTCTTTGAGCGCGCTTACCGGGGCCAGCATTTCCGTGACCGCGGTCCCCTTGGGCGGCTGCAGTTCCACCACCACCGCGAACCCGCCCGTTTCCAGGGTCTCCCGGAGTTTACTCATGGGCGCCGTATCTCCTCTTAAACGCGGGATGGATCACCGTTCCCGGGGAGGTCCGGCGGTCATGGGAGTGCAGGGGCACAATCCGCCGCATGTAGTCCAGACTCCCTTCCAGTTCCAGGTTATGGTAAATCTTGCTCCAGGCGCACTCTTTCTCCGGGTCCACTTCGCAGTGGCCGTTCACCGTGCCGCCGCAGGGGCCGTTGAGCAGGCCCTTGGGGCACATGGTCACGGGGCAGATGCCGCCGGTGATCCCCAGGTAGCAGTGATTGCAGGCCCGGCAGCGCTCCGTATAAAACCCCGCTTCGTTGTTGACGCCGATGAAGCTGGTGTTCACTCCGGGAAAAATGGGCTGCAGGTAGCATAATTGTTTGAGATACTGCACCCCGGCGCCGCAGGCCATGGAGACAATGGCCTCATAGTCCGCGGTGAAATCGCACAGGGGCCGCAAAAATTCCAGGTCGCACTGGCGCTCCACCGTGATTTCGCCGATTTCCAGGCGTTTGTCTTCCAGCCCCAAAGCCAGTTTCAACTGGGAGGCGAGCAACCCCACCTCTTTTTCACCTCCGGCCAGGCATACCGCCACGCAGGTGCCGCAGCCGATGATGAGGATCTTCTTGTACGGGGCCACCATGGCCTTAATTTCGGCAAAGGGTTTCCGTTCGGCAATGATCATGATTGCACCATATTCTCCAATTGTTCCATCGCTCCGGCGTGGAGATGCCGCCCCCGGCGCAAAGGGTTGGGCCCCAGGGCCTCCACCCTCCGGGTCATTTCCTGAACCGCGGCCACCCATTTGGGGGCGTCAGAGGCTGCCACCTCAAACATCTCCAGGCGTCCTCCCAACCCCGCTTCCTCCAACAATTTTTGGGCATACTCCACCCTTTCCCGGGCCCTGAGGTTGCCTTCCAGAAAATGGCAGCTCCCGGTTTCGCAGCCGCTGACCATGACCGCGTCCGCCCCAGCCTCGAAGGCTTTCAGGATGTGGATAATATCGATCCGGCCGGTGCACAGGTACTTGATAATACGCACCCCGGCAGGATACTGCATCCGGGCCGAGCCGGCCATATCCGCGGCGGTGTAGGTGCAGTAGGTGCACACTAGAGCCAGGATTTTAGGCTGAAACTCCATGGATTTCCTTTAAGTTCCGAGGTCCACCTAGGGCGGCCCGTGGCCGCCATAAAGCGGCGTGCACGGCACGCCCTATAATCTGCCAGATGACAGCTAACTCGCGGCCTGATCCTCTGTTTCCTCTTCAATTTCCAACGCGCTGATCTTGGCCACAAACTGCCGGTCCCTATGGTGCATCACTTCGATGGCCTTCCGGGGGCAGGCGCTGGCGCAATTGCCGCAGCCCTGGCAGGCCGCGGGGTCGATCTGGATAACCCCTTCCGCTTGATTCACCTGGGGCACCCCGAAGGGGCAGGTGCGCATACAGGTAAGGCAGATGGCGCATTTTAAGGGATCGACCCGGGCCACCGCGCCGCCCACGAACATCTCTTCCTGCGCCAGGATCCCCAAGGCCCGGGCCGCGGCTCCTTGCGCCTGGGCGATGCTCTCTTCCAGGTATTTGGGGCCGTGGGCCAACCCGCAGAGGAAGAGGCCGGAAGACGCGAAATCGAGGGGCCTTAATTTCAAGTGGGCCTCCATGAAAAAGCCGTCGGCGTCCGCGGGGAGCTTGAATAACTTGGCGATCTCCTTAGAGGCCGGATGGGGCCGGATGGCCGCGGAGAGGACCAGGTGGTCGGCCTTGATGCTGACGGGGCCCTTGAGGTTCTGGTCAAAGACCGTGATTTCCAGGGCCTCGCCCGCGGCCGCCACCTCCGGCCTGGCCTCCGGCTCAAAGCGGAGGAAGCGCACCCCCAGTTCCCGGGCCTTTTTGTAGTAAATCTCTTTCAGGCCGTAAGTGCGGATGTCCCGGTAGAGAATGAAGACCTGGGCCTGAGGCCGGAGTTCCTTGATCTTTAGAGCATTTTTCACGGCTTCGCCGCAGCAGACCCGGCTGCAGTAAGGATGCTCCGGCTCCCGGGAGCCCACGCACTGGATCATCACCACCGCGGGGGCCTCGCACAGGCTCTCCGGGTGTTCCATCAACCGGTTTTCCATTTCCAACTGGGTGAGAACCCCGGGGTGTTCTCCATAGAGGTATTCCGTAGGCCGGTATTCCTGGGCCCCGGTGGCGATGATCACGGCCCCGAATTGGATGGACCATTTCCCCCGGGGCGACTCCAGGTCGCAGCGGAATTTTCCCAGGTGCCCGCTGAACCCGGTGATCCGGGCTTCCGTCCACCAGCGGATTTTGGGGTGCATCTCCGCCCGGGTCACCAACTCTTGCATAAAGGGCTGGATGGGGTGCCCCTCCAGAGTGTAATGCATCTTGTGGGCCAGGCTGCTGCCGAAACGTTCCTGGATATACGGCAGATAGACCCCGTAGCCGGCATTGGCAATGGTGAGAGCCGCGGTTAAGCCTGCAAGGCCGCCGCCCAGCACCAGGGCGCGCTGGTTCACCTTGAAGGGCAGCTCGGACAAGGGCTCCAGCGCCGCGGCCCGGGCCACGGCCATCCTCACCAACTCCTGAGCCTTGAGAGTGGCCTGTTCCGGGTCGCCCTGGTGCACCCAGGAATCCTGGTCCCGGATGTTGGCCATTTCGAAGAGGTACTTGTTGAGGCCCGCCTTGCGCAGGTTGTCCTGGAAGAGAGGCTCGTGAGTCCGGGGGCTGCAGGAGGCCACCACCACCCGGTTAAGGCGGTGTTCCTCAATCACCTGGCGCATCTTTTCCAAAGAGTCGGTGGCGCAGGTGAAGGTATAATGGTCGGCATAGACCACCCCAGGCAAGGTTTGCGCGTAATCGCTCACCCGGGGCACGTCCACCACCCCGGCGATATTAATGCCGCAGTGGCAGACGAAGACGCCGATGCGGGGCTCTTCCTGAGAGATCTCACGTTCCTCAGGATATTCGGCCTGGGACAGCAGAGTGCCCCGGGCTTCAGCCAGCAGCGTGGCGGCCGCGCCTGCGGCCGCAGAGGCCTGGCCCACGGTTTCAGGGATGTCCTTGGGGCTCTGGAAGACGCCGCAGGTGAGGATGCCTTCCCGGCTGGTCTCCACCATTTTAAAGGGCGGACTGGCCACAAACCCCCAGGGGTTGGTGGCGATGCCGCAGACCTCGGCCAGTTTGCGGCTGGCCGGGTGGGGGCTCAGACCCACGGAGAGCACCACCAGGTCGAATTCTTCCGTCTGCACGCGGTCGTCGGCGTCGAGGTAATTCAACTCCAGGTTGCCGGTGCGGGGATCTTGGGTTACCCGGGAAATCATGGCCCGGATGAGCCGCACCCCGTGGACGTCCCGGGCCCGCTCGTAGTAGCGGTCGAAGCCCTTGCCCTGGGCCCGGAAGTCGATGAAAAAAATGGTGGGCTCCACCCTGGGGTCGTGCTCCCTGGCGATGATGGCCTGCTTGGCCGCGTACATGCAGCAGACGTAAGAGCAGTATTCCCGGCCGAGGGACGCGTCCCGGGAACCGACGCACTGAATCCAGGCGATTTTTTTGGGCTCCCGGCCGTCGCCGGGGCGTTTGACATGCCCGGCGCAAGGCCCGGTGGCCGAAAGCAGGCGCTCGAATTCCAAGGAGGTAATGACGTTGGGGTAGCGGCCGTAGCCGTATTCCCCCTTGGCCCGGGCGTCAAAGGTCTTAAAGCCCGGGGCCAGGATCAGCGCGCCCACCTCCAGGGTCTGGGTAAAGGGGCGCTGTCCGTGGTCCACGGCTCCGGCCTGGCAGGCCGCCACGCACTGGAGACACTCGGAGCATCCGCCGCAATTGAGGCAGCGTTCCGCCTCCGCCCGGGCCTGCTCCGGGGTGAAGCCCAGGTTGAGTTCCTGGAAGTTATGTCCCCATTCCTGCCTGGGCAGCTCCGGCATTTGCGCCCGGTTGGCCTTGGGGAGATTGTCCGGAATCGGCGCCCATTCCCCATCTTGCAGAGGACGTAAACGGGGCTCCCGGTCGAGCTTAAGGTCCTTGCCTTGCAGGTGCCGGTCGATGGAGATGGCGGCCTCCCGGCCTGCGGCCACCGCACCGATGGCGATCCAGGGGCCGGTGACCGCGTCGCCCCCGGCAAAGACGCCGGCCCGGGAGGTGGCCAGGGTGTCCGGGTCCGTCTCGATCAGGCCCCGGGGGGTAAGCTGGATGCCGTCAGCGGGCTCGATGAACTTGAGGTTAGTCTTTTGGCCCACCGCCAGGATGACCGCGTCGGCTTCCCGGGTGGTGGTTTGCTCCTCGAGGTAAGCCGGGGCGAACCGTCCCGTCTCGTCAAACACCCGTGCCACGGCTTTGAGTTCGATGCCGGTGACCTGGCCGTCTTGGGTAAGAATCTGTTTCACGCCCCAGCGGTGGAGGATGTCGATGCCTTCGGCCCTGGCCTCCTCCACTTCCCAGGGGGACGCGGGCAATTCTTCCGGAGACTCCAGGGCGATCATGGCCACCGCTGCGGCCCCCTGGCGCCGGGCCACCCGGGCCACGTCGATGGCCACGTTGCCGCCGCCGATGACCGCCACCCGTTTCCCCTGCATGGGAGAAGCGCCGGTGGTATGCACCTCCCGGAGGTATTCCACTCCCCAGAAGACGCCCCGGGCCTCAATCCCCGGGACCGGCAGGCGCACCGAGTCCTGGGCGCCCACGCCGATGAACGCCGCCCCGAAGCCGTCCCGGGTCAGGAGGTCGTTGATGGTGCGGCCCGGGCCGATGGGGGACTGATAGCGGATTTCCACCCCCAGGCGCTGCAGATAATCCACTTCCCGGTCCAAGACCTCCCGGGGCAGGCGGTATTCCGGGATGCCGTAGCGCAGCCAGCCGCCGGCCGCGGCCGCAGCCTCGAAGATCACCACTTGGTACCCTTGCAGGGCCAAGTGGTAAGCGCAGCTCAAACCCGCCGGTCCAGCCCCGACAATGGCCACCCTTTGGTCTTTCCGGGGGATTTCGGGCACCGGCAGGGAGGACCAATCCGCCTGATCCGCGGCGAAACGCTTGAGACCACAGACGGCCACCGGCTCGTCCACTTCCCCCCGGTGGCAGTCGCTTTCGCAGGGATGGGGGCAGATGCGGCCGATGGTGCCGGGAAGCGGCAGGCGATTCATGATCAGTTTTAACGCTTCGGCATACTTGCCGGCTTTGACGAGTTGCACGTAGCCCTGGGCGCTGAGATTGGCCGGGCAGGCGCGGACGCAGGGAGCCCGGTCGAATTTCTTGACGGCAAAGGTGGAGGGCACGGCCTGGGGGAAATGGCGAAAGGCCGCCGGCCGCCGGCCCAGCCCTTCGTCGAAGCTGGATGGCAGCGATACCGGGCAAGCCTCGGCGCACGCGCCGCAGGCGTTGCACTTGTTGGCGTCGATGTAACGGGGCTCCCGTTTGAGGGTCACGGTGAAGCGGCCTGCTTCCCCCTCCAGTTTCTCGATTTCGGCCTGGGTCAGGATCTCGATATCCGGATGCCGGGCCACCTCGATGAGTTTGGGGGAGATAAGGCAGGTGGAACAGTCGTTGGTGGGGAAAGTCTTGTCCAATTGGGCCATGACCCCGCCGATGGAGATGTCCCGTTCCACCAGATAGACTTTGTAACCGGCCGCGGCTGCGTCCAGGCTGGCCTGCATCCCGGCGATGCCGCCGCCCACTACCATCACCGCCCCGATTTTGGTCTTTTGGGTTTGCATAGATTTTTTTTAATTTTTAGCCCGGGCTGTGGGGCTCAGGAGAGATCTTCTCGGGGCAGGTCAGTCAGGAAAAAATCGCGTGGGTGCGGATTCCAGACCCTTGCCCCTTTATTTCCTCATCAATTACTGTGCCAGGAAAAGGCTGGCACGAAAGTGGGGGTTTTCCAAAGGTTAAATGCAGATCAGGTTATTTGCACAGGTAATAATGGGAACAAATTTCACCCGAATTATCTGCGTTCTGGCACCAAAATGTTTCCTAAGAATTTCCCGGGAGGATCAGGAAGGGTCAGCTTGCCGGCTCGTCCTGATCCGGCGGCTTGAGGCCGAAGCGTTCGATTTTGCGGCGCAGGGTGTTCTTGTCAATGCCCAGTTCCCGGGCCGTGGCCAGGCGTCGCCACTGGTGGCGCTCCAGGGCCTCCTGCAGCAGGCGCTTCTCCTGCTCTTTCAGACTCAGGCCCGGGGCGGCGCGGCCGCGGTTTTCCTGGGAAAAGTGATCCGGTAAATGCTCCGGCATGATCAGGCCTTGGGAACAAAGGATAAAAGCGTGCTCAATGGCGTTTTCCAATTCCCGGACGTTGCCGGGCCAATCGTGGCCCAGGAAAATGGCCAGGGTGTCGCGGCTCAGCCCCTCAATCCTTTTGTTCTGCAGCTTGTTGAAGCTATGGATGAAATGTTGGGCCAAAAGCGGGATGTCTTCGCGGCGTTCGGCCAGGTTCGGCATCCTCAATTTGATCACGTTGAGGCGGTAATAGAGGTCCTGGCGGAAGGCCCCGTTATGCACCAGCCGCCCCAGGTCTTCAGTCGCGGCAGTCACCAGGCGCACCTCGGTCTGGATGCTCCGGGACGACCCCAAAGGGGTGTAGGCGCCTTCTTCCAAAACCCGGAGCAGCCGGATCTGCAGGGCCGGCGAAATCTCGCCGATTTCGTCCA
>Ga0172375_10008244_pt1 | contig 14065 bp, 13 predicted proteins | sample LakKiv1m_FD_114537 | JGI IMG/M metagenome (GOLD analysis project Ga0172375, IMG submission 114537) | Freshwater microbial communities from Kabuno Bay, South-Kivu, Congo - kab_092012_11.1m | ecosystem: Environmental > Aquatic > Freshwater > Lake | place: Democratic Republic of the Congo...
AAAGATTGCGGGATTGATGAGCTCCCCGGAATTGCTAGCCGCCCAAGTCAGCCGCTGGTTCAAAAGCAGGCAAACCAAAGCAAAGTCGGCTCTGGTTGATACCGAAGCCCTAAGAAAAGAGGTTGATAAGCTGAACGAACAGCTTGAACGATACAATAAAGGTTACGGGGCGGGGGTATTCACTCTTGAACAATTAAAAGATTATACCGATCCGCTTCGGGAGAAAATAGGTCAGTTAAAGCGGCAAATTGCCAATGCCGCCAGTGAATCCAACCAAAAGCGATTTGAAATGCCGGGTGGAACTGAAATGAAAACCTTTGCCGAAAAAGCCCGGAAAATGCTTCAGAACTTGAAATTTGAGACTAAACGTGCCATAATCCTGAATACAGTCGATAGGGTTATCGGCACCCAATCACAATTACAAATAATCGGTAACATACCCTTAAATGTCAAGTTCCTCCCTGAAGGTCGGCATCGTCGGCCTTCCCAACGTGGGGAAGTCCACTTTATTTTCGGCCCTCACAAAAAATGAGGTCGATATCAACAATTACCCCTTCTGCACCATCCAGCCGAATGTGGGAATTGCCCCCGTGGCGGACGAACGCTTGGATAAACTGCACGCGTTGTACCCCGAAAGCAAAAAAATTACCGCGATTGTTGAGTTTGTCGACATCGCCGGCCTGGTCAAAAACGCCCACAAGGGAGAGGGTTTGGGCAACCAATTTTTGTCGAACGTGCGCAACGTGGACGTCATTTTGGAGGTGGTAAGAGTGTTTCGCAACACGGATATCGAACACGTGGAGAAAAGCGTTGATCCGAAAAGAGACATCGGTATCATTCGTTCCGAGCTCATCCTCTCCGACCTGGAACTGATAAGAAAAAGGAAAGAAAGAGTGGCCAAGGAAAAACGCGGCTTGGGCAAGGAAAAAGAAGCGGCCGAAATTGAATGGGACATTTTAGAGGTTTTCGAGAATAAACTCAACAATGAGGAATGGCTTTGTCCTTTGCCCGGATTGCCGGATAAATTGGTGCCTTACGCCCGCGATATTATCAAAAATTTTTCCCTGCTCACCACTAAACCGATCTTGTACGTCCTCAACGGCGCCGGCCCTGAAGAAGCGGCCGCCCTGGGGTTGGAAGAAGCCAATTACGTGATAGTCGACGCGAAGCTGGAGAAAGAAATGAACGATATCAGTTCCGAAGAGCGGGACGAGCTGGAGTTGAAAAGCCAACTGGACAATCTAGTGCGACACTCATACGACTTACTCGGCCTTTTGACTTTTTTCACTTCCGGCGACAAGGAAACCCGGGCCTGGGAAGCCAAAAGGGGCGCCCCGGCGCCTCAAGCGGCTGGAGTGATTCATTCCGATTTCGAAAAAAATTTCATCTCGGCTAACGTCATCAGCTGGGAGAAACTGCTGGAAGCCGGATCCTGGAAAAAAGCCCGCGAGCTGGGCCAGATCCGCCGCGAAGGCAAGGAGTATGTTATGCAGGAAGGCGACGTAGTTGAGTTTTTAATCGGGAAATAAGTAATTGGTTGTATAATAATAATTTTTTTGTAGGGCTTCGCTTCGCTCAATACAAAAAAATTATTATTATACAACCCTTATTACTCAATATATGCTTACCCAGATTGATTGGTCGGCCAGGTCTAAAACAACGGCCAGAATATAGCTGCGGCCGCCGAAATCATGGTAAACAGAGAATTCATCCGTATTTCGACCGGGGAAAAAGGTAGGATTAGCGTCAGTTTTTCCCCGGCAGCCCGAGTCAATTAAATTCTTGTACAGTGTCTCGCCGTCCGCTTGGCCGATTCTTCTTTTGACCACGTATTTCATCATAAAAGGAGTTTTGCCTTCATTTTGGACAGAAACCAGCTTCGAGTCGGCAAAAACGCCCCCAAGGCTTTTTTTAAACAGCTCGTCCACCTGTTGGGCGACCGGATCCGACAAAGCTGTTTCATCTTCCGATTCGAAAACCGGATTGAGGTTCTCCACCGCAATTTTCGTCTCTTCCGCTTGCTCAATCGCCCCTTTATTACCACCGATAACTCTTTGAACGGAGGATTTGATATTGTCGATGCTGCTTCCCGCATCGCACCCGGAAAGAAAAAAGGCTGCAGACAATATTACCGGAACGAGAGCAACTGCTGATTTTTTTGTCATTTATTTTTTGTGAAAATTTTTTTATTATTTGCCTAAAATTTATTATGGCGTTAGAGCGTTGTCAAGAATTATTTTATTAACATCATCTTTGCTTTTTCCACGCTTTCTTCAACCAGCTTTTCCGCATTGGGGATAGTGCCTTCAATTTTTTCTATGGTGGCGAGATCTCCTCTGGTTTCGGGATGTTTGGCGATTAGGAACGAGCAGCAGTCGGGGTAGGGAAGGATAGATAACTCATAGGTGCCGATTTGTTTTGCGATACCAATGATTTCTTCTTTGTTCATACCGATAAGCGGCGGCAAGACCGGTAGGCTGGCGGCGCCGTAAACACAATTCAGATTTTCCAGGGTCTGGGAAGCCACTTGGCCCACGCTGTCGCCGGTGATGATGGCGCCGGCGTTTTCTTTCGCGGCGATCTGCTCGGCGATTTTCATCATAAAACGGCGATAGACAATCATCCGCGATTCGGCCGGGATATGGGCGATAATCGCTTTTTGAATTTCCGCGAAGGGCGCGGTGTAGAGCATCGAGCTCCCTTGGATTTCGGCTAGCTTCTTAACTAAATTGGTAATTTTTACCTCCCCGACGCGCCCTCCGGCCATTGTCTTGTTCAGGATATGGCAAAAAACCACTTTCAAGCCTCTTTTGGCCGCCATAAACGCGGCCACCGGACTGTCGATCCCGCCGGAGAGCAGCACCACCGCCCGGCCGGACGAGCCCACCGGCAGCCCGCCGATTCCTTTTAATTTATTTAAATAAATAAAAATTTCTTTTTCGGAAATTTCAACGCGCAGAGTGATGTCCGGTTGGGTCAGATTCACTTTTTTATGCAGCCGGGTGCGAATATAATCTCCCAGAATAACATTTACTTCTCCCGAAGTCCGGGGAAAATTTTTATTGGAGCGCCGGGTGATAATTCCAAAAGTCTTAAAATTTTCTTTCGACAGCAAGACTAATACCGTTTTTTTCAGAGCGGCCAAACTCAATTTGCATTTTTCGGCGAAGGCAAACGAAGCAATTCCGGGAATCCGTTCGAGAATCCTTTTCATCGAATCGAGGTCCGCCCGCGGTTTCAACTCGACGGTTATTTTGCCGTATTGCCGACGGACCACCGAGCTGCCGCCCAGCGCCGTCCGGAGACTCTTGATCAGCTTGCCCTCAAAAAAGCTGCGGTTCTGGCCCTTAAGCCCTATCTCGCCGTAATGGACAATCACATATTTGCCTTTTGACATGAGCATAAATTACGCTACTATATTAATTAAACATACATAAAAACTAAAACAACAAGCGCTATGGCTAAAAAAATACTTCTGATTGAAGATGAGCAGGTTTTGGCCGACGTTTTGATTTCCAAATTGCAGAAAGAGGGCTACGAGACCAACGTGGCTTACGAAGGCGAGGACGGCTACAGAAAAATCGTCGAGTGGAAGCCGGAGCTCATTCTACTGGACATTGTCCTTCCCAAAATGAACGGCTACGAAATTCTGGAAAAGATGCAAGCGGACGGCAGCAAAACGCCTGTGATCGTGATTTCCAATTCCGGCCAGCCGGTGGAAATCGAGCGAACCAAAAAATTGGGCGCGGTGGACCACCTGATCAAAACCCAGTTCGATCCGGCGGAAGTGATTACCAAGGTGAATGAATACCTTAATGCCGGCCAAGCGGGGGCTCCCGCTCCGGAAAACCAGCCCGCTGCGACACCGGCGGCGGAAAACCGGGGAATAAAGATCCTTCTGGCGGAAGACGACAAATTTCTGCGGGATATCTGCGGCACCAAACTCATCAAAGAAGGATTCCAAGTGGTGGAAGCCATCGACGGGCAAGACGTGGCCAAAGCGCTAGAAAAAGAAAGGCCGAATATTGTTTTGCTGGATATCGTGCTGCCCTCGGTAAACGGTTTCGAAATTCTGGCCCAGATCCGGGGAAATACCAATCCGGAAATTGCCAAAACTCCCGTTCTGATGCTTTCCAACCTCGGCCAGGAAGACGACATTAAAAAAGCCATGGAACTCGGGGCTAACGACTACCTGATCAAATCCAACTTCACCACCCAGGAAATCACCGACAAGATCAAAAAGACGCTGAAAATTAGCTAGGTTGTTAAAATTCAGTTACAAACCCTTTAGGAAAATAAAAATTTTTCGTATTACCCTAGTATATTTTTCTTTTTGTAGGGCTTCGCTTCGCTCAATACAAAAAGAAAAATATACTAGGGTAGCCCTACGATAAAATTTTTATTTTCCTAAAGGGTTTGTAACTAACAATACTAAATTATTAAGATGAAAATGATCATCAAACTTTTAATTGTTGTCGCGATCTTTTGGGCGGCCTGGACCTACGGCAACCGCAACGACCAAGGGGAACCGATCATAAGCTTTGTCAACAGCCAAGGAAAATTTTCCGTGCGCATAAGCGATCCCCAAAAAGACGAGTTCAAGGGGGTGGTCCAAAAAATCAGCAATTTTGTCTACCGTGAGGCCACGGTTCACAATCCGTCGGGGGACATGCTGCCCGATCAAATTGACGACACAATAAAAAAAGAAGTGAAAGAGACCGTAAACTAAACCATTGGATAAAAAAATTTCAATATCGATGGTCTTGCCTTGTTTCAATGAAGCCAAAAATATTCAAAAAAACATTGGGGAAATTTTCCGCCACCTTGAGCGGAGACACCGGGATTACGAAATAATCGCCGTAAACGACGGCAGCACGGACAACACCCTCGCCCTGCTCCGGAAAATAAAAGAGGAAAATCCCCCAATTCCCCTGCGGATCATCAATAAAAAGCACGCCGGCAAAGGCGCGGCCGTAAAGATTGGTATTCTGCGCAGCCGGGGCGAGATCGCCATGTTCATGGATGCCGACCAAGCGATTCCCATCCAGGAACTGGCTAAATTTTTGGCCGCCATCAAGGAGGGCCATGACGTGGTGATCGCCTCGCGTTTCGTGGGAAAAATCAAAATCATCAAGCCGGTGCTTTGGTACCGGAGTGCCATGGAAAAGGTTTTTCGGCTTTTGCGCATGGTCATCATTAACAATTACGAAGTTCGGGACACCCAGTGCGGTTTCAAGGTTTTCACCCGCGAAGCGGCCCAAAAAATATTTCCTTGCCTCACGGTCAAAGGCTGGTCTTTCGACGTGGAGGTGATTTTTCTGGCGAAAAAAATGGGCTTCCGGATCAAAGAGCTCCCCATCACTCTGCAAAATCCCCCAGAAAGTCATATCCGTATCTTCCGGGACAGCGCCAATATGTTTTTTGATTTAATTAGAATACGATTAAATGACTGGAAAGGGAAATACAAGGTTGGTTTTCAACGCTGACGACTTTGGTAAATCTAAAATCGCCAACAAAAACATTCTGGAACTCGCAAAGCTGGGTAAAATTCAGCGCGTTTCGGTTTTAGTAAACGGATCAATCAGAGAGAGCGAAGCAAAAAAACTGCTTGATTCCAAAGTTAAACTGGACATTCACCTGGTACTGCCAAATACAGACTACAAAAAGGAACAGACCAGGGTAATAAGGAGAACGTTTCTATTTCTCGGCCGGCTGATAGCGGGTAAAACTACCCTGAAAAAAGTCGAACAGTCTTGGGAAAAGCAAATTGAAAAATTCAAAAAGATTTTCGGCAAATACCCCGACGGGCTCAATTCGCACGAGCACGTGCACTTTTTCCCGCCCTATTTCAAAATTGCCCTAAAATTATGCGATAAATACAAGATCGCTCATCTGCGCACCGCGTCCAAAAAAGCCATGAGCGGCGGCAACAAAATCGGCCGCATACTGAAGATGCTAAATGGGATAAACAAGAGAAGAAGCAGGGGATACCATTATCTCACTTGTCTTGATTGGATCAAAAATTTCCAGAAATTTGTCAACAACCTGCCCAGCGGCACCATAGAAGTTGTCTGCCACCCGGAGAGGACAAAGGAGTACAAAATCATAAGCCAGCTGGGCTAGCTGGCCAGCGCCTTGGCTTTCCTTTTGAAATACATAAGCTTCACCAGCTCGCTGGCGAAAAAGTAGCCGACGACCAAAAGTATTATTGTGAAAAACGCGGTCATTGAGGGAATGGCCAGGTGAAACAGCTTGGCCAACGAGTCGTTGAAAATCAGAATCACCGTCACCGCTGTCGACATAATTGACAGGGTGACCAGCGGCCAGCTGGGCGCTTTGGCCCGGAAAAACGCGTACTGGGTTCTCACGATGAACGACAGGGCGATTTCGGTGAGGATGCCCTCGGCAAACCAGACTGTCTGGATCATCGATTCTCCCGAGTTTATAAAAAGGGCAAAAATAACCAGGTCCGCCAAAGAATTTATGATGGCCAAAGCGACTATGAGCCCGACAAAATTTTGCAGCCGGTAGGCTTTTGGCTTACGCAGTTCGGTGGCGTCAACACTGTCGGTGGCCACGGCGATAAGAGGGAAATCCGACAGCAAGTTCACGAGCAGTATCTGCACCGGCCGCATGGGAATGAAATTAACGAACAGGGAAATTGCCGCTATGGAATAGAAGTTGCCAAAATTGCCGGCGATAGCGCACTTGATATACTTATTAATGTTGGCAAATATATTCCTGCCTTCTTTTATGCCGTTGATGACTACCCTCAAGTCCTTGTCGAGAAGCACGATGTCCGCTGCCTCCCGGCTTAGGTCCACCGCTTCTTTGACCGCGATGCCCACATTGGCCAATTTAAGCGCCGGGGCATCGTTAACACCTTCTCCCAAAAAGCCGACTTCGTATTTTTTCTGGAGCGTTTTCAAAATTTGAAATTTCGTCTTAGGAGATACGCGCGCGAAGACCGCGTAATTGTCGCAGGCCCGAGCAAACTCCCGCTGGGGCAGGGAATCCAGTTCTTCCCCCGAAATAACTTTGTCCGGATTGTTGATGAGCCCGACTTGGCGAGCCAGTTCGCCGGCCGTTTCCTTGCAATCGCCGGTTATTATCTTGATTTTCACCCCCAAACTCCTGGCCAGTTTTATTGTTTCGTTCGCCGTGTCCTTCAGGGGATCTTGAAAAGAAAAATAGCCGATGAAAGTGAGCCCTTGCTCGTCTTTTTCGGAAACCGCTTTCTTTTGGCCGGCCACCGGCTTATAAGCCACCGAGAGCACTCGCCGGCCCTTTTTCCCTTCCTTCTTGAATTCCTTCAAGATAGCGTCTTTGCCGGTTTTTCCTTCGATCCCGGTACAATACTTCAGTACCACCTCGGGCGCGCCTCTCATAATAAAAAAATGCTTCCCTTCGGGGTTTTCCACCAACACGCTCCCCCTCATTTTAAAGTGGTCAAAGGAAGTTTCAGCCAGAATCTTAAACTTGGCCAAATATTCCCGCTGTTTTTTTGAAACCTCCTGCAAAAGGGAATAGTCAAAAGGATTAAGCAAAGATTCTTCCTCGTTTTTGACAAAACCCGAAGCGGCCATTCCGAAGAGTAGGCACTTGTCCTGATCTTTGGCCAGAATCTTGCGCAGCACCAATTTATTTTCGGTTAGCGTTCCCGTTTTATCGGTGCAAAGAATCTCGATGTTCCCCAGGTCCTCCACGGCGGACAGCCGCTTGGCCACCACGTGCTGCTTTGCCATCCGAAGCGCTCCCTGGGAAAGCGCAAAAATCACGATCGCCGGCAGCGCCTCGGGAAGAATTGTCACCACCAGCGCCACGCAAAACAGCGCGAATTCGAAAACATTTTCCCCTCCTTTGATGAGCAGATTCAGCAAGAAAACCACCAGAATCGTGGAAATGACAATCTTGAGCAGCACTCGGGAAAACTTCAATAAATCTTTTTCGTAGGTGCTCTCGCGGTTGATTTCCGAGACCAGTTTTGTCACGTCGCCGATAAAAGTGTCGGCGCCGGTCGCGACCACGACTCCCTCGCCTTTCCCCGATACCACCGAAGTTCCCGTAAAGCCGATATTTTTCGCGCCAAAAATTTCCCGGGAAACGCTTTTTAGGGGAGCGGCGACCTTTAACGAGGGTTCCGACTCGCCGCTCAACACCGATTCGTCAAGCAAGACATTTTCGATTTCAACAAGCCGAATGTCCGCCGGCATAATGTCTCCTGATTTAAACATGATCACGTCTCCCGGAACCAGATATCTCTTTTCAATAATCTTTTTTTCTCCCCCTCTCAACACATTGGCTTTCGCGGGGATATAGTCTTTTAGGAGTTTGACCGCCCTTTCCGCCCGATACTCTTGAAAAAAGCCGAGAACAACGTTTACCGCGACAAAACACAATATAACCAAGCTGTCGATTTTCTCTCCGATAAAAAGAGATACCACTCCGGCAAAAAGCAGCAAGTAGAAAAATGGCGATTTGAATTGTTGGATCAGGATTCTCAACACATTCAACTCGCCGGCGGCCACTTCGTTATGTCCGTATTGCTTTAACCGCTCTTTGGCCTGCGCTTCGGTGAGCCCCTTGGGCGAGCTGGCCAATTGGGCGAAAGTGTTTTTTACGGTTTGGTTAGTGTATTCGGAAAAAATCATATTTATTTTTCAAATAAGAGGGCGGCCCCCAGCGCGCCCCCGAAACGCCCCAGCTTGCTCCACAAAACCTTGGTTTTCCGGGCCTCTTGGGATATCACGTTCTTTTCAACGGCTGCTTTTATGAAGGGCTTGTAAAATTGTTTTCCGGCCGACAAGCCCCCGCTGATTATCACCGCCTCCGGATCAAATGAATTAATAATATTGGCAATTCCCAAGCCAATGTTTCTGCCTAATTCATTGAATACCTTTATGGCCTTCTTATCGCCCGCCAAGGCTTTCTGCTTGGCCTCCGAGAAACGAATTCCCATTTCCTCTTGAATAAATTTGTTGGCGGCGGTATCTTCCCAATGGGTCTCGCCGGCCAAATCAACTATGGTATGCCCGATCTCGCCGGCCGATCCGTGACAGCCAATTATTACATTCCCGTTGATCATAAGCGCTCCGCCGATACCGGTGCCGAGGGTGACATAGAAAATATCCTTATATCTTCTCCCTTGACCCACTTTTGACTCGGCAATCAAGAAACAAATAGAGTCCCTCTCTATCTTGACGGGGTGGGCGGGAAAATTTTGCTTGAATACTTCAAGCAGGTTCTTGCCGCTTAAATATTGGATATTTGGGCTCATTAGCATTTTTTCTCTTTTTTTGTCCATGGCTCCCGCCACGGAAAATCCAATACCCTTGATCTTTATGGTCTTGTTTAAAGTAAGGTCATTCTTAACGACCACCAAAGTTTTTACTAAATCCTTGAAATTCTTCGGCAAACGCTCGTAGCGGGTCCCCACGATTTTATTTCTTTGGACTAGGGCGGCCTTAATGCTGGAACCGCCGATATCAAAGCCTATGTACATGGAAATTATTACAAAATTACTATGCAAATTTTTTGTATTGAGCGAAGCGAAGCCCTACAAAAAATTTGCTGGTAATTTTGTGATTGTTTAATTATTGTGAATCACTTTTTTAGCGTAATCCCAATAGCGGGTGTCGCCCTGGGTCGTCTTCATCCACCACCACCATTCCGCCCCCCAAAGGTAGATGTCCGGAAAGCCCACCTCTTTGGCATATTCGATGTTTTTTTGGAATTGGGCAAAATTCATGGTTTTCATCATCTCGGGAAGGGAAATGTCGTAGAGTAATTGCGGCCCCCACGGTTCGGCCTGGAGCTCCGAGACGGTAATCGGCTTGCCGGGGTAGAGCAAGCGGACAATGTTGGCTTTCAGCCAGAAAAAACGCGGCGGCAGATGGTACTCCAGATAGCCCACTTTCTGGCTGTGGACGATCAAATACATGGTGGTGCCAAAAATGTCCGCTCGCTTGGCCGCCTGGACCCAGGCGCTCAACTCGCCGCTGTCGGTGACCGCGATCGGGTGGCGGGGGTCGAGTTCCCGTACTCTTGCGATCTCTTTGTCTAAAAAATCTCCGCCCATCAGCGGACATTCGCCGAAGTTTAAAAAAGGTTCGTTTTCCACCTGCCAGGCGTATAAATTGGGCCGGTCCCGATAGCGCTCCACGATCTGCGTAATCTCATTTAATACGGGCGCCTTCTGGCTTTCCAGGTCTTTTTTGTTGACCCAGTCCGGCAGGTTACACTCCGGCCAGCGGGGAGTTTTCCGCCCGATCACCAAAATGATTTTGATGTTGTTTTTCTCGGCCTGGTCGATCATCCAGTCGTAATACCTGAAGGTGAAATTGCCTTTTTGAGGCTCAATGTCCTGCCAGTAAACTGGTAAACGCAGGTATTCCGGCTCCAAATCATTAACGATCGCCAGGTAATTTTCCTGCCAATCCAAGCCCATCTGTTCGGAAAATATCCGGGAAAACGCCACGCCCCAATGGAAACCGCCGGTCACCGTCCCGGCCGGCCGCCGGATCAGATAAATAAACGCGGAAATCACCACTGCCAAGATAATCAGCACCGTAATTAATATCTTTCTGATTTTTATTTTCTTTTTCTTTTGCACTTTTTAACTTCAATACTATATGGCCGTCATAGCTAGTCCCAATCCAATGATAATTATAGCGATGATTTTCTGAGTTAGCGCTTTTTTGTGAATTTGTTCCGACAGGATTTTGGGGTATTTTTTTGACAAGAAGGCCACCACGATGAGCAGAAACACGTATTGCAGGCCTTGCATGGCATTAACCAGGGTCACGCTGCCGATGGCGATGGCATAGTTGAGCAGGGCGAAAGCCACGCCGGAAAGAGTTTTATTGGCCAACACCAATATTCCCGAATTTAATTTCAAATGCCGGGTGCCTCCAAAAATCAGCTGGCGGTTTTTGGCGGGAATCAAGAATAAAAATGCGGCCAAAAAGCTGCCGAAACGGGTCCAGACAAAGCCGCTCACGAAGGTCCCCTGATTGTACACATGCTTCAAAAGAACATAATAAACCCCGAAAATCAAGGCGGAAAGAATTGAAATCCCCAAAATCCGCAAGGCCGCCTTTCTTTTTTGGGATTTGTCCATGCCATTGAGATCCACCGAAATCAGAATACCGCCGGCCACCAAAAGCGCAAAAGCGACCAATTCCTGCCAGCCCAGCCGCTCTTGCAAAAACAAAAAGGAAAAAAGAGAAACGAAAATAGGCGTAACGGCGCCAATGATCGGGCCAACGCGCGAAGCCTCATGCGCGAATACCGCTTTATACATCACGAAAAGCGCTCCCAAAAACACCGCGCCGACAATAATTCCCGTGATTATATTGCTGAGTTCAAAAGAAAGCTGGCCAAAAGGCAGAAAAACCAAGCCAAAAATGCTTAACAGCCCCATGTAAAAACAGTAAACCACCGGGTGGGGAATTGAGTTCCGCAAAATCACCTTGTCCAGGGTGATATTGAGGGAAATAAGAAAATAAGCCGCCAAGGCAATGATTAGCCAAGTCATGATTATTATGTTTTTAGGGCGGGATGATTGTTTTTTGAAGCGAGGACTGTCGGGCCGCAGTCTCAAAAAATAATCATCCCGCCCAATCTAAATTAGTTGATTACTCTTACAAATTTTCGCGTATTCAAAAGCGCTTTTGCGGATTTTGCGTTTCATGGTCTTCCGGTCCACCGCCACCAACCCCAGCTTGGGCCAAAATCCTTTGTCCCACTCGAAATTATCGAGCAATGACCAGTAAAAATAGCCCCGCACGTCCGCCCCTTCTTCGATCGCCCGCCGCGTCCAAAACAAATGGTCTTCGATAAATTTTTTTCTTTGGCGGTCCCGGGCGTCAGCGATTCCATTCTCGGTGATAAAAATCGGCTTGTCATATTTTTTTAAATTTTTGAGGATGCGATAAATTCCTTCGGGAAAAACCTCCCAATTTAAATCCGTTTTATTTTTATCCTCTTTTTGCGAATGGGGAGTCCCCGATAAATACCGGAATATATTATAAACGCACAGGACATCGTGAAAATAATATTGGACTCCGATAAAATCGAAATTGCCGGCGGTCAGTTCGAACACTCTTTCTCCTCCGAAATAGCGGTAAAGTTTACTTAACAGTTGGTCGGCCAGGCAAAACCGGTGTTTCGGTTCGACAAAACTGATATTGTTCGACAACCCGACCAAAGAGTCCTTTTGGACTTTATGGATAACCGCGTAAGCCCGGTTGTGCGCTTGGGCCAAATTTTTGTAGGCCTTGAAAAAAGCCCAAAGATTCCTTTTCTGCGGCGGGAAAGCCCCTACGATATAAGAGCGGGATAAATAAACCGTCGGCTCATTTAAAGTGACCCAGAATCGGACATCGTCGCCCAGCTCGCCGACCACTTTCTTGACGTAGCGTGCAAAATAGGCCGCCGTATTTTTGTTCTCCCAGCCACCCAGGTCGCGAATCCAAACAGGGTTGGTCCAATGCCACAAAGTCACGAAAGGTTCGATTTTTCGCTCTCGTAGAGCTCGGAGCACTTGGCGGTAGTGCTCAATTTCCTTTTGGTTGAACTTTCCGTTTTCCGGTTCGACGCGCGACCATTCGATGGAAAAACGGTGGGCGTTTTGGTGGAGCGTTCGGACTATGTCAAAGTCTTCTCCGTAACGGTTATAGTGGTCGCAGGCCCAACCGCTCACGTAGTTTTCTGGCGTGAGCATTTCGGGAAATTTCTTCACCTGCCAGGGATGCCAGTACCCCTTGGCCTCCTGGGCTAACCGATGGCAATTCTGAATTTCCCACTCGGTCCAATCATTATGATTATTTCCCTCAACTTGGTGAGCGGAGGTTGAACTACCCCAGTAAAAATTTTTCGGAAACTTCAGTATCATAATTCTAGGTTAGGCGGAATGACCAATATTTCAGCGAGGACTGTCGGGCCGCAGAGGAAATATTGGTCATTCCGCCTCAAAAAACATTATTTTACAACATAATCGGCTTTTTCGATCTCGTTTTGAGGAACGGTCAATCCAATCTGCTGGGCGGACTTGAGATTGATGGCGTAATACCAGCGGCGCGGCTGCTCGAAGGGAATGTCGGCGGGATTGATTCCGGAGAGCACCTGGTTGGCGATCAAAGAGGTCTGCTTGCCCAAATCAGCGTAGTCCACCGCGTAGCCGACGGTGGCTCCTTTGTCCACCTCGCCCCTGGAAAGGGCCATGTAGGGGATTTTCAGCTGGCCGGCGTATTGAATGACAGTGTCCATCGCGGAGCTCACCATGGAATCGCCCGGATCCATCACCGCGTCCACTTCGCCCGGCTGCAGCGTCTTCAGTTTGGCTTCGATATCTTCCTTTTTGCTGATTTTATAAGGGATAATCTCAAGTCCCAGCTCCTTGCCTTTGGCTACGATCGCGTCCGTGCACGGTCCCGCACTCTTGTCTTCCGGTCGGTAAAAGACCAGGACTTTCTTCACTTTCGGGTCAACGTCACGCAAAACCTGGATTCTCTTGGGGGCAATTTCGATGTAGGCGCAGCTGGTACCGGTCAAATTGTTGCCCGAGCTTTGAACGCTGTTCACGAGCCCCGCGCCGATGGGATCGGCCACCATCGAAAAAACCACCGGAATACTGGTTCCTTTGGTGGCTTCCTTGACTTCAAGCGCAGCGGGGGAGGTATTAACGAAGATCATATCCGGTTTTTCCGCCACCAGTTCTTTGGCGTAAGCCTTAAGCTTTTCCAGATCGCCTTGGGCGTCGCGGTAGTCATAAGTGATGTTTTCCCCCTCCCGGTAGCCCAATTCCTCCATGCCGGCCTTAAAGCCGTCCATATTCTGGCTCACGATCGGGGCCATCTGGAGCAGGCCCACGCGGAACACTTTTTTTTGGCTCAAGGGCTGTTTGATAATCGCCCGCTGCCAGATTATCACTCCCCCGACCACCAGCACCGTGACCACCAGTATCGTAAGCACAATTGCCGCTTTTTTCATCTTAGTATTTTATTTATTATTTATTGGGATGGTTACAAAATCTTTGAAATTTTTTGTAGGGCTTCGTTTCTGG
>Ga0172375_10008245_pt1 | contig 14064 bp, 19 predicted proteins | sample LakKiv1m_FD_114537 | JGI IMG/M metagenome (GOLD analysis project Ga0172375, IMG submission 114537) | Freshwater microbial communities from Kabuno Bay, South-Kivu, Congo - kab_092012_11.1m | ecosystem: Environmental > Aquatic > Freshwater > Lake | place: Democratic Republic of the Congo...
ATCTTTGTATCAGCTACCCTTTTTACCAAAAGCTCTCCCTCTTTAATCTCCAGATTAATACGCGGGGATAACGCCATATTCAATTTCCCCTTAGGGCCTTCAACAAAGACAACGTTATCCTTTACTTCAATCCTTACTTCTTTCGGATAAACAACTACTTTTTTCCCTATTCTAGACATAAATAACCTCGGTATAAAAATTTACCAGACGTACCCTATAACCTCGCCACCCAAGCCTTTTTCACGCGCAACCTTATCAGTCATAAGGCCTTTAGACGTAGATATTAATGCGATACCCTTACCTCTTAAGACTGCGGGAACTTTCTTATGTTTTACGTAAGCGCGCAGGCCAGGCCGTGAAATTCGTTTAATATTCCTTATCGCTGATTTTCCTGCGGTATATTTTAAATATACCCTGACTACGCCCTGTTTTTTATCCTCAACGATCTTTAAGTTTTCTATATAGCCTTCATCTTTAAGTATAGAAAGAATCGCTTTTACCGTATTAGAAGCCGGTACATCCACAATATCCTTTTTTATCATAATCGCATTCCTTATTATTGTGAATACATCGGCAACTAAATCTGTCCTAGACATTTATTCTCCTAATGTTTTGTATTTTACCAGCTCGCTTTTTTGACACCGGGAATCATACCCTGCCATACTAATTCCCTGAAGCATAAACGGCAGAGCTGAAACCTGCGCAAATATCCGCCTGACCTTCCGCATATTGCGCAACGGTTATGCTTACGTGAAGGAAACTTCGGTTTGCGCTTCCATCGAGCTATCTGTGAATTTTTTGCCATATATTGTTTTTAAGTTAATCCTTATCAGTCTTAAAAGGCACGCCGAAGAGTCTTAAAAGCGCCCTAGACTGATCCTTTGTTTTAACATTTTTGATAACAAAAGTAATATCCATCCCCTGGGTCCGGGTCAGCTTATCATATTCTATCTCCGGGAATATACCCTGCTCGCTTAATCCCAGGGTATAATTTCCCGCCTTATCAAAAGCATCCATTGACACTCCGCGGAAATCACGGATACGCGGCAAAGCTATACTTATCAAACGGTCCATAAACTCATACATCATATTCCTGCGTAAAGTAACCTTGCATCCGACCGGAGAACCCTGCCTGATTTTAAAATTTGCGATCGCTTTTTTTGCGCGGCGCATAATCGGCTTTTGTCCGGTTATTAAAGATAACTCATCCATTGCCTTCTCTAATATTTTGATATCCTGCAATGCCTCTCCTACGCCCATATTTACCACAATTTTATCTATACGCGGAACCGCCATTTTATTCTTTATGCCAAACTCCTTCATCATCTGAGGAGCTATCTCATTTCTATATCTGTCTAATAATCTCGGAGTCATTTTATAACGCCTCTTTACAGGCTTTACAAACCCTGGTTTTTGTCCCGTCTTTTAATATTTCAAAACCCACTTTTGCCTTACGGTTACAGTTTTTACAGATTAAAGCGATATTTGATATAGCTATGGGCATTTCAATAGACACGATACCGCCTTTTTCTTCCTGCCGCGTCTGTCGCTTATGCTTCTTCGCTAAATTTATCCCTTCTACAAGAGCCTTTCCTGAAGCTAAGTACACTGCCAGAATTTTCCCGGTTTTTCCTTTATCCTTCCCCTTAATTATCCCTACTGTGTCGCCTTTTCTTACTTTAAGCATTTATATAACCTCGGGTGCTAATGATATAATTTTTGTAAAATTCTTTTCTCTTAGTTCGCGCGCCACCGGACCAAATACGCGCGTGCCCCTGGGGTTAGACTGGGTATCAATAAACACAATAGCATTACGGTCAAACCTAAGAATAGAGCCATCGCGCCTTCTTATAGGATGCCTGGTTCTTACTATAACCGCTCTCCCTTTTTCCCCCTTCTTAACCGTCGCCCCAGGAGAAGATTCCTTTATATTAACATTTATAATATCCCCTATTCTCGCATAGGGAGAATTCTTTTTATTTAATACCCCGATCATCGAAGCCTTTTTAGCCCCGGTATTATCAGCGACATCCAATATAGAACGCAATTGAATCATTATTTTATCTCCGCAATGTTTTCAATATCAAGGGCCCGGGCTTTTTTAATAACTTCTATTACCCTGAAACGCTTATCCTTAGAGAGGGGGCGTGTCTCTTCTATGCGCACCGTATCTCCCATCTTCGCCAATCCGTTTCTGTCGTCAGCTTTAAATTTATTGTATATTTTAACAATGCGTGAATATTTAGGATGCTTGCTCATCTGCATAACTTTAACTACTACCGTCTTCTGCATCTTATCGCTTACGACAGAACCGACAAACTCTTTTCTTTTGCCCATATTATTTTTCTTTCTTTAGATTAAGTGCGGTTTGGACACGCGCTATATCTTTTTTTATCAATGAAAACATGTGCGGCTTTTCGACTCTTCCTGTATAACGTACCAGGCTTAGCTTGAAAAGCTCATCTTTCAAAGATTTCTCTTTATCCAAAAGTTCCTGCCTCGATAAATCTAACAAATCCTTTGCCTGGTCCTTTTTTTCCATTTTTATTTATGTATACGGCTTATGAATTTAGTCCTTAAGGGAAGCTTGTAGGCTACCAGCCTAAAACATCTACGGGCATACTCTTCAGGCACCCCGCCAATTTCAAAAAGCACCTTGCCTCTCTTTATTACTGCAACCCAGTGATCCAGATCGCCTTTACCCTTTCCCATACGTACTTCTGCGGGTTTTTTGGTGATCGATTTATCCGGGAATATCCTTATCCAAAGTTTTCCGCCCTTATGCAGCTGACGCGCGATAATAACGCGAACAGCCTCAATCTGATTATTCTTAAGCCAGCCGTTCGCCATACTTTTTAGCCCGAATTCGCCAAAGGCCAAATCCGCTCCCGAAGTAGCAACGCCTCTGCGCTGGCCTTTTTGCAATTTACGGTATTTAACCCTTTTAGGCATCAAAGGCATATTATTTTGCCTCCTTAATACTTTCAGCCTGTTCTTTTTGAGTCATCTCTGCCTCTTTTGCCTTTTTCTTACCCAGTATATCGCCTTTGTATATCCAAACCTTAACCCCTATGAGGCCGTAAGTAGTAAGGGCTTCAGCAAAGCCGTAATCTATATCTGCGCGTAAAGTTTGCAAAGGGACCTTGCCTTGTTTATACATTTCTGTACGCGACATCTCTGCGCCGTTAAGCCTTCCTGAGCAAGAAACCCTTATTCCCTTTACCCCGGAATTTATGGATTGCTCCATCGCGCGCTTAACCGCGCGGCGAAATGCCACTCTTTTCTCCTGTTGAAAAGCAATATTCTCTGCAACGAGCTGCGCGTCCCATGCCGGATTCTTCACTTCTTCAATGTCAATCGCTACTTCCTGCTTTACCATACTATTTAAGTCTTCTCTTAAGCGCTCGATATCAGCACCGTGCCTGCCTATAATGATACCCGGCCTGGCGCTGTAAATCCTTATCTTGATTTTATCCGCAAGCCTTTCAATAACTACATTCGATACCGCTGCCTGCTTAAAACGTTTCTTGATAAATTTACGGATGTTATAATCCTGATATATAAATTTAGGGTAATCCTTGGGATTCGCAAACCAACGGCTGTTCCAATTTCGGATAAAACCTAATCTTAATACTAAGGGACTTACCTTTTGACCCATTATTTATTCTCCTGATCTTTTAAATCCAGCTCTATCCTAATATGCGCTGTCCTCTTTAATATCGGTTGCGCCCTGCCGAACGCAGCTGCTTTAAACCTCTTCCATCTTGGCCCCGGATTACAAAGAATCCTGGAAACATATAACTGTTCAACATTGAAACCCTTAACTTTGGCGTTAGCAATAGCTGACTTAAGTATCTTAACTAGGTACTCCTTAGGCCGTTTATTAAGGTTAAAAAGTATGCTAACCGCTTCTTTAGCGCTTTTACCTCGGATAAGGTCCATAACCTGGCTAACCTTACTCGGAGATATCCTTAAAAATTTTCCTTCGGCTTTACTTATCATTTTTTAAGTCTTCTCTAGCGCCTTTTTCGCCTTTACGCCGCCGTGTTTCCTGAATATCCTGGTAGGAGCAAATTCTCCTAGCTTATGCCCGACCATATTTTCGGTAACAAATACCGGGATATGCTTTTTTCCATCATACACGGCAAAAGTAAGCCCTACAAAATCAGGTATTATAGTAGAACTCCTTGACCAGGTTTTGATTGCCTGGCGAGTGCCTGTTTTGCGCTGCTGATCAACTTTCCTTAATAATCTCTCCTCAACAAAAGGTCCTTTTTTTAACGAACGCGGCATATTTTATTTCCTTCTTTTAACAATAAATTTATTAGAGTACCGGTTAGGTTTTCTGGTCTTATAACCCTTGGTCGGCTTACCCCAAGGGGTAGAAGGATGCGGGTTTCCTTGAGGAGACTTGCCTTCTCCGCCTCCATGCGGGTGATCAACAGGATTCATAACCACTCCTCTAGATTGCGGCTTTACCCCAAGCCACCTGTTCTTTCCCGCCTTACCTAAATAAAGAGCTTCATGCTCTACGTTTCCTACCTGCCCAATAGTAGCATGGCAATCAAGACTAACCAATCTTACTTCACCTGAAGGAAGCTTTATGTGCGCATAGTCCCCTTCTTTTGCCATGATCTGCGCGCTTGAGCCTGCGGAACGGACAATCTGGCCACCACAACCTTTTCTTAATTCGATATTATGAATCATCGTACCCGAAGGAATATACCTTAGGAGAAGGCAATTTCCGGTTATTATCTCTACTTCTTTATTGTTAGTAGAGACAACGGACTGCCCCACAATTAAACCAACCGGTGCTAATATATACCTTCTTTCCTTATTCGCATACTCAACCAAAGCTATTCTTGATGAACGGTTAGGATCATATTCTATGGCTATAACCTTACAAGGAGTTTCAAATAAATCACGCTTAAAATCAATGACCCTGAGCATGCGTTTATGCCCGCCGCCGCGGTGGCGTGAGGTAATCCTCCCATAGGCATTTCTGCCTCCGGTTTTCTTTAGCGGAAGCAAAAGCGATTTTTCGGGTTTTTCTTTAGTAATTTCCTTAAAATCCGGGCCTGTCATATGCCGGCGCGAATGTATGGTAGGTTTAAAATATTTCAGTCCCATAAATTTATTAAGCTACCGAGATTTTCTGGCCATCTTTTAAAGTCACAACAGCCTTTTTTAAATCCGGAGTCCTCCCTAAATGATAACGCACCCTCTTTAATTTACCCATGGACACAAAAGTATTTACATCGCTTACCTTTACCTTGTAAACCTCTTCTACGGCTCTCTTAATCTGAATTTTATTAGCTGCAGAGTTTACCAGAAAAAGGTATTTTCCCTTTGGTTCGTACTGAGTCGATTTCTCCGTACGTAATAAAGCCTTTATTATATCCTGGGCATAATTCATTTCTTTAGTCTCTCCACCAGCTTGCTTAAAGCGGCCTTGGTAACTACTAATTTCCGGTTTTTAAGTACTTCATAGGCATTCGTATTCTGCGCGAGGCTTAAATCCAGAAAACTTATATTGTTTAAAGAAAGCCTTAAGTTATCGTCAATTTTATCCAGCAAGAGGAGAACGCTTGTTTTTTTCTTGCTTTTACCGTTATTTATTTTAAGGTTTGAAAAAACCTTTACAGCTTCTTTTACTTTAGGTTTTTCGGCGTTTAAAGCATCTAATACAATGAGGTTATTTTCGTTTAACTTGGAATTCAAACTTGATTTTAAAGCAAGGAGTTTTATTTTATTCGGTATTGTATAAAAAAAATCTCTTGGGTGCGGGCCGACGGTAACTCCTCCGTGCCGCCACAAAGGTGAACGCGTTGAACCCACGCGCGCCCTTCCTGTCCCCTTCTGTTTCCATGGCTTCTTGCCTCCACCGGAAACCTCTCCCCTGGTCTTTGTCGCTGCGAGCCCCTTTCTATTATTTGCCCTATAGAGATTAATGGCCTGATGGATGACATCCGCATTCACTATCCCGTCAAAAACAGAGGGATTTAATTTAACGCTATCTATCTCTTTGCCGTCCGAATTATATACAGGTAAAACCTTAGGGTCCATTTATTACTTCTTCGCTTTCTTATCTAAAGCCGGAGCCTGCTTGCCTGCTTTATTTACTCTTTTCTTGGCTTTTCTTATTACAACATATCCGTTCTTGCATCCGGGAACAGCACCTTTTACCAAAAGAATATTATTTTCAATATCCGCCTTAATTACTTTCAAATTTTGCAGCGTTACCTTTTCTGCTCCCATATGCCCGGGCATATGATGCCCTCTCCAGACCCTTCCCGGAGTAGTTGTTGAACCTATGGAGCCCACCCTGCGGTGAGAAGTTGAACCATGCGTTTTAGGTCCTCCGCTCCAATGCCAACGCTTCATCCCTCCCTGAAAACCCTTTCCTATGGAAACTCCCGTCACATCAACATAATCACCGGGCGAAAAGATATCTACCTTGAGTTCCTCTCCAGCCTTGTATTCTTTCGAGGGGTCTTTCGAAAATTCTTTAATCACCTTACGACAGGGAATATTTATTTTCTTAAAATATCCTGCAATAGGTTTCTTAAGGCGTTTCTCGCTGGTTTCTTCAAACCCAAGCTGAATACTCTTTTCCTTAACCGACAATACCGGACAGGGGCCTGCCTCTATAGCGGTGACGCTTACTAGCGATCCGTCTTCGGTAAAGACCTGTGTCATCCCTAACTTTTTACCCAATATCCCCGTCATTTTATCTCTACATCCACTCCCGCAGGCAAATTAAGCTTCCTCAATGAATCAATTGTTTTTGCCGTAGGCTCAAAAATATCAATTAGCCTTTTATGAGTTGATAGCTCAAATTGCTCGCGCGACTTCTTATCAATAACCGGAGAGCGCAAAACGGTATATACCTGCCTTTTCTTTGGTAAAGGTACAGGGCCGGAGATCTTAGCTCCGGTCCTTTTTACCGTTTCAACAATCTCTACGACTGCCTGATCAAGAAGGCGGTGGTCGTAAGCTTTTAATTTTATGCGTATCTTCTGTTCTTCTGACATATAATTTTTAAGCAATAACCTCGGTAACAACGCCTGCACCTACGGTGCGGCCGCCTTCACGTATGGCAAAACGAGATTCCTTCTCCATAGCGATAGGTATGATTAACTCAACTTCCAGGTTCACGTTATCTCCGGGCATAACCATCTCAACACCTGCAGGCAGAGCAACATTTCCGGTAACGTCGGTAGTACGAAAATAGAACTGCGGCCTGTAACCTTTGAAAAAAGGCGTATGCCTTCCACCCTCTTCTTTGGTTAAGATATAAACCTGTGCTTTAAACTTTGTATGCGGAGTAATTGATTTTGGCGCTGCAATAACCATACCGCGCTCAATATCTTTTCTCTCAACGCCTCTTAAAAGAAGACCGACATTATCTCCTGCCTGGCCTTCATCTAGAAGCTTACGGAACATTTCAATACCGGTAACAACCGTAGATTTAACTTCAGGCCTTAAACCGACCAACTCAACAGTATCATTGAGCTTTACCTTACCGCGCTCTATCCTGCCTGTTCCTACCGTACCTCTTCCTTCGATGCTAAAAACATCCTCTACAGCCATAAGAAGCGGCTTATCCAGGTCCCTTACGGGTAAAGGTATAAAATCATCGCAGGCCTTAATCAAATCGAGAATCGGTTTGCAATCAGCACCATTCGGATCATTAGCAGCCGCTAAAGCCTTTGAAGAACTTCCACGGATAATCGGAGTCTTATCTCCCGGATAACCGTACTTAGTGAGCAATTCCCTTATTTCCATCTCAACTAAATCTAGAAGTTCATTATCGGTAACCAGGTCTACCTTATTTAAAAACACTACCATCGAAGGGACATTAACCTGGCGCGCCAAAAGGATATGCTCCCTTGTCTGAGGCATAGGGCCGTCAGCAGCAGAAACAACAAGTATTGCACCATCCATCTGAGCGGCACCGGTAATCATATTCTTTATATAATCTGCATGGCCCGGACAGTCGATATGCGCATAATGACGGGCGTCTGACTCGTATTCAACGTGGGCAACAGAAATAGTAACGACTTTTGTTTCGTCTCTTACGGTTCCTCCCTTGGCAATATCCGCATATTCTCTGGCAGTAGCCTTACCCAACTTTGCCAACACATTCGTAATCGCAGCAGTCAAGGTAGTCTTACCATGGTCAATGTGGCCGATGGTCCCGATATTTACGTGCGGCTTACTCCTTACAAATTTTTCTTTAGCCATATCTTTCCTCCTTATTTTTTAAATACTCTTTCTAGTAGAACCAGCAGATGCAAAACCGGTAATAATCTTTTCTGATATATGTGAAGGCACTTCCGTGTAAAAAGAAGGCTCCATTGTATACGAAGCACGGCCTTGTGTCAAGGATCTTAATACTGTAGCATAATTAAAAACTTCCGCCAGCGGAATATTCGCGCGCACAGTCCTTAAATTAAGACGCTGCGCTAACGAAACTATTTTTGCCCGCCGGGAACTTAAGTCTCCAATTACCTGGCCCATAAATTCCTCCGGCACCACAACTTCAATATCCATAATCGGCTCTAATAAAATCGGCCCTGCCTTCCTCAGCCCATCGCTGAAAGCCAGCGATCCTGCCATCTTAAAAGCTAATTCAGAAGAATCAACTTCGTGAAAGGAACCATCGACGAGAATACATTTTACGTCGGTAACAGGATAACCTGCTAAAACCCCGCTCTTAGCCGAGCCCATAATCCCTTGTTTTACCGCGGGAATATATTCGCGCGGAATTGCGCCGCTCTTTATCTTATCTTCGAAAGTTATCCCTGTACCCGGAGTTTCTTGCGGCTCCATCTCCAATACACAATGACCATATTGGCCGCGGCCTCCGCTCTGAGATATAAACTTTCCTACTGTCCTGACCTTCTTAGTCAAAGTCTCCCGGTAAGCAACCTGAGGCTGACCTACCCCTGCCTCAACGTTAAACTCGCGCAAAATTCTATCAATAATAATTTCTAGGTGCAATTGTCCCATGCCCGCAATAAGCGTCTGGCCGGTCTCCTGATTATAGCTTACTTTAAAAGACGGGTCTTCCTCTTCTAGTTTATGCAAGGCTAAGCCTAATTTCTCCTGTGCATCTTTAGATTTAGGCTCAATAGCCTGCTGGATAACCGGCTCGGGAAAACGCATAGCTTCAATAAGTATGGGATTCTTCTCTGTACAGAGCGTCTCTCCGGTCTTAGTTTCTTTTAATCCTACAGCTACGGCTATCTCTCCGCATGTTATGCTATTGGTAATCTCCTGATGGTTAGCATGCATTTTAACTATTTTAGTAACTCTCTCCCTGCACCTTTTAGATGCATTATATATATAGGTACCCGAATCTAATGTTCCGGAGTAAACGCGTATATAATTAATCTTTCCTACATAAGGGTCAGTCGCTACCTTAAAACACAACGCACAAAAAGGAGATTTTTCTGAAGCTTTAATCTCCTCAAAATCTCCTGTTTCAGGATTAGTCCCCTTTATAGGCGGCAGGTCCAGGGGAGAAGGAAGATAATCTTTCACCGCATCCAAAACCAGCTGTACACCCTTGTTCTTAAATGAAGACCCGCAAAGAACGGGGACAAATTTATTTGCAATAACATTCTTCCTGATTGCGGCTTTCAAATCTAAGGCGCCTATTTCTTTGCCGTGAAGATAATCTTCCATAATCTTATCGTCGACTTCTGCAAGCCTCTCAATCATAACCGTATAGTATTTTAAGACTTCCGGCATCAGCTCCGAAGGGATATCCTTTATCTCTACCTCCTTACCCAAATTATCTTTATAATGGACAAGTTTCTTCTCAATTAAATCAATAATTCCGTTAAAACCTGCTTCTTTGCCAAAAGGAAGCTGTATTGCAGCGGCATTAGTACCCAGCCTTTTATGCATCTGCTCAATTACTTCCGGGAAATTAGCACCCGTCCTGTCCATTTTGTTTACAAAGGCTATCCTGGGAACTTCATAACGGTCAGCCTGACGCCACACTGTCTCTGATTGCGGCTCAACTCCTCCGACTCCACAGAAAACTACCACCGCTCCGTCTAAGACCTTTAAAGATCTTTCAACTTCAATGGTAAAATCAACGTGGCCCGGGGTATCAATAAGATTAATCTGGATATCTTTCCATTTACAAGTAGTAGCAGCTGAAGTTATAGTAATGCCCCTCTCCTGTTCCTGCACCATCCAGTCCATGGTAGCCGTGCCATCATGGACTTCGCCAAGCTTATAATTTTTTCCTGTATAGAATAATATGCGCTCGCTGGTTGTTGTCTTACCGGCATCAATATGAGCGATAATCCCGATATTCCTTAATTTTTCTAAAGGTACCTTATCCATATGTTATAAATTTACCATCTAAAATGCGCAAATGCCTTATTAGATTCAGCCATCTTATGCGTGTCATCCCTCTTCTTTATTGCAGCCCCCTCGCCCTTATAAGCTGAAATAATCTCTTCGGCGAGTTTCTGCTCCATAGGTTTACCCTTTTTATTCTGCGCAAAATCGCGTATCCAGCGTAAAGCAATTGATGTGCCGCGCTCCTGGCGTACTTCAATAGGCACCTGGTATGTTGCACCTCCTACGCGGCGCGGCTTTACCTCAAGCCTAGGCCTGACATTATCCAGCGCTTTATAAAAAACTTTTAAGATATCCTGCTCATTAAGGTTCTTTTTTACGATCTCGAATGCACCGTAAACTATCCTTTCAGAGATAGATTTCTTTCCCTTAAGCATAACCATATTGATAAACTTTGCCACAACCTTACTATTAAACTTTGGATCCGCTAATATTTCTTTTTCCTGGGCTTTTCTACGTCTCATTTCGGCTTCTTCGCTCCGTATTTAGAGCGTCCTCTTCTTCTGGCACTAACACCTGCTGCATCCAATGTGCCCCTTACTATATGATACCTTACGCCCGGCAGGTCTTTAACTCTGCCGCCCCTTACTAAAACAATAGAATGCTCCTGTAAATTATGGCCTTCCCCGGGTATATAAGCAGTTACTTCTATACCTGTGGTAAGCCTTACCCTAGCGATCTTACGCAAGGCTGAATTAGGTTTCTTAGGAGTCATAGTACGTACCTGCAGACATACCCCTCTTCTCTGAGGGCAGGCCTTTAATGCAAGAGACTTGCTTTTTTTATGTTTTGATACTCTTCCCGCTCTAATTAACTGTGAAATTGTAGGCATATTATCCCTTATCCTTCTTCTGCCGCGGTTACGGCCTCTTTAACTACTTCTATATTACGATGGGCAGAGAAACCAGTCCCCGCCGGTATTAAATGCCCTACGATAACATTCTCTTTTAAACCAAAAAGCTCATCCCGTTTACCAGATGTAGCTGCCTCGGTTAAAACCCTGGTAGTCTCCTGGAAGCTGGCTGCGGAAATAAAACTCTCGGTAGTAAGCGAAGCCTTGGTTATGCCTAGCAACAACGGAGTAGCAACTGCCGGTTTACCGCCTTTTTTGATTATACGTGAGTTCTCTTTTTGAAATACCCACTTATCCACCTGTTGAGTTGCTAAAAACTCCGTATCCCCGGGATCTTCCACCCTCACCTTTTTTAACATCTGCCGGATAATAACTTCAATATGTTTATCATTTATGCTTACGCCCTGCAACCGATAAACCTCCTGTACCTCATTAACCAGATATTCCTGCAGGACTTTATCACCGCAAACGCGCAGAATATCCTGCAAGACCACAGGTCCTTCAGTTAATTGCTGTCCGGCATCCACCTTATCCCCTTTGTAAACATTAGGATGCTTACCGTGAGGAATAACATACTCTCTCTGCATACCGGTAGTAGATTTTACAACAATAACCCTCTGGCCCTTTTTAGTCTCTCCGAATTCTACAAATCCGTCAATTTCGCTTATAACCGCAGGATCCTTAGGCCTTCTTGCTTCAAATAACTCCGCAACTCTCGGAAGCCCTCCGGTAATATCTCTAGTCTTAACTACCATTCTCGGTATCTTGGCTAAAAGTTCGCCGCCATTTATCTGCTGGCCATCCTTTACCAGGATATGCGCTCCGATAGGAATAGGATAAATTCCCGCAACTTGATTAGAAACATCCAAGACGACTATTTGAGGATGAAACTCCTGCTTATGTTCCACAACCACGCGCTCAACAAGCTTGGTAACTGAATTAAGTTCTTCCTTAACCGTAATATCCTCTTTTAAATCTTCGAATTTAACTGTCCCCGCAACTTCGGTCAAAACAGGGATAGTGTAAGGGTCCCATTGAATAAAAGAAACATCCTTATTGATTTCCCCGCCGTCAGCTATGCTAATAAAAGCACCCTGCGGCACAGGGAAACGTTCCAGCTCTCTTCCTTGTTTATCATTAATGCTGACAAAACCGTTGCGGTTTAAAACAACAAACTCCTTATTCTTGGCAGTTACCCTTAGATTATGAAACTTAACTATACCTTTATTCTTAGACTTAATAAAAGATTGCTCAACTTTTCTGGAAGCCGTACCACCGATATGGAAGGTCCTCATGGTTAACTGCGTACCAGGCTCACCTATGCTCTGCGCGGCAATAACTCCTACTGCTTCTCCTAACTCTACAATCCTGCCAGTTGCTAAATTTCTTCCATAACATTTAGTGCATACGCCTCTACCGTTTTCGCAAGTTAAGACGCTGCGGATGCGAATCTTCTCTATCCCCAGCCTCTCAATCATATCCGCTCTCTCTTCGGTAATTTCGCTACCTGCCTCAACGATAACTTCATCGGTAATAATATCAACTATATTATCCAACGCGACCCTTCCCACAATGCGATCCTTCAAAGAAACTACCTCTTCATCTCCTTCTATAATCGCAGATATGGTTATACCATTTAGCGTGCCGCAATCATCCTCTGCTACAATAACTTCCTGAGCAACATCAACTAGCCTGCGGGTTAAGTAGCCTGCATCCGCAGTCTTTAGTGCGGTATCCGCTAGACCTTTGCGCGCGCCATGGGTAGAAATAAAATACTCTAAAACATTCAAACCTTCTTTAAAGTTAGCAGTAATAGGGCTTTCTATAATTTCTCCCGAGGGCTTAGCCATAAGCCCGCGCATACCGGCTAACTGCCTTACCTGCAGCCTGGAACCGCGAGCGCCTGAATCAGCCATCATAAATATAGGGTTAAAACGGTCCATCCCTTTAAATAAGAGGTTTGAGACTTCATCCGTAGCGTGCGTCCAAATATCAATTATCTTTGCCTTTCTTTCACTATCCGTAATCACGCCCTTTCGGTATTGATCTTCAACCTTTACTACTCTCGCTTTAGCTTCAACCAAAACTTCTTTTTTTGCCTCAGGGATACAGAGATCATCAATACCTATAGAAATACCTCCTAAGGTGCCCATTTCAAAGCCGAGCTTCTTTATATCATCCAATAAATCAATTGTGGCGCCATGGCCAAACCTCTTATAGCACTCCACCACTATATCAGAGACCTTGGATTTATTTAGCTCCTTATTTACAAAACCGAATTCCGCAGGCAACACCTGGTTAAAAATGGCTCTTCCTACTGTAGTAGTAATATTCTGCTTCTGGTTAATAAGCTTTTTATCATCCATATCGAATAAGCTTAATATTCTTAAAGATATGCTTGCATTTAAATCAACCGCACCGTCATTATAAGCTATAATAACTTCGTCGCTGTTTGAGAATGCCTTTCCTTCTCCCTTAGCCCCTGGTTTTTCTTTAGTCAGATAAGAAACCCCTAGGATAATATCCTGGGTAGGCGCAACTACGGGCCTGCCGTCAGCAGGTGAAAAAACATTGTTAGCAGAAAGCATCAATATCTTTGCCTCTAGCTGAGATTCTAAAGAAAGCGGAACATGAACTGCCATCTGATCACCATCGAAATCTGCGTTAAAAGCAGTGCAGACCAACGGATGTATCTTGATAGACTTGCCTTCGATTAAAAGCGGTTGAAAAGCCTGTATGCCTAAGCGATGCAGCGTAGGCGCACGGTTTAACAAGACAGGATGATCCTTTATGACTTCATCAAGAATATCCCAAACCTCGATTTTTCC
>Ga0172375_10008246_pt1 | contig 14062 bp, 8 predicted proteins | sample LakKiv1m_FD_114537 | JGI IMG/M metagenome (GOLD analysis project Ga0172375, IMG submission 114537) | Freshwater microbial communities from Kabuno Bay, South-Kivu, Congo - kab_092012_11.1m | ecosystem: Environmental > Aquatic > Freshwater > Lake | place: Democratic Republic of the Congo...
CTCATTAAAACTGGGACTCCACACAGAATAGATGTTATTCCTTTCACTTTAACCCCACTACCTGAAATAGTTGGACAAATAGTAAACCGAGTATTAGACAAACTTAGTTCTAAATCCTCAACATAACCGCGATCTAAAACTAAAGACTGATACTTCTTTAACAGTTCTTCGCTAAATAGCTTTTCTTTCCCTTGTGTTGCTTGACCATACAGAACTAGTTTTTTATTATTGTTAGCCTTATAAATAGCTGGCCAGAAGTTATCGCAAGTAAAAATCAAAGAGTCTACATTTCCTCGGTGCCATGTTCCCATTATTAAAGCTACTTCTGTTGCATTATCATTATGAGAATAGTTGAATTTTTGTCTTGTAACTAAGGGTAGATAATTTGTATTTGGATAGTAAACTTTAAGTTCTTTAGACTCTTTTTGGGACACTGCTAGGATAAGATCTGAAAGAGCATAAATAGCTTTTTCACGTTTGTAGAAAGAGACTTCTGTTTCAAAAGCTTCCTTAGAAAAATAACTCTTTGCATTGTTTATACTTTCTTTAAGAGATTTTATCCCTGCATGTTCTGCCCAAATAGCAATCTTAATATTGTTTGCTTTTATTGTTTTAATTCTTCCTTCTAGTGGAAACCAACTGTATCCAAAGACAAGCCCCGGATCAAAATCTTTAAGTATATTCTCAAGCCTTTTTATATGTAGTCTTGGTAGCTGTTCGACAGACCATTCAGGTTCTTCTTTTCTAAAAGGACTGTCTTGTTCGTAGATCCATTTAATCTTATAGCCATCTTTCTCAAGAACCTTTACAAGTTCATAAAACTGGTTACTTCCGCCAGCAATAGAGTTACATTCAGGAGGGGTGTGGTGAACAACTAATACTCTTGTTTTTTTTTGTTGAACACCGTTTGCTCGAGCTAAAATAAGTTTACTAATAAACGGAATATAGTTTTTAGGAATGTATTTCTCTAAAGCGCTTCTCTTTTCCAACGTTTGTTTCTGATACAAAGAATAGTTATTTCTTACATCTTTCATTCTTTCAACTAGGTCGTCAAAGTCTGGTTCCCACTCCTGCCCTACAACGCCAAGAAAGTATTCATAGTGTGCAGGTAACATCTGTTTAACTTTGATTCCAATACCACCTTCTTCTTCTATTATAGTATCGTGAGAAGAGCCACTAGACACAATAGTAGGAATACCTCGCGCTATCATCTCTCTTGGAGTAAAAGAAAATCCTTCTCCGGCGGAAGCTAGAACATAACAATCAATAGAGTTCTTCCACTTTTCCATTTCAGCTTCAGGAATAATAGTTGAAGAAACTTTTATTCGCGCATCAGATGCAACAATATTCTTTATTATTTGCCATGTTTTGTCATCTCCAAAACGTCCATGGTATTTTAACTGTACGGATTCGTCGCCCGGAAAAGCTTTCTGAAAAGACATCATGGTTTCCGCTACTTTCTTCCTTTCCCAGAAACCCGCCAACACACCAAAAACAAACTTGCTTTTATCTTTTTCCTGAACCGGTTCTTTGTTAAGATGTTCTTCAATATTTAGCATAGGTAGTGAAACTACTGTAATTGGTATTCTTACCCCAGAGTTCCTGTATACCTCTACTAAAAATTTATCCGGAACCCATACTTCAGAATAAATTTCATTTAGTGTTTGTGCCCATTCAGGTGGAATAAGTGTTGTCTCAAGCATAGAGACTGAGATGAGATAACAGCCACTTTTCTTTATCCCCTTTGTTAGGTGAGAATTAACATAAGGATGTCTTCCAGGAGTCCACACAATACCTGTATCAATAATTATTTTAGGAAGAGTTTTGCTTGGAAAAGCTAGTGTATCTGTTTTTTCATAAGCCTCTCGGATAGATTTGGGAAGAGAATCTGGATAGATAGCTTCAGGATAAATACAATTCTTCTGTCCAGGACCTGGCCTTCCAACTTTGAGAGTAAAAGAATCTTGTAGGAGGTAGATTAAATTTGGTAATATTCTCCCTAACCCGTCTCCATATTGTATCGGACCAATCAACCCCAACTGACATCTATTGTCTTGTAGAGCAGGAGGAGGAGTAACAATAGTCTTGCCAAATCTGTCTCTCTCTCTCTGTGGTCTATTCGGGTTCTGAGCAAATCTTCTCTTTATATTTCTTTTATGAAATCTCATAGATATTATTCCAAGTTCCTATGTACAATACTACTATTAGTAGCTACAACTATTTCTTTTTTAGTAAGCTGTTTATATTTGCTACAAAAATCTATCGTATTAGTTACAAACTTTCCAAGAGAAATAAACTCTATTCTATCTATTAAAAAACATGCATCAGATATAGAATCAACAAAAATAGGATTACTTATCTGTTTAGCAGTATTGAAAGACATACCCATAAGGTTGTCTTTATTGTTTACTAGTCCAGATCTTTCTACTGTACCATTAGGCATTTTTAAAAGTCCACCAACTATACCAGTATCAGGAGTATTATTATAAACAGTTAAAAGCCTATTAAAAGATTTCTGATTTAGGTCTATGTCATCATGTATAAAAAGAACCAAATCTTTAGTAGCAGATTCTACGCCAGAATTAAACATTCCTTCGTAGTTAGAAGCATCAGTGGCTGTAATATCAGCAACCGGACAAAATCTCCTACTCAGATCAACAACTTCTTCGTACCTCTCTTTCCGACTAACTAATATAATCTCTACGTCACTATTCTTGAAACTAGTATATAAAGATTTAAGAGACTGTATTATTACATCTTGGTTGCTAAGAAGAATAGGAACGACAATAGAAACTCCCGCGCGCCATTCTTCTAACTCTTCGTATGGTGCCTCCAACCTTTGTATAGTACTATTATACAACTCTACCGATGTTATTGCTTTAAAACAAACTCTGTTAGAACAATTCTGTTGAGAATACCAACAGGGAGATTTAGGACAGACTTCTTTATGCCAAAGATTAGTTACATTCTTATAATAAGAAGTTCTAGAATCTGGATGAGTAGGACCCCAGTAAGCAACAATCCGACGATTTAATGCTCCTGCCACATGTAGCGTACCAGTATCTGGTGTCATAACAATATCCGCTAGAGCTATCAGAGCTAAGAATTCTTCGTTAGTAGTTCCTCTAAATTCAGTAAGTCCAGAAATATTCCAGGGCTCTAGAAATAGATCGGAAAAAAGAACCGGGAAAAGTTCTTTGTTGTCAGCACATAGCTTACAGTAATCTTGTAGAATATTCTTTGGAAGATCTCTAAGCCAAGTATTGGAATTCTCAGCAATAACCACAAGTTTCTTATTGGTAGTATATCCTGCCTTCTGTAATCTTTGAAACATAGCCTCTTTTTCTTCTTTTGGGACATGAAGAAAAGGTCTTTTATTGCTAGGTGTAACACCGAGATAACGGGAAAAGATATCAATACGTTCTAAAGACTTTTTTCCGGGACTCTCTTCTCTAATTTCTCCAGCTGCGCTAGAAATATCTATATAATAAGAAGCTATAGGATTCTTTGCATCGGGATGCTTATCTGTAATTACCTTATCAACATATGGTAAATACTTAACTGCATTATAGATAGCACCATGTTTAGACCCAGGACGAGTATCGAAATTATAGTTATCACAAACCGTTAGAGTTATTTCAGCATTCGGAAATTTCTCGCGTAAGCCGAGTAGAGCTGGAGTTAGCATAAGAATATCTCCAACTCCAGGTTTAAGTCTAGCAATATTTATATGTAGAGCTTTACAAGTAGGAGCGACTGAAGCAATAGATGACCTTCTCCCAAAGAAGTTAGGGTTAGACACTGTCTTTGGTGGTCTAGTAGTAGAACGAGAAATATTCTTGGGACCACGACTACGAATTGTTCTTAGTTGTTTCTTGTGTCGCAAGACGGAACCCTTTATTTTATTGTTTAGTGCGTTTAGCTTCTAGGAGTTGTGCTCTATACATAGCACCTCTTGCTACAGAAAACAAAGGATCTTCTGCATGACGAACTTCTGAATATTCAAAAGGAAGATGTTTTGCGGCGGAAAGCTCCTTTATGAAAAGATCTTTAAACCCTTCTATAAGTGTAGTTCCACCAGCTAGAACAATCGGAACTGGTTCTGAGAAACTAGTACTATCAAACTGTGCTACTAAGTTATCTACGATATTCTTTACAACACTACGGTAAAGTAAACATATACCTTGTACTATTTGATTCTCGTTGTCTACGTCTCTAAGAACATGTATAGTTTTATGTTCTCCATTGCTATCTTTGTAACCCTTTTCTTTGATATTAGCTACACGAGATGCAGTTATTTTATATTGTGAGTTAGCAACTTGATTATCAACATAGTCACCAGAACCAAGTATTGAAAAAGTATTAGAGATAACACCTTTGACCATATGGCAGACATTTACCATTCCGGCCCCGAAACTAACCGAGATGCCCGTTAGTAAATCTTTTCTTAACTGGTCGTAAGCAATACATGCTGCTTCATTCACTGGAGAGGGAGTAAAACCCAAACCTCGAATAATAGTCTCTATCTTACTAGAATGGTATTGTGTACTGAAAGCAGAATCAGTGTCTTCTTCAACACCGATAGGTTTAGCAGGTACTGTATATACACAAGTTTCACCTTCTTCTGAAGGAGTTTTTAACAGAGCAGAAATAAGGGTATTAAAGATTAAACCGGCATCTGGATCTTTTGGAGATATAACGCCACTTTTCATAGGCCGTCGTATTTGTTGTCCTGGCAAAGCTATACCAATATCAAAAGCGCTATCTCCTATAACATATAGACTACCAGCATGGGAAAGATAGGAAACACCTAAGCTTTCTAAGATAGAAACAGTATCATCTGTCTCTTCCATACAGATAAAAGCATCACGAAGTTTCTGTATATTTATCTTACCTTTGTCTGTTTCTCTGGCAGAGACCATAAAAGCCGTGCCAATATCTATACCTACACCAAGTTTCATCTTTTACTCCGTTATTATTTGGCCTTCGGAAAAAATATAATTGCCATTACGTAAACCGTCTGGAATGTAACCTTTATATTCTATTACAGAAAATACATCGGCAATATCTGGGAACACAAGATCTTTTTCTCCATTTTCGTTGTATTTAAAAACACTTGTTCCACTGATATTGTATTCACCATAGCTAACAAAACTAGTGAGAATCTTACGATTTCTCAAAGAAACAATAAGGTATTGTTTTGGGGTTTTCATGACAGCTCCTTATTTATCATCCAATAAATTACCAAGTTCCTCTAAAGCATTATCGTCAGACTTAAACTCTACCTCATCTATAGTTAGTTTATTCTGACCAACAACAACAGAAGGCTTAAGCACCGGATCTTCAATTTTAACCAGCTCTTTTTTCTTTTTCTTTGTTTTTTCTTCTTTAGCTTCTGGCGATAAAACAGTAGTATGATTTATAGACAGGGAACCTAAACGTTCTAATATCTTTGAAGCGATATTGTCGGCCATTTTCTCTGCTTCTTCTTCCCTTGAGAGAGAAGATTTTTTACGCTGGTCGCTCATAGCTTGTTTCTTACGTTTCTCTTTTCTCTTTTTTCTATTCTTAAAACGCTCAAACCCATCTAAAGAATCTAACAACTTTATCATAGTAGTCATAAAACACATTACTCGCCAATAGTTGCAGTGTCATTTGTACTTACAAATGAGACCCTATACACGCTACCTTCGTCGAAACTACTTAAAAGTATAAGTTTGTAAAGAGAAGAATATGAGCCAACCGTAAAATCTGCTCCTCTATTCATTTCTCCTCCTTCTACTGTCAATTTAGCAGAAGGTATCTGTATATTAGTTAGACCATCTGTAGTGGGAAGTTTTGTATGAGCATATGTACCATTATTTATAATGGTAGAAATCTTCGAAAGAGTTGTTGTCGAAGGTGCAGACGTCAAATAGACTAAAAAGTCACCCTCTTCGTACCCTGGATATGCTCCCGACTCACCAGTATTAACAAAAGACCAAGCTTTATTTGAGTTAGGTACATTCCCTGTATATCCATCTCTAGAAAGATCTAGTAGAGACATTAAGAAACAATCAATATATGCACCATCTGGTACATAAGCATTATCTACACCGGTAGAAAGTTTTACAATTCCAGGATAACTTGCCGGATAGGTAATTGTACCCGTTGTTACTTCTGTATTGTCTACAAGGTAAAACTCTGTAAAAAGGGAACTTGTAGAAAGAAGATATGGTATAAAATTAGTACGTAAGTAATAACTATCTGTAGTCTCAGATTCATCTCCTGGGGCTACTAGATCATCTACTGAGGACTTTAAACTTATTATAGCTTCTTTAATAGTTACAGGACGAGCATTTGTACTATCATACAGAAAAGAACCTAAAGCATCAGAAGGCTTTGCTGCTAGGTCAACATAAAGATTTGCTCCGTCTAAACCATTAATAAATGCATCAGGAGTTTCACTTCTTAGGTCAGAAGTTAAAAACCGTGTACCGCCAGGAAGTGTATTAATTAAAGGAGCGAGAGTGTCATTCCACTGCTGTGCTATAATCGCAAGGTCACGAACAGTGCTATCTGTAAAGTCTTGCATATCCTCAGAGTTAGTGGGTCCATTATGAGGAAAAGAAATAGAAGTAGTTATATTTTGTAGATCGTTAAGAGCCATTTTCTGTTACTCCAAGCTTGAGTCTGTAGCCACTAAAAACTGGTGTACTACCATTCGTAGAATACAGTGTAGCCTTAAAAACTACTGACTCTGCATAATAATTATCATCGGTATAGATACCCGCGACTACGTCAAAATATTCTTTAGTTCTGTCTTTATCTATTATAACATCATCTGCATGTTTTAGTACAATATATCCAACCTGAGATGTATTAAATTGTCCTAAGACGGCCATAAACTTTGTATAATCTTGATTACTTACATCTGAAGTAAATGTAAGCTCGGGAACTTTTGTCATTTTATAAGCACTAAAACGGTCAAACCCTCTATATCGAACTACACCAGTATAGTCTTCTCCATAGTTAAAACCTTCAACTAAGAGACGTTGGTTGTAAGGGAAAAGAGTATCAGTATAAGTATTTGAATACCTGTCCGTGAAGGTCCCGATACCATCTTCACTAACTACCTCTGTTATACTCCAAGTAGAACTTAGAGGGGCAGTGTTGTTAACCGGAGTTAAGAAAGAAATAGGCTTGATTCTTATTTCGTAATCACCTTCAGTAAAATTGTAAACACCAACAACTTTTGTTCCATTTATAAACACAGCTTGTGGGCCAAAGTCTATTGTCAGTTTATTCCCTTTGTTCAAAGTTACAATAGTTATATACGAACTTCCGTCAAACCTCCACCCTCGTGGAACCTCAATTGTTTCAAACTGATAGCAACCATACCCATAGTATGCTTTCTTACCAACGTTCCTGTAGACCGATATCTTGTTGGACAAGGAATATTGCACGTCTAGCTGAGGTGTACTATCCTCCGACATAATTAGACCTAACGGAACGTTATAGGAAGAGTCTTTACCGGGATAAAAATAGTAAGAATCAAGATCTGGTGTAGTCGGATATAAAGAATAAGCTGTAGAGTTAGAGATTACTGGAACAACAACATCTGTTTTTTCGTCCTGCTCTGTAGAAGCAACAGAAATACTTTTAGGATGCCTAGGGTTCACAGATGAAAATGGAGCTATTGGATAAAAGGTTGTTCCAGAATCAAAGGAAACATAATATTCTATATAATTATTTGAGTCTGTTACTTCACATACTTCTATCCCTACCCACAGGATTGGATAAGGTACACCATCAATATCTAGAGTTTCTCGCGCCGTTGAGACAAAATCCGCGCTAGCAATCTCATCGCTACTGTAAACTTTATTATAAAACTCTATTATATTAGCACCAATATAGTAAATATAGTTAGAACCAAGAACTTCATCTGGGTGATATTTATTAATAAAGAATTTGATGTAGCGCATTTTAGTTGTCGGGAAAGTAGCAAAAGCAACATCCCCCAGTGTATATTCTTCTATCCCTGAAGGTATATAATTATATGAAACACCATCTGTTGAGTACATTATATTAACTGAGGTAACGCCTCTTTCCCCTGCAAAATTCTTTCTAAAAACTATTGTAGTAAGCTCAGCTTCTTCCTTAAGATCGATCTTTAGAATTCCGGTTATACCACTTGCTGATGTAGTAATAATCTTTTGTTTCCATGGTTTTTCTTCGTCTTGGAAAGCATCTTTATAACTTTCGCAACCGCCCCACATAGCACTCGAGACAAGATTGGCTTTGTCTAAGACTCCAAAACTAACTGTTGCAGAAGAAGAACTAGAAAAGTCTGGGAAATATCGACTTGTCTGAGACAGAGTTGTTGTGTGTAAATTTTCTGTAGAATCACTAATTGTTACTGTTTGTGTTGTAATATCAACAGCAGCGGTTGTTGATTCTTTATCTATAAATTCCTCGGTAGTAAATACATCATCAATAACTTTAAAATATCCATCAGTAAGTCCGGTCAGAGAAAGCAGACTGTTTACACGTCCTTCCAACCCTTTAAGTTGTCCAAGAATCTGTGAGAGCCGAGAATAGTTATTATTATAGTAGTCATCATTCTCTTCTGCATTAATAAGAATATTATCATAAGCTGTTATAAGATCGTCGCTAATAGCGTCAACCATTGTGTTGTGCTTATTTGCACTACCAGCTTCATATTCTACTACACCGTGGTTTTCTAATTTTAGAAAAGGTTCAGTAAAACTTTCTACACTGTCTAATGTCTCTAAGTAGAGGATAAGGTCACGGAGAGTAGGAGTCTTCTGCTGTTTAAAATACTCGCGGAGAAAGTTTTCTGCCTCAACTATCTTTCTAGTTTCTGATACAAACATTATATCTTTAACCCCTCTTCAGAAACACTAATGATACGATACTCTTTTAACAACGGAGAATAATACGGTTCAAGTTCTTTGAGATCTTCTCGGAGGTCTGCTTTGTAGTCATAGGTGACTCTTAGAACCTTATTAAGTGCATTAGTACTTTTTAAAGCAGAAAAAGCAGAGTTTAGTTCTAGTGCATACTCATCGGTCAGTTGAACATTATTAATTGAACTAGGATCTACTTTAAAATGAACACCATTCTCTAAAGGAATACCTACTACATATTCTGCAAAATAGTTAGTGAACTGGAAAGTAATTGTATAATATAACGGGTTCTCATAAAGAGGCGTAATCGCAGAGTATATAATTCCATTTTTGTAGTCGACCGAGAAGCAGTGTGCTTTAGCTTCGTCAGTTTCAAAGATGTCAAACTCCTCTAGACCATTCTTAAAGGGAACTTCCATCCAGTCTTCAACTCCATTAACAACATGTTCAAAGACTATTGTCTTAGGTATCATAGAGCGTATGACTATTTCTGATGCAGTAGCATAAAGACCTAGATTCCAGACCTTAGCTCCACTATCTAAGGTTCCATTATTAGTATCAACACTGTATATCTCAGTTCCGACAACACTTTCATCTATCAGTATAGTTTTATAGCTAGTATCGGTTCTATCAAACTTCCAAGAAGATTCAGGGATATAGGAACGGTTATAATATTCATAAGTAATTGTGATTGGAGTAACAGCAGAAGGAGTGGCAGCCAGGTTTGTAGGATCTGTTTCGTCGTAAGGGAAATATAAAACCCCGTTTATTGGGTCAACAGTATAAGCGCCATCTAATATAGCCGCTCCTATTCCACCACTATAACTAGTAAACTCTTTGTAACCATTAACAAATGGAACCCAAGTCGAAAGAGGATCTCCGGCTCCTGGAAGTGGAGATATGGCAGAGATAGGATTGTTCATTATACCAGTAGTTTCTGTATAGTATAAATGTCTGTGCTTTAAAGGTATTTTAAAAGCACTGCCAACCAAAACCTCATTTGCAACTAGTTTCCCAGCTTCCCTATATAGGTTCACCCGACTCTTTATTCCAGTTGTCGAAAAGTCTAAAACAGTTTTCGTCAATATATTAGAATCAAACGAAATTCGTTCTCGATCAAACCAAAGGAAAATAGGTTTCCCAACAGGAGGCGTTACACCATTTGTGTTGTCACCAAAACGAAGTTTTTTGGCATATATATCAATATAAAACTTCTTGTCTGTAGAAGTAAGACTATCAAGATTCCATGTACGCTTCCACTCTTGGGTACCGACTTTCACGCGAATTCCTTTTCCTGCAAGACTATCGAAGGGAAGATCAAACTCAGGTTCGTCCTCATTATAGGTTGTAATCATTCCAACATAATATGGTAACTGCCAGTTTTCTCCGACCTCACCACCTAAAGGATTGATTATACTTATTGTATTAGCTATAGGAGTCCCTTCAGTCAAATTCATACTATATGGCGCAGAAGAAGGAAAAGGAAATATTTCGCTAGCTTCTAGAATTGCATCAGCAAGTGCATCTGAAGTAAAAGCTTCTGTGTTCCGAGACAAAGCCGCTTTATACTTAATGGTCTTAGACTCTAGAGTAGAAACATCTTCTATGTCGTCTATATTTAAAACTTCTCTTATGTCATTAGAAACCAGTTCTATCGGACTTATTTCTAACCAAGAAGTACCATTGTCTAGAGAGATTGAATGGTGAATTACACCAACTGTGCTATTAAGGTCTGGAGTCTGATTAGAACTTAGAGCAATTTTCTTTACTGGATCTTTAATTAGGTAATCGTGTGAAACAATTTCCCCAGCCGCCGAGAATTTCAATCCATTAATTCCAATATCTCTTACACCAATAGCCCACCTTTCCTTTTCAAAGCCAGATATAGTTTGAATAAGATAAGAACTATTCTGTTCAAATATAAGTTTAACAAACTTTGCTTTTCGCGGGGTGAAGATAAAACTAGTTGTTCCTGTTTGTCTGTAGGCTGAGCTAGGGTCAAAGACATTCTCTTCGTTTTCATATCCCCAATCAATAATTGGTAGGTCATCTTTGATAGACAGGAACTTCTTTCCATCGGTAGACGTATCAATAGCACGAATAATCGGCCAAGATTTTGTTCCTAGATTGACTATACTAACAGAGATATTGTTTACAATAGCTGTTTCTTGTAGCTTTAGTGTAATAGATAGATAAAGAGGAGGTGTAAATATACCTATTCTCTCATATTCGAACCATGTATCAGGATTACTATCGAAAAGTTCTTTTATTTCACTGTGTATTGGTGTGCCATATTCATTGTTATTACCTGACACTCCATTACTTTCAGAATTAATAGTAACCGAGTTAACCACTCTCGGAGTGCTTTCTTCTAATGGAAGGGTTACCACACCTGCTAAAGAATCTATATAACAGCAAGCATTATCTATTGAATCTGAAGTCTTATCTATCTTTCCAGTATCATCAAAACTGTCGCCAAGAAAGTAAAACCCAGCCTGTGGGTATAAAGCATAGATACGATAGTCAGCAATAAGAGAACGTATCTTAGATATTTTTGCTTCTATCTGTAAAACCAGGGATTGTATGTCATTGAAATTATTGACAATATCAGTAGATAAAAGTTTAACTTGACTATATAGAATATTTAGATCATGTAGAGCAGAAGAAAAAATAAACTTGTATTGTACTAGCGAAGGTTCTACACCACTCTGTACATAGTTCTTCGAAAACAATGGCGATAGAGTATTATAGAAGTTTCTTTTAGCAATATAGGCAGAAGTATTTATATACTCCAAACTATCTTCACCAAGCAAAGACTTTAATTCTTTTGCATTGGAAAACAGATAAGACAGCTGTGCATCAATAACATCTATTCGGCTAAGTCTTACATTAGACACTACTTAGTTCTCCCATCATCATTCTGTAGCTGTCGACAACAGGAGTAATCGTGTTGTCTAAGGATAACGCTCTCATAGTTATGATTATATAAAGGCTACTCGACTGAACAGGTCTACCAATAGTACTTGGATTGTGTTCTATCGTATTATATTGAGTATACCAGATAGTGTTGTCTGTATCTATATAGAATTTTTTAAGGGATCCAGTTTCTGAATCGTAAAGTTTTTGAGCTGTCCATCCAATGTCTGTAAGATTTGTTCCGTGCTCCGCATAAAGAAAAGCCGGAGTATAAGAAGCAGTTACCATATCTACATATCCAGCGCTATGCGTGGGTACATACTGACCTAGCAGTCTTATGATTGTAGCATAATCACTAGAAGAATCTTCGACTATTTCCCAGTCAGTGCCCGCTGTAAGAGTTAATCCATTGAAATAAATAGTTATATCATTTTCGAAAGAGCCGCTTGGCAGTCCTAAGTCTATTGTAGCTGGAAAAGAAAGCCTTGCTAGCCCGTCTCCATCTGGATATAGTTTCTCTCTTTGAACAAACACCTCATCTGCTGGAAGGATATAAAACCTTGTACTTCCAAGTAAATTACTCTCTATATCGTAATCATATTTTGCTATCTGCCATTCAAGACCACAAACTGGTTCCACCGGATAGTTAGACCCGACAGGTACATTATAGGTAGAACTCAAAGAAAGACCAGAGAGTAGATTGGTGGTTGCTTTTTTACTGACATAGATACCTAGATCCTGATAAGCTGTGAATGCAGCTTCTACACCTGCACAACCAAAACTATACACATAGCTATCAACTGCCCCAGAAGGTAGTAAGGGGCAACTTATTGTTGGATAGAGCCAGGCTTTTTTTTCTGGAGCTTTATAGGTAATTGAATCTCCGGTCTTCATACCTTTTTCTACATATTGATACATACTCTTTTTTTTTAAAGGTATCTTTAGAGAAGCAGCTCCTACTAATTTGCTTTTTGCTCCGCCAAACATGGTTCCAGATGTTTTGTTTAGATTGGTAGCATTTGTATAGTTAGCCGAGGAATAACCATAGTTATACTCAGCTTTAAGTTGTTCTGAACTATTATTTATTTCTCCAGGTATCTGTATAGTTTTAGTAGAAACTTGTTTTAGATAAAAGGTTACACCTTTTGCATAAAACTCTTTGAAAAAGAATGTTGCTTTACTAGTTAGTCCAACATTTAAAAGTTCAGGATTAGTTGGTATTAAGGAAAAGGAAGTGCCTGAAATATCAATAGCTTCTATATGGTCTATTTGTAGAGAAGAAACATCTTCGATAGGTATAAACGAAAGCTGGTTTATTTTAGAGATACCACCAAAAAATATAGTTAAAGCAACTAGTACATCCGTAGTAGGCTTCCAGAAAAAATAATTGTCCAGGCGCCAAGGCTGTTCAATAAGAATATTAGCTGGGCTAGTCCCGTAATTAGATATAAAATTACCTATAGTAGATTTACCTTCTTCAAAAATAACATCAACTATTCTTACAGAATTACTATCATCTAAATTGACAGGAAGTATCAGTACCCCGGCACTCTCATCGATAGCACAGTCGTACTCTGGGCCGAATGCAGCACCAGTTTTTGGATCGGTGAAAATATCTGAACTGTATTCTACGTTTGTAGCCTTATCTGACAAAGGATTCTCTATAAAATCTCCACGGTTGGATCTACTATTATTGCTCTTAAAATCATTGATTTCTATTCGGTTATAACCATTAGAATTGCCTGCCAGGAGTTCATATGTTGTTAAAAGATTAGTTATATCATTTACATGCCCATCAAAAGCAGGGATTAGATTTTCTTCAACATGTTGTCTGTGTGAGAGTGTGGCGTTATAGATAGCATCAAGTTCTCTATATAGTGCATTAATATCTAGTCTTAAATTCTTAACTAAATAGTTGTGAGTATCCGAATCAGCTATTTCGTCGAAATCAGTGTTCACAGTTTTAAACAGAGGAGAACCAAAAGTATCTTCTACTCTGTTAATCAAAGACTTATAGAAAGAATTGAATTCCTCTTTAGTCAGTAAATCACCACGAGCTTGTTTATCTCTAACATACTCTTCGACAATATTTGCTTGATATTTAGGTAAAGATCCAAGCCAAGCTTTTACAAACTTATTCATACAGCACTACCCTTAATACGATAGAAAAGTGAAACATCAACATCAAAATAGTATGCATTCTTTTCATACACGGGAACGGTAATAGTAAAAGTTAA
>Ga0172375_10008247_pt1 | contig 14062 bp, 11 predicted proteins | sample LakKiv1m_FD_114537 | JGI IMG/M metagenome (GOLD analysis project Ga0172375, IMG submission 114537) | Freshwater microbial communities from Kabuno Bay, South-Kivu, Congo - kab_092012_11.1m | ecosystem: Environmental > Aquatic > Freshwater > Lake | place: Democratic Republic of the Congo...
ACCCTTCATCGGATACACTTCACCGACGCACTTGATCGAGTTAAGGAAGACGCCCGTTCTCATCGAGGCGCGCGGAAGCACCAACTTACCTCGGGAACCTCGTTCACCCCCGTGAACGGCTACGGCCCGTTTTGCGTCTCGCTCCACGCGACCGGCGGCTTCTGCCCCTGAGGCGCGATGTTGTCGAGTTTCGGCCCGCGCCACCACGGCCAGTCATCGGCTGAAACGGCTGGCGGCGGCAGCGTGTCCCAGCCCGCCTTCGGCGCGACGTCCGGAAGGCTTCCCTCCTGCGCGAACGCCGATAGCACCCCGATCAGCCCCCCTACGATTCCATATCGCCTATTCAAGCGTGCACACCTCTTCCCTTCAGCACTTCTTAATTTGGCTTTCTCGTTCGCAAAACGCGCGGTTCTCATGCGCGGCGCGTGCTCGGAGAGTCCGCGCCCCCCGCCTTGACTGAAAGACGTGCCCGAGAGGTGGCCCGCGATCTCCGAGCGCGGCTGCGAACGAACGTCGGAGCCAAACTTAGAATTACGTTCTTCTCTTACGTAATGGCTTCAGCTGTAACAAGTTATTTCGCGCTTTTCGCGTAGTTCGTAGTTTAACTGCTCTTTCTAGGTTAAATGCCTGTAGCAACGCTCATCCGCGAAATCCGTGCAATCCGTAGCTTGAACCAGAAATGCATGACCCATGCACTATGCCGTAGGAGTCAAGTGCCCAAGCATCTCTTTTTAAATCGGTACCGGTCTCAATCGCCTTTCGGCTTCTGAGGTTTTTCTGAGTGGCGGGCGAGCAGGGGCGTATCGCCGTCGCGCTGGCTGAGTCTCAATCGCCTTTCGGCTTCTGAGGTTTTTCTGAGAGGTGATTGCCGGGACGGCTTTGACCGCCGTTCGGGCCGGTCTCAATCGCCTTTCGGCTTCTGAGGTTTTTCTGAGGCGGCATACAAGCTGAATGCGGCTGACGCCGCAAAGCGTCGGTCTCAATCGCCTTTCGGCTTCTGAGGGTTTGCTGAGCAGCATAAAGGCGATAGAAGCCCCTCACGGTCAAAAGGTCTCAATCGCCTTTCGGCTTCTGAGGTTTTTCTGAGGTGAAGAAGAACGTTTGCAGAATCGTGGCGCTTGCCGCCGTAGGTCTCAATCGCCTTTCGGCTTCTGAGGTTTTTCTGCGTTGGCGGCGAAACAAGGGGCATACCGCCCCTTGGGAAAGAGTCTCAATCGCCTTTCGGCTTCTGAGGTTTTTCTGCGGCCGCAAAGAAAGCCGAAAACGCCCGCCAATTGGCGGGAGGTCTCAATCGCCTTTCGGCTTCTGAGGTTTTTCTGCGGTTCAAAGACGGACGCTCATACCCTCAGTCTTTCGAGGGTATGTCTCAATCGCCTTTCGGCTTCTGAGGTTTTTCTGCGTGACGCTGTACCCCTGTCAAAAATGGGGTCCGTCGCCGGAGGAGTCTCAATCGCCTTTCGGCTTCTGAGGTTTTTCTGCGCCGTCGCCGTGGTCGACGGCGATATCGACGGCGAATTGCGCGCGTCTCAATCGCCTTTCGGCTTCTGAGGTTTTTCTGCGTGTCCGACGAGCGCGGCCGCATGATCCGCCCCGACTTCGTGGAGTCTCAATCGCCTTTCGGCTTCTGAGGTTTTTCTGCGTCCGATTCCTTCTTGAAGAGCTGGGTCCAGCACCATCGTCTCAATCGCCTTTCGGCTTCTGAGGTTTTTCTGCGTTCACTGTGTCACCGACAAATTTTATCCGGTTGCGAAGGGTCTCAATCGCCTTTCGGCTTCTGAGGTTTTTCTGAGGTATCTGATTTTCGATGCGGTTTTGCAAGGGTTTTGCGCCGTTTTCGGGGCTTTTCGGAGGCGGGGGCTTCTGCCGGTCGCCTGAGCGCGAGACCAAGAGCGTTTTCCGCGTATATGCGTCATGCCAACTCCTTTCCGTCCAAGCCGTTATCGCGTTTCGGAGGCGGAGACCGGTTTTGCGCCGTTTCCGCGTGCCTCCGAAACCCGCTCACGGCAGGTAGACCAGCACCTTGCCGGGGCGTACCACCGCGCCCGCGCTCTGCGTCTCGCGCGAGCAGGTCCGGCAGATGCGGTACGCGACCAGCGCGTCTTCGTCCGGATCGATTTCCTCGTTCAGCTCCCGCCAGAAGGTCGCGAAGGTCGCCTCGTCCAGATCGCACTCGAAAACACTCTTCTCCACGCGCACGCCGTAGTCCTGGCAGGTCTTGGCCACGCGCCGCAGCCGACGCGGCTGCGTGATGTCGTAGGCCACGAGTCTGAGCATGTCCTGCACCTCCCTCTCGGCGGGCACGTAGACGCTCTGCGTCACGCCGATCTTGTAGCGGTTGTAGTCGTCCACCGGCTCGGGGTCCGGAAGTTCGAGGTCGGGTTGAAACAGCACGGGTGACACCTGGTTGGGGACTTAAGACTTGAGATTTCAGATTTGAGATTTCAGATTTGAGATTTGAGATTTGAGATTGGCGGCGTTACGGCAGCAGGAAGAACGGCTCGTCCTTTCCCTGTTCGAGCGCGCGCAGGAAGGCGCAGACCTGGTCATCGATGACCTTGCGGAAGTCGGTGTGCGGCTCACCCTTGGCCAACGCGAAGCGGCGCGTCATGGCCTGCTCGTACGCCGAGAAAAACGGCTTGCGCGCCTCCTCCGTCAGATAGGTGCCGCCGTCCTCGAGGTCCTTCTCGAAGTGCTCCGGCCGCAGGATGTTGTGGTTGAGCACGCTCAAGACCAGCAGGTCCGCCACGGCGGGCCGCAGCGGCTCCAGCAGGTCAAGAGCCAGCGACGGCGTGTTGGCGGTGTCGACATGCAGCGTGCCGACAGCCGCGTCGAGCCCGTGGCTCCGGATTGCGCCCTCGACCTCGCCCAGCAAGATGGTATAGGTCCAGGAAAGCAACGCATTGGCGGCGTCCTTGGGCGGTCGGCGCGAGCGCTCGCGGAACGGCGTATCGGCGGGAAAGAAGGCGCCGAGTCGGCGGAAGTAGCGCGCGGCGGCAAGACCTTCGACGCCGCGCAGCTCGTCCAGCGACTGCGCCCCGGCCGCGCGCTGCGCCAAGTGCTTGAGCTCGTTGCACACCGCCTCATGTTCGGGCGTGTCGCTGAGTTCGCGGTTGGCGGCGAGCCGCTGGAGCACGCGGCGGCTGTTGCGGATCTTGGCGAAGATCAGGCGGCGCGCCACGCGCAGGCCGAAGGCGGGGTCGGTCGCCTGCTCGTACTGGCGGATGCGGCGGGCCGCGTTGAGGTTGTTGTCCGGCGAGAGCGCGCCGCGCCAGCGGCCCCTGGCGGTGACGAAGAAACAGGGGATGCCCGCGTCCATCAGTTCGGTCAGCACCGGCATCGAGATGGCCGGCCGGCCGACGAGGATCACCCGGTCGAGATCGAACAGCGGCACGTCCGTGCGCGTGGTCGCCGGGTTTTGCGCCCGGTGGTCGTGCCGGAGTACCTCCAGCCTTTTGGACTGGAGACGGACGTTCAGGGTGTCGCTGGTGAGGATCAGGGAGGGCATGGGAAGGGAGGGAAGAGAATTTCAGATTTGAGATTTCAGATTTGAGATTTGAGATTGGGGGTTATGACGTGTGGTCGAACACGAGAACTTCGCCGGCGACGGGGCTAGCGTAGGAGAGGCGGCGGACGCGTCCGTGCAGCGCGTGCGCGAGGCGCAGGTAGAGCCAGACCGGCGCGGGGCCGGTGAGCGTGACGTCCGCGCCGGCGGGCACGGCGGCGAGCGCGGCGGCGACGTAGGCGTCGAGCCGCGCGAGCCGCGCCGTACCGTCGGCGGCGTAGAGCGCAGAGACATCGATTGTCACGGAATTGCTCACCGGAAGGCGACCTTCAGCAGTTCGCCCAGGCGCGGCAGGCCGCTCCGGTCGATCACCTCGATCCCGGCGTCGTGGGCGCGGCGCTTGTGCGCATCGGCCACCGGGCGGAACGAGACCAGAATCCCGCGCGTGCGCAGGCCGCCGGCCTTGCGCAGCGCGTCGAGCTTGTAGACCGCCTCGGCGGCCGGGCCGGCGTCGGACTCCGCCTGGTCCAAGCGCTTGGTCTTGCACTCCACGATGAACAGCCGGTTGCGCGAGAGCGCCAGCACGTCGAACTCGTTGGCGTTGCCGTGCGCGTCGCAGACGTGCGCGTTGAGGGCCGTCTCGTGGACTGCCTCTAACTTGCGCACCTCCTCGAACACCAGATGCTCCAGCCAGCCGCCGTTGGCGAACTGACGCGCGGCCGCCGACTTGAAATGCAGGCGCGTCCGGTCGCGGATGATCTCGTTATAGAAGAGCGACTCCATGAGGTCGTCCCAATGCGGGCAGCCGTCGGCGAGAACGCGGCCCACGTCGAGCACGTCGCGGCGCTCGGCCTCCATCGCGTGGTAGTTCAGTTTACCGAGCGCGCGCTCCCACGGTACGGCCTTCACGAAGGCCAGCTCCTGGCTGTAGGTCTGCCATTCGGCGCTCAACGGCTGGGGCGGTGCGAGTGTGGGCGTCAGGCCGTGCACGGCGAGAAAGGTGGCGAGCGGGATTTGGCGCGTGAGCGCGACGGGTGCGCGTGCGCCGTCCAGCCAGAGCAGCTCGTCGGTCTCGACGTTGACGTAAAAGACCGGCTTCTCGCCGAGGCGGAAGGCGTCCTGCGCGCTGATGGCCATAGGCTTGGTGCCGCCGGTCAGATTGAGCGCGACCTCCTCGCGCTCGTGCGCCGCGAGCCAGTCGGTGAAGAGCGTCTGGAGCGCGCGGAGGTCGTAGGGCGCGGGCACCGGCAGCTCCTCGACGGCGAGGCCGCGGCGCTCCAGCTCGCGCCGCAGCCAGGCGGCCTTTTCGCGCATGCGGTCGGAGACGGCGAGCACGATGCGCGTCGGCCGCGTCTCGGGCTGGAGCGCGGGCAGCAGGTTGGGGATGGGTTGGTCGGAGACGAGGCAGAGGTGGTTCATAAGAGATTTCAGATTTCAGATTTGAGATTTCAGATTTCAGAGGGGGCGGCACGGGCGGCGGCGAGGTCGGCCAGACGCTGCTCGTGATCGGCGCGCAGGCGGTCGAGGAAGTCCGAAGTGCGCTTATCGCGCGCATAGCCTTCGCGTGAGGCGTCGTTGAGGTAGCGCTGGCCCTTGATATCGGAGTTCTGGAGCGAGTCGGCCCAGCCGCGGAGCTGGCGGCTGACGGAGGTGGCGCTCGCGATCAGGCCTCCGATCTCCTCGTCGCAGGCGCGCATGGCGCCGAGGGCGACGCTGAAACGCAGCATCGAGCGGACCTCGCCGCAGGAGCCGCGCGCGATGTAGAGGAAGGAGAGCAGTTCGGAGGTGGTGCCGCGCTCGAAGCCCTCGGCGATGTTGTTCGAGACCGAGAGCGACGCGCGTCGGAGCTGGTTGACGAGATCGCCCTTGTACCTGAACGACTCATGCTCCGTGAGCTTGAAGACGCGCACGCCGAGGTCGATCGCCGCCTGCCAGACCGGCAGGTCTTCGAAACAGGAATAGGTGGACATGGGATTTCTCCGGGTTAGAGGTTGTGGATTTGGAATTTGAGATTTGAGTTTGTCAGAAGGGATGACTGGCTACAAGCTTGATCCGTGTAGACAAGCACGGGCAGAAAGCCCTCCTTGACTCTGATCGGGCGGAGGCGTAATGCCGACGACTCACGCTTCTTGCCTTCGCTGAAGCCGAGCGCGGATTCTGACTTGCCGGAGAGTCGGCATTCTTTTCTGAAACGACGCAGAAAACCTCCCAACGTCTCTTGGCAGCTTTTCGCTGAATCACACACGCGGTCTTCAGCCAACCCTGAGAGTAACGAGGATGGTAGAGATTTGGCCCAAGCAGCGAAATCGGCGCGCGTCATATTGGAATCCGTGTCAGTCAAAGCGCCACAGCCGCGCGTGCCACGGAGACCGAGCGTACCGAGTCGGGCAAAGCAGGTGACAGACTGTGCGAATCGCGCGCGAGACGCTTCGGGGATCGGCCTGCGTTCCAGAACGTCGAGTGTGAACCGCGTCCCGGGCGCGAAGTACGCTGTCGGTTCTATCCGTATCCCCTTGCGCTCGCCGGATACGCTAGCGAAGTAGTAGATGTAGCCGAAGTCGGACATCGGCGCAAAACGGGGGAAGGCCTCGTGTTTGGACTGCACATCTCTAACTCGCACCACGATCTTGCTGGCGTCAGGCGAGCCACTGACACCGCCGAAGACTGCTCGCTCTTCGGCGGCGGAAGCGCCCAATACGCGGAACCACCAGCGAATCTCGCCTCTGATCGAAGCCGGCCTCAACTCGGCACGGTTCTGGTTCGCACCGCATAAGAATGCGGGTGTGATGAACTCGAGTTTCATCGTCATGTCAGCTCCTCCTTCAGTTGGGCCGCAACCGCCCGGATCGAGGCCGCAAGCGACTCGTCCCTTTTCCGCTTCGTCTTCCACCAGTCCTTCTTGGCGGGGTGACGCATCAGGCGGATGAAGGCGCGCTGCTCGTCTTCGCTTTTGGACGCCAAGGCTTTCGCGAAATGCGCGAACGGTTCCGGGGCCAGTTTCATGATTTGATCCGTCGCCCGTTCGACAGGCCCGAGAGCCGCCAAGCGTAGCTCTTCCTCCGCCTTCCGTTTAGACTCAGCCGCCTCACGCTCCTGCCTGGCATGCGTCTCAGCCATCTCACGAGCCTCGCGTTCGGCGTCATAGAGAAACCAGCCGTAGCCCGCAGCCGTCTTTGCTCCGGCACCGTGCAGGGTCAACGCTGCGATCAACCAAGCCTTGGCCTGACCGAGCAGTCTGTCGGTGTCTGTCAGGCGCGACAGCGGTACCAAGGTGAAGCGGAACTCCGCACCCGCTTCGACGGTCGGGAAGAATTGCGGATTAGGCGACTCGTTATCGTAGGCAGTCGGATCGTCGCTCGGACTCGCGCCGTAATACTTCGGGTGATGGCAGTTGACGATATCCACCGCCAGGCTGACGGGGCCTTGGGGCACGGCGTTGAGGAAGGCCACGCCGCCGCCGCGCGCGGTGTCGCCGAAGACGCGCGACATCGTATCGGCCAGCGCCTCCTTGGCCGCGCCCTCTGCCGCCTGCCACTCCAGCCAGGCGGCGTGGCGGGCGAGGCCTTTGACCGCGCTGCCGGGGATGTAGGGGTCGCCGAAGTGCCGGTGCAGACAAAGACCCGCGTTCTCCAGCACGCCGCCGGCCTGGTTGACGATCAGGCGGCCGCCGAGCGTGGCGGTGAAGCTGACGGCTCCGGGCGGCTGTACGGCGGGGATGGCGCGACGGTGCTTGCGGTGGCAGGCGACAACCTTATCGATTTCCTCGTTCTTGATCGTCTCTCGCTTCTGTTTCTCAGCGACGCGGACGAACTTGTTGAGGCGCAGAGAGACCGACTCGACGTCGGGGAAGGCCTCTCCGCCAAGAAGGCGCTGCGCATCTGCTGTTGCTGTGGCTAACATATCGGTTCCTCCATGCGTTCAGGCGAAACGGCGCAGATAGTTCAGGAAGGCCATGGTCTCGGCAGTCACCGCGCGCAGTGCGGCGGCATCGTGCGCGCAGAGGTAGCCGAAGAGCGCGTCAAGATCCACGACGGTAGCCGGTAACATGCCGACACTCTTCAGGTGGCGGATCACGGCCATGAAGACGTCCGCATAGCCGCTCCCTTTCTCTCTGGCGAAAGCCAACGCGCCGAGAAAACCGTTCTCGCGGATCATCGTGGGCACCTTCTTAGCAATACTGTCGCCGTCCCCCGCGCCTTTGCCGATTTCCACGTTGAGCGCGTTCTTGGCCCGGATTTGTTCATAGTTCTGTTTCAGTTCCATAGCGGCACCTCCTTCACTTGCAGGCGTTGAGTTTCACCGAGCACCAGCCGAGGCCGGTGGTCTCGTCCGCGCCGAGCTGGAGCAGCGAGCCGGCCTCCTTGAGGCGGGCGTCGAGCGCGGCGAGCAGGTCCGGCTCAACGGACTGCACGGGCGCGTAGAAGAGCGTCTCCGAGGGGACGTTCTCCTGGTTGAACAGCGCGACGCCAGCGACGGTGCCGGTCTCGTCATCGATACGGTTATGCTGGGCCACCTCGCAGGCGTTCTCGGCGAAGTAGGCGAAGAGTTCGTCCGAGACCACGGCGAGGCGTTGGGGCACCCCCTGCCAGACCTCGTCGTCGCAAAGCGTCTTGAGCGCGTCGGCGAGGGCCGGAGCGACCTTGCCTTTGACGGCGAGGGGGTACTCTTCGAAGATGACCTTGCCGTCGAGCGCGAGGGCCGAGTCGGGCGTGAGGAAGACCTCTTCGGGGGAGGGAGAGAGCGTTTGGATTTCAGATTTGAGATTTGAGATTTCAGATTCTCGATCATCGCGCAGGAAGCGACTCAGGACGAGGGGGCAGGTGAGCCAGGCGAAGCAGCCCTTGGCCGAGCGCACGGGGAAGGCCAGCAGGCGGGCCTCGCCGAGCAGCAGGCGGCCGGAGGCGGCGTTGGCGTTGTCATCGGCGCCGAAGAGCCGTTTCGCGAGACCGGCCCGAACCATGACCGGTTTACCGTCCCGATCGGTTTTCGGCTTTCCCTTGTCGTCAAATGCCTGTTCTTTGTCGGAGGCCCAGAGGTCGGCGAGGACGCCTTTGAGCGACGAGCCGGGGATGACGGGCAGGCGCGTGTGGCGCTCGCGGATGACGGGTTGGTCGATGGCGCCGACGGAGGCGCCCGCGCCGACGTGCAGGGGCGCGCGGGTGAGGAGGGTCAGGAGTTGCTTGTGCATGTATGGAGTCCTTTCGGGTTTTGGAATTAGGAATTTGAGATTTCAGATTTGAGATTTGAGATGGGGGAACAGACCCCGAGGCCGAAGCCTTTCTCGCCGAAGAGCGCGCTGCGGCGGTTGGGCCAAGACAAGGCGCGGGCGAGGTCGGCCGCCTCGGCGGGATTGTCGCAGGCGAAGACATAGGCCGAGCCGGCGGGAACGGCGAGCTGGGTGGGCTTCGGGCCGCCGGACTGCAGGTCCCAGCCTGAGAAGGCCAAGGGCTTGCCGACGCGCGCCGCGATCAGGCGGGCAGCGAATTTGGGCACCAGACTGACGCGCTGCCGCCAGGCGTCGCGCGTCTGGCCCGGCTCGCGCTTCACTGTGGCGCGCGGCAGCATGACCCGGCCGCTCTCGGGATCTACCCAGGTCGGCAGCCAGCCGCCGGGATGCGGGCTGACGCCCTTCGCTGTGTTCGCCGGCAAGGCCGGGAACAGGGCCGGGCTCAGGAGGGTCCAGCGCAAGAGCAGGGAAGATTTGAGATTTGAGATTTGAGATTTCAAATTTGAGATTTGAGATTGGCCTGCTCGCATTCGGGCCACGCCCTGCTGGCCGCCGATAAGGAGGTCGGCGGGCACTCCGAGCTTGTCAAAGGCGTCCACGGTTCCAGAGCCGCCTTTTGGGCGGAGGTCGCAGGAGGCGCTGAAGGCGAGGCTCACGCCGGGCCGCAGACGCAGATACTCGGCCTGATAGAGCCGGTGTTCCGCCGCCGCGCGCGTGAGCGGGTCGAGCGCGACGCCGATGTTGCGCTCCACGTCGAAAAGCTCGGGCGTCTTGACTTCGACGGTCTCTCCCCGCAGGTAGCGCTGATAGTCGGCGAACGCCATCCAGGCGGGCAAAGACCTTTTGCCGACAGACCGCGCCTGAAAAGCATGCGTCAGCGGCGCGGGCAGGTTGGTGCCGGCGCAGGGGACCACGCGCATGTCGGCGTCGGCCGGATACGGCAGGAAAAGCGTGTCCGTGCGACTGTCCCAAGGAAACGGCCCGCAGCATTTGAGCGCGCCGAAGCGGTCGGAGCTTTCCTCCTTGTCGTCCGCGTGCTTCGTATGCGCCAGGCCTTCCCACGGCTGGCGTTCGGGCCAGGCGCGGTGAAAGGCGTTGAGCAGCGCGTTCCAGAGCTGGTCCGGGCGCGGCCAGTTGGCGCCCAGGCCCGCGTCCGAGGCCTCCATCGGCCGCGCGTCACGCAGGAAGAGCAGGTCTCGCGGCTCAAGCAAATAGGTTCTCTCACTCATATTCAGTCCTCCCCCCGGCTGCGGTTGATGAAGGTTTCGGTCAGAAACAGGTTGATGAAGTCCTCTAAGCGTGAGGCGGTTTGATCCAGATAGTCATCGATCTTGCCGGCCAGCGACTCGCGCGTCTCGGGATCGAGTTTCTCGCCCTGCCGTGTCAGCGCATGGCGGACCTCCGCGCGGATGACCGGCAGCAGGTCGGTTTTCGCCCCCTTCAGCGCGTAGGGCTTGAGCAGCGCCGCCAAGGCGTACGGGAAACGGCCCGAGAGTTTTTCGGTCGCGGTCAGTTCCGTGAGTCTCTTCATGAGGGCCAGGGCGCCCGACTCCCATTTCGTCCCCCATTCGATGATCTCACCCGAGCGCTTGTAGAGCGCGACGGCCAGCGCGCCTTTTTCGTAGCGTGTTTTGGCCAGGTGCTCGGCGCGCCGAGCCTCGCGCACGAGCATTTGGAGCGGCGCGTTCTGATGGCCGATGGCGAGCCCGACCGACACGTCGGCGAGCGGCCCAGGCACGATGAGCGGGATACCCGTGCCCGCGACGACGAAGCCGGGCTGGAGCACGGCGGCGTGATAGCGGTTCTGCTCCAGGGGCGGTTCGCCGCGGAAGAGCGCGCGCAGGGCCTCGGCGCAGGCGACGGCCTCGGTGGCCGGCAACAGCGCCAGGACGTCGTCGCCGCCGGCGTAGACCAACTCGCCGCCGTGGGCCTCCACCACGAGTCCGGCCAGATGGGTCGCGAAGTTCGCGAGCGCCTCGCTGAACTGAAGATGGTACGAGGGCGTGAGCAGGCGGCTCAGTTCCGCTTTGCCGGCCTTTTGGAGTACAGGTTCGAGATACGCGCGGGCCGCTTTCGAGACCTGCTTGAGAAACGCCGGAGTCCGCGCGCCGGAGACCCACTTGCCCATCTCGTCGCCGTCGAGGGCGAGCACCGCGACGTAGGGATTGACGCAGTTAGAGATTTCGGATTTGAGATTGTTGGCTGCGATGTCAGGCACCGAGTCGAACCGGAGGGCTATGCCCATTTCACGTTCGGACAGACCGAGGCGCTCGCGCAGGTAAGGGGTGAGGTCGGAACGGCACCAGACGCGCTTGATCAGGTTCATCGCGCCATAGCGGTGGCTGGCCGGGAAAAGTTTGTCGTATTTGTCCGACAGCCGTTTCCAGAACGCCTCATCGCCCACGCACTCCTCCTTGCCGGAGAGCGAGTCCTTGACCGCCCCGGCCGCGCCGCCGGTATTCCAGGCGCTGAAATCGCGCGTATTGCGGCGCGCGGCGAGCTTGGCGTCGACAAGCGCGTAGTGCGCGGACCAGAGCAGGCCCGGATTTCTCAGCTTGCTGCCGCTATAGTAGCTCGAATCCTTGTCTGGCAGCTCCTGCTCCGCCAAGGCCAGCGTCGCGCGCAAGCGGGGGGCGACCTCTTTGTCGGGTAACGCGTCTGCCTCAGCCAGACAAGCCTCGCGCTCCAACCACGGCTGAGCCGCCCACGCGACTTGAGGGAAGGCGGCGAGCTGCGCGTCCCAGCGCGCCTTCCAATCGGGACGGCCGTCATTCGACAACACCCAACGCCAGACCGCCTCGCCGATCTCCCGCAGCTCGCGACGGAGCGCCTCTTCAGCGCCGCGCGCCAGAGACTCGGCCTGACCGGCGGGGACTACCGCCAGAAAGCGGTTCGGCAGGGTCGGCGTCAACAACCAGCGTGCCGCGCCGTCCGTTCCCTTTTCGGTGAGCATTCGGCTCCAGAGCGTATCGCTGCCGCCTTTGCCGTCTGCGAACCGGGCCGCGTACAGCTCCTCGCGGTGGAGCGCGTCGAAAATGCCGTTACCTCTGAGGTTGGGGAAAATGACCGCGTCCGGGCCGACGCGGCCCGAAACGGCCTTGAGGGCGTGGGCCATGAGCCACGAAAGCAGATACGAGCCGGACCAAAGGTCGCGCGTAGACCTGGCCTGAGCGATGAAGTCCTGCACGGGGCCCAGTTGAAACAGGAGCAGCGCGGGTCTGACCTCGCCGTTCTCGAGACAGCCGGCCAAGGCGGAGGTGACGGCCATGTGGTTCCAGATCGAGTGGTCCGGGATGCGCGTGTCAGCGGGCAGGAAGGCAAGGTCTTTGGCGAAGCGCGCGTCCGAGGCGGCCGCGTTCTCCAGCCAGCGACGCCAGTAGAGGAAATGCCGCTTGCGCCAATCCGCCTCGGCGATGCCGCTCACGGCCGCCTTGAGAATCTCGTGGAGGCGGTCTCTGCGGCTGCCCGGATCGCCCTCGATCGCGAACGGCACGGAGGCGAGCGGATGTACGAAGGTTTCGCCAGTGCGGCCCGTGAAGGTGGTCGCGCATTTGACTTTAGGGAACACAAACCGTTCGGCTGACGAGGCGAACCAGTCGGCCGGCTTGGCCGCGTCAGAGACCTGCTTGCGTTCGACCTCGTCAGCGAAACCGGCCCCGATCTGAAAACCGGCCGCCAGTTCCTCATGCCGACCGATATCGAAACACTTGTCCGGCGAGTCATGCAGCAGAGCCATCAGCTTCCTCTTCCAGAAATCCTCTCCGTGCTCTTCCATGTGCGATCTCCTTTCGGATGCCAGTTGTTAACTTGTTTCCCTTCGATGAAAATGACTTTACCAGATGCGCTGCAGGAGGGGGGCCGCGCGGTTATCCGCGGACATCCGCAAAGACATCTGGCCCTGTGAAGCGGATTCGCTGCGGCGGATAGCGCTGCGGCCGGCCGCGTTTCGGCACGAGCGCGTCAGCGAGATTTGCGAGCAGCGGATGGGCTTCCAGCTTTTTGCGCGCGGAGGAGAGTGTCTTGTTCACACTGTCGACAGCCGCGTTTTTATTGAAGCGGCCGCTGGATGACATTCTACAGACCCAGTCGGGCGTGGCCGTTGTCTGAGGCGCTGCGGCCAGCGCTTGGAGCGCGAGGAACAGGCGGGCGTGTTCTGCCACACCTTGGCAGAGAAGTGCGAGCGTGGCGAATTCGGAGGGGCTGAAGGCAACAGGCGGCCCGCCGGCCACTGTGACCTCGCCGCGCGCCTGATCGAAGGTCAGCGCGGGTGCCCTCGCCGGTATGGGCGCGTGCTTCTGTACACCCGACACGAGTGCAGCATAAGTCGGCGGCGTCGTCTTGAAGGCACCTTCATACCAGCCGCGCATTCTGACGAACGGTACGTCGATCAACGCAAGCTTCGCCTTTGAGGACGTCCACCTTTTCGCTCCCTGCAGATGGACAACACCCTTTTCGGGAAAGAGGAAACTCGGCTTCAGCGCCTGATCGAAGGGCGCGTTGACCAACACGTGCAACACACGATCTTGCGAGCGCCCCAGCAGGCTCATGCAAGAGAGCAGAAGTGCGCCCATCGTCTTGCGCCCGCCTGCGATGGAGGCGTAGACACGCGTAAGCGGGTTCTCCGTATAGGCGCGCAACTCGCGCAGGATGAAATCCGCAGCTACCGCGTTCTCCTCGGTCGCACCGATATCCGCCAGATCGCGGTCGCCTGACGGTGAAGGAAAGAGCCGTACATGATCTGACGCCAAACCGAAAGACAACCGCCCCCGTATATCCAAACCACGGTCTCTCAGCGCATTGATCAGGCGATTCCACCCGTGAGGCTTTCCGTTCTCATCACCCGCGGACGTGTGGATGCGCAGCCGCCTCATGTCGAGGTGGTTCTTGAGGTCGTCGAAACTGTTTTCGACCGCGTCCTTGGCCCGGTAGACCCTCAGGGCGTCCATGGGGTCCTTGAACGCGGACGAGGGGATGCAGAAGAAGCCGGCGTAGCGCTTCCTGCACTTCTGGATCTCGGCGTCGTTGAAGGTCACGCGCAGGCCCCGTTTCGGGGTCTCTCTCGCCGTGAAGAAGCGCGCGTAGCACTCCTCGTGGGCCTCGACCCGCCGGCCGGACTCCAGTTCCGACTTGTACTGCAGCAGTTCGCGGGTGAAGCGGTCGAACTCGTCGGCGGCCTGCCTGGCGTTGTAGTAGACATGCAGGTAGGCCCTGCGCCGGTCCTCGCCCCACCGGCGCAGGTCGGTCACGACGTACAGCGACTCGCCGTCGTCGATCTGCCGGTAGCGCTCCGGGGAGGCGATGGACTCGTAGTGGCGGTCGATGACGGCCTCGAC
>Ga0172375_10008248_pt1 | contig 14056 bp, 16 predicted proteins | sample LakKiv1m_FD_114537 | JGI IMG/M metagenome (GOLD analysis project Ga0172375, IMG submission 114537) | Freshwater microbial communities from Kabuno Bay, South-Kivu, Congo - kab_092012_11.1m | ecosystem: Environmental > Aquatic > Freshwater > Lake | place: Democratic Republic of the Congo...
AACAAGCTTGGGCTAAAGAGCCTGCCGGCGGCCGGCCTGGCCAAGAGAAATGAAGAAATATTCATCGATGGAAAGAATGTACCCGTGGTGCTTCCTCAGCGTTCCCCCGCACTCAGGGTTTTGCAGAGATTGCGGGACGAGGCTCACCGTTTTGCACTGACTTATCATCAGAAACTGCGGAGCCGTCTTATACGTGAATCCGTGCTGGATGATGTTCCAGGCATAGGGAACGGGAAGAAGCGGAACCTGCTGGAAAAGTTCGGCTCGGTCCGGCGCCTGGCCGGAGCGACAGAGGATCAGATTGCCAGCGTGCCGGGAATAGGTTATGAATTGGCCAGGGCGATCAAGTCGAAGCTGGGGGAAAAGGCGCAACTACAATGAAGATTCTGGTTATAAAGCTGAGTTCGCTCGGGGATTTGTTCCATGCATTGCCGGCGGTGCATGGCCTGAAGACCGGACTCAAGGCTGACATTGACTGGGTTGTGAACCGGGAGTATGTGGACCTTGTCAGGTGTTTTACCGATGTCAGGCGGGTCATTCCTTTCTACAGGAACAGTTTCTTCTCCAATTTCGGGGTATTTTTGAAAGACCTGCGGGCAGATGAATATGATTACGTCGTTGATCTGCAGGGATTGCTGAAGAGCGCAATAACAGGAAGGCTGGCGCATGGAAAACAGCGAATCGGTCCTTCATTTTACAGGGAAGGTTCCGGTATGTTTTATTCCGCGATTGCCGGTAAGCGGAACAAGAACCGGCACGCAGTTGAAGAGTGCATGGATGTTGTCCGGTTCCTTGACATCAGGGACATAAAACCGGAGTTTCCCGTAAGATTTCCTGCGCAAAATCTCACCGGGAAGAAGCCAAGGATTGCCGTTCTTCCTGCTTCGAGGTGGGTAACCAAGAACTGGCCGGTCCGTTGTTTTGCTGATGTGATCAAACGGCTAAGGAGTATTAAGGATGCCAGTATCTTCCTCCTGGGAGGGCCTGATGATGCCGGGGTCTGCACGCAGATAGAAAAAGAAGCTGGGAACGGGGTGACAAACATGGCCGGCAAGATGAACCTGGTTGAAGCCGGTGGTTTCCTGAAGGAGATGGATCTTCTGATAGCAAATGATTCCGGCCCGGTGCACATGGCGGCGGCGGTCGGGACACCGGCGCTTGTGATTTTCGGTCCGACCGATCCGGCGAGGACCGGTCCATATGGTCCCAGGCACCGCGTGGTGCGGGCGGCGCTGCCTTGTCAGCCCTGTTTCTCGCGCTCGTGCCGGCAGGAAGGCATACCGTGTCTTTCCGGTGTCACGCCGGAGAAGGTAGGGGAAGTCGCGCTTGAAATGCTGGAAGCACGAAATCCAACAGATTAGAACCTGTAACCAATGGCGGCGGAAATCATCGTTGAGCTGTGGCTTATGCCGGCAGTGTCTGTTGATTTTGCTGTTTGCCCGGTCGAATCCGTATATTCCATATCACCTTGAATTTCGGGAATCCCCTGGTAGTCAATTGCTCCGGAAATGAAGAGCGAGTCTGTGATCCTGTATGACGCGTTTAATCCGGCGCCGACATAAACTCCGCCGTCAAATGTCTCCTTGAAGTGAATGTCCCTCAATATGTGATAGTCCTCGTCTTCGGCGATGACCGCGAAGCTCAGGAGGAGATAACTTCCGAGGCTGAAATTTCCAAAGGATTTGCTGACGTTTACGCCGGCATATGGAATGGTGAATGTCTGTTTGTAGTCGATGACATTGGCGCCATCAAACGATCCGACAGTGTCCCGGAAGCTGTAAGCTGAATAAACGTATTCGTAACCTTTCTCATCCCATTCCCATGAGTCCTGTTTGATGCCGAGGATGCCGCGGAGAGTGAGGTCCTGCCATTTTACAAGGATTGCGGACACATTGAGGTCGAACAGCAAGGAGTTGATGACCTGTACTTCGCTGCGTGACCGGTCGGTCCAGCTGTTAATGTCCGGAGCGCCGGGTGTGTTGAGGTACCAGTCATAGTCCATCATCTCGCCGCTGCCTTCGTTGGCTGTCGTCCAGATTCCAAGGTTAATGTCGAAAGCATCGCGGATGCTGATGGTCTGGATAACGCCGACCATGTACAGGTCCTTCAGGTCCCATATCAGTTCGCTTGATTTGCGCCTGTAATCGAGATCGAAATCGTATACGAGTTCGCGCGCTTCACCGTTGAGATAGCCGGCCTGCGCACGCAGCGTGTAGCTGAATCCGGCGTTATCGCTCATCAGTATTGAAGCAATGCTGCCCTGGGCCTGTGTTGTCTCCGGGATACCCGAAGCATGCATGGCAGACGATGGCGACGGCTGCAGAAGGAGGCTTATTGCTGCGATTGCGGACAACAGAGGAACGAAGTTACATCTATTCATAATGCTCCTTTCCTTGTGCTGATGCCAGGGGTTACCTGACGATTTTCAGGATTTCCCTGAATGCCGGATGTTCCGAGGTTCTCATCATCTCGAATAGCGCCGTTTCAACACTCGTAACCTGGCCGCCTGCGCATTTGATGCGGTCGAGACCGGTCTGTTTGTTTGAAAGGGAGCGGGACGATACAGCGTCAGCGACAACCCAGGCTTCATATCCCCGGGCGATGAGATCAACGGCAGTCTGGTAGACGCAAACGTGAGCCTCTATTCCTGCGATAAGCGTCTGTTTCCGGCCGGTGGCTTTCAGTTTGTTCATGAATACCGGCTCGCCGCAGCAGCTGAAGCTTTTCTTGCTGATTGACTGTTCTGAGGTCAGTAATTCGCGAAGCTCCTGTATGGTGGGACCCATTTTGTCGGGCAGCTGTTCCATCCAGATGACTGGCAGGGCAAGTGCGCGGGCACCCATTACGAGACGGCGGAGGTTCTGGTAGAGCAGTTCCTTGTCGTGCATTATTTCTGCAAGCTTGCCCTGGATATCAACGAGGACCAGTACCGTGTTGTCTGTTTGGAGCATATGTTCCTCCGAGTTCCCAAGCACTTTATGTCTTCTACTCTAACAGCAAGCTGCCGCCTTTGACAAATAAAACATGACCTGCCTGTTATGTTGTTTTCTCCCACGATTCGATATTTCCCGGGACTATCCTGAAGAGCGGGTGGCTTGCCGGTTTGCGGTTTGTATTCCAGCCGTCGGGAACCTTCCCATGCCTTCTTTCTATTTTCCTCAGGAGATGCTTCTGTTCGAAAGAAAGCTGTCCGGAGGAAACTCTTATCTTTTCCGTGGTACGTTCTTTGCGGATTTTTCTCCTGACAAAATGGTAGCCTCGTCTGGCGGCTTCGTTGCAGACTTCTTCCAGGTATGTTGCAATGGCTGCGACCGGTGTCCGGTGTTTCTTGAATCTTTCGAGCTGGGGATGATTTTTATATCCGCGTGTTTTCCCGAGGATGACTTTCTGGGCGAGAAGCGCTTCCCGCCATAAAGCGATAAGTCCCTGCCTGTCGAGACATGCGGGATGTATGGTCCAGATGCGCACGGAAGACAGGTCAAGCGAGGTAGCTTGCCAGCTTGCCCTTAAAAGCGGCCTTGTTCATTGCGCCAACCATTTGTTCGTGGACAACACCGCCTTTGAACAGAAGGAGGGTCGGGATTGAACGGATTCCAAGTTCGCCGGCGATCTTATGATTGTTGTCGACGTTGACCTTGCCTATCTTGATCTTTCCTGCAACTTCTCCGGCGAGTTCGTCAAGAATGGGCGCTATTGCCCGGCAGGGGCCGCACCATTCCGCCCAGAAATCAACAAGGACGGGAATTTTGGAATCAAGAACTTCTTTCTTCCAGTTTTCTTCACTTATTTGAACAATATTTGCCGACGACATTTAAAACGCTCCTTTCCAGAAGGGAAAATCCCTAGTTTATAACCAGCCGTCCCATACGCGTGACAGGGGGCCTGCAGCAAGTATGAAGTATATCAAGGCAGCCACAATCAAAATGGTTACAATGGAAAAAACCGGGGCAAGCCAGCCTATGTCCTCTGAAACTGCCGTCGTCTGTTCTTCCCTGGATGGTTCAGCTTCGGCCCTCGCAATTGAAACTGCTTCCCTATGCTCTCTGCCTTCGGGTCTTTTAATGCGGACGGTTTTGCGCTTTGTCGGCGTGGCGCCTTCTTCTTCCGGTGGTATGTCCAGCTGGGCAGTCTTGTTCAAGGCGTCCGAAGCTGGCACTCCTGCTGCTGGTTTCGGAGCTTCACCTTTTGGCGCGACTTTGATTGTTGCTGCTTCTGTTGGTCTCTTGAGCTTTATTGTTTTCGGACCATTGGTTGCTTTGGCCGCATCAGTGGAGAATGCTGCTTCCAGTGAGATTCGTGAAGTTTTGCGTTTTTCATCGACCGCTCCAGGCATAACAGGTCTAGGTGCGGCTGCACCTATCCTCACGGTTGATACCGCAGTCGCGGGTTTGATTCTGATTGTCTTTGGGCCTTCCGGGGGCTGTTGTCCCGGTGTTACGGCTTTTGCCATTTCCAGGGGAATCTTCGAGGTCTCCCGCTTCGGGGACAGAACGGTTCTGGCTTCTGCTGTCGCTGCGGGCGCCAGAATAGCCGGCCTTGCTGCGGGTGCGGGATGGGAAGCCATTTCAAGGGGGATTTTTGACGTTTCCTTTTTAGGCGCCGGTGCAGTTGGGGTTGCGGGTGTTATCCCTGGTGGAACTATGGCGGGCCTTGGCGAAAGCACGGGGGCTACAGGTGTTAGTTTCGGTGCACCAATTGGAACCGGAGGTTTCATTGCCATTTGAGGTGCAACAGCAGGTGGCCTGATGAATGGCTGGGCCGGTCTCATTGCAGTTGGGGCTGGTGCCGGTCTGGCGGCGGTGACCGCAGGTATTGGCTGCGGTGCCGAGAGCAGCGGGGCGGCTGGTGCCGGGGCTGTAACCTTTATGGCGGGTCGTAGCGATGCCTGAGCCATTACGGGTTGTGTTGCGGAAAGGATTGGCTTGGGAGCTGCAGGTTGAACTCTTATAAAAGCCGGGGCAGGGGCCGCAACAGGGGCAGTGGCTGGCATCGTTGCTTTAGAAGGAGGCGCCATGGGTTTAAGAAATCCATTTTTCCGGAGATCAATCTTTGGCGGCAGTATTATCCTTTGTCCTGGATTTTCTTCAGCCATAACAACTCCACTTTTTAAAAACCTAACTTCTTAGCCTGACCGAGTCAATAAAGAACTCACCTGCATAGGCAGTACGTCAAACTGCCATGATTTCCGTTTCTTTTGCCTTGAGGATGTCATCGATCTTCTTGATGCAGTCGTCAGTGTCATTTTGAATCTTCTTGAGGGTTTCGTTTTTTGAATCTTCCGAGATTTTATGTTCTTTTTCGAGTTTTTTCACGTTTTCATTAGCATCACGCCGTACATTGCGCGTGGATACCCTGGCTTCTTCGGAGACCCGTTTTGCCACCTTGCTTATTTCCTTCCGTCGTTCCTCGCTGAGTTCCGGTATGGGGACACGGATTACCCTGCCATCATTAATCGGGGTTACTCCGATGTTTGCGGCCAGGATTGTCTTCACTATTTCCGGAAGAGCGGTTGGATCGTATGCGTTGATCACGATCATCCTGGGTTCCGGGGTTGAGATGCCGGCGATCTCGCGGAGCCGTGTTGGAGTTCCGTAGTATTGCACCCGGAGATTCTCCACCAGCGCCGGGGAAGCCTTGCCGGTCCTGATCCCGGAGAGCTGCTCATGTAGAACGTTCAGCGTCTTCTTCATTTTTTCTTCGGCGTCGACAAGAATATCTTTACCTGATTCCATACTGTTACTTACCCTCCTGTAAGGGCGGCCTGTGCCGCAGATCCTGTTCCGGAACGACGGGCAGTCCGCTCACCGTTCCCTGTTCTTTAAATCAACCGTGAACTAAAGTGCCGGCTTCTCCGCCGGAAATTGCTTTTTCAAAACACCCCGGTTTGAAAAAATTCAACACGATTATGGGTATCTTGTTTTCCATGCAAAGGGAAAAAGCCGCGGCATCCATGATTCTCAGGGATTTGCCCAGTGCTTCCGTGTAATGCAGCTTCTTATAAAGCGTTGCTTTCGGGTTCTCCATGGGATCGTCCGAATAGACGCCGTCAACTTTTGTAGCTTTTACAAGAATATCGGCGCCTATTTCACTGGCCCTGAGTGCGGCTGCTGTATCCGTGCTGAAATAGGGGTTTCCCGTGCCGCCGGCAAAGATCAGGATGCGTCCTTTTTCAAAGTGCCTGAGGGCGCGTCTCAGGATGAATGGTTCGGCGACCCTTGGCATTTCAATGGCGGTAAGGACGCGGGTCTGGAGGCCTATTTTCTCGAGGGCATTCTGCATTGCAAGGCCGTTGATGATTGTTGCCAGCATGCCCATATAATCGCCGATGGACCGGTCCATGCCGCTTGCCTGGCCGATGAGTCCGCGGAAGATATTACCTCCGCCGATTACCATGGCGATCTGGGTTCCCATCGCGGAGACGCTTTTGATCCTCTTTGCTATTTCGTTGACGATTTCAGGATCGATACTGAGGTTTTTCTGCTTGTTCTGGAGGGCTTCGCCGCTCAATTTCAGCAGGATCCTTTTGTATTTTCCCTTAACAGGCTTTTGGGGTGCCATGATGTTTTCCAGTTTCAATAAATGAAAACAATATCCGCAAACTTTTCGGCAAAACGTTATCGGAAAATGCGGCATGCGTAAAGAGAAAAGTCATCCGCCCGATCTCCCTGGGCGCAGCACGGGCGGATTCCAAGGGGCTCTCTCTGGTATCTACGGCTGTTTGTTTCCGGGCAGATTGTCGGTTTCTTTGTCTATCCTGGCATAACAATCAGGACAGATGCCGTGGCTGAAGGTTGCCCTGGAATGTTTTGAAACATAAGTTTCCAGTCTTTGCCAGTTTTGTTCATTCAGGCGAACTCTCTTGCAGTATGAGCAGATAATGAGGAACCCCGAGAGAATCCGCTTCTGCTGGATGAAGGTGTTGCCGATAATCACTGCGGCGCAGATTATTATTCCCAGCGAAATCACGACTGCCCTTGCCAAACCGGATGAAGAAAGCGTTTCCCTGAAGTAGGAAGCCCAAGGTTCTTTAAAGTATGCTGACAGTATGCCGGATACTTCGCAAATCCAGACTACGCACAGCAGCATTACGAATCCGAACAATTGCCACAGGGCAATATACACCAGCGGATGTCGCCGTCCTGTTTTATGCGAATTAGTAACCATGTTCGTGCGCCTCTCCCGGATTGTGTTGCCGAAACGTATTACCCGCTATTTCCGGCATAATATTACCTGTTAACGGCGTTTTCAAACCTATTTCATGGGACCTGGAACCGGTCGTTTCGGGGCGGTTGCGCTGAGGCGGAGGAGGGGAAGGATTTCGATGGCCAGGACTTGATTCAGGTCGAAAATGGCAAAGCCGTTTGCCCCCTCTTCCCTTATAACGGCGAGCTGATCCATGGCCTGGATGGGGGTCAGCCGGCTTTCCGATGCGGTTATGCCGATACCCGGGTAGATCCTGTTCCTGGCCGAGGGCAGGGCGCATTGCGTCTGTACCAGTTTTTTGAATCGATCAAGATTCTCCACGTAATTCATGGGGCAGACGAAGTCGACCAGTCCTTCCCTGAGCCATAAGCCCCAGTCCTGCGCTATGCTTTCGCACACCTTGGGATAGTATCCGTAGACGGCTGCGGAGATTTTCACTTCAGGTTTCAGTGTGCGCGCGATAGCTCTAGTGTCGCGAACAAGGCGGGTGATTTGTGCGCACCGCCACCGGTTGAACTCTTTCCTGGGTTCCGTGTTTCCCAGGGGGATGGGCCACTTGGCAGTCTTTGTGCCGGTATCTTTCTCAAAACGGCTTCTGCAGCCGGCGCAGAAACAGGTTAACGAATCCTTGAACCTTATAAAGTCGAGCTGAATTCCGTCCACCTGGTAATTCTTAAGGATTTCCCTGATGCTTTCTTTTTCCTGCTTAAGATTTTCCGGATTTGAAGGACAGAGCCATTCGACGGTCGTACCATTACCGGAAACCATGAGGCGGTCCGCTTTCTTCATTTTTTTTATGAAATCAGCCGGTGCATTATCGATCCGCCAGCAGCTTTTCCAGACGTGGACACGCAGCCCGTTCTTATGTGCAGCTTCTATGCATTTAGAAAGCTGGTCGCCATAAGCCAGGAATGATGGAGAAGCCGGGAATATCCTGCTGTTATAGTGGGCAATTCCTTGGGAAAGCATGTTGGGGAGTATATCGGTGAAGCCGCTGTCAGCTACCAGTTTGCAGGTACTGTTCCAGTCGCCCGGATAGAGGCCGAGCCCGTCCTGCTCCCATATGCCGCGGAATTTGCAGGGGGCTGGATCCTGGACAGAGGCATAGGCGCTGTTCAGCAGGCCGGCAAGAATCCGGCTTGTTTCGACGACTTGGGGATATTTCTTCCCGCTGAACAATCGTTTCAATTCCAGGTAGGTGCCGGATGCCTGTTCGAGTGTCGATTTTACATTTGATTCCAGGTGGCGGTTTAGAGCGCGGGCGGTAATGCCGTTCACTGTTTCCTGAAAAGTTCTGTAACCGGGCAGTGTTGTTGATTCGAGCATGTAATGGGTTGCCGCGAAAGTCCATGCTGACGGGGCACAGTGCGCAATCAGGGCAAGAAGCATTTGTTCCTTGTCGCCGGTGTCGCCGTCATCCAGGAGAATATGAGACATCCAGAAACCCTTTCCGGACTGAACCCAAGCGGGATCGCCGGTTATTTTTCCAGTGGCATCTTCCCAGCCGGCTATGACTTTGGATCTGCCCGGCAGGGGATATACAGGCCTGATGTTGTGTGACTGCTGCCTGAATGTTTTCGGCAGGTGGGCCGGGGCAGAGGCGTTAAAACGGACAAGTTCCCAGCGGCTGCCGGTCTCGGCAGACATATACTCGCCGATCTTCATGTCCATCATTTGTGCAAGTTGCGGATCTGACGAATAGAATACGATCAGTTTTCCGCCTTTCTCTGTAAAAGTTCTGAATTCCGAGAGTTCTTTTTTCGGCAGCTGGGGGTTGTAACCGAGGATTGCGACTTTGGCGTTTTTCAGGGCATCGTATGAAACTGCTTTATCATCCAGGACTTTATGCGGGAGATAGAGGTTGTCCAGCCAGCGGGTGAGATTTGTTGTAACGGATTTGGCGTACTCCTTTTCATCGCCATTCGGGGTGGAGATCGTTCCTCGGACGAGGATGATGTCCTGGGCATTTGCAGGCAGGCAGAGAAGGGCAAGCAGAGAAAAACGCAAGAGCAAGTTTTCAGCCATGCGGTCATTTAGACACAAAGAAGGGTGAAATGGCATAAAAAAATCATTCCAACAGTGGATTTGCAATGTTGCCGGGGAATGAATAGAGTCTTTTGCATGGGATGGTTTGTTTTATATGTGAAGCCGCGATGCGAGAAGAAGATGTGCGAGTTCTCCCGGATCCAGGGACTCGAGCACTATCTTCCATTGAGGATGGAGACCAAGATTTACCAGCGCCGCAAAGTTGTGGTTGAGAAGCCTGTGTTTCCCGGTTATTTCTTTGTGGCGGCGGATTCGAAGGAGAGGCTGAGCCTCCTGAAGACGAATAATATTGTCAGGATCCTGATTCCGCCGAAAGAAGAGCATCTGCTTTTCGAGCTGGAGCAGGTCCGCAAGGCATTGACTGCGGACCCCACGCTTGGTTCATGCGTGGCGCTGGAACGCGGCAGACGGGTACGGATTACCGGCGGTGCGTTCATGGGTATCGAGGGCATGGTCTGGGCAATAAAAGGGCGAAGCAAGGTCTGTCTCAATGTTGACATGATCGGGCGGGCCGTGGCTGTGGAGGTTGACAGGGACGTTCTGGAAGTTCTTGATTAGATGCCCTTCGCATTCGTTACGAAGTTCAGGCGGTTTTGCTTTCTATCCATCGCATTATCACGCTGACAACATATTGGACCTGTTTAACTGTAAGTTCCCTGCCTTCCGGAATGCCGTGCCACTTACGTAGACAGGTCCTGCAGCAGGTGCCGGTGGCATGCTGGGCTATGAAAACAGGATGCCCTTTCATTGGTGTCTGCTTGCCGTCATTGCGGGGTTCCGCGGGCTGCAGGCGCTGGCGGACGAAATCAAAAGCGTGGCTTTGAATTATGCCGGTACCGCGTGTCCGGAGGTATTCATTTTCTGTATCTCCGAGTTGGAAGCGCGACCTGAATTTTGAACGATTCAGCCGTTCCTTGAGGCGTATCCAGGCGGCATCCGTAAGAAGCTCATTGCATGTGCGGTCAGTCCGGCAGGGAGGATGAAAGGTGTTCTGCATTGTGATCGCTACTGGCCGAGAGAGAGTTCGCGGTACTCAAGCGCCTTGTCTATTGTCATTATCAGTTCCTCCGAGCGGAAAGGCTTTTTCAGGTATTCAAAGGCTCCGAGGTGGTTGGCCTCTATTGCGGTGTCAACCTGGCCGAAAGCGGTGAGCATGATTACGCTCATGTTGGGATATTCCTCGCGAACGATCCGAAGCAGCTGCATTCCGTTCATTGGAGCCATGCGGATGTCCGTGATCATTACTTCGAATTGTTTTGCCTTGAGGATCTCGAGCGCTTTTTCTGCTCCGAGCGCGGAAGTGGGATCGTGGCCCTCTGACTTCAGGAGAATAGTCAGCATGTTTAGAATGCCCTGCTCATCATCCACAATCAGTATATGCGCCATGACTGACCAGTCCTGTTATAAGGCCTGATAAAAGTTGGGTCGTACTCTTAATGCATGATAAACCACGTGATGGATGCTGTAAAGACACTTTTGAAAGCATATAGACTTGATGAAGATTCTGCTTCACTGGACTGTCGGAAGGGAAGCCCTGATCCGGAAGAACGCCTGGACGTTGGTATTGACAATAGGAGGACTGATCACATTGGTGCCGGAATCGGCTACTATTGTGATTGTTCCGGCGTCGGCCCATGCCACATCCATCAGGTTGGTTTTCTTTTCAATCTTATAACACCGTGTCTGCTTGCTGCTGCGCCAGGTTAACAGTAATTCCCCGCTTGCTGACAGAGCCATTTCGTTCATGCTGAGAAAGTCATTTTTATTTGTTGGATCCGTGCCGGCCAGGTACTCGTCGAGGTTGCAGACGCCATCAGTATCGGAATCCATGGTCAGGAAGGATGCATTCGTGAATACATTCGTACTGCCAAAGGACTCAATAATCCATGCGTCGGGGATTCCGTTGGTATTGGAGGTGTTTGTACCGGCTATGATAATGTCGGTCTTGACATACATGGACGCGCCGCTCAGGCTTATGAAGCCTGCCCCGGGTCCATATGCATAGCCGGAGAAGACCCCGTTTGTCACGTTAAGTGTCGGTGCGAGCGGATCAGTTTCGTTTGTCCATTGAAAACTTATCCAGCCTATGCTGGGTGACCATGCAAACCCGCTCAGATGCCCCTTGCCGTCGTGGTTCACGCCGTAATCTGTGGCGGAATTTGTAGCGTAACGGATTCCATTTGTCGGCATGCCGTTACCAACGGAAATCCAGCCTATCGTCGGGCTGTACATGTAACCGGAGCAAACGTACTGGCCGACTGCCATGCCGTTGGTTATGTCGGGCCGGCAGCTGATCCAGCCGACAGTTGAGGACCACGCGTACTTTTTGAGGGTGTTTATGGTGGTATTTGTAATATCAGCATTGGACAGGCAGACTGCCGTAAGTACGGTGATCAGCATCAATGCGCAGATGTTTCTTCCGACTCTCATAAATCAGGCATAACTAGAACTTGAAATTGGCCCAGGGGTTGCTGTTCGAAACAGATCCGCCGGCAACCGGCACTATGTCTCCGAAACTGTTGAGGTTTGAGTTTGCCATATCGAAATCATACATGTTTCCGCTTGCGCTGTTGCACGTGATGAGATTGCTGGATCCTCCGGAAGTTACCTGTATGCCGTATTGATTTCCAGTGACGTTGTTGTTCTCAATGCGATTTCCTGTACCATCAACACGGATTCCCATTCCCATAGTGTTCATCTTCCTTCCGCAGGTGTTGTCAATTACCCGGCACTGCGATTGCACGGATATCCCGCCCCCGGAATTTCCAATGATCAGGCAGTCCTTGATGCTGCTGTAGCTTTCAGCGAATATGCCGTTTGCCAGATTTTCGCATGACGTACAGCCGGTTACCCTCCCTCCGAATGAAATATATATTCCGCTACCCCCGTTAAACCTTGCCTTACATTCTCTTACAGTCGAATAATCATCCGCGCGGATTCCATCGTTAAACGTAGGATTCAGAGGCATAGTTCCCGTTGATCTATGACCATTGTTATATAAACAACAATTATCAATCATGGCGTTAGGACCGATCACGATTCCTGACAGCCCATTACCATAAAGCTTTACATTTTCAATGGTTGTTTCGGAGGCATTTGTCCCGAAAATGCCGTACCATCCCCAGCCGCGTATGACTCCGTTCTTGATAATAATGTTATAATGCGGAGGATTATTGGCGATCCAAATGCCGCTGCAACCATTCTGACTGGTATTCTGGTTTGTCATGCCATTCAGGGAAAAACCGTTTAAGTCGAGCTTAACATCATCCGCTGATATGGTAATTCCAGCCGTAGCATTAGTGGCAACGAGTTTACATGTAAGGTAATACGATCCAGAGTTGGTTATGAAGTAGGGCAGAGATGATATCACGATACGCGGTTCAACTTGTTCGATGGTCTTCATCACGCCGGAGTCCTGGCCCGGAACGCCGCGAGGTGCCCAGTAATTCGTGTCATCTGCCAGGCCGCGCGATGCGGTCAAGAGGATAAGCGCGAGAAAACCCAGAAATGTTAATGATTTGCTCATATTCCCCCCGCTTTCTGAAGGCATAATTATGCTTATAAAACGCCACTATTATACTGCCAGCGAGGGTGGTTGTCAAAGCCATATTTCTGACTGAATGTGACTGGAAATCAGGCTTGTTTATTGCCCTGTTTATCGGGTTCAGCCTTGAAAGAATGAGGCAAGCGCTTGAATTGGTGAGCAGTGTCAAGTAGAGTCCCGGCCTGAAGATGCAGCTCGTAATATCAATCGTTAGCAAGTTGAACGTAAAACCAAGTAGAAAAAGGGATGACTATGAAGAACCAGGAAAAAAAATGTTCATGTGGCTGTAACTGCGGTGGAAGTATTGATCGCCGCAATTTCATGAAAATTGCCGGCGCCGGGTCGGTGGCCCTTCTTGCTTCAAAACTGCAGGCCATGGCCGGACCGTTCGAGAATTCGGATTTCGAAAAACTTGTGCCTGCAGATAAGAAACTGAGTCCGGAATGGATCAAGAGCCTGTACGAGCGCGGTACGCCGCAGGTTTACAAGGGCGCGGAGTTGAAGTATATCGGCATGCCGGTCGGCGGAATCTGTTCAGGACAGCTTTACCTGGGCGGTGACGGAAAACTGTGGAATTGGGACATTTTCAACAAGCACATTGGAACAGGTGACAAACATTACGCGCACCCGGTGGAGCCGGCCTCACCGGTTGAACAGGGCTTTGCGCTGAAGATGACGGTGAACGGAAAGACCGAAACAAAGACGCTCGACAAAACCGGTTTTGAAGACATAAGTTTCCGCGGCGAGTACCCGATAGGCAAAGTGGAGTACAGCTCCCAGCCTGTCTCTGTTTCGCTCGAGGCTTTCTCGCCTTTCATACCGCTTTCCACTGATGATTCCAGCCTCCCCGCAACGGTGATGCGTTACACGGTGAAGAATAATTCGAGCGATACCGTTGAAGCGACTTTGTTCGGCTGGCTCGAAAACGCGGTTTGCCACAACAACCGCCAGCTTGCCGGGAAGCGGTTGAACAGGATAGTTCACGGAAAGAACATGAGCTTCCTCGACTGTTCGGCCGGGAAAGATTCTGCCCCTGCAGCTCCAAAGAGGCCGGATATTGTATTTGAAGACTGGAAGAAAGAAACGTACGACGGCTGGACTGTTGAAGGGACGGCATTCGGGACTGGTCCCATAAAGAAGACGGCGATAGCGGCCTACCAGGGCGATGTCGGAGGGGATACAGAACGCGTGGTAAATTCACATGCATCTGCTCCGGACGGAGATACCGGGGTAAGAGACAGTGCCACCGGCCAGTTGACCAGC
>Ga0172375_10008249_pt1 | contig 14052 bp, 21 predicted proteins | sample LakKiv1m_FD_114537 | JGI IMG/M metagenome (GOLD analysis project Ga0172375, IMG submission 114537) | Freshwater microbial communities from Kabuno Bay, South-Kivu, Congo - kab_092012_11.1m | ecosystem: Environmental > Aquatic > Freshwater > Lake | place: Democratic Republic of the Congo...
AGTATATACACCATAAATCTCTAATATGGCAATATCGTATTGTTCGCTGAGTTCAGGATATATATATGGTGTGGCGTAATATATCTCAACAGGTTCCCCTGATAAAACGTCAGGGATGGTAACAAGACATACCTCCTCACCCGACACCACATGTTCGTTTGTAAGTATGAGACCGTCTTCGGTAATTATTGTCCCCGAACCACCAGATTTATCACACTGTATATTAACCACAGTTTTTGTGTTGTTGATTTCCTTCGTTATCACTTGGTCTGACGATAAACTATTACTAAAAACAACAGATACAATTCCCAATATAATCAGGGTCGTACCAAGTATAGGTAATAACTTCTTTATAAGGCTAATTAATCCATTTTTCTTTTTTTTTGGACCCGCATCAAACTTAAAAATATCTTTTTCTGTTTGGTCGATTGTTTCTCCACAAAATATACAAAACTGGGTGCTGTCTTCATTTTTTTTGCCACAACTTTCACAATACATGGGATTTTATCAACTATTTATATTGGCTAAACTTTTTAGAACCTTTCTGGCTTGAAAGAGATAATACAATTCGACAAAGAATAAAATACCCGAAAAACCTCCTTCTTCTCCCAAAGCAGATAAAATATTGACCAATATTACAACTACAGAAGTCCAGATTAAAACTGTTGTGTCTTTTAACGAAGCTCCTGTAACCTTTTTAAGGTTTTTTCCATATTTAATGAATATAAAGCTAACAATTAAAAAATATATCAAGTTAAATATCAAGAAATCTGATTCCGTCTCACCGATGTCACTAAATGCAATTATTGGGCTTACTATTAAATTAAACCAACCTAATGCTTCTCCACTCACTCCCGCATTCTTAATTTTTTGATATCGCTTGTCGCCTTCGTTAAGTGTAACTTTTTGGATTATACTTTTTTTTGTCGAAGCGTTGAGTTTGTTTCCACAATTTTTACAAAATACTGCCTCTTTTTTGTTCTCTGTTCCACAAGAAGAACATAGGTTTGTGAAGTTGTTCGGATTCTTCTTACATATTTTTTCATGATCATCACATTCGGTCTCTATTTCAAACTCTTTTTTACAATAATCACATACCCAGACTTCTACGTTTTCGAATTCTATTGCTGGATCTTGATCTGTTTTTGTAAGCTCTCTATTTGAGAGAAGAACGATTTTATTGCCACAAAAATTACAGAACTTACCGCCATCAATGATTTTTTTTCCGCAATTATTACAAAACATTTTTAATTTGTTAAATAAATAATATATTTATGCATAGTCCAGAATTCCACTGGAATTAAATCTAGCTTTAATATCTGCCTCATATATGTCTAAAAAGAAAGAAAAAGTTTTTTTAGAATATTCGCCTGGGTACCAAGAACAACAGACCAGTGCATCTTTTTTTTCATTAAAACAATAAGTACATACCGAGGCGGTGAGGTTCATCTTATTTACACACTCTAGAGCATCTAGCCACTTTTTGATTACTTTTTCTTGATCGATAGAGTAATTTGATACAAATGTAACTAAGCCACTAGCGTTAAAAGTAATTATTAAGTTTGACCTGTTTTTGTTGATAGCAACAACCTGCATATGTTTACCGTCATCTAATTCAATAGGTTTATTGATTTCATATCCAATAAATTCAATATGACTTATGATTTTGTCCATCAATTCTTGATGTTCAAAAGATGTTTTTTCGGATAATTTTGCACCACAAGATGAACAAAATTTACTTCCATCGGGATTTTTCTTGTCGCATTTTTTACATTTCATATTTATTTATATAATTTAAAACATTTGTCCTCGTCATTTTTTCTAAATTCCTCCACCTGTTCAGCTTTGGCTTTTGGTAAAAGACAATTATCTTTCCTGTTAATGTTTCCGCTAGCGTCAATCCCAAAATCTTTACAATAGTTATTCCAGTTGAAATCATAATCAGCTGAGGCTTTTGAAAGGCAGTTTTGTAATTTATCCTCCTTTTCCTCTTCTTGTTTTTGCTTAAGGTTAGCCTCTGTTTGCTGGAGTTCGATGAGCCTGTTTTCTCTTTGGGGTATGAAAATTACATAATAATAAGCAATCGAAAGGGCGGCAATAGATACACCTATTATTAGGCTTATCTTAAAAAGATTATCTATGGGATTTACTGTCTTTGTCGATGATTTGCTATGTTTATAAACCATTTCTTTTTCTAGGTCTCCTCCACACGAAGAACAAAACTTGCTACCCTTAGGATTTACTTTATTACATTTTTTACATTTCATATGTTTTATAATTTATGACCACAATTGGTACAAAAGATGGAGCTTTCTGTGACGATAACTCCACATTTAGGACATTTTTGCTCTGAATTTGGTAAATCATCTACTATCGAAGTTGCTGGATTTAATGACACAGCTGTCAAGGTTGCTGTTATAAGTGAAAATATAAATGCTATACAAACAAGTATGCCAAAACTAGGAGTGTCGCCTATTACCACTACGACAGACAGAGCAATGTAACTAATTTGGGCAAGAAAAACACCTAGAAGTGAACCACTACTATCAGGACCCTCTTTCTGTGCCATGTATTGTAGAGGACCTAGTGCGACTGAATAGCCAAATAAAAGTAGTGGAAGAATATAATATTCTGTTCGGTAATCCATAAAGAAATTAAAGATAAAATATGTCCACAAAATAATTAAAAAATTACCGTAAAAGTTCGCTACAAAACCTAATATTGCCACCCATAGTTTGTTACCCCTTTCAACTACCTTTGCTAAGAATGGGGTTAATATTAATTGAACCAAAAATGCTATTGACCAACCGTATGGCATAAAAATTGACATTATAATTCCGAAAACAATTAATCCCAAACCACCCGCGAACAATAACCAAAAGCCACCTATAATTCCCGAAAAAAAATTAAGAATGAGAATTAAAAACGAAAAGATGTAAATTGTATTTGTGCCAAAACTAATTACTGTTGGGTAAAACTTATTTAGTTTCATTTTTGTTTGAAAAAGCTACAACAAAAAATAAAATAGATGAGACAAAATCTATTCCTACCCAAATAGGCTTATTGAAATAAACAGGTAAGATCGGATTAAAAATTAAGGCTATCCCGCCAAATACAAAAAACCAACTTTTAATCTTAGAATTATAAAAGTTATAGGCGATATAAAGAGATGAAGTAAAAATTATCCACCGAAGTAAAACATAAAAACTATATGGCCAAAACGAAGGGATGGCGGCCAGAAGAAGTATTCCGCAAAATATGCTCAAGTTCTTCATATTCATCTGTGTTATTTTAGCAATTATTTAAAGATAGACAATATAAAAACTGTTGCTCTTTTATAATTCCAACCATTTAATTTCTTCTAATCTATAGAAAAATTTCGGGACGTACTTAAATTCATGCGAGTGATATAAGTTGTCGTCTCTAGAGTAGTTCCAATATTGTCCATTTTTAAAACCAAATTCTCCAGATCCATCGTCATATTTACATGTCCAGTTTCTTCTATTAAGAACGGAACATTTTGTATACTTTTCTATAAAAGAAGTGGCTCTAGTCCAAGAAAACACCTGTTGATTGCTTACATTTGGCTTGTATGATGTTGGATTTAAGGGTAGCCACTTTTCAATGCATTGGTAATTTATATATTTATCTTTATCGCAATGAAGTGGATATGCAGTTATTTCACCCTTAACAAATCCAAAATCAAAAAAGTATATTATTAATATAAATATTGTTATGAATACTAATATCGATAGTTTCTTCAACATACTTTTTTTATTAAAACTTTTTTTTCTTAAGTAATTTATAACCCATATATCCACCACCAGCCAAGGCCAAACCACCTACGGCGCTACCGTTACCACCAGTATCATTTTTATCTTCTTCTCCCAAGACTTGCTGATCGTAAATAATGTCAGTGGGTACGATAGTGCTTGTAGGAGTTAATGTGTTGGTTGGTGTTGGCGTCTGTTTAATAGTTACTGTTGGAGTTGGTGTGTTAGATGGTTTTCTTGTGGGGTAAGGTGTGGGGGTATCGGTTGGTTGAGATTTAGTAGGCGATCTAGTAGGGATTTTTGTAGGTGTTTTAGTTGGAGTTTTGGTCGGGTAAATTGGCTTTGGTGTAGAGGTTGGGTATACTTGTTGAACTACAGGGACAGAATTACAACTTGGATAATAAGGGGCACATTTTGCTGATAAAGCAGAACCATCACAACATCTACAACCACATACACCACCATGATGAGAACAACAACCAGAACGGGCGAAAACAGTATCGACTTGAAAAAACAAGAAAATAACAAGGAAAATCAATGTGAATTTTCCTACTTTTATATCCATCTTCATTTTTATACTAACCGTCCGTATTATATCTTATTTTCGAACATTTTACTGTATCTTTGCTTCTTGTATTTCAAACCACCGCAAATCCTACAAAGAATTTGATTGTTGAGGTGAAACAAAACACCTACTCTTTTTTGACAAACGGGACAAATAAACCAAGCTCTTGACCCTCCAAATCTTGTTTTTGAATAAGTTAACCCTATGTTTACTTCATTTATGTCAAGTGTAGATTGAAGTAGGTGTTTTTTTAACTCTTTATTAGCTTGCCTAACATAGTCGTTGATATTAATTTTTTGACTCCACTCAACTATTCTATTTACTCCTAAATCATTTGGTTTTATTGATTTCATTTTCTTTTACTTGAACTACTTGGTTTTGACCAATAACAGCAGTGTTGGCTTTAAAATTTACTTGCATTGCAGGTTCGTGGATTGATTTTAACGTTTGTAGCGAGGTGAGATAATGCCTTTCTGCTCTATCTAGCTCTTGACTGGCAAATTTTAAATAACCAACACCAATACCAGTAAATTCACCTCTGGAGAGGTAATCAGTAATAATTTTTTGAGTACTTAAAACCCTAATGTAGTTTAATGAAACCAATTCTGCCACTGACCTTTCACTAGTTGTCTGACAGTTAAATTCAGCTTGAAGTTTTTTGCTCATGTCTAGTGCTAATGTCCGATGTATTTCTGGTAGGGCAACTACCATCAATAATCCAGTATCAAATTCCCTTAATGTCATTTCTCTAAAAATATTACTTTCCGGTGTATTTGCTTTTTCTATGTCGCCTCTTTTTAATTCTTTAAAAGCATTACGAATTACGACTTCTGACTTGTAAGGCGTTCCTACCTTTGACAGATCTGACTTCATACTCTCCAACGACGTTGGTGTAGTTGGTAAATTTAGTTTTTTTTGTGAAGTACTTTTGTTCTTTTTGTAAGACGACCTTGTAATTTGTTTCATTTTTTCTCCTTTCTAAATTCTGGTACTATTTCCTTAAAACAACGGTAAGCGGATAAAAGGTCTACGTGGTTGTGGTAATAACCTTCGTTGACCGAGTTGATATCATATCGAAATTTTAGAAACGCTTTATCCCACTTAAAATTAGATTTTGACAGCTTGATTCTATGCATAATTCTTAACGATTTTTTAGAACTGACACTATTTACCACCCTACCATTTAAAATAAATTTAATGTGATATTTTGGGTAGGAACTTTTTAAAAATTTAGTCATTGCATTGCCTCCGAAGCCTGACAAGACTCAATCTCATTAATCACCGACTCAACCTTATCATCAATGTCATCTTTATAGGGCGCTGTCCGTGAGATATCGGCTGTTTGAATAGGTAATACAAACTGACCTGTTTTCGTAAACGTGTAGATTTGAGATTCATATTGGCCATCTCCCAATCGATTTTTTTCGACTGTTATCAAATACCCCCCATCTGGCAATCTGTTGATGGTTAGGGCCTGGTCAACAGCATCTATTGTGCCACCACCGCCCTTAGTGTCTTCTAGTTGAATCTTGCCTTTTATCTTGGTGGCTTGAGCCATAACGACAACAGTTATTTTTAGTTCTGTTGCTAAAAAATGCGATCTTTCGGCCCACACATCCTGATCTGTCCAGCGTTCAGTTTTAGACTCCCTAGTTCGGTTTATATGATCTAAGACGAAAAGTTTGTACCCTTGATTGACCAACGACCTTACAGAATTTTCGTAAGCCTCAATGGTAAAACTACTAGCACGGCAATCAACAACCGTAAAAAAAGAATCTTTTTGAAGTTTAGTCAACGCGTCGGTAGCCAACTGGTCCTCTTGCATATCATCTTGGGTGAGTCCAGCGGATAATTGAGCCATTCTTCGAATAAGTTGGTCACTAGACATTTCCAGGGTCATAAAAGCCCCTTTTTCGTGAGAATATTTATAAAGACCATGGATCATTTGGAGCCCAAACCATGATTTGCCCGTCCCCCGTTTAGCGGTAACTGCTATACAAGCTGGTTGTAAACCTCTTAATTTTTGATCAATAATCGATATTCCACACCGATAGCCTTGGCTGGTCGATTGCTTTGCCAACTCCTTAATCTTTTCGGGAGTAAGGTATAGACCCGGATCGAAGACTGGTAATGGGTTACTTTGAAATATAGCCATAGTTTTTGATTAATTTGTAATTGATTTCTCTTTCGGAAAATGGTGGGGTGCAGTTTCGGGCGTACTGGATCAGTAATGGTTCTGCTTCGTTTTTACTAAACCCTTTGGATTGAAGATACTTGACGATATAAAAGGCACCCGCGTCTCTTTGTCCCTGCGGTTTGCCTTGGATAATTTGCTCAAGAACTTGGGGGGCGATTGACTTGGATGGGTAAACAGTGGGTGTGTGTTTAGGTTGGAGTTTGGCCACCATATCCCTTTCGGCGTTATCGTAAATTCCCCTGATAACAAAATTTGGCTGTTGGGCTACTGGATTAAAAGGTTGGGGTGTTTTGGCTAATTCCAGTATTTGATCTAAAGGTAAAAGCGGGTAATTGATTAGAATTTTGTAAAGGCCGGATTTGGAATTGATGGTATTGGCAATGCGAAACACCCGGCGGGTGTCATATATGGCCAAATCAGCCGTCTTATTAGGTAAATGATCGTTTACTTGGATGGCAATTTCCCTAAATACCTCGTTTTTGTTGGTGGTGTTGGGTAGTTGCGAAGCGGTGGGGTCAAAAACAACATGGAATCCTTTAAATCCAGAAAAGAACAGTCGCATGTCTGTTGGTTTTACGCCCTGAATCTCAAACAACTCAATCAAGGCTTTTAGGTCGGTATGTGCTTTGCTAATATCCCCTTCACAATCTAGGTCGAAATAAAACGATCCCGATAATGGCCCGGCGTTTTTGAGTTTGTGATCGGGAAAGCCAAAGATGGAACAGTAAACATCTGTTTTTATTTTGTTTGCCCAACTTACCACTTCCGTTGCTGTGCCATATCTATTGCGGACAAATTCGCCAGTTTGCCTTTTATAACCAAATTCAAAAAGCATATCTTTCCTCCAGCGCCTCTATTCCCATGAGGGCAATAAATACTTTTTCGGGTTCTGATAAATTTTTCTCATTTGGTTTAAAAGGTACAAAATCGCTTGAATCACACTTACGCCAACCCATTTTGTTTTGAACATAGATAGCGGTTGAAGAATCTTTTTCGGTTTTTAACTTTGGTATGTCGGCGGCGATATTGGCAAGTACCTCGCGGGCGATGTGGGTGGCTAAACCTTTCGGATTTTTAACATCTTTTTTGTAGGGAATAATATTATTAAGAATCCAGTCAATAATAATTGGTGAACAAGGAGGGGTTATCCCCCTCTGTTCACTACTTACTTCCCCTCTTGCTGTTTGTTTTGTAATACTTTCTTTTGTGTCCGACGGTTTCCGAACTAGTTTTTTGGTGTCAAATTGAACTAGTTTAGTTAGCTGAACCAGTTTTGATTGATAGTTTGTTGTGTCAATTCGCCATTCATTGCTGGATTTTTTACTTTTTCCAATACTAACTAGTACTAATAAATGAACCAGTTTTAATTTCTTTAGTGAACAAGAAAGCGTTCCTCTGGAAATATTGAGCTTGTTTTGAAATTGGGACCATGAAATCCTGTCTGTCTTTTTATTGAAACCGTAGGTTTTTCTGGCTATAAAAATTAGTATTCGTCTTTGACTGTCGTTGAGAGCAGAAGAGAGTAATACTTCTATTAAGTCGTTTGGGGTTCTGGTGAAGTTTTCCATATTCATCTTATTCACTTACATATTAATTTTGCGAATAAATACGTGTTTTCAATTCTGATATGTTTTCTACCAAATCTCTGGCCTGAACATTTAAATTTCTAGCCCAATACTCCTTTAATACCTCTTCTGCTACTCCATCAGGATCATCGAAGATGAATATGACAAATTTCTCACTACCTTTTTCTAATCCCATGAGTTTTAAACCGTATGTTTTGAGAACTACAGCTTGGTAGAAATCTTTTGATCGATACTCTTGCATGTTTTTTCATAATTATTAATTTTTGGTTTCCAGTATTTTTCTGACCGCAAAACATCTCCCACTGAAGCTGGCAATTGAGGATCTGAAGTTAGTTCTTCATCGGTAAAATAAATACCTGACTGGGTTAAAAGAAGACGTACGAGGTGGTTTGTAAAATGATTTTTTCTACCTGATTTATACATCAGGATAGTCTAAAGAAGTGTGGAAGGTTAGTTAAAAAGGGAATGTATGATTAGACTACTCAGAGAGAGTAATATCTTTATGGGAAGTAAAAATTATGAAAAGACATAGACTAAATTTTCCTTTTGTACCGTATTTCTCTATACTAACTTGATAGTGGTTAAAACTTGAACGCAATCTATTACTGAGTTTTGTTCTTATTGAATAAATCTGTCTTTTGTCAATTTCACATTTTTCACATAATTCACGTTCCTCAAGACCTCTTTCACCCGACTGAATTAGTAGTTCAATAATTTTTTCCCCATCAGTAATTCTATTACTTTGTTGTCTACTAGATGATTTCTCTGGATGAAACGGCATTTCTTCATTTTCTATTAAGAAGACATGCTCCTTAATTTGCATACTAGGCCAACTTGAAAGATCATTTGCTGGTATATCTTCATATGTTTTAGGAATAGACTCTACAATTTTTAGAGCTGATTGATTATCAAAAAAATAATCAGCAATCTTATTTAGATAGACAAGATATTCTTGTTTTTTGAACACTTTAGCCCAATCAGAAAGACTACGTAAACGATTTTCTCCCTTATACATTATTACAATTTGATTCACCATTCCCCAGGCTCCCCAAACAGAGTCTTCCTGTTGTTTTTTAAATTCAGTTTCATCTTCGACTAGTTTCATATAGAAGTCATATATTTTCCCTCCTACTAATGGTGTTTTATCCTCTATTCTTTGTATGTAATACGGAGTGATAATGTCTTTATACTTAGTCAGGGCTAGTCCTTCGATTAAATGGATTAAGTTATAGTAAAAATCTAGTGTATAAACAACTTTTGACTCGTTAACTTTGTCAAGATAATTGAAATATCCAGCTGTAGAATCGGGTAAGTTTTTTTCTAAAACACCGTATTTTTTAATATCTGTCCACACTCTCATACATTCATTAAACAAGTTGGAACCAGATTTCATCTTTGATTCTTCGGCCTGATTTCTGAGAATCTCTAAGTTATTAATCTGTATCTCAAACTCTTTAGTATCCCGAATCCAATCCCCTAGTCTTCCGACTTCTTTAAAAAAAAGCAGAACTTCTTCTATTGGCAGAAGGTTTCTAATTCTAATCCGCAACTCTTTTACCAAGTGGACTATTTTGTTTCTTCCATCTTGCATGTTTCATATAATCTATACTAAGATATAATAACTTATGGACAATGATTTCACAAGACCAATATTTACTACTTCAAGCCCTAGAACATGGCCGGAACTACTTACCTTAGAACAAACAGCACAAATATTGAGTGTAAGTAAATGGTCGCTTCGTAAATGGGACAATGAAGGTAAGTTTAAGGCAGTGAGAGTAGGTAGCCATAGGAGATACAGAAAAGAGGATGTTATTAAGGCTATGAATGAAGGTATATGAAAAACGCTTTAATATACGCTAGAGTTTCAACTGAAGAGCAGGCTGAAGAAGGGCAATCTATTGAAACTCAAATAAGAATCTGTAAGAAGTGGGCAAAGGATAATGATTATAAAATTGACGCTGTTTATACTGATGAAGGTAAATCAGCCACAAACCTAAACCGACCTGCTCTTCAAGACCTTTTAGCTAGATGTAGAGATGATTTCAGTATTGATGCAATACTTGTTCAAGATACCGACAGATTAGCCAGAAACACATTGGATCATTTAACTATAAAAGCCGTTCTAAAGAAGAAAAATATAAAGATAATTTCAATAAGTCAACCGATGATTGATGACTCCCCTGAAGGAAATTTGATTGATACAATTTTAGCCTCTGTAAATACTTTTCAGTCTCAACTAACAGGTAGAAAAACTAGTAAGGTACTAGAAGAGAAAGCAAAAATGGGTTGGTATCCGGGTGGTAGACCACAGTTAGGATATATGAATGCTGAAAACCCTAATCCAACCTCAACTCTAGACAAACGAATAGTTGTGCTTAACCCTGATGTGGCACCCTATATCAAACAGATGTTTGAGATGTATTCAACAAGCAGTCATAGTGTGAGATATATGGCAAATTGGCTCAATAAGAAGGGAATCAGATCTGTAACAGGGGGTTTAATGCATACCAGTTCAGTTGATAACTACCTAAAGGATCCTTTTTATGTAGGTAGGTTTTTATGGAACGGTAAAACATATCAGGGGAAACATGAAAAACTAATTGATGACGAGTTATTTAATAAAGTCCAAGAAATATTAAGAGAGAGGAACCAACACGCTTCAAGAAAAAGAATACACAACTTCCTTTTGAGTGGTTTTGCCTATTGTGCTGATTGTGGAGGTAGATTTTGGGCGGAAAGACATGTTAAGAAAAATGGGGTGATATATGATCAATATTTTTGTTCAAAATGTAAGTCTGGTACCTATGTTGACGTTGATAAGTTAGAAGAGGCAGTGGAGTTATTGTTCCAAAAAATTGAATTATCTAAAGAATATACAAAAGAGATTATGGAAAGTGCCTTGGCTATGGTAAAAGACCTAAGACAAAACACTGACTCGGAAAACAAAAGATTAACAGTGAAAAAAAATAAGCTTAATGGAGCATTGAAAGAAGTCGAAGATCAAAGATTTGTCTATAAAAGTATTAGTGACGAGAAATACTTATCTCTATCTGCTCGCTATGAGGCGGATATAAGAATTATTGATGAGGAATTGACGAAATTGACCGTAGACAAGTCGGAAAAGATTAAAGATTTAGATAAGTTACTCAGACTGGCTGAAAATATTGGGCTGGCTTATAAAGAAGCATTACCAGCACAAAAACGAAATTATTTAACAATGTTTTTTGAAAAGTTTGAAGTTTCAAAAGGCAAAATAGTTAAATACCACCTATCTTCAGATCTAAAGGAACTGATCGAGAACGGATCAGTTCGAGTAAGAACAACTGGGCTCCCCCGCGTGGACTCGAACCACGGACCCTTCGCTTACAAGTGCCCTAAAGTTTTCTCTAGGCTTGGACTATCTCATCTCCGGTGTGATACCGGAGTCGGGCGCTAAATGGTGTAATCACCTAGTCTCTGAACCTTCCTTCGCTAAAGCTACGGAAAGGCAAGGCCTTCCAATATTTTTAACAAAAGCTTGGTTGCGGGTTGCCTTGTTCTGTGAAGAATTTAGGTTTCCCGACAATTCACCCGATTTTCACTCTGATGTTACCACCAGAGGCTGCTATGCTACTAACAGGCGAGCGCTCTACCAACTGAGCTACAGGGGAATAAAATCAATTATCAATTGATCAATTACGAATTAACAATTGTTTCCTTTGGAAACCAACTGACCCTCCTACGCTAAAGCTACGGACGGGCAATGGCTACAGAGGAATAAAATCAATTATCAATTGATCAATTACGAATTAACAATTCGAGTTTGAAATTTAAGGTGCGAATGCTAGTGATTATAGCATTTTATCTTATCTCAAAACAGCTTCTATCCAGGCTTTTATTTGTCTGAGTTTTGAAATATTATAAACTCTAATTTTGATAACACCGTATTGATGTATTTGAGTTCTGATTTTTTTTGACTTGGTTATGTTTTTGGCAAAATATGTTTTTCCGAAGTTTGATTTTGGAATGTTTAGTAACTTAGACCAGTAACCTATGGCTTTTGTTTCATCAAGATTTTTGTGTAGCCACAAAGCTGCTTTTATACTGTTTTTTTCAACATCTAAATTATCTACGAACCATCTAACCATAAATTTAATTATTTTAGGATCAGAGTTAGTGAAATCGACACAGTTTCCTTTTTTGGTACCATCAGCCATATATAAAAATATTCCGGCAATAAATCTTTCTCTTTTGGTAAGATTACCTATAACAGCTCTAGACTCTTTAAGTAATTTAATATTTTTGGTTTTGGCTGCTTCTTTTCTAATTTTTGACGATTTTTTAGTAGCTTTGTCCAGTCCTTGCAATTGTTGACTAATTAGTTTTTGTCTTTGTGCTCTTGTAAGCTTTACTTCTTTACCCCAAACACTGATAGTACTTTTTGAAACTGAGGTTAACTTGTTTATCTCTCCCAAAGAAAGTCCATTTTGACGCAATTTCAAAACTTTGATTTTTACAGAACTATCAATCATGTAAAAGTATAACAAAATATAGACCTCGTATATATGTCTATACACCCATATTATCATCGTCTAGTGGATACTGAATATATTTAGAAATCTCAAAAGTGTAGAATGAAATATGAAAAGAGTGGTGGAATGGATGGGATTGGCTATGGCAGTAGTAGCAACAATGGCGGGTATGTGGGTCGGCGGCTATCAAAAGGGTAAAAACGAGATTGACTCCCCTACTGACAACACAGTAATCAGGATAATTGACGGAGACACGCTAGAACTATCGACTAAACAGCAGATAAGACTAAATAATATAGCGGCGGCAGAAGAGGGGCGGTGTGGATATGAGGAGGCCAAAGACGAACTTGAGAAACTTGCTTTGGGAAAAGACGTCAGAGTCGAAGGTGACTTTACCGATAGATACGGTAGACTTTTGGGTCTGGTATATACAGATGACTACTTAGTCAATCTGGAGATGGTCAGGTCGGGCTGGGCGAGATACTCCAGTAACGAAACGGCGGCCAAAGATGAAATAAAAGCGGCCGGACAAGAGGCCAGGGAAAATAAACTAGGAGTATATGGTAAATGCGTCCAGTCGGAAAACACGCAAAAACCGGAGTGCAGTATAAAGGGCAATAATCGGGACGGATACAAGACAAAAATATATACTTTTCCCGGCTGTAAAAGCTATAAAAATACTGATGTTGAACTGGATCTGGGTGATCAATGGTTTTGTGGTGAAGAAGAAGCTGTAGCGGCAGAATACGTCAAGGCAAATGACTGCTTTGGTAAAGATTATTAGCCGCCGATTTTTTGGGTCCAGCCGAAGATACTCTCCAAATTTTTGAAGATAAGGTCGATGGCGGAAACTTCCTTTTGGGGAGTGAGAAGTACATAGGGCTCAGAATAGGAGGAATTTCCGCTTCTGTCGGTTGACTTGACTCTAAAACGGTAGACGGTGCTGGACTTAAGATTTGACAGGACAATGATATGATTGCCGACTTTATCGGTGTTTTCTTTGCTCGACTGGTCGTAACTGTCTCCGGCGGCACCAAGGGCGTATTCTACCTGAGAAGTGGAAGACTCGTTGGTCGACCAGGTGATAACGGTCTGGACTTTGTCCTGGTTGCCAATAATAGTGCTTCTGGAGTTGACTGCGGAAATCTGAGGACCTTCCGAGTCCTGGCCGGTGGTAAATGAATATTGGAGGGATCTTGACAAATCGCCCGACTCATCAGAAACAAGGACAGAAAAAGAGTAGAATGTCGAGGCATCGAGATCACTAAGAGTGACTTGGTGAACAGAAACCAAGTGATCCGTCTCCGCTAAACTAGACATTAAGTGAAATTAATAATTAGTTTAAAGGAGAAACTATGGCCACCATTGCCAATGAAGTTAAACAGGAGATTTTGGACAAGGTTAAGTCTGGTCAGAA
>Ga0172375_10008252_pt1 | contig 14049 bp, 12 predicted proteins | sample LakKiv1m_FD_114537 | JGI IMG/M metagenome (GOLD analysis project Ga0172375, IMG submission 114537) | Freshwater microbial communities from Kabuno Bay, South-Kivu, Congo - kab_092012_11.1m | ecosystem: Environmental > Aquatic > Freshwater > Lake | place: Democratic Republic of the Congo...
ATATCAAAAAGTTCGCTAGCCGTTTCATGGTTAACCTGACCGGTTATATCCCAGCCGCTGTCATAAAACCCAACATCGGCGTAGGCGCTTACATTATATGCCAAACCTTTTTGACGGGCAGCCCCGAATATCCTTGAGTGCATCGTGCCGGTAAGGATGTGGTTTAAATAATGCATCGCGTCCAGCTCTTCATCAGATAGCTCCCTGGTGACCGCCATAAACAAACCAAAGGTTAAATTGGTTGCATCCTTGCGCCTGACCACCGCAGGGTTGGCTTTTTGCAGTTCATCGTGCGGCACTTCGAATCTCTCGCCATCTGGCAAGTCAAAATCCTCAATCTGCCTCTTGATTTCAGCCCGCCTACCGTCCAGTTTACCGGCGATGACAAAGCGCATGTTCTTTGTGGTATGGGTTCGGCGGTGATGCTCGCGAACATCCGATAGCTTGACATTACCGATGGTCGCCAGTGATTGACGATATGTTAATATATCTTCACCCAAGAGTTGTTGAACCCTTGGCCACAACAAGCGCTGATGGTCATTCAGATAACCGGTCAGTTCGCTGCGAACATTACCCTTTTCCGCTTCCAATTCTTCTGCGTTGAACTTCGGATGACAGATTGCAACCCTCTGAAGATCCAGTATTCTATCCCACTCAAAATCGGCGCAGTCTGCCTCGTATAGCATTGATAAATCACTGGTATAGGCATTGCGATAGGCACCGTTTTTTGTAAATTCGAACTCGAACTCTTGTTCGGTCTTGAACCTGGAATTAGCACCAAAAGCCATATGCTCCATGATATGAGCAACCTGTTCAATATCTTTGGACTTAGCATATCTGTTACCGGCACGGAAGTGAAACAACATGCTCATTGTGGTCGCGCCTGGAACATTAATTAACAGTCCTCTGGCGCCGTTTTTCAGTTTGATTTCTTCGACATCGTGATTCATTTGGTGTATTTATATCCTGATTCTTACGGTAATTATTTACGATTCTTTTTGCGGTTTTGGCGCTGGGCCTTTTTCTTTTTGCGGACCTGGTTCTTTTTGCGATTCGCGCTAGAATTATCTTCTTTTTTGGTTTTGAAATCGCTGTCGCGATTCTCTTCGCCACCCGTAACCTCATTTACCCCACGTTCGACGGAACTTTCAGCCAATCTAGTCAGTTCGGTGTCGTACTCTTCGCCCGTTCTGACTATGATATCACTGGCTCGAACGTGCATTATTGCCCTTAACACCTCTTCGCGTAGTGTCGCCTGCAAACTATCGAACAATTTTTGTGACTCACTTCGGTATTCGACCAGTGGGTCTCGCTGTCCAACGCTTCGCCAATGAATACCTTCACGCAGGTGCTGCATGTTTTCAAGATGTTGCATCCATAATGTATCCAGAACCTGCAGATATACTTCGCGCTCAACCTTCCTAAGGATCTCTGAGGTAAGTTCACTCTCTTTGGATTCGTATAATTTTTTAACTTGCTTTAGGGTATTTTGGTACCTGGCTTTGTCTTTCTTTTCCGTACCCAGCTCGTTGATTTTATTGATCGGCATTGGGAATATAGTTTCGAACTCTTCAACAAAGTTCGGGTTATTCCTGGATGGAACGACTGTCAATTTTGCAATCTGGGCTTCGATTAACCTTTCGATTTCGGGCTTGATATCGTCACCTTCCAGGATCTTGTGTCGCATAGCATAGACCACGCGACGGTGACGGTTAATCACGTTGTCATACTGAACGACATTTTTGCGCGTATCAAAGTTGAAACCTTCGACCCGTTTCTGGGCGGATTCTAGGGTTTTTGAAACTGCTTTGTTTTGAATAGGCATATCATCGCCGACGCCCAATCTATCCATTAATCCGGCGATTCTTTCGCCCTGGAAAATGCGCATCAAATCATCTTCGGTCGATACGTAAAATTGAGTTTCACCAGGATCCCCTTGACGACCACTGCGCCCACGAAGCTGATTATCGATACGACGCGATTCATGACGTTCCGAGCCTATAACCACCAATCCACCCAGTTCAGCTATGCCGTCGTCCAGTTTGATATCCGTACCGCGACCGGCCATGTTGGTCGCCAATGTTACCGCACCTTTTTGTCCGGCTTTTTCTATGATTACCGCCTCGCGCTCGTTGTTTTTAGCGTTTAGCATCTCGTACGGCACTTTCGCCTTGTCTAACCATGATGCTATCAGTTCGTTTTTAGCAATTGACGCCGAACCAACCAAGACAGGACGTCCGGCCTCGTGATGCTCTTTGATAGATTCAGTAACCGCTTTTAGTTTGGCATTCTCGGTCTTGAATATCAAATCCGGATGATCAATCCTGATAAGTGGCATATTTGGTGGAACTTGAACGACATCCAGGCTATAGATTTGCTGGAACTCCTCGGCCTCGGTGAACGCCGTACCGGTCATTCCAGACAGTTTCTTATAGAGTCGGAAATAATTCTGGAAAGAGATTGTCGCCAATGTCATACTTTCCTGAAGCACGGGCACGCTTTCTTTGGCTTCAATCGCCTGATGCAGCCCTTCGTTATAGCGTCGTCCCTGCATAAGTCGTCCCGTAAACTCATCGACGATAATGACCTCGCCACCACTGGTTACGACGTAATCCTTGTCGCGCTTGAAAAGCGTCTGAGCCCTCAGTGCCTGATCCATGTGATAAACAGACCTAACGTGATCTGGACTGTATAAATTATTAACACCCAGCATTTTTTGGACTTTTTCGGTTCCTTCGTCGCTAAGTGACACCGTACGGTGTTTTTCGTCCATAATGTAGTCATCTTTGCCCAGTTTGGCGGCAATTTTAGCAAATTGATAATAGCTGTCAGGATTTTCCGATGCCGGCGCGCTGATAATAAGCGGTGTCCTGGCCTCGTCAATCAAAATACTGTCAACCTCGTCAACAATTGCAAAGTTCAAATCGCGCTGACGAAGCAGTTCAACCTCGTTCACCATGTTGTCACGCAGATAATCAAAGCCAAACTCGTTGTTGGTGCCATATGTAACATCGGCCTCATAGGCCTCTTTGCGCGTAACCGGACGAAGTTTTTTCAACCTGGCGTCTACGTGATGTTCATTGTCGTAATTCGGATCATACACGAACGACGCATCATTAATTATTACACCGACCGTCATGCCCAAAAAATCGTAAATAATACCCATCCAGCTAGCATCACGTTGAGCCAAGTAGTCGTTTACCGTAACAACATGAACACCTTTGCCCTCAAGGGCATTCAGATAGACCGGTGCTGTTGCCATCAGGGTCTTGCCCTCGCCCGTCTTGAGCTCGGCGACTTTTCCTTCATGTAAAACCATGCCGCCAATCAGTTGCACATCGAAATGCCTTTGCCCCAAAACCCTTTCGCTGACTTCACGCACCAAGGCGAACGCATCGGGTAAAATCGTGTCCAAATTTACGCTTTTTTTGCCAAGTCTTTTCTTTAGAACATCGGTTTGTTTGCGCAGTTCCGGCTTGGTCATTTTTTTATATTTGTCAGACAGTGCATTGATAGTAGCAACTTTTTTACTGAGCGCCCTTAGTGAGCGAGCCTGCGGATCGCCGAAAATTTTCGTTAGTACCTTATTCCTATTTACCATCACTAAAGATTGTTACTCCCATCAATTATCAGAAATGAACCCTGAATTACTACCGTATATTATAAGGCGAAAAGAGTGCATTTACAAGATGAAATCACTGCAATTCGCGTTTAAAACTGTGTTTAAAACGACTCATCAGGCGCCTTTTGCCAATGTGCGCAATGTTCGCCTGCTTGTAATCGACCAGTTGTTTTTTAACCTTGGCTTCGACAATGTCTATGGCGGCAAACACGTTACTGGTTGAGTCCTTGGCGGCAATCAAATCGCCAGGAATATTTAAAATAACTTCAGCTTCGTATTTGTTTCCATGATCATGATTAACTTGTTCTATTTTTACTTCAACCGTTGCGCTCTTGCGAGCATGTCTGGGCAGGTAGCGATCAAGGCGTCCTATTTGTTTAGTTATGTACTTCTTCGTCGCGTCATCAACCTCGTATGCGATACCGACAACCTTAATTTGTGAAATCATACTACCCTCCTTCTTGCCTTCGCCGCCTAGCGAATTGCAAATTATGTACGGTTGGTACTACTTATATTATAACAAATTTTGGAAGGTTTATCAGGGGCTATATGACTTCACGACTATTCATGTATGGGCGCAGAACTTCTGGAACAGTTAATTTGCCATCGTCGCGTTGGTAATTCTCCAAAATCGCTACCAAAGAACGCGCTAGCGATACAGCAGTACCATTCAATGAATGCAAAACTTCGACCGTTCCATCTTTGCGGCGGACACGTATATTTAAGTTTCTGGTTTGATAGTCAGTACAATTCGAACAGCTTGTCAGCTCGCGGTACATATTGTCGACCGGTGACCAATATTCGATATCGTATTTTTTAGCTGCCGGCGCACCCAAATCGCCCGCCGCAATGTTGACGACGTGATATGGAATATTAATAGCTTGCCAAATCGCCTCTTCCATCGCAACGATTTTTTCATGAGCTTCGACACTTTTTTCCGGTAGTGCGTAGGCATACATCTCTAATTTATTAAATTGATGGACACGGAATAAGCCACGAGTAAACTTGCCGTAGGCACCAGCCTCCTTGCGATAACATGGGCTGTAACCGGCGTAAAACATAGGTAGCTTGTCTTCATCGATAATCTCATCGGCATGATAGCCCGTCAGTGGGATTTCGGCCGTCGCAATCAACGACAAATCCTCGCCTTCGATGGCATACTCATCGCTTTGGTCGCTAGTACGCGGAGCAAAACCAGTACCTGTCAAGATACGCGAGCTGACCATGTGCGGGACGGTCATAAAAGTAAAACCTTGACCGACCAAAAAATTTAAAGCATATTGATAAATCGCATTTTCCAGTAGCGCCAAGTCGCCTTTTACGTAATAGAACTTATTGCCGGCAACTTTGGCTCCACGCTCGAAATCAACCCAATCACGATTTAGCGCAAAGTCCAGATGATCAATTGCACCCTTTTTTGGCATTCCGAATTTCCTAACTTCGACACTGTCATGTTCACCACCCAAAGGAACATCAGCAAATGTGATATTCGGCACGCTTTCCAACATATTTAAATATTCGTCGTTAGCTTGCTTGTAAGTATCTTCTATTTTTACCAACTCGGTTTTGATTGACTTGCCCTCGGCAATCAATTTTTGATCCGGTTTACCGCCCTTCATCTGCGATGCGATAGAATTGCGCTTTTCACGCAGCTCATCAACCTGGTTTTGTATTTCACGGCGTTTTGCGTCCAACTCCAGCAGTTTCTTGATATCAACATCGTAACCTTTGTTTTTAGTGCTGGTGGCAACCAAATCCGCGTTTTCTCTAATAAAACGGATATCTAACATGCATTTATTGTAACAGATTTATATCTGGCGCACTACTACGTAACTCTATCATGACCTCGCTTCTATAGAGCCAGGCTCGCATATCAATGACCGCGGGTTCTGCCGCTCGGTCCACCCCTCCTTCGTTTCCCCGACCATCACGAAGGGGGTGCTGCCCCGCCTGTATGTCCTACAGGACGGGCAGGCCCGCCTCGCGTCACCCGCTAGTGCGCACTTTGTGGGTTAGGCTCGGTATTACTACTTCATTTCAACAGACTGTCCCGCCAAAGGCGGGAGCCGTTCGCCGTACGGCGAAGCCACAGGCTAGCCAGAGGCTACCTGTAGAGTGTGCTGGTGAAAGGAAGTAGTGATGACGGGCCGGGTTGGGTAGAAACGACTGGCAATACTATGTCAGCTTTACACCCGGATATATTTCGCGAGTAGTTTGGTCGATTTCGTGGCGAAGCTGAGGGAATGGCACGCCTTCGCGAGCACTGACACCCTCGAAAACCCAAAATACTCGCTCGCTATTACCCCATCCACAGGCCGGCGGCATACCATATTCTAACATCTCGACAAAGTCGATATCCAGCATCATCGCCTCTTCATCACCATCGTCACGCATCTTTTGCTGTTCAACGAATCTATCCAACTGATCAATCGGGTCGTTCAGTTCGCTAAATCCATTACCCAGTTCGCTACCGGCGATAATTGGCTGAAACCTCTGGACGGTTTTATCATTATCCGGGTTAGATTTGGAAAGCGGACTAATAAATTTTGGCGTATTAACCAACCAGACCGGTCCGGCAACGTCTTTTCGAATATTTTTCCATAATTTATCAATGCCGCGCGCGCGGCTTTCGGTCTGCTCGACCTCGAGTTTATTATCCGCCAAAGTCTTTTTAATTTCGTCTATAGAACTGTCGAAAACATCAATTCCATACTTGTCCTTGATGACTTTGGAATAGTCCCAAACCTCCCATTGCCCTTCCATATCCACATCCATATCATTAATATGAAACTTCAATGTACCAAAAGTCTGCTCTAGAACGTAACGGTACATATCCTCGATAAATTTCATGCCATCTTTCCAGTCAGCATACGCCCAGTACCATTCCATCGCGATGTGTTCCGGTAGGTGCTCGTCACTATAATTTTCGTTTCTAAAGCGTGGCCCCAGGTCATAGACCTTTTCGAATCCGCCGCCCAGTAGCCTCTTTAATGGTAGTTCTTGGCTAATCCTTAGGTAAAAATCTTGATCCAGCGCGTCCATGTGGGTCACGAATGGATTAGCATCCGCGCCACCGGTCGTATGTTCAAGTACCGGTATGTTTATCTCGATAAAACCGTTTTGATTCAAAAAATCACGGGTCGCCTGCCAAAACTTGCTGCGTCTAACAAAGCGGTCGCGCACGTTTTGGTTAACATTCATATCAACATAACGACGGCGCAAGCGCTCTTCTTTGTTGGTAAACCCGTCAATCGCACTGGGCATAGGCCTGAGCGATTTGGTCAACAGGCGTAATTTGACAACTTCGATCGAAATCTCGTCAGTTTTCGTCTTGATGACTTTGCCGCTAGCCTCGATGAAATCACCGGTATCCAAAAGTGGCAATTGGGCTATACCTAGGTTGTCATTCCCCTCAGAGTGCTCTTGAACCGTGCCGCCTTGCAAAAATAACTGAATTTGACCGGAATAATCACGAATAACTATAAAAGCCAACTTACCGAACTTTCTGATACCCATAATCCGACCGGTTATAGTCACGTCGTGACCTTCCAGGTTGCTAAATTGAGATTTGATATCCGCAGCATAGTGTGTACGATGAGATTCGGCCGGATAAGGGTTAATTCCCAGCTCTTTTAATGCCTTTAGTTTTCTAATCCGCTCGTCGCGGAAATCCTTTAGTGTAGCCATATCCGCTATATTATAGCATAGGCCACCTCTAATTAGTGCATCATATCAAGAGACAAACTTAATAAATACCGACGATTTCGTAAGCAATCTTGCCCTTGGCGGTTTCGATTGTCGCTTTGTCGCCAACTTTTTTCCCAAATATTGCCAAGCCGATTGGCGATTCATTGCTAATTTTCCCCTCCAAAGGATCGGCTTCCACTGATCCGACAATTGTATAAGTGACGGTCTTTTTGCCACATTTCAACTCGACTTTGTTGCCTAGGGCGATTTTAGTCTTGCTACCACCTTTGATAATTCCTGAATTGATCAAAATATCTTCTATCTCCGCAATCCTTGTTTCGATAATTCCCTGCTCTTGTCTGGCTACATCATACTCGGCATTTTCACTAAGATCACCAAAATCGCGCGCCTCGGCAATCTTTTTTGCGATGCCCTTGCGTCGATTTTTAAGGGATTTAAGCTCTTCCTCAAGGTCTTTCTTTCCCTGTTTGGTAATCATGTAGCTTTTTCTCATTATCAATTCATCTCCGTTTTGTACATAAATAGCGCATGTTTAATTATAAAATACACCATATATAGTGTTTAATACGTAAAATTCATGCGATTAGCCCAGTTTATCAAGCAGTTGCTCATGTGTCAATAAGTTTTTCGCACCATTTTTTCTATCCGTGACCTCATATTGATTTTGCTCAAGTAAACGGTCGCTAACCGTAACACGCACCGGTAATCCAATCAACTCGCTATCGGCGAATTTTTGCCCGGCATGCACGTCGCGATCATCATATAGGACCTCAATACCCCTCGATGTCAGTTCTTTGTAAAGCTCATCTGCCTTAGTTGCCGCGTTTTCACCGATGCGGACCAAATAGACCTTAAATGGCGCTATGCTCTCCGGCCAAATTATACCCTTTTCGTCACTGAATTTTTCGACGATAACCCCCATAACCCTGGTAATTCCTATGCCGTACGACCCAAAATAAACATACTGCTTTTTGCCGTCGATATTAGTAAATGAAAAATCAGTATCTTCGCTTTTCTTGGTTCCGAAATTAAATATGTTCCCCACCTCGGCGGTTTTGACCGGTTCGAGTTCGTCACGATTTATACCAAGTTTTGCCAGATTTTCATCGTCCATGACCTCGCCGTTAATAGCGATATTTTTGGCGCGGTGCAGGTAAATCGTATCTTCCCCGGCATCACAAATCGTCTGGAATTCGTGACTGAACTGAGTAAACGCCCCGCCAGCGGCAAACGTTATGTACGTGTCATCACCTATACCTAAACGATCAAAAACCCGGTTATAGGCCTCGATAACGTTATCGTATAGCTTGTCGTGGTGCTCTTTATCCAAGCTACACGAATACATATCCTTCATGATAAACTCGCGTCCGCGCATGATGCCGCTTTTCGAACGAAGTTCGTTTCGGAATTTGGTTTGGAATTGATAGACACTGATAGGCAAATCCTTGTAGCTTTCCAGGTATTGTTTTAACATCTCGATAATCGCCTCTTCGTGTGACCAAGCAAACCCTACTTCGGTGCTATCTTTTAGTCTAGACTTGAACCACATATCAACGACATCGTCATCCCACCTCTTGGTGATAGCCCAAGTTTCTTTTTTCTGCAGGCTGCTCATAATAAGCTCTTGGCCACCGACCATGTTCATTTCTTCGCGAACGATTTGTTTTATCTTTTCAAGAACCCTAAGCCCCAATGGTGTATAGATATACACTCCGGACATGACTTTGCTGATAAAACCCGCCCTTATTAAAAGTTGCGCGTTTTTCGCAACTTCTCCGGCTGGTATATTTTTACTGGTTTTTGTAAATAATTCTGAAACACGCATATTACTTAACCAGTGTAGTCAAAAATGTCGGATAAATAAAGAGTATATAAAAGGCAATCCCGTTTTTTACCATGTGCAAAAGGATGGATGACCAGATATTACCAGTTAATTCACGCAGGACACAAAGCACCACGCTTAGCGCGAAAGTGTCAATAATAACGTTCCAATTACCGTGGGCTGCACCGAACAACAGGCTGGTTACCAGAACAGCCGCCCAAACCGGAACATATTTTTTTAATTTGCCGAATAAATAACCACGGAATAAAATTTCTTCGGCAAGTGGCGCGATCAAGACCAGGGTGACAAAAGCTAGTATGTACTCGTAACGCTGACTCAGGCCGCTAAAGCCGACGTTCTGGGTTTGGTTTACATCAAAGCCTGGTAATATGTGGGTTGCGATCAGTACCAAAACTGCCGATAGGATTATATACACGATAAAACCGGCTGGTGTAATCAATATGTCCATCCAGCTTGGATATCGGCTTATGCCCAAATCTTTCCAACTGGTCTTGCTTTTCTTAATTAACCAAGGGATAGCAACGGCCAGTGCAATCGTAATGAAATATACAGCTGCTGCCAACATAGTGTCTAATATCGCACTATTTATGCTGGGTGTAAGCGAAAAACTAAATGCCTTGTTGGGATCAAAAAGATTATTTATCGATACATGATACAAACCAATCGTAATAAACAAAATCAGTCCTATTATCTGTGCGGCAAAAAAGCATGAAAAAACCCAAGCTGGCAACGCCAAAAGCATCCACCAATTGCGCTTTTGCGCCAAGTCGGACTTTTTTTCGACTTCGTCAACCGACGGCGCGTCAGAAGAATCTTGTGACATCTATTATAGTTACCAAAATTACTAACCCCATCAATATCGAGAAGCCGACCATTTGAATTTTTTCTTCTCGTTCTTTGGTAAGTTTTTTATGCGTGAGTTTAAATATGATTGTTACCGCCAACCTGCCGCCGTCAAGTGCCGGAATCGGCAATATATTCATTACAGCCAAAGTCAACGATATTATGGCCGTCAAGAACACCAGTTGGATAATGCCGGCTTTTTGCGCCGCCGGGAATATCACGCCTACGATTCCGATAGGTCCAGCTACGCTATCCTTGGCGGTCTGCAGTTCCTGTGCGGCTTGATGATGATCGGCGCTATTTGGGCTTAGTTGTAAAACCAGACCATTTACCACGTTCCCCAATACGTTCCCAACCCCTTCCAGTGTCGCCCAGGTGTATTGAGCTGTTGTCGCTACTCCCACGATGGGCGCAGACCAAGTCGCCTTGATTGATTCACGTTGATCCAGCTGAACACCCATTATGCCGCCGCTGGAATCATTTGACAAAGTTACTCTTGCCGCATGCTCTTGGCCGTCTCGACTATAGATAATGCTTACGGTTTTCCCTTTGTTTTGCTTGATTAAGTCCTGGAGTCTTTCGACATCAGGGACACCCTGACCGGCAAATCTGATAACACTATCGCCGGACTTTAAGCCGGCTTTCTCTGCCGGATGACCTTTGATTATGCCGGCTATTTCTACCGGTTGACTGACATAAGTCGTATCACTCGGCACGACGAACTGGTTGGGTAATATTTTTGGCAAGCCGACCCATGCCAATATAGTCAACAAAACCACAGCTATCAGCCAGTTAACAACCACGCCGGCCAACAAAATTTTGGTTTTATTAATCATACTGGCCGCACCATAATCACCCTTGTTGCTGGCGGCATCGCTCTCGCCTTGCAGCTTTACAAAACCACCCAAAGGCAGCCAATTCAAACTAAAAAGCACTCCGTTTTTCAGCTTTTTCGCCCATGCTTTGGGCGGAAAACCAATACCGAATTCTTCGACAACAACACCACTACGCATAGCGGCGTAGGCATGGCCGAACTCATGCGCAACAACTAGTATCACCAGTATGATGAGTCCGATTATTATCCCGAATAATAATTCCATTATTTTCCAAAGCGCCTTACCCGCTTGCTAAATTCTTTTAATGCAGCTGTCAAATCTTCTTTTTTCATATCCGGCCACAGCTTGTCTATGAATATTATCTCGCTATATGCTATTCTCCACAACATGAAATTTGAAAGTCGGTGCTCGCCACTTGTTCGTATGACCAGATCAATCGGCGGAAGCTCGGGCTCGTATATATATTTATCCACCAATTGACTGTCAATTTTTTCAACAGGCGTTTTTAGATCGACTATTTTTTTAATAGCATCAACGATTTCAAGTTGGCCGCCATAATTAAAACAAATCGCTAACGTCCCAGCCGTGTTGTTCATCGTCTTCGATTCGGCCGTGTCTATTGCTTTGGTTAGTTTTTTGCCGATTTTCTCTCTGTGACCCAAAACCACCAGTTTGATATTGTTTTTCTCAAAAATATCTAAATCAGTCGTGACCAACCTCATTAATAACCCGGCGATCTTGCGTACTTCGTCTTTTTCGCGCTTGTAATTCTCGGTGCTAAACGAATAAACCGAGACGTACTTGGCGCCAGCCTTGAAGGTTTCGGTAACAATATCTTTGACGACATTATAACCGGCCAGGTGTCCCTCGTAGGTTGGCAACCCATGTTTCTTGGCCCATCGACGATTGCCGTCGACAATAAATCCAACATGATTAGGGATGATAGATTCAGACATCAGACTTTTAGGATGTCTCTTTCTTTTAGTAAAAATATTTCCTCGATTTTGCTGGTAGCCTCGGCTATGTTGTGATCGATATCTTTCTCGACCCTTTTTAAATCGTCTTCAGAAAGTTGTTTTACTTCTTTTTTGGCCTTGGCGTCTTTGAATGCATCCTGCCTGACGACCCTGAGGGCGATTTTTGCCTCCTCGACCTTTTCACTGGCCTGTTTTACTAGGTGTTTGCGACGCTCTTCGGTAAGGGCTGGTACTGGAATTCTAATCGTATGGCCATCGTCACTAGGATTAAAGCCTAGGTTTTGATCGGCTCTAATAGCAGCCGTAATAGCCGTAATATTATTTGAGTCAAAAGGAGTCACTTGTAAAAGCTGGGCTTCGGGCGCCGTTATGTTCGCCACTTGGTTTAAAGGCATCATTACGCCATAAACTTCGGCTTTGATGCCGTCCAGTTGACCCGGGTGAGCCCTGCCGGTGCGAACCTTTTTCAACTCCTCCTCGAAATGCGTTATTACTTGATTGAACCTGTCTTCGTATGGTTTAGTGTCAAACATATATACTATTGTAACAAAATAACCGCGTAATCCCTACGCGGTTATTCTACAGATTCAGGTCGATTATTCGCTTACGCCCAGCTCGATACGCTTGAATTGTCGGATTACCAGGTTTTCGCCGGTTTTGGCGATAGTTTCCTTTAATAAGTCCGCTACGGTTTGCTTTTCGTTCATGATGTAAACCTGATTTAGCAGAACCTTGTCAGCAAAATACTTCTTGACCTGTCCTTCAACTATTTTGTCGGCAATTTCAGCCGGTTTACCCTCGGAGACGACTCGCTCCTTAGCTTCGGCCCGCACACGCTCCATTTCCTCTGTCGGGATGTCCTGCTCGCTGACGTATTTTGGATCCATTGATGCGACCTGAAGTGCAATTTCATGCACAAATGCCTTGAAAACGTCGGTTTTGGCGACAAAATCGGTTTCACAGTTTACCTCAACAACGACACCAATACGTCCGCCATGAACATAGCTGTCGATTAGACCCTGTCTAGCCTCGCGGTCACCGCGTTTTTCGGCCTTGGTAATACCTTTTTTGCGCAGCTCTTCTAGTGCTTTGTCAAAATCACCTTTTGCTTCGACCAGGGCTGCTTTGGCGTCAGTCAAACCAATACCAGAGAGTTCCTTGAGTTTCTTGATGTCTTCGATTGATACACCCATTTTATTACTTCTCCTTTTCCAGTTTGGTTTGATTGTCGTCCGACTTTTTCTCGGCGACTTTCGCGGAAGTTTTGACCGCAGATGCGATATAGTCCAACACCAACTGAACACCCTTTATAGCGTCGTCGTTGCCTGGAATTGGGTAATCCACAATAGTTGGATCGGCATTAGTATCAACAATCGCTACGACCGGAATGCCCAGTGTTTTAGCCTCTTTGATCGCATTCGCGTCACCCAGGACATCAATCACAACCATCGCGCCTGGCTTGCCGTTTAGATCCTTGATTCCGCCGTATTTAATATTCAAATCATCAATCTCTTCTTGATACCTCTGGACTTCCAGTTTTGAATAGCGTTTTTCCAGGTCGCCGGATGCCATTCGCCTTTCCAAGTCCTTCAGTTTTTTGATTTGCTGATTAATCGTCGCTACGTTGGTTAGAGTTCCACCCATCCACCTCTCGGCAACATATGGTTGACCGACCGCAATAGCCGTTTCACTCAACATGTTCTTGGTATGCTTTTTCGTGCCGACAAATAGGACTTGTTTACCGCCCGCTACGACCCCGGACAAAAACGGCAAAGCTTTTTCTAGGCCATCGACTGTCTTTTCTAGGTTAATGATATGAATCTCTTGGCGTTTACTATGAATATACGGCGCCATCTTTGGATTCCAGTGACTGGTCTTGTGACCAAAATGCAGACCTGCCTCGAACAGGGCTTTGATATCGACATTAGATGCCATTTTAACTCCTTCTTACCCTATCATATGATAGGGTTCTTCACCCAGCACCTTTTCAGCTAGCACTATTTGATATGTTTTGTGCTGCCAGATTTTACGTCACTTTTATATAAGGATGTGACCTAAAAGGTGCTGGATTGATTCATTAAATTATTTACTCTTTCATTCTACCTCTTTAAGTAGTAATTTTCAATACCCTATAACCCTTTACCTTCCCCAAACACAATCTTGTTCTTATTCTGGGTTCAACCCGGAAAACGATGTATTTGGGGGTTTGTCTAGACGCTC
>Ga0172375_10008253_pt1 | contig 14049 bp, 10 predicted proteins | sample LakKiv1m_FD_114537 | JGI IMG/M metagenome (GOLD analysis project Ga0172375, IMG submission 114537) | Freshwater microbial communities from Kabuno Bay, South-Kivu, Congo - kab_092012_11.1m | ecosystem: Environmental > Aquatic > Freshwater > Lake | place: Democratic Republic of the Congo...
AACTGCAACAGTTTTAAAGCAGAGCCATCCCAAACATAATTGCCAAAATCGATGATCCACCGTAAGAAATAAACGGTAACGCAATTCCCGCAATTGGCAGCAAGCCCAAATTCATACCAATATTGACAATTACTTGAAAAACAAAATAGGAAAAAAATCCAAATGCATAAAGAAAACGGATCCGATCATCTTCGTCAGTAAATCGACTCAACTCTAGAATTCTTTGCAAAATTTTATAAATAAGAAAGGCAAATAATCCCAAAACCAGTAGTCCTCCAAAAAAGCCAAACTGTTCGACAAAAGAAGCAAAAGCAAAATCTGTAAAATTTTCCGGCAAATAATAAAGACGCGACTGTGTGCCAAGTCCCAATCCCTTACCAAAAAATTGACCTGAGCCTACGGTGATTACCGCTTGAATCATGTTGTAAGCAGTTCCTTGGCTATCAATTTCCGGACTGATAAAACTTAAGATCCGATGACGTTGATACTCTTTCATAAAAAACCAACTAAAAGGTAGAAATAAAAAAATAAGACCGGTAAATTTAAAAATCAAGGACTTAGGAATCTGCGATAATAGCAGCATCATAAAATAAATAAATAAATAAACCGTTGCATTACCTAAGTCAGGCTGCTTTAAAATAATTAAAACCGGGATTGCCAAATAAACCAAACTAATTAAAAAATAATTTAAATAACCGATGCGGCGCTGCTTATGACCAAAAAAATTAGCGAGAAAGATAATAAAAAATATTTTGAAAAACTCCGATCCTTGGAAATTAAGAAAGTAAAAATCCAGCCAACGTTTTGAACCCTTAACCTCCAAACCAAAAACATAGGTAAAAATAAGAATAAAAATAAAAAGCCAGTAAAAAAAATGGCAATTGGCTTTAAAATAATTAAAATTAATTTTTTTAATTACAAAGTAAAAGAGAAAGGATAAGATTACAACAAATAATTGTTTGGGGAAATATCCAGGTTTTACTCCTAAAATATTTAAAACTCCAAAAGCTGCAAGCAAACCGGACGGTAAAAGATAACCTAGCATATTTCAACAATTAATTCATTTCCAAAAACAATTTCTTTTGCCAAGACGCGTTTTCCCAACATTTGGGCAAAATTGGAAAATTCCTTCGGGACAGTTAATTTTATTAAATCCGTCACCTGAGCGCCCTTTTGTTTCCTTAATTCTTGAATACTTCTGATTAAATCACGCAGTTTACCTTCTTGGATTAATTCCGGAGTTAATTCAAAATCAAATTTGGCTTTAATTTCATTTGTTTTTTCTTGTTTAAAAATGACTTTTTTAACATTTAACTCACCGGCAATTAAAAGATTGTATTGAAAATAATTCTTTTTTATTTGCAGAACTTTATCTGCGGGTAAATTAATTGTTATTGATGCTAAAGGTTGACGAATTTTCATTTTATTTTCTTTTCTGACTCGATGACCAACTTCCACTATTTCCCGAATTAGTTGCATATCGACAATTAATTTTTCATTTATTTTTTGTTTCGAAAAATCCGGCCAAAACTCCAGATGAACAGATTTATTACCAGTTAAGTTCGTATAAATTTCCTCTGTAATAAAAGGTAACACTGGAGAAAGAATAATCATTAATTTGACTAAAACAAAATGTAAAGTCTGGTAAAAAGATTGTTTATCTGCCTGGTTATCGGAATTTACCCAAACGCGGTCACGACTGCGTCTGATATACCAAGTGGAAAGATCACTTACAAATAATTCCACGCCACCCATCGCTGTTGCCGCATCATATTTGGATAAATAGGTTTTAACTTTTTCCGAAGTTGCATAAAAACGATTTAAGATCCATTCATCAAGTAGGTTTTTAGTAGCTTTTAATTCCAAATCCGGCTTAATTTTTTCTAAATTTGCATATTCGACAAAAAATTTATAAGTATTCCAAAGGATTAAATAAAATTGACGTCTGACTTCATCGGTTTTTTTATAACCAAAAGGGAGGTTATCGCTGGGATTTTGTTTGGCAAAAACAAAACGCATCACATCGGCTCCTATTTTATCAGCACCTTCGTCAAAAGGAATATAGTTGCCCCAGCTCTTATGCATTGGTCTGCCATCTTCGCCCACACAAGTTCCATAACCTAACACTCTTTCAAAAGGATTGGTATTTTCCAAAACCGCCGACTCGGCAATCATGGCGTAAAACCAGTTTTTAAACTGACCAGGAAAAGATTCGGTAATAAAATCTTGCGGAAACCACTGCTTAAAATACTTTTTATCAGTCGTATAACTCAGTTTTTTAGTTTTAGGATCAACCAAAGTCGAAAAAGGAACAATACCTGCATCCAACCAAGGATTGCCTACATCTTCTATTCTTTTTATTAAAGTTCCGCAGTGCGAACATTTGATCATGACCTCGTCAATAAAAGGTTTATGAGGAGAATGACCGTTAAATTTGTCCCATCCCTTGACCGCTCTTTTTTCCAGTTCTTCTTTTGACCCAATCACTTCAAAATGATGACATTTGGGACAGTCATAAATTGGTAAAGCCAAACCCCAATAACGATTTTTTTTACTAATCAACCAATCGTGCATATTTTTTAACCAATCGAGTTCACGCTCTAAACCGAACTCCGGCATCCATTTAATTTTTTTGGCAACGCCAATCATTCTCTGCCTTAAAGTCAAATTTGAATTTTGGAATTTGGATTTTTGGTTTTTTGCTTTCAAATCCATTTTTATATACCACTCTTCTGCCACCTTCCAAACCAATTCTTTCTTACATCTCCAACATGCTGGATAACGGTGTTTATAATTTACGATATTAAAAACCCACTTTTCTCCTTGTTTAGTTTTTTCCAGTAAATAATCTAAAATCAAGCGCGGATGTTTTTTTGCATTTTTTCCGCTTAAAAATCCAAAACCGTCAAGATAATCGGCATTATCGCCAATTACCGCCAAAATCGGTAAACCATATTTTTTTCCTAATTTAAAATCTTCCGTACCCGCACCAACTGCTGTATGAACAAGTCCTGTGCCTTCTGTTGTGGTAATGGGAAGAATCAAATCATCAGTCGCCACTACAATGTGCATTTTATCCGGATATTGGCTGGCGATTTTTTTAACTGCCGGCAAATCATCAAAAGGAGCAATATATTTTAAACCGACCAACTCTTTTCCTTTAACAGTTTTAATTATTTTTTGTTTATCTTTACCGAAAATCGCTTCGACCAGATCTTTTGCTACCCAAAAACGACTTCCTGTGCTGCCTTCAACTAAGGCATAATCCAATTTTGTATCAACCGCGACAGCAATATTGGCAGGGATTGTCCACGGTGTAGTTGTCCAAACTAAAAGATATTCGTCCTTTTTACCGACAATTTTTAGTTCCAAATAAATCGACTCATGCACTACTTCTTTATAATCTTCCGTCAACATTTCATGCTGCGAAATTGCCGTTTCACAACGCGGGCACCAGGGAACTGATTCTTCACCTTTATAAATCCAGCCGTTTTCATAACAGACTTTAAGAAAATGCCAGATCATATAGTTATTGGCATCACTCATGGTATAGTAAGAATTTTCCCAATCCATAAAATATCCCAGACGTTTCGATTGCTCTGTTTGAATATGTGAATATTTTTTTACCCTTTCCTTGCAGAGGTCGACAAATTTGGCGATTGAAGCTTTTTTGTCACCGGCAACTAAATTTTCAATATCTTTTTTTGTTTTTAACTGGAGCTCTTTTTCGACTTCAACCTCGACCCATAAACCCTGACAGTCAAATCCGCTTTGAAAACGTTCTTGGTAGCCTAAAAGGTTATGAAATTTTTGCCAAAGGTCTTTATAAGACCTTCCCCAAGCATGATGTACTCCCATAGGATTGTTGGCGGTAATAGGTCCATCCATAAAGGAAAATCTCTTGTTTGAGTTTTTGTTTTTAAGAAGATACTTTTTGATTAAGCCTTTTGTATACCATGTTTGGAGCCATTTCTTCTCCATTTCGATAAATGAATAGTTATTGGTTACCGGCTTAAACATAATTTAAGATTATAGCTCAAATTCAAAATAATTCAATTAAATGTTGTAAAATTTGATTATGGAAGATTTAAAAAACAAAAAAATCCTCGTCGTCGGATTGGGCTTGCAAGGCGGTGGGATTGGACTAGTTAAATTTTTACATAAACATGGCGCTCAAATTACAGTTACCGATAAGAAAAACCCTGAACAGCTACAGGCAAGTATTAGCGAACTAAAAGATTTGCCGATTAACTATCGCTTTAGTAAACATGAGCTAATAGATTTTTTGAATTCTGATTTGATATTTAAAGGACCTTCTGTTCCCTGGACTTTGCCGGAAATTGTCAAAGCTCAGGAAAAAAATATTCCCATTGAAATGGAAACTGCCTATTTCCTTAAAAATACCACTGCTAAAACTATTGGAGTTACCGGAACCCGGGGAAAAACTACAACAACTTTAATGATTGAAAGTATTTTTAAAAATTTAGGAAAAAAATATTATCTTTCCGGAAACCTGCCGCAGAAATCAACCATTAATCTACTGGATGAAACAAATTCAGAAGATTGGGTAATCTTAGAACTTTCCTCTTGGCAGTTGTCCGGTTGCCGCCAGGATCAAGTTAGTCCTCAGATTGCCGTTTTTACCAATTTATATCCGGATCATTTTAATTATTATAAAAATCTGGAGGATTATTATCAGGATAAAAAAGCGATCTTTGCTTATCAAAAAAAAGAAGATGTTTTGCTTGTTAACTCAAATCTTCGAGATAGAATTGAACAGGAAAAAATAAACATTCAAGTCAATTATTTTTCAGCGGCTGATTTTCCATTTCCACTAAAATATTTAAAAGGACAGCATAATTTGGAAAATGCTGCCGCTGCATATAAAATAAGTCAATTGCTCAAATTTGATGCAAAAAAATCCCAGGAAATTATCGCTGATTTTCGCGGAGTTCCTTACCGCCAACAATTTATTGCTCAAAAAAATAACGTCATTTTTATCAATGACACAACCTCAACTACACCAACTGCGACTATCAAGGCAATTGATGCTTTCACCGATAAACCAATAGTCTTACTTTTTGGTAACAGTTCCAAAAACCTGCCGGTTGAAGAGTTGCTTCTGGAATTAAAAAAAGTCCAAAAAATAGTTTTGTTAAAAGGTGATTTCACTGATGCTATCCTACCTAAATTAAAGGAACTTTATCCGGAAAAGTTAAGTACAAAGGTTTTTGACAATTTTGAAGATGCAATTAGAAACGCTTATCAGGAGGCACAATTTATTGCCCAAAATCAAAAAGAAGTATATTTGTTACTTTCACCTGCTGCCGCTTCTTTTTCCATGTTTAACAATGAATTTCATCGTGGTGATGAATTTAACCGTATAGTTAATTTACTTTAATGCACAAAATAAAAACTCGTTCTAATTTGGGACTAAAATTATTTTCTTTAGCGATTGTTTTGTCGATTATCGGCTTGTTTTTTGTTTTCGAGTCATCATCAGTGAAAAGTTATCATGATTTTAACGATAGTTTTCACTATTTGAAATCCCAGTTTCTTTTTATTTTACTGGGAATTGCGGCAATGACTTTTTTTTCTTTCTTTGATTACCATAAATTATATTATTTGTCATTTATCTTGATGGTTTCGACTATCATACTACTTTTAATTGTGCTTATACCTAGTGTTGGTAGAGCTGGAGGGGGTGCCAGACGCTGGCTAGATTTTGGTCTGATAAACTTTCAACCGACCGAGTTTGCAAAATTAAGCGCCATTGTTTATTTATCATCATGGTTTATTCATAAAGAACGCAAGCGTTTTTCATCTTTTTTGATTTTGCTTCTAATTTTGATTTTTTTGATTATGCTGCAGCCGGATATGGGTACGGCCATGATAATTTTTTTTATTAGCATTACGCTTTATTATTTAGCCGGACATAAAATCAGCCATTTGTTATTTTTATTACCTTTGGCAGGAGCGGGATTTTTTGTTTTAGTAAAAATTTCTCCTTACCGATTCAAAAGAATTCTGGCTTTTATTAATCCTTCACTCGACCCTTTAGGAATTACTTATCACGTGAATCAAATTTTAATTTCGCTTGGCAATGGAGGTCTACTTGGTCAAGGTTTTGGCGCTTCCAAACAAAAATATTTGTTTTTGCCGGAAGCCCACACCGATTCGATCTTTGCGATTATCGGGGAGGAGTTGGGATTTTTTGGGTCTTTAATTTTAATTATTCTTTTCATGTATTTTACTTATCAACTTTATAAAATTGCCAGTAATGCCACGGATCGGTTTGGGCAACTACTCGCCGGAGGTATTTTTGCTTTTTTTGGTTTTCAGATTATTATCAATTTAGGATCAATGGTAAATCTAATTCCCTTGACTGGTGTTCCTTTGTCATTTATTTCAGCGGGCGGATCAAACCTTTTAATTTCTTTTGCTTTAGTGGGAGTCTTGATAAATATTGCAAAAAAAGCGAAAATATGAATATGAAAATCTTAATTACCGGTGGACACTTTACCCCGGCTTTGGCTTTGATTGAAGAACTACAAAAAGATTATCAAATCGTCTTTGTCGGTCGAAAAAATACTCAAGATAAAGACAATTTATCACTTGAATATCAAGAAATTACCAACCGAAAAATTCCTTTTTATAATTTAAGTACCGGCCGCTCTACAAAAAATATACTTCAGGTTTTACCCGGAATTATCCAAGCAAAAAAAATTCTTACTCAAGAAAAACCCGATTTAGTTATTTCCTTTGGCGGCTATCTGGGTTTTCCTGTTTGTTTTGCCGCTATGTTTAAAAAAATTCCATTTTTCATCCATGAACAAACATGCAGTCCGGGAATTGCCAATAGAGTTACAAGTTTGTTTGCCAAAAAAATTTTTGTCGCTTTTTCCGAAGCCGCAAATTTTTTTCCAAAAACTAAAACTATTGTTTCCGGAAATCCTCTCAGAAAAGAAATTTTTCAAAAAATTAAACAGCCTTTTTCAGTTAATAAAGATCAACCTCTTATTTATGTTACTGGTGGATCTTTAGGCGCTCATAGTATTAATTTATTAATAGAAAAAATTTTACCCCAGCTTTTGGAAAAATATCTTGTTGTTCATCAGACCGGAAATGTCAGTGAATTTAATGATTTTAAAAGATTAAGCCGGTTGAAAAATAAAAACTATTTTTTAACTCAACATTTAAAAACAGATGAGATTGGAAATATTTATGCGCTTGCCGATTTAGTTGTCAGTCGAGCGGGCGCCAATGCTTATTTTGAACTTTTGGCTTTAAAAAAACCGGCAATTTTAATTCCTCTTCCCTGGTCCGCTAAAAACGAGCAACAAAAACACGCCAAGCTGTTTAAAAAAACCGGCGGCGGCGAGATTTTTAACCAACAAGACGCGCCGGAAAAATTAAAAATGTTAATTGATAAAATGTTTGCTCAATTAAAAAATTATCAAAATAGCCTTAACCGGCTACCACAAACAGATATTGCTTATGCTGTCCAAATTATTAAAAAATACGTTCTTCAAGAACTTAATTAAAACTGTTTTCGCTATCGGTATTTTTTTAGCCGCAGGACTTTTTATTCAAGATCACTATCAAATAAAAAATATTAATCTTCAAACAAGAGATCCTTTATTAGTGCTAGGTATTGAAAAATACCGCAAGCAAATCAGCTTTTTATTAAATGAAAAACAAATTAAAGATGAATTGGATAAGGCTAACCCGCAACTCACAATTAATGATGTAAAAATTTCCCTACCTGATACTTTAAATATTAAGGTCGAGCAAAATGCGGGAACTGCTTTACTAAAAAACGATCAAGGAATGTTTCTTTTGGCAGGTAACGGAAAAATAATTAAAAAAGAAGCAAAAGCTATTACTTCTTTGCCGAATATTAATTATTACCAAAAATTTAGCCACCTTGCTTATTCCCCGGGAGATAAAATCGATTTTGCCGATATAATTTTTTCCTTGAATTTGATTGATATCATCCAGGACTTTGGCTATTCAATTGATAGTATTGATATTCAATCACCAACTATGATAGTATTAAATTTGAATAGTCGGAAAAAAATTGTTGTTAACCCGGAAAAAAAAGCCGCTGACCTAAAGGAAGAGCTTAACATCATTACGAAACAGTTAAAAATCAGAGGAATGAGTTTTTCCCAACTTGATTTACGTTTTAACAAACCAGTGATTAGTTTTTAATTATGAAAAATCAGATTATCGCGGGAATTGATATTGGTAGTTCAAAAATCGCCTCGATTGTCGGTATTATTTCATCTGAGGAAAAAGAAATTCGCGTGATTGGTTTTAACACAACGGCATCAAAAGGCGTAAGAAAAGGTTTGATTGTTGACATTGACCAAGTAACGGCATCAGTTGAAGAAAGCATTGAAAAGGCCGAAAGAATGGCCGGTCATAAAGTCAATAGTTGTCTTGTTTCAGTCGGCGGGCCTCATATCTCTTCTTTAAATTCGCATGGAATTGTAGCTGTGGCGCATCCTGACGGTGAAATTATTAATGAAGATGTCAATCGGGCAATTGAAGCCGCTAGAGCAATTTCTCTTTCCAATACTAAGCAAATTATTGAAGTTTCGCCGCGGGATTTTATTGTCAATGGTCAATCTGGTATTAAAAATCCTATTGGTATGTCAGGAGTAAGATTGGAAGTTGACACACATATTATTACTGCTTCACAAACTAATTTAAAAAATATTGACCGTTGTCTTTCAGAATTAGGTTTGCAAAATAACGGATTTATTTTTGCCGGTTTAGCTTCTGCTGAAGCCTGTCTTACTGATACGGAAAAAGAATTAGGTGTAGCTTTGATTGATATTGGAGGTGGAAAAATTGATCTGGCGATTTATGTTGAAGGATCACTCGCCTACTCTTCATCAATTGCGCTGGGAGCACGCCATATTACCAACGATATTGCTGTGGGATTAAGGGTTTCCCTTGACTCGGCGGAAAAAATAAAACTTTTTCTCAGTAAAAACATTGAAGAGAAAAATCTTAAATCTAAAAACAATTCCAGTCTTAACTTAGCTGATTTAAATCTTCCTGAAAGCGTCAACGAAGTCTCTTTAAAAACTCTTACTGATGGAATTATTGCTCCTCGACTTGAGGAAATTTATAAATTAATTTTTGATGAGATTGATAAATCAGGATTTGCAAATTTAATTCCTTCTGGTTTGGTAGTAACCGGAGGCGGTGCTTTAACAATTGGGATTTTGGAAACCGGAAGAAGAATTATTGGGCTTCCTATCAGACTAGGAATACCCCAAGGATTAACCGGTTTAGTTGATGAAGTAATGCATCCTCCTTTTTCCACTTGTATTGGACTACTACTTTATAGTAAAAATAGCACACAGGAAAACGAACCAGAATGGAAAAACTTTAATAAAATCTTAAAAGACATTTCCTTTGACAATTCGTTTTCTAAGATTAAAAGTTTTTTTAAGCAGTTTATTCCTTAATATGCTTATTAAACCAAAAGCAGGGCTGGCAGCCAGAATTAAAGTATTGGGGATTGGCGGCGGCGGAGGAAATGCGATTTCCTCGATGATTGCCGATGGTGGCATTAATGGAGTAGATTTCGTGGCGATTAATACAGATGCACAAGCACTTTTAAATAATAAAGCGCCCATTAAAATTCAGATTGGGGAAAATTTAACTAAAGGTCTTGGTTCAGGAGGTGACTCGGATGTTGGCCGTCAAGCTGCGGAAGAATCAAAGGAAAAAATTGTCGAGGAATTAACCGGCGTGGATATGGTTTTTTTAACCTGTGGTGAAGGCGGCGGCACAGGTACCGGTGCATCGCCAATTATTGCCGATATTGCTAAGGAACTAGGTATTTTAACAGTCGCGGTAGTAACTAAACCTTTTGATTTTGAAGGTTCAAAAAGAAAATTTGCCGCAGATGAAGGAACAAGAAGTCTACGCGATAAAGTAGATACTCTAATTATCGTACCAAATCAAAAAGTGCTGCAGATAATCGATAAAAAAACCACAATTTTAGAAGCATTTAAAAAAATCGATTCTGTTTTACATCAAGGGGTAAAAGGAATTGCCGAACTAATTACTCAACCAGGACTAATCAATGTTGATTTTGCGGATGTGAAATCAATTATGAGCCAATCCGGAACAGCTTTAATGGGAATTGGTGTTGGTAGCGGTGAAAAACGGGCTATGGCAGCCATTAAACAAGCAATTTCCTCTCCTCTTTTGGATATTGCGATTGATGGAGCTAAAGGCGTACTGTTTAACGTAATCGGCGGTCCAGATTTGACCATGTCTGAAATTGATGAGGCTGCCTCAATTATTGCCAAAACTGTCGATCCTGACGCAGACATTATCTTTGGTGCTGTTATTGACGATCGCATGATCGATCAAATCAAAATTACTTTAGTAGCCACTAAATTTGACAATCAAAGATTGAATCTTTTTAAGTTTAAAAAAAATACTTTAGCCGAAGAAGTACGCGCGGTCGAGGAAAAACCGCAAGAACAAATTGATATTGCTACAGAAACCGAATTAAGCGAAGAAAATCTTCCTAAAGACGAGTTTAACGACGACGACTCCGAATTTGATGTTCCCGCTTTTTTGAGAAAAAAGTAAATTTATTTTAAATATTCTTCCACATTTTTCTCCTGTTCTTCAAGAGTTTTGGCGTAATGCATTTTACCGTTTTTGTCGGAAATATAGTACCAATAAGGCGTGTCTTCGTTTGCTGCCAGTGCGGCCTTAATTGAAACTATGCCTGGATTGGAAATTGACCCTGGTGGCAAACCTTTTAATTTATAGGTGTTATAAAGAGAATTTATTTGAAGGTCTTCACTGGTTAATCCCTTTTTCCACCAAGTTCTTTCATCAGTCGAATAACCAACTGCATATTGAACCGTCGCATCAAGATCTAGTTTCCAATCATTTTTTAATCTTTTATAAAGTATTTTCGCCACTTGATATTTATCCGTTTCTGTCCGGGCTTCTTTTTCTACCATGGAGGCTAGAATTAATATTTCTTTATCGCTTAAATCATTTTGTTTTTTTTGGCTTTTCAGTGCTTCTTTATAACGTAAGGAAAAATTATCACTAAGAATTTTGATAATACTGGCAGAACTGGCATCCTTAGGAATTAAATAAGTATCAGGAAAAAGATAGCCTTCTTGAGCCAGTTTTAAGAATTCAACTTCAGGAATATCGAAGTTTTTGGAAATCAGCTGGGCAATTTCTTCTTTACGTAACCCTTCAATTATCGTCAGCCAATTATCCAGCGTTCCATGTGTAAGATTTTTGGCTAAAGTTTCTACATTCATTGCGGCTGAAAGCCGAAAATCTCCTGCCTGGATTTTCTTTTCAATATTGAGTTTTTTAACTATAAAATAAAATACCAGTTTATTTCTGATCAGTCCTTCCTTTTCCAAATTATTGGCAATTGTTGTTAAACCATCCCCTTTTTTAATCACAAAAATTTTATAAGTACTGTCGGATTTATTTACAGGCATACTTCCTTCTTTATAATAGGAATAACTTCCAAAACCAACTATTAATAATAAGATCAAAAGAAAAAGATTTTTTTTCATAGTTAGTAATAAATCGGGAAATTTTCTAATGTTTCTTTAGCCTCTTTTAATTTATGTTTGCTGTTACTATATAAAAACAAGGAAATTTCTCCTTTACTGAGTTTGTCACCGATTTTATGTCTTAAATAAATTCCGGCATATTTGTCTTCCGGTGCGCCTAAAATTTTCGCTACCGTATTTAAATTGAAATTATTGATTTCTTTTATTTTAAAACTATTTTTTGCCTCTGCTTCAATTACATGTGACTGCATTTTTATTTTTCCTGAAAAAATTTGTTTCATTCCGTTTTGCGCTAAAACAATCTCCTGGAATTTTTTCAATGCTAAACCCGATTCTAAAATATTTTTCGCTTCAATTAAACCATTTTTATTCTTCTTTGCGGTTTTAAAACAAATATCCAAAAGCTCTCCTGCTAGCCGCAAAGCTTTTTCTTCCAATTTAATCGGCCTTTTGGGACTTTGCTCTAAAACTAAAAGACTATCTTTTAACTCCAGTGCCGGGCCAATTCCATATCCGGCCGGCTCAAAAATCTGATCAGTATCCGCCACTAATTTAATATGGAATTTTTCTGCCAGAAATTTAAATTTAGCAGCAATTTTTTCCGCGTCTGTCCGGTGATGAATTTTGCCGGTTTTTCCATAAGGGATATCCAAAATCAAATGATTAGTACCGGCGGCAATTTTTTTGGAAATTACCGAAACAATAATTTTATCGAAGGATTCAAATGATAAAGGTTCTTCCACTCTAATAATTACATCGTCGGCAGGAGCAATTCCCAGCTTTCCGTTCCAAACAATACAGCCCCCCACTTGATTAACAATTTTTTCCACTTCTTTAATGTCAAATTCAACTTTAGCCACCGTTTCCATCACATCAGCTGTTCCTGCCGGGGTCGTAATCGCCCGTGAAGAAATTTTGGGAATTTTAAAACCAGCTGCCGCAATTATCGGTACAACAATTAAAGTCGTTCTTGTTCCGGCAATCCCTCCGGTTGAATGCTTGTCCGCAACAATGCCTTCGAAATGCATTTGATTTCCTGTCTCAACCATCGCTTTAGTCAAAAAATAAAGTTCTTCCCCATTAAAACCTTCCTTAAAAGAAGCGGCAACAAAATAAGTGGTTAAAACATCACTTAATTTTTCCTGGGCAATCTCATCCATAACATGATAAATTTCCTTGTAATTTAACCGTCTTCCCAAAAGTTTTTTTTGGATTGAACGGATTGCCTCAACCTGTTTATGTCCTTGTTTATTCATAATTAGTGGAAACTTCCAAAGTTTTCTTTTGAAACTCTTTGATCTTGAAAAGTAGTTTTGAAATTAAAAAGATTTCCTTAATATCAAAAACCCAAGCTAAAAACAAGTATAACAAAAAGTAAACCACGCTGGAAACTGCCATCAGGAAAAAAACATTAATCGTTCTCGTCGTGTCAAAAATCAAACCGTCAAGAACCTTAATTAAAAAATAGACGACTACTGAGGTGCAAATTGTTGCAAGTAAAATTTTTGCGGTTTCAGTAAACAATAATCTAAAATTTAGTCCTTTTAGCCGGATCTGCAGAAAAATCACCAATAAAATTACGTTGATAATCATAGAAATCGAAAAAGCCAGAGAAATTGACCAAACCGGAAGTTTAAAAACCAGAATAAAGAGCAAACTCAAGCCGGTATTAATAAATACACTGATGATACTAATAATAAAAGGAGTTTTACTATCAAGAAAAGCGTAAAAGCAGCGCGTTAAAAAATAATAGATAACATGAAAAGGCAAAGATAAGGAAAAATAAGACAAAGTCATTGCCGTCATCACAGTTGCATCCCAGTCAAATTTTTGGCCTCCAAAAAATAATCTTACAAGCGGGGTACGTGCAAAAATAAAATAGCTGGCGATTGGAATTGTCAAAAAAAACAAGTTTAAGATCGAATCAATAATAATTTTCTTAAACTCCTCCATTTTATTTTCCTGATAAACTTCCGATAAATAAGGCAAAGAGGCTTGGCCAAATGCCACTCCCACTACAGAAACTGGCAGTAACTGTAAATGTTGGGCCAGATAAAAAACCGTATAAGAGCCTGTTCCTAAAAGAGTTGTAAGTGTTAAATCGATCGTAGCGTCAATCTGAGCTACGATTACCGTCATAACTCGAGGGATAACAATTCTCAAAAAATTAACTAATTCCGATGTTTTTTTAAGTATTAATTGATATTGGAAATTGCTGTCTTTTAAAAGTGGAATCTGAACTATAAAAAAAAGAAAAGATCCAAAAATAACACCAGTAATTGGCGCCAAAAGAGATAAACTATTTGCAAAAAAGTAAGTGATAATAATAATAGCAAGATTGTAAATTACCGGAGCCAAAGCCGATAAGAAAAAGGTTTTATTAGCCTGTCCTATTCCAGTTAAAATATTTCCTAAAACTAAAAAAGGTAGCTGCAACAATAACAAAAGTCGTGAATAA
>Ga0172375_10008255_pt1 | contig 14048 bp, 8 predicted proteins | sample LakKiv1m_FD_114537 | JGI IMG/M metagenome (GOLD analysis project Ga0172375, IMG submission 114537) | Freshwater microbial communities from Kabuno Bay, South-Kivu, Congo - kab_092012_11.1m | ecosystem: Environmental > Aquatic > Freshwater > Lake | place: Democratic Republic of the Congo...
CTGCCCAAGCTGAACTTGGGCTACTCTACCCCCCCCTTTGACAAAGGGGGGTTTGGGGGGATTTCTTTGGTAGCACAGGCTTTCCAGCCTGTGCACCTTATCCTGCCTGACGCCGCCAGGCCGCCGCAATTTTGATCACCCTGCGCCGGACCGTATCCGTCGGGGCGGCTAAACCGTGCCTTCTCGTTCCCAAATTGCACTTGGGAACGTTACTCTCCGTCCAAGCTCCGCTTGGACTCCTTTATCCCCCCTTATCAAAGGGGGTCTCGGGGGGATCTTCTCCTCCCCAAGCCTTGCGGCCTCCATCTTCTCCCCTCGCCCCCTTGGAGGAGAGGGTCAGGGTGAGGGGGTAGGTCTTGCTGCTTCCCCTCAACCTCCCTGGTGGCGCAAGCTTCTATCCTGCGCAGGCTTATCGCACTTCTGGGACTCAGACGGCCGCCGCAATTTTGATCACCCTGTCACCGGACCATGTCCGTCGGGGCGTTGGCCCTGCCTGTCGTCATCCTGCCTGCAAAGCAATGGCCGGGAAACCCTTCGGCCTCCCGGCCCGACGCTTAACCAGTAAATGATACCAAATCAAAATCGAAAGGCAAGTTTTTTGTCAGAAAAAAGTGGGCAGTGGTCAGAATAGGTGTCAGGTTTTAGGGGCCAGGGGGATCGACTCCACGCGGCCTCACCCCGGCACGACCCCGGCACGAAAAAAGCCCGGAAGCCGCACACGACCCCCGGGCTTGCCCCGATACCCAATGTTACTCCCGGTTATTTCTTCACATCCTCGACTTTGCCTTTGCCCTTGGTCTTGGTGCCGCACATGGGGCAGAGGATATCGATCTCTTTTTCGTCCCCGATGAACTTCTCCTTCAGCTTCTCCGGCCCCAAAAAGGAGATATCCCCGCAGGCGCAGGCCGGACACTCCGCATGTACCACAAATTTCTTTTTCGCCATATGCCCTCCGCTTACTGCAATAGTAGTGTGGGGCAACCCGGCTCACCGGGTCCCGTTCTCACCCTTACCTATTCATATAGGTATTGCCGCGCCTCAAAGCAAGGTGCCCAACCGGCAGACTCCGGCCCGGCATTTTTTCTCCCGGATATGCGCCTCAATTTCCGGGCGGAAGTATTTCAGGGCGCTCAGCAGCGGCACCGGGGCGGATTGCCCCAGGGGACAGAACGACGCATCCACCAAGGTGCCTGCCAGGCGCTCCAAGAAATCGAGATCTTCTATCTTACCCTGGCCCCGGCTGATGCGGGTAAGGGTCTGATACAGGCGGGGGGTGCCTTCCCGGCAGGGAGTGCATTGGCCGCAGGATTCATGCTGGAAAAAGAGGGCCACCGACCGCAGGAAATCCACCACGCAGGCGGAGTCGTCCATGACCAGCATGGTGCCGGAGCCCAAAGCGCCGCCGACTTTGGCCAGAGAGCCATAGTCCAGGGGCACATCCAGGCATTCGGCCGTCACCAGCCCTGCTGAGGCGCCGCCGGTCTGGCACATCTTGAAGCTGCGGCCAGGGCGCAAGCCGCCGCCATAGGTATCCAGCAACTCCCTCAGGGTCAGGCCCACCGGGGCTTCCACCATCTGTGGGGTTTGCACCTGGCCGATGATTTGATAAAGCTTGGTGCCGGGGGTGTCCGGGGTGCCCAGGTCCTTATACCAGGCCCCGCCCCGGTTGATAATAGCCGGGACGCTGGCCAGGGTCTCCACGTTGTTGACCACCGTGGGTTTGCCCCAGAGCCCCGAGACTCCGGGGAAAGGGGGCTTCAGCCGGGGATAGCCCCTTTTCCCTTCGATGGACTCGATGAGGGCCGTTTCTTCCCCGCAGATATAAGCCCCGAACCCGGAGCGGATTTCCACGTTAAAGGAAAAATCAGTCCCAAACAGGCTGTCCCCCAGGCAGCCCCGGCCAATGGCCTGGCTGATGGCCTCCTCCAAATGGCACCTGGCCAGGACGTATTCCCCCCGGCAGTAGATATAGCCCTGGCCGGCCCCTACGGCATAACCGGCGATGGCCATGCCTTCCAGAACTTTATGGGGGTCGCCCTCCAGGAGGTAGCGGTCCTTGATGGTACCCGGCTCCCCCTCGTCGGCGTTGCAGATGATGTATTTGGGAGTGACGGCCAGGGGTTGGGTGAACGACCACTTCAGGCCGGTGGGGAATCCGGCGCCGCCCCGGCCCCGCAGCCCCGAAGTCTTGACCTCCTCGATGACGGCTTGGGGGGTCATGGTGGTGACAGCTTTTTTCAGAGCACCATAACCGCCCCGGTCCAGATAGGGCTGAATCTCCATGGGGTCGATGAGGCCCACATTGTCCATGAGAACCAGCTCATGGGGACCTTGCTTGAACTGGCGAAAATCCCGGGTGGAGTAAAGCAGTTTCCGGCAATCGGCCACTTTCCCGGCCCGGTAATCGGAGAGGACCTGGCGGATTTTTTCCCGGGTCAGGTTGCCAAAGACCAGTTCATTGATCTGCATAGCCGGAGCCACTTCACACACACCCAGGCAAGACGACAGCTCCAAGGTGAATAAGCCATCCGCAGTGGTTTGGCCCACCTCAAGGCCCAATTCCGCCTGCAAGGCCTGGAGCATATTCTCAGCACCATTAATATGGCAGGGCGGGGATTGGCACATCCTGATAATGTATTTGCCCTTGGGTTTCCAGGCGAACATGGAGTAAAAACTCATGGTCCCAAAGATGTCGCAGCGGGGCAGGTTTAGTTCTGCGGCAATGACGTCTTGCATGGGCACGGGGATGTACCCCAGAATCTCCTGGGCGGTCCGCAGGACCGGCAACAAGGGGCCCGGTTCGTCCCTATAGTAGCCGATATTGGTTTCCAGCCGATGGCAGATCTCTTGTTTGATCTGGGCGGTGGGAGCGCTGACGCAAGGACCCAAGGGGGTGATCACCGCGGCCTTCTGCTTTCGGCCCCGGCCCGATTGCGGAGGGAATGGTTTATCTTTCCGGGCAGTCATTCGCTCACCTTTTCAATCCGGACGGCGCAGACTTTGTATTCCGGGATTTTGGCCACCGGGTCCAGGGCGGCGATGGTAAGTTTATTCACCGCGGCTTCGTAATAATGGAAGGGGATGAAGATGGTTCCGGGCACTGCCTTGGTGGACACCAAGGCCCGGGCGACTATCTCGCCCCGGCGGCTTTTAACCCGTACCGGCTCCCCTTCTGCGATGCCATAGGTGGCTGCGTCTCCGGCGGCGATTTCCACCCGGCATTCCGGGGCCTTTTCCACCAAACCCGGGGCCCGGCGGCTCATGGTGCCGGTGTGATATTGGTACAACACCCGCCCGGTGGTCAGAACCAGGGGGTAGTCGTCATCCGGCGGTTCCGCCGGTTCACGGTAGTCGATGCCGAAAAACTGCCCTTGCCCCCGGGCAAACTTGTCCCGGTGGAGGTAAACCGTGCCGGGGTGGTCCGGGTGGGGGCAGGGCCATTGCAGCCCGCCTTCGGCGTCCAAACGGGCATAGGTGATACCGGCATAGGATGGGGTAACCCGGCGAATCTCTTCGAAAATAGCTTGGGGATCGGCAAAGGGCATAGAGTGGCCCAGCCGCTCTGAAATTGCCGCGATGATCTGCCAGTCGGGTTTGGCGCCGCCTACCGGGGGAATGACTTGCCGCACCCGGGCCACCCGCCGCTCGGTATTGGTAAAGGTGCCGTCTTTTTCCGCGAAGGAGGCCGCGGGCAAGACTACGTGGGCCAGCTTGCCGGTTTCGGTGAGAAAAATATCCTGAACCACCAGGAATTCCAAGTGCTCTAGGGGGTTAATCACATGATCGACATCGGCATCGGAGATGACCGGGTTTTCCCCGATAATATACAGGGCTTTAACCTTACCCTCGGGAATGGCGGGCAGCATCTCGGTCATGGTCAGGCCCACCCAATCCGGCAGATTGCGGACCCCCCAGGCGGCCTCCATCTTCCAGCGGCGGTCCGGATCGGTTACCGACTGATAGCCGGAAAACACGTTGGGCAGGCCGCCCATGTCGCAGGCCCCCTGGACATTATTCTGACCGCGCAGGGGGTTGACCCCACCGCTGGCAATCCCCACATTGCCGCAAAGCATGGCAAGGTTGGCCAAGGATTTGATGTTATCCGTGCCGGTGATGTGCTGGGTTATGCCCATGGCGTAGACTATGGAGGCGGCTTGGGCCGAGCCGTAGAGGCGGGCGGCGCGGCACAGGTCGGCGGCGGGCACCCCGCTGATCCGTTCCACATATTCCGGGGTATACCGGGCCACGGTTTCCGCCAGGGCCTCAAAGTTTTCCGTGCGTTGGGCAATATAGTCCTGAGCGTGCAGGTTTTCCTTGATAATACAGTGCATCAATCCGTTGATGACCGCGATATCGGTGCCGGGGCGCTGCCGCAGCCAGAGGGTGGCGTGGTTTACCAGGTCAAGGCGGCGGGGGTCGATGACGATAAGGGCTTTATTTTTCAGGCGGGCCGCCCGCTTAATAAAGGTGGAGATTACGGGATGAGTCTCGGTGGTGTTGGAGCCCGTGACCAGGATACAATCGGAGTCTTCAAGCTCGGCGATGGAATTGGTCATCGCGCCGGAGCCGAACGAGGCGGCCAAACCGGCCACCGTGGAGCTGTGTCAGAGCCGGGCGCAGTGATCCACGTGATTAGTGCCGATCACCGCCCGCATGAGCTTCTGCATCAGGTAGTTTTCTTCATTGGTGATCCGGGCCGAGCACCAGCCGCCGATCGCTTCGGGACCATTTTTTTTCCGAATCTCTTGCAGACGTGAAGCCACCAGATCCAGAGCTTCCTCCCAAGTGGCCTCCCGGAAGGCGCCATTCTCTTTGATCAGAGGCGTTTGCAAGCGGTCGGGATGATGGACGAAGTTCCAACCGAAACGCCCTTTCACACACAATTTTTCCCGATTGGGAATCGCGTCGGCGCCGGTGACCTTGATAATGCGGTTGTCTTTGACATGGACATCCAATTGGCAGCCGACCCCGCAATAAGAACAGGTAGTGCGAACCTGGGTGAGTTCCCAGGGACGCCCGCGGGAGATGGCCTGTTTATCCAACAGGGCTCCCACCGGACAGGCCTGGACGCACTCACCGCAAAAGACACAATCTGAGTTGATGTAGGTATAATCGCCGCGGACCACTATCTTATTGTGATCTCCCCGGTAGCCGATGGCAATGGCTTGATTGACCTGGCGCTCATTGCAGGCCCGGACACAGCGGCCGCACATGATGCACTTGGAAAAATCCCGGACGATCATGCTGTTGTCGTCTTCATAATAATAAGGAGTGTCCGGGGGGTTGGCAAAGTCGGGAATCTGCACCTGATAGCGGTAAGCCAGGACCTGAAGCTCACAGGCGCCGCTGGCTTCGCAGACCAGGCACTGGTGGTTGCCCGACGCCAGCAGCAGTTCGATGACCATCTTGCGAGCCGCCACCACCCGGGGGGATTCGGTCTGGACCACCATGCCCGGGACCGCCTGAGTGGCGCAAGCCGGAACCAGGGACCGGTTTCCGGCCACCTCCACCACGCAGACCCGGCAGGCTCCGGTGGGCATGGTGTCCTGGTAATCACATAAGGTCGGCACCGCAATGCCGGCGCGCCGGGCGGCTGCCAAAATGGTCTGCCCGGACTCAAATAGGACCGTGGCGCCGTCAATCGTCATGCTTGACGGGGGCATAGGGCTCACACTCCCCACATAATACTGTTTTCGGTATTCAGTTTTCGGTTTTCGGTAAAAGATTGGTTAATTATCAATACGTTAGTAACGTAGATTTGTTGCATCAGAAACCGAAATTGGCATAAGGTGCGGCTTCGAAAAAACCTGAGCGGACGGGCCTTCCCGGCCACAATCGCCGCTTGCCTTCCCAGAGTCCGCGACCCTTGAAAAGTTTTGCTAAAAGTTATCAGGATGACTGGTGGAAAACAAGCAGGATCGCCGTGACAAACCGCATAAGGTGTAGATCAAATTTGCCGGACTATTATAGCGAATGCCAAAAGTTCTTTCCGTTATGACCCAGGGGGCAAGAACATAAATCCCCCCTCCCCCCCTTTTCCAAAGGGGGGAACTTAGCGGAATTCCTCTGAAAGTCCCCCTTTGAAAAAGGAGGATTTAAAAATCCGGCAACCGGAAGGAATTTTTGCCCCAAACGCTATATACTCATCGCCAAGGCTCTGGCAAAATAGGGTAGCCGCAAGCTTCAGCCTGCGCCCACACAGGCTGGAAAGCCTGTGCTACCGGGTAGTTATTAGGAAGAACGGGCAAATTATAGCTTCAACCAACCGGCCAGATTTACCCGGCGTCCAGGGTCTGGGAAGGCATATCAGTGAGGGTTGCGGTGAGGGGTTCTCCGGGGTCCGCAGCCGCTACTACCTGATCCCTCCCCCCTCGTTTGGCGCGGTAGAGGGCAACATCGGCAGCTTGGATAAGAGCCAGTCCGGTTGCACCGTGGAGCGGATAAACGGCTACGCCCAGGGACAGGGTAATCGGTTTCAAACCCCGGTGATGGATATGCAAGTCTTTGGCCGCGTGACGGAGAAGTTCGGCCCGCTCCAGAGCCACCCCCATGACGGCCCCCGGAATGATGAGCAAAAATTCCTCCCCCCCATAACGACAGGCGATGTCCTCTCCCCTTATCTGGCTTTTAACCAGATTACCCAGGGCACTCAGGATCTCATCGCCGGCATTGTGGCCGTAGGTATCATTATAGTCCTTAAAATGGTCCAGATCCATCATGATCACCGCCAGGGGGCTGCCGGTGCGCATGGCGCGTTTCAATTCCCGTTCCAGGGTTTCCTCCATATAACGGCGGTTGAACATCCCGGTGAGGGGGTCGCGAATGGCCCGACTGCGCAGGGTCTCCCGGAGCCTCAAGTTGGCCAGGGCCAGGGCCAAATCTTCGGCCACGGTCAAGGCCAATTGTTCCTTGGGCACCGCGGGTCCGGACTCCTGCCCTTCGGCCCCGGGTCCCGATTCCAGATGCAATACCCCCAAGGTCTCCCCTTGGGCGACGAGGGGGACACACAAGTAGCCGCCGAACCAGGCCGAGGACACGTGACGGCACAGGAGAGCCTCCCGGGGATCTTCCACTTTATGGAGCCGACCACGCCGCACCGACCAACAGTCATCCGGGGCAAAAACCGATACCGTCGGCGGAGTCCGACCCCAACTGGCCATGGACTCAAAGAGGTTCCGGGAGTTATTGACTATGTACAGAGCCCCGCCATTATCCGGGAAAAACTTAGGCATAAAATGTCCGATGGCACTGTAAGCCTCTTCGGAGGCCTGGCAGATCTGAAGCGTATCCGCCATTTCGTTGGTGAGGGTCATGATGCGATTCTGCTCTTCGACTTGGGCCACCAGGACTTTCAGCTTGTAGTTGGTGGTTTGAACGGTCTCTTCCCATTTCCGGCGATCGGTGATATCCACAAAGCTTTCCAGGAGGTACTCCTTGCCCTGGAGTGCCACCGGCGCCACGGTCTTGATAATCCAGCGGCTGGCGCCATCGGGGCGAAGCAATATTTGTTCCGTATCGCTCAGGTTTTCGTCCAGATCGGCAATAGGGCTTCCTTCTTTTAGAGGGGAACGGACGAATTTACGGCGCGGGATGCCCACGATTTTATCCTTGGCGACCCCGATCAGTTTGACCGCCTCGGGGTTAGCGTCCACGATGATGAGGGATTCCGGGTCAATAAGCAGAACCCCGGTCTGGACATTATCCAGGATGGTTTGCAGGCTCTTTTCGCTGTCACGCAAGGTTTCATCCAAGCGCTGCCGATGGATGGCCTGGGCATAAAGCAAGGCCAGCCGTTCGCAGAGTTCCTGATCCCGGGGCGTGTAGTCGCGGTCGGCATTGGCCAAGGCGATCTGTCCCACCAGTTGGTCCTCGATCATGGCCGGCACGGAGAGAAACCGGTGAATGGGCAAGTACCCCGGGGGTGTGCCCGCGGACCTGGGATCCTGTTCGGGATGGTTGGTCAAAAGGGGCTGGCCATGTTCCAGGACCCAGCCCCAGAGCCCGTTGAATTTGTGAAATTCTGTGGGCTTACCCTCCACCTGGCAAGAGGCCCAGACCTCCCCGGTCATCTTGGGAACCACCAGGGCTCCCGTCTGGGGATTAATGTGGCCGCAAAAAGCCAACTTGCTGCCGGTAAGGTTCATGGCATGATCATAAACCAGCAAAGCAATGTCTTCCAGGGGCAAAGACGCCAGGAGCGACTTGGATAAATCGGCCAAGGCAGAGCTGACCATAGCCTCCCAAACCAGATCCCCTGCAACTTTTTTGCGCGCGGTGATATCCCGGACAAACACAATCTCCCGGACACGCTCCCCGTGGAGAATCTTGGCCGCGGTGCACTCCACATCGACCAGGGTCCCGTCTTTTTTACAATAGACCAGGCCTGTCTCAAGGTTCGGGGCTTCTGAACCGTCCCAAACACATTCCTGCTGAGGCGCCAGGGACCCCGGGGCGCGGATTCGGTCGATCTCCAGTCCGATGAGTTCTTTTAAGTCATACCCCAGCCATTGGGCCATGAAAGGATTGGCGTCGATGATCCTGCGGGTTTCCGGATCAAAGACAAAAACTGCCTCGGGCGCCGCATCAAACATGGCCCGGAAACGGGATTCGGAAATCAAGATGCGGTTGGCTCCCTCCCGAATGGACAGGTTGGTGCCGGCATAAAGCAGGGTTAAAATCACCAAAATGAACGCCGTGGCAATGCCCATGAGGCGGTAATGAATCACAGTGTTGAACGGCTCCAAACTAATCAGCTCCCAGCCCGGGCCTATGAGATTATCGATTTTTTGCCGGGTAACTAGATAATCCCTGCCCTCGAATTTCACTCGGGTATCGTCACGCAAGGCCTCAGAAAAGATAGGAGCGAATTGGTCAGTGCCATATTGGGCCTTGAAGTCAGCCGGTTTGGCGGCCTTTACCGGCCAAAGGCTGGAATAGTCCAGGTTGGGACGGCTGGCCAAAAAGACGATGCCCTGAGGGTCGATAAGAAAGGCCGGGTCAAATTCCCGCAGGGCTTCTTGGAAACGATTCAGGGTCATTTTAAGGACCGCGACGCCGAGGAGCTTTCCGGCTTGATCCTGTACTGGGTAGGAAGCGTAAAACCCCCGCTTTTTGGAGGTAACTCCCAGGGCAAGATAGCGCCCTAATTTGCCGGACATGGCTTCCTGGAAATAAGGCCGAAAGGCGTAGTTTTGTCCCACAAAACTATCCGGTTCGTTTCGGTTGGAGGAGGCGATGGTAGAGCCGGATTGATCCATGAGGTAGGCGACTGCAGCCCCGAAGCGTTCTTGATACCGGTCTAACACCGAGTTGGCCTGGGCGATGATCGGGGGTGAGCCAGACCACAAGGCCGGTGCAACCCAGGGAGACCCGGTCATGGCTTTCACCGCTTCTTCGGTAAGTTCCACCTCAAAAGCCAGGCGTTGCAGGGCGAGTTTATTGTGGGTCAGGCTGGTTTTCCTGATCTGCTGCCAGGCAAGGTTGCCCAGGTATTGGGTCAAGCCCCAACCGAAGGTCAGGATGACCATCAGAGTCACCGAGGCGCCATACATATACCAAGCCCGGACCCGGTGACACCGTTCATATTCCGCAGGCCAGGATACCTGGAAATAGCCCGCGATCATGACTGCGATCCACAAGGCGAGCAAGCCTCGAACCAGTTGGACGGGCAAGCCCGTAAAACTCGAGAAGCTTTCGTAATTCAGCAGGTTGGCCGGGAAGAAGGGGGCCTGGGGCACAATTACACCGGTGACCAGGCTATAAACCATTAAACCCGCGCCTCCGGCCACCAGCCAGGAACGATACCGGGGATCGGCCTGCCGCCCTTCCTGGACTAACGCCCATCCGGCCCACAGGCTTCCCACCAGCCCTAAGGCATACCGGGTGGTGGCGTTCAAGCCGCTTAAGCCATGCACCGCCCCCATGGCCGCAGCCAGGGCCAGGACCACCAGAACCCAGCGCCCGGGCATGCGTTCCTGCTGACGGCTTAGGCTGAGACGGCCGAATTCCAACAGGAAGAAAAACGATGTGGTCATGACGACCCAACGGCAGGCCGCAAACCACAGTCCATCTTGCCGGGGCAGGGCCACGAGATCCAGCCACTCGTTGAGGCCATGGGTTAACCCAAAGAGGGCCAACCATATCCAGGGCAGGCGCTGCCTGACCTCCTTGGAGAGGATGTAGCAAACCACCCCCAGGCCAATAAAGGACAGGCCATAAAAGAAAAAGATATAATCCATCTGTCCCTGGAGAAAGGTATGCATGGAGCCGGCTTATCCTTGAAAACAATCAGGTATGGCGCTTTGATATAGTCCTTGAAAGATTCTCCGGTAAATTGTCTAGTGATCGTAAATTTCTTATCGGCATGGTGTTCCGGTTAATTAATTAAAAACCTGACAAAAAAGTCCGGAATAAAGCTCACCACGCCAGCCGACTTTTTTTCTGTGCCACGAGTTTATTTGCTATAATTCCGCATCACCAACACTGAAGCCACTATCTTGATTAGGATCCTCCTGACCATCTTTCTGGGAATATGGACGGCGGCCATGCCGGGGGTCCAGAAGGCCGGTGCGGCCGACACACCTCCAGAGCATCCCGCCACCGCCACTCCCATTATTACTGATACTGCGGTCCCGGCCTCCCCGGGCCAGTTGAGCATCCAGCCTTATTGGTCCCTGGATTTAGCGGCCGGCAACTTTTCCCCCAACTGGCGGCGGGTAAGCGCGGGCGGCAATTTTCGCTCCATGCAAATTCCGGTGAAGATAACCTACGGTTTGGTGCAGGACCTGGAAATCTATACGCAATTCGCGTTCATTCATAATTGGGCCAACGGCGCGAATAACTCCGGGGGCTCGGGAAGCAGCGCCGCCAGTTTCAGCGGCATGAGCGACCTGGCTGTCACCCTGAAATATCAATTGCTGGAGGAGACGGCGCGTTGCCCTACGGTCTCCGCCATCTTCACCACGGCGTTTCCCACCGGGCATCATTATCGCACCAACCCGGCCAGGCTGGGCATGGATGTTCTGGGGGCCGGGGCCTATACTTTCACCGGCGGCTTCAATCTGTCCAAGTGGGTGGGTCCCGCCTACCTCTATGCCAATCTCTGGTACAACCTCGCCAACCAGTATCCCCGGCTCACCCCCAACCTGGTGCCCAATCCCCTCATGGCCCCAGTCCTGGGGCAGGACCAGATCACCTGGAACCTGGCGGCGGAGGTGCCTTTGACCGGACCCTGGGTGGCGCTGCTGGAGTTTTATAGCTCTTGGGGAACAGGCCCCCTGTTTCCGCAGTCCCATCAGGCCTCCAGTATCCTGATGGGGGCGCTGCCGGGGATTGAATATGTCTTTAATTCCCAGTGGTCCGCGATAGTCGGAGTGGCCATCGACCTGGCCGGGAAAAATTCCCTCTATGGCTATACACCTATTTTCACGGTCACCATGACTTATTAAAGCAAGGGGTAAAAGGGGAAAAGAGTTAATACTTGAGCCTCTTGCAAAATAGGGTAGCCGCAGGCTTCAGCCTGCGCCTGCACAGGCTGGAAAGCCTGTGCTACCGTATATTTTTGAAGACAGAAGGGGAAAACTGCGGCCTCAAAATGAATTTTGCAGGAGCCTCACTTGGCAATTGCTCTAGCTGGCTGGGGGAGGAGGATTCGAACCTCCATCGGCGACTCCAAAGGCCGCTGTCCTGCCATTGGACGATCCCCCAAAAAGAGTGATCGGATTGGTCTTCTCACTCTCGCACGTTAAATTATAATTTTTATCCCTCAAGCCCTGCAAGCATTTTATGCCCCTAGCCTGAGCGCCCCGGCCGCCGGGAAAGGAGTCCAGCCGCGAACTTCACATTTGCGCGATTTTCTTTTATAATCACATGTGAATACTTTCACAGCAAGGAGAGCCCATCGTGAGTTTTCTCATCGCCATGGCCGGTAAAGGCGGCACCGGCAAGACCACTGTAGCCGGCATATTGTTGCGCTATCTTTTGGAACACGGCAAAAAACCGGTGTTGGCGGTGGACGCCGACGCCAACAGCAATCTCAATGAAGTTCTGGGGATTGAGGTGGAGAGCACCGTGGGCGCGGCCCGGGAAGAGATGAAAAAGGGCGGCGGCATGGTGGACATGAGCAAGGACCAGCTCATCGAAATGCGCATCAACCAGTGCCTGGTGGAGGCGGACGGCTTTGACCTCATCGCCATGGGCCAGCCCGAAGGTCCCGGCTGTTATTGCGCCGCCAATAATCTGGTGGCCCACTTCATGGATGTGCTGGCGAAAAATTATCCTTACATCTTGATGGACAACGAAGCGGGCATGGAGCACATGAGCCGGCTCACCACCAATAAAGTGGACCTCCTGGTGTTGGTGAGCGACCCCTCCTGGCGGGGAATTCAGGCGGCCCAGCGGCTCAAGGACCTGGCTTTGGCCCTGAAGGTGGTAGTGGGACGCGCCATACTCATCGTCAACCGGGTGAGCAACGGCCTAAGTTCCAGAACTACGGAGGAAATTGCCAAGCAAGGGTTGGAATTGGCCGGTTTCATCCCGGAGGATTCACAACTGGCCGAATTCGACAGCCAGGGCCGCCCCACCTTTACCCTGCCGGCCGATTCCCCAGCATTAAAAGGTGCTTACGCCATTTTTGACCAGTTACTTACTTAAGTTCATTAGCGGCGAACTCTCCAGGCGTGATTTTTTGCTTGACAGGTTGCCTAATAAATTATTATTTTCACAATGTTTATGCCTTGAAATTTGAACATCCAAGATAAGATGCCGGCAATTCCGGAAAAATTAAGGAGGGAACTACCTTGGCGTTTCAAATTCCCCAACAGAAGTATTCTGGCGCGATCAAGACGGTAACCATCGGTAAAGGCGATAAAGCCATCACCCTGGGAGGAGAGACCTCCTACCCCTTCCATGTCTTTGAAGGGGACATGCCGCACAAACCCCGGATTGCCATGGAGGTATGGGATAAGGATCCGGGCGAAGACTGGGCCGGCCCGGTGTATGAGACCATTAAGGATGTGGCCGGAGATCCAGTAGCCTGGGCGCAGAAGTGCGTCAAAGAATTCGGCGCCGAAGCTATTGCCCTGATCCTCAACAGCACCGATCCCAACGGGGACGATGCCTCCCCCGAGTCGGCTGCGGCGACGGCCAAGAAGGTAGTGGATGCCATTGACGTGCCGTTGATCGTTTACGGCACCAGCAACATCGAAAAGGACGCGGAAGTATTGCCCGCGGTCGCTGAGGCCTGTGCCGACAAAAACATCACCCTCGGCCCGGTGCAGGACAAGAATTACAAGAAGATCGGCGCGGCGGCCCTGGCTTACAAGCACACGGTATCCGCCAACTCTCCCATCGACGTCAACCTGGCCAAGCAGTTGAATATTCTGCTGGGCCAATTGGGCGTGAAAGACAACCAGATCCTGGTGGATCCCACCACCGGCGGCCTGGGTTACGGCATGGAATATACTTACTCCGTCATGGAGCGGGACCGCATGGCCGCCCTCACCCAGGAAGATGACAAGCTGCAGCTTCCCATCCTCAGCTACGTGGGCCAGGAAGTCTGGAAGGTTAAGGAGTGCAAGCAGACTAACGAAGAGGCGCCGCAACTGGGCGACCAGACCAAGCGGGGCATCCTGATGGAAGCCATCACCGCCGTAGACCTGCTCTTGGCCGGCGGCGATCTGCTCATCATGCGCCATCCCGAAGCGGTGAAGATGGTGAAAACTGTTATCCAGGAACTGTCCTAAGCACAAGCTGGCGTAACCTGGATTAGATTTATTTTTTGTTCCCGGAGCCTAGCCCCTTCTCTAGCGCTGTGCACGCAATTTTGCCGGGCCCAGGTTCTGTCGCACAGGTGGCCATGAAGGTCATCCCTAAAAGTAAGAAACTGGAGGAAAGCAATGGCTGAGTTAGACGTGACGAAATGTTCAATAGACCCTGCGACCCAAGAGATGCTGAAGAGGGCCAAGGCGGATGGCATCGAAACCATCTTCGACCGGGCCCAGACCATGAAGCCCTGCCCCATCGGGGCTGAAGGCGCCTGCTGCCGCATC
>Ga0172375_10008256_pt1 | contig 14048 bp, 10 predicted proteins | sample LakKiv1m_FD_114537 | JGI IMG/M metagenome (GOLD analysis project Ga0172375, IMG submission 114537) | Freshwater microbial communities from Kabuno Bay, South-Kivu, Congo - kab_092012_11.1m | ecosystem: Environmental > Aquatic > Freshwater > Lake | place: Democratic Republic of the Congo...
AAACGAACCGGGCGCAGAAATTCTCAGCGGGCAGGACTTTGTTTTGCAGGGACCTTATAATGTTGGCGGAAGAACAAGAGCGCTTGCTATTGATATAAGTAATGAGAATGTAGTGTTTGCCGGTAGTGTTTCGGGCGGATTGTATCGCAGTGCTGATGCAGGAAGCACCTGGACAAAAGTTACCACCCCAACCCAATACCTTGGTGTTACTGACATTGCGCAGGACACCAGACCGGGACATACAAATACCTGGTATTACTCAACCGGAGAAGGCTACGGAACCTCTGCAAGCGGGGGAGCAGCCTTTTATCTTGGTGACGGAGTGTTTAAATCTGATGATGGAGGACTTACATGGAATCCTCTGAGTGCAACCGCTTCAGGAAACCCGCAAACTTTCACCACCAACTGGCAGGTGATATGGAACATCGCCACCCACCCGAATGATACGGCAGATATGGTTTTCGCTTCCACCTACGATGCTGTTTACCGCAGCCTTGATGGCGGAAATACATGGACAGCGGTTTTATCCAGTTCCGTTTCAGGCGCTGATTCATATTTTGCTGAAGTGGAAATAACTTCACGTGGAGAAGTTTATGCTACCCTGAGCAGTGACGGACAGAGAAAAGGAATCTGGCGCTCGCCTGACGGCATCGCGCCATTCGTAAACATCACGCCTGAAAATTTCTTTAACGGAAACGATACCATTCATTGGCCCGGTGTATATGACCGCACTGTTATAGGCATTGACCCTAATGATGAAGACATAGTTTACTTTTTCTCTCATACTCCCGGTTTCGGAATATCATCATTAGATTTTCAGGGCGATTCACTTTGGGTATCACTGTGGAAATATGAATACCTGAGCGGGGATGGCGACACCACTGGCGGTTTCTGGACCGACCTGAGCCAAAACCTCCCGGTTGACGGCAGCCAGTTCGGGAATATTGTGGTGCAAGGTTCTTATGATATGCATGTGGCTGTTATGCCAGGAAATTCCAACGTAGTGTTTGTGGCAGGAACCAATCTCTACCGCTCCACCGATGGCTTCACAACCTCAACCAATACCAGGCAGGCAGGTGGTTATGGCGTAGGCACAAGTCTGCCTTTCTTCACCTCCTATCCCAACCAGCATGCCGACCAGCATAACATGGCTTTTCTTCCATCCAACCCCAACGTGATTTATGCTTCCACAGATGGCGGAGTTTATAAAAGTATGGACTGCCTTGCGCCTGATGTGGCATGGACATCGCTTAATCATGGCTATTATACTTCGCAGTTTTACACCATTGCCGTTGACCACGGTACGCAGGGAAGCCATGTGGTTACAGGTGGTTTGCAGGACTGGGGTTCGTGGTGGACCAACTCTGCCGACCCTCAGGCTGAATGGACTTTCCCTTCAACCGGTGATGGCTCTTACTGCGCGGTGGCTGATGGCGGAGGCACTTATTATTTTTCGCGGCAGCAGGCAAGGATGATGAAAGCTACTTTAGATAATAACGGTGCGGTAACAGCGTTCAGGCGCTTTGACCCGATAGGTCCTGAAAAAGAAGATTATGGTTTTATCAATCCTTTTGTACTGGACCCTGCCGACAATAATATCCTTTACATGAGCGAAGGCGAAAACCTTTGGCGCAACAATGACCTTTCTTCCATTCCTCTTGACGGGGGTTGGGACACCATCAGCACCGGCTGGATGAAATATAACTGGCATCTCTCTGATACCACCATGAGCATTACCGCATTAGCGGCTACCAACACGCACCGCCTGTATTTCGGAACGGATAAAAAGAAGATTTATAAAATGAACAACGCCCATACTGGCGACCCCAACCCGGTGGATATTACAGGTTCCACCATGCCCGGTGCCGGATATGTGAGCAGCATTGCCGTTGACCCCACTGATGCCGACAAGGTGATGGTGGTTTTCAGCAACTACAAGGTTTACAGCATTTATTATTCTGAGAACGGGGGAACCAACTGGATAAAAGTGGCAGGCAACCTTGAACAGACACAAAGCGGAAGCGGCAACGGACCCTCCATACGTGTTGCAAATATTATCCCGGTGGCTGACGGAACGATTTATCTGGTGGGCGCAAGTACCGGGCTGTATGCTACCGACACTTTGATAGCCGACTCAACGGTTTGGATTCAGCAGGGAACGAACTCTATAGGTAATGTGGTGGTAACCGCTATTGACTCGCGCACATCAGATGGCTTTGTGGCAATCGCTACGCACGGCAATGGAGTTTATACTACTAATTACAGCACGGTAGCAGAAATAGTAGGAATAAAAAATTCTCAATTCTCAATTCTCAATTCTCAATTCTCAATTTATCCTAATCCAGCAAAAGACCATACTAATGTTGAATTTGAGCTGGCTGAAAATTCAAAAGTAACGCTGATGCTTTATGATGAAATGGGAAGATTGCTTGAAACCATTGTAAGCAAAGAAATGAGTACAGGCAAACATCTTATCCCGATAAATACCTCCCGGTTTGCAGGTGGCATTTATTATTGCTCACTGACAGCAGGGAAATCAGGAAAGGAACAAAAAACAACAAAAAGCTTAATTATCACCAACTAATATTTTTATGAAAAACACAAAACTAATCTTATTAATCTGCGGCTTATTTGTAGCTGCATGTTCTAATTATGAAAACCTGAAGTTTGATAATGACCTTGAAAACATCAGAGGCTGGAGTGGCGAAGACAATAACGCCAAATCAGTAGTGAAAGGAATTGCCCGCTCAGGAAAATACTGTTCAAAAACAGATACGGCACACCAGTATGGATATATTTTCAAGATCAGGCTTTCTGAGGTAAGTCAAAAGCAACTAAAAAAAGTAAAGGCATCGTTATGGGCGAATATCCCGCAGATAAATAATGATGCGCAGTTGGTTCTTGTACTTGATTCACTTAACAAAAACATGTTCTGGAAAGGGAAGAAACTGAGCGAAATGGTAAAGAAAACAGATGAATGGACTGAAGTAATTGAAGAGGCTGACCTTTCAGGGTATAAACCCAGCAAAGATTATGTGCTCAGTATTTATATCTGGAACACCGGGAAAACGGAGGTTTACTCGGATGATTATTGTGTAAAGTTTTTTGAGTAAAACTGTAATAAAACCTATGCTGTTGCCGGTGTTGCTTCTGCGGCAGGAGTTGCTTCTGTAGCAGTTAGGGCAGCAAACTGTTTCTTTTCGGTGATACGTGCGCCTTTACCAACTTTTCCGCGCAGGTAATACAATCTTGCCCTGCGAACAATACCTTTTTTGTTCACATCCACTTTAGCAATATTGGGCGAGTTTAAAGGGAAGATACGCTCCACTCCTACTCCACCCGAAATTTTCCTTACCGTGAAGGTTTCAGTGGCACCGGTTCCTTTGCGCTGAATTACCACGCCCTGGAATTGCTGGATACGTTCTTTGTTTCCTTCTTTGATTTTATAGTGTACTGTAACAGTATCTCCTGATTTGAATGAAGGGGTTTCCGCCTTTTTATTCAACTGGCTCTCAATGTTCTTTATGCGTTCCATGTTTCTTTCGTTTTTTTCTTTGGGGCTGCAATATTACAGAAATATTCTTTACAAGCGGCAAAATTGATTTTTTTTAGTTGAGGTACTATCTTTCTTACTTTTAAGGCGTGAAAAAAAGTGAAGTAAAAAAATTCTCAGCGGGTGCAAGAGCAAGGAGTTTTCGTTATGCTTTTAACGGACTTAAATTGTTTTTTACCACACAACATAATTCATGGATCCACCTGCTTGCGGGCTTCTCAGTTATTGCTGCGGGTTTCTTTTTCGGTATCAGCAAAACAGAATGGCTTTTTGTTGTGGTTGCAATTTCTTTGGTGATGATTACCGAAATGCTGAACACTGCAATAGAATTCTTAGTTGATTTTGTTTCGTCTGAATATAATGAGTTAGCTGGGAAAGTAAAAGACCTTGCGGCAGGCGCTGTTCTTTTTGCCGCGCTGATGGCTGTGGTTATCGGGGCAATGGTTTTTTTGCCTTACCTGATTGAAATGATTACTCATTAGGATTCTTTTGCCACAGATTACACAAATTCGCACAGATTTTTTTCACAGATATTTTATCTGTGAAAATCTATGAAATCTGTGGCAAACAAAAAACTAATCATAAATTCCTATCAACTACTTTATAATTCCTGTATTCAAACAAACGATGACCGGATATTTGCTCGAAAGCATGGAGAAACTTATCTTTTAGTTTCATGTTTGACTTTGAAGCATCATAAATAAAATCCCAGTCTTTGCGGGCAATTACTTCTTTCATATATATAGGATGCTCGCCTGAAAACGCATCTAATTTATCCACTTCATTGAAATCAAAAAGCTGTTCATCTGTTTTTTCTTTCAGCCATTTATCATCGTGCCAGAAGCGGTGAAAATAATTGGATTTCTTTTTCATCAAAGCAGGGTGGCGGGAATGGGAGTAATGAAAAACAGGGATGTCTGTTTTAAGAACACGGAGCTTCTCCCCTGTTTCGCCTGCATAGTAAGCCTCAGCGAAAGAGTATTTCCTGAAGCCCTGCGAATCTTTGTAAGAAAATATGTTGCCGGAGTTTTTGAATGTCCGTATTTCAAAGCGATGCGATCTTCGGGTATGATGAATGTGATTGAAATCGCCCCAGAAATGAAGAAAGGGAAAGAGCAATCCGTCCACATCTTTGCTCTTGTCTGCAAGGCTTATGAATTCAAGAATTTTTGCGGGCGCTGACTGATGCAACACTTCATCCACCTGCAAATGAAAAGCCCAATCGCCTGTGCAATGTTGCAGACCAAGATTGGATTGCTGAGCAAAGATTTTTCCTGAACTGCGCAGGTTTTCATCCCAGACAGAATCAATGATTTTTATTTTTTTGTCGTTGAGGTTTTCAATGGCTTCGCGTGTACCGTCAGTGGAATCGCCTACCACAACAATCAGTTCATCAACGAGGGGGAGCAATGACTGAATGGAAGGAATAAAAGGATAGCCGTAAGTAAATCCATTCCTGACAAAGGTAAAGCCGCTTATTTTCATCCTCTGATTCCTATTTCTATTGCTTCCATGTCTTTTACCTGATCGCCATCAATGCAGAAACGCAACAGGGTTTTTATTTTATGAAAACCGTTATTGCCTGCCGAACCGGGATTCATGTGCAGCAAATTATATTTTTTATCGAATATCACTTTAAGAATATGAGAATGTCCGCTGATAAAAATCTTAGGTGGCTTCGCAATAATCTCTTTACGCGCCTGGGGAGAATAGTTTCCGGGATAGCCGCCAATATGTATCATGAGGATTTCGGCTTGTTCGCAATTAAAACGCAAAACTTCTGGATAAATTTTTCTGAGTTCTGTTCCGTCAATGTTTCCGTAAACCGCTTTAAAAGGTTTGAAGGCTGCGAGCTTATCAACAAGTTCAGTTGAGCCAATATCTCCGGCATGCCATATTTCATCACATTTTTTAAAATAGCGGAATACAGCCTCGTCTAAGTGTCCATGAGTGTCGGAGAGTAAGCCTATTTTCTTCATTACTTAAGATGTAAGATGTAATAGGTAAGATTTAAGATGTAAGATGTAATATTTGCAGGCACTTTGTCTATAAATATTACATCTTACCTATTACATCTTACATCATTCCAGGTATTTTTTCAGTTTTGATTCCAGTTCTGAGGGTGAGAAATTTTTGTCTAAAATATTTCCTGCTTTATCAACGAGAAAGATGGTGGGGGTGCGCTCGAGGGCATAGGTGGCAATCACTTCCGACTGCCATCCTTTAAGTTCGGAAACGTTTATCCATTCTAATTTCATATCCTGAATGGCTTTGAGCCACGCAGCATAATCATTGTCGAGGGAAACGGCATAGACTTCAAAACCTTTGCTCTTATATTTCTGATAAACATCATACACTTTCGGGGTGTGTTCCATGCAATGCGGACAGGAGGAAGCCCAGAAATATATCATGCCCAACTTACCTTTAATGGTTGCTTTCAGGCTAAGGGGTTTGTAATTTATATCGCTGATGGCAAGCTCAGGAGCGGGAGTGCCGATGCCTACCTGCTTTAATTTGTTGAGCAGCTTTTCGGTTTCCGCGTTCATGGGTATCTCGCATCCCTGCGAAAAATTATCATGCACATATTCTACCATCTGAGGCGGACCTTTTTTGGTAAATACATCGAGCAGATAACTGATGGTAAAATCACGCACCGCATCGTTTTGTTTTGCTTTTAACATGATGTTGTCAACACTTTCTTTAAAGCCGTCATCGGTATGTTCGGTATAGCTGTCGAGGTAGGTGAAGAGCTTGGTTTCATAGGTTGCAGTGTTGATGATGCGCGAATCGGTGAAATTAATATCATCGAAAAAATGGGCGTGCTGAAAGGCTTCTTCGGTGTCAAAATCTTTTCCCGATTTAGATTCGCTACGGTCGGGAACAAGGTATAAAGGAAGCAACACCTGGGCAGCAAAAGTGCCGGGAAAGAGGTTTGGCAACAGCCGGATGCTATTGTTAAAGCGCACAACGGCTCTTGAGTAATCGGTTTTCGTCTGCCTGAGTTTTGCATCATACTTCGGATCGAAGCGGGATATTTCAGTGATGATTTGCTTGAGGCTGTCCACTTCTTTGCTGTAGATGCTGAAAAAATTGCTGAGCACGGCATAAGCATCGTTTTCTTTGGAGGCAACAAACTGTATGGTTCCTTCTTTCAGTTCATCATAAGAGGCAGCGAGGGTTATCTTTTTTTCGTTTGCAATGATGAGGGGGGCTTGTTTAAATTTATCTAACTGAAGTTGGTAAACTCCCTGCGGAAAGCCTTCTGTTAAAGTGAAAGAGAAATTTCCTTTGGTATCTAAATCAGTGGAATCAATTAAAGCAGGTTGAACGCCTTTTTGTAAAGACAAATAGATTTTTCCGGGTTGGGGATTTTTTATCTGCGCGGTGATGGAGGTTTGGGAGAAGGCGGGGGAAAGGGGCAGTAGCAGGGGCAGTAGCAGGAAGAGCTTTTTCATGTTTGTGGAATACTGGGGGCGAATTTAATCAATTAAAAAAATATTTTCGATTCTGCACAATAAACTAAAATAAGTTCCGTTTACTATAATATAATGGTGGTCGTTCAATATTATCCATCAGTAGAAAAAATGAAAAAAACTAATCAAACATTAATTAAACTTGTAAAACCAAAAGTCATGAAAAAAGTAATCATCTTTTGTCTTGCGGCAGTATTAGCTGCCTCAACTCAAGCCCAGGAAAGCATGGGTATCGCCAACAGTAATTATGCAGGCACACAAGGCGTGCATCTGAATCCATCGTCAATTGTTGATTCAAAAATCTGGTTAGATGTGCACCTGATTGGAGCAGGCGCTTATGTTTACAACAATTATTTTTATTTTCCGCAAGCTACCCCTTTTACCAGACCATTCCCGGAAGGGCGCGACCGCTATGTATTGGGAAATGTTTACAGAGGAGATTTGAATGTGGATATATGGGGTCCGGCATTTACCCTGAGTTTAGGAAAACATGCCATTGGCTTGCATACTGCCATACGCTCTTTCACCGATGCGACAAGAATACCTGCACCTATGGCGAAATTTATGTTTGAAGGATTGAACTACGCGCCTCAGCTTGGCATTATGTATCATGCTGAAAATATAAAAGCAACATCACTTACCTGGGGCGAAATAGGAATCACTTACGGAACCATTATCAGCCGGAAACAGGATAACCTGTGGACAGGAGGAATAACAGCAAAATATTTGTCGGGAATAAATTCGCTTGCATTAGACATCAATAAAATTGATTACGAAGTGCTGAATGACAGCGACCTTTATGTGACCCAGGTTACAGGTAAATACGGAATGGTGGAACCGGGTTTTGGCGCAGGACAAGGTTTTAGTGTTGACCTTGGTGTTGCCTACAAAAAGATGTTAGATGATGTTGACCGCTATGTACCACATGATTGTGAAGTAAAAGATTACCGCTACAAACTTGGTATTTCACTGATGGATGTGGGCGCTATCAAATTCAAAAAGAATGCGGTTTACCAGGAATATTCAAACACTGATGCCTTATGGTCTAATTATGATACCGCAAACATCAACAGCATCGGCACTACCGATCAGAACCTGAATAACAATATCAACAACGGGGCAGCACAAAATGTGCGCGGAACAAGTTTCCGCACCTGGCTTCCCTCTTATGCAAGTGTTCAGTTTGATTATAATTTCGGGCATTATATTTACGCAAATGCTACTATCATACAGGGTTTCAGGATACAGGCTCCTTTTGGCGTTCACCGCAGAAGCACTATTGCTATCACTCCGCGTTATGAAAGGAAAAGATGGGAAGTAGCCATCCCGGTTTCGTTGCATGATTTCAGGAATTTCCAGGCAGGCATCATGCTGCGGTTAAACAACCTGATTATAGGAACGGATAACATTATTCCTTTAATTGCGCGTACAGATATGAAAGGCGCTGATATTTATTTCCACCTGAAAATTCCTATCCTGAAAAATCCGAAGTGTGGTACTAAGAAACATAACAAGGGTAAAAAAGGTAAATCAGGAAAGCGCGGACATGATGACAGTTGTCCGGCTTATCAATGAGAAAGTAAAAAATTATACTTTTACTTCAAATTTTATTTATGAAAGTAAAAGTATTTCAGGCATTACTTATCTCCTTATTGATTTTTCAATCCATACATGGGCAGGCACAGGCAAGGGAAGAAAAGCCTAAATCTCCGTTTTGGGAAAAGGTATATATAGGAGGAAATCTTGGCGCCCAGTTTGGCAATGTTACTGCTGTTGACGTATCTCCCATTGTTGGTTATAAGATCACTGAAAAGATTTCTGCCGGTTTTGGAATTACCTATCAATACTACAACATCAGGTCGTATAACTACGACACGCATATTTACGGAGGAAGAATATTTGCGCGTTATCAGCCCTGGAGTTTCCTGTTTCTGCATACGGAATTCGAGTTGCTGAACTGGAAACCACTTTATGATATAAACGGAAAACTGAATACAGAAAGAATATGGGCTCCGGGCTTATTGGCAGGCGGAGGTTTCAGTCAGCCGATAGGAGGCGGTTCAAGCATATTTGTTATGGCGCTTTATAATTTTCTTTACAGTTCCAATTCTTCATACGGAAGTCCCTTGGTGTTGAGGGTTGGAGCTAATTTCGGTTTGTAATTACAATGAACAATTAAATCAACTTACATGAAAAAACTTCTACTCCTATTTTCATTTCTGAATTCTACATTTTTCATTCTGTGTTTACAGGCGCAGGAAGAAATTCAAATTGTAAATCATTACCGTGCGGAATTTGAATCAGCATACGCTGCAAACCCTGCTGTGCCTCGCGGAGTGCTGGAAGCAGTGGCTTTTACCAACACGCACATAAAACACCTTACCGGTAGCGGACCGGGAAGTTGTATCGGTATCCCGAAAGCCTATGGTGTGATGGGGTTAACGCTTGACGGAAAACATTACTTCCGCAATAATCTTGTATTCATTTCTAACCTTTCCGGAATTTCGGTTGATGAAATTATGGAAAGTCCTGCAGCGAATATTATGGCTTTTGCGAAAGCTTATTCAGTGTTGAAGGTTCAATCTGGAACAGTTTCAGAAAATATCAAAGATGAACTGCAAATTCTGAGGACTTTGAGTGAACTGCCTGATAACAATAACCTGGCAAATAATTTTGCGATGAGTTCGCATTTATGCTCTGTTATTGAGTTTTTAAATAATCCTTCTTACCGGCAGCAATTGAATTTTCCGCAATACAATATTGATTTAGCTGAAGTCTTTGGAGAAGAAAATGCTGCGGTGTTGCAATCTACTCATGTAATAGTAAAACAAAACCAGGTGCAGAGCAAAGAAGGAGTTGAATTCCGGGGTATTGAAAAAGATAACCTTTCCACTGATTACGGACCTGCCATCTGGAACGCTGCTGCATCCTGCAACTACAGTTCGCGCAACGGCACTGCTGTTTCAGCAATTGTAGTTCATGATGTGGAAGGAAGTTATGCCGGTTGCATTTCCTGGTTCCAGAATTGCGCTGCAAGTGTTTCAGCACATTATGTATTGAAAAGTTCCAACGGGCAAATTACACAGATGGTTCTGGAAAGCGATAAAGCCTGGCACGTGGGCAGCGAAAATCCATACACGATAGGTTTTGAACACGAAGGATATGTGAGCGATGGTAGTTGGTACACCGATGCCATGTATGCTGCTTCGGCAGACCTGGCGCGTGACATCTGCAACAGCGGTTATGGCATAAGTCCGTTACGGACATTTTATATTTCACCGGCTCAGAGTTTTGATGATGTTCTTGGTGGCTGTACAAAAATCAAAGGGCACCAGAATTATCCTAATCAGACACATAACGACCCGGGAGTTTTCTGGAACTGGGAAAAATATTACCGGCTTATCAATAACACCCCAAACACTACCACTTATTCAGCCTGTTCAGGAAGTTTTTATGATAGCGGTGGAAGCAGTGGAAACTATGCAGATGATGAACGGAAAATCTGGATAATCAGCCCTTCCAACGCCACTTCTGTTACAATTGATTTCACTGCATTTAACTTAGAAACTGATTGGGATTATTTGTGGATTTATGATGGAAACAGTTATGCTGCGCCCCTGCTCGGAGTTTACACCGGAACCAATTCACCCGGGACAATTACATCATCAGGAAGTTCACTGATGGTAGAACTCAGAAGCGATTGCGCCACTAATTCAAGTGGCTGGGCTGCAACATGGACATGTACTTCAAATGTTGCGGATATTACACCACCCACAACTACGGTTAGTGTTACGGGCAACTGGCAGACACAGGATTTCACAGCCACATTTAATGATGCGGACAATGTGGGAGTGGAAAAAAGTTTTTACCAGGTGATAGATTTTGACGGATCAGAATGGAGGGCTAACAACACACATGGATTCTTCTCCGATAATTTTGACAACACCATTCATTCCGACTGGACAAGCGCTTCAGGTGTTTGGAATATCGCAGGAAATGTGCTTGTACAAAGCGATGAGGCAAACACCAACAGCAATATTTATGCACCACTCACACAAAATTTAAGTAACCGCTATCTCTATCACTGGCAGGGAAAGATTGAAGGAACTGGAACTAACCGCAGGGCGGGTTTTCATTTTTTCAGTGATGATGGAAGCCTTGCCAACCGTGGCAATTCTTATTTCGTATGGTTCCGGTTAGATGATGGCAAACTACAATTCTATAAAGTAGTGAATGATGTTTTTTCTTTGGAAAGTGAGGTGGTTTATACTTTCAATGCCGGACAATGGTATGATTACAAAGTGATTTATGACCGCACTACCGGGAAAACGGATGTGTATGTGGACAATGTTAAAATAGGTTCCTGGACTGATCCTTCACCCTACTCCACCGGTGCGTATATTTCTTTCCGAAGCGGTGATTGCAAATACTCTGTTAATGATTTGAAAGTTTACCGTTCGCGTAATTCTTCAGTCACCGTTTCAGTTGGAAATTCAGGTGATATACGTTATCAGAATACAAATCCTTCCACCCCTTCCGGAAGAATAAAATCCATTGTGAATGATGCAGCCGGAAACCTTTCTTCTATTGCCGCTCAGGATGTGAATGTGGACTGGACTGCCCCAAATAACATTGCATATATAAATGATGGAGTTGGAGCTGATATACAAATCACCAACTCAACTACACAGCTTTCCGCAAATTGGGCAAGCTCTTCTGACCCCCAATCAGGTTTAACGGAATATTTCTATGCCATCGGAACTTCGGCAGGCGCAACAGATGTGGTAAACTGGACGAGCAACGCGCTGAATACTTCCATCACTCATACAGGATTAACACTAACTGTAGGACAAACTTATTATTTCTCTGTCCGTGCAACAGATGGCGCTGGGCTGATTACCCAACAATTTAATTCAGACGGTCAGTTGGTTGATTTGTCAACGGATGTAACTGAGAGTGCAATCGAAGGGCAACAATTATTTGTTTATCCAAATCCAACTGAAAATGAGTTGAACATTGTTTTAAATTCAGAATTAGAAATGCAGAACGCAGAATTAAAAATCTACAACACAACAGGGCAATTACTTCTTCAATCAAAAATCGTTAATCATCAATCGTTAATCAATATTTATTCTTTCGCTTCCGGTATTTATAACCTCTGCATTATAACAGATGATGAAGTTTTGACAAAGAAAATTGTAGTAAGCAGAAAATAATCAGAGATTTTTAGGCTGACAAAGAAAATACTTCTTTACGGTATGGGAAAGCGCTGAGATGTTCAGATGGTCGGAAGCATTGGCAACATCTTTAACCTCCCCGCTCTTCATTAATATATTGATGCGGTCGTTGGTGACTGTGTAGGCTTTATTCTCCACTGTTCCGGTGAAAACAAAGTATCCTGCTTCCTTTTCAGTGATACTATAACAAGCAGCTACTCTACTCAGTAGTTTATTTACTTCTTCATTTTCATATTCTGTTGTTGTGATTTCAATTTTGTAAAGATGTCGGTTAACTAAATTCCTGCAAAGCAAAGCAAGAATTTTGTCGCTGTGATTTTGCCATACTTTTATGGAAGCATAAATATCATTATCGTCAAGCTGGGCGAAGTGTTCAAGCGTATCCATATTGCTTTCCATTTCTGCTTTATCAACTTTGGAATAAAGAAATTTATCAAAAGCCGGAGTGGCAAACAGTTTTTCGTTTTGTTCAGCTAATTCCTTTGCACGGACTAATATTTTCATCAACAGATTTTCTGCACTGAGAACAGTTTTATGCAGGTAAACCTGCCAGTACATCAGCCTCCGCGCCATGATAAATTTCTCCACGGAATAAATTCCTTTTTCCTCTATGGCAAGTTCATCATTCACAACCGTAAGCATTTTAATTATTCTGTCACTGCTTATTATCCCTTCCGAAACCCCGGTATAAAAACTATCTCGTTTCAGATAATCCAGCCTGTCCATATCCAACTGGCTTGAAACCAACTGGTGAAGAAATTTCTTGGGATAAATATTTCTGAATATCTCAATGGCTGTTTTTAGTTTCCCGTTAAACTGCTTGTCCAATTCATTCATAAAAATAAGTGAAATATCTTCATGGCTGATTTTGTTAACAATGCTGTTTTCAAGTGCGTGAGAAAAAGGTCCGTGACCTATATCGTGCAGCAAAATGGCAATGGCAACTCCTTTAGATTCGTCTTCACTGATACTAAATCCTTTCGCCCGCAATTCTTCTACCGCAAGCATGGAAAGGTGCATAGCGCCTATGGCATGATGAAAGCGTGTATGCAATGAACCGGGATATACAAAAGATGTTAATCCCAACTGGCGTATCCTGCGGAGGCGCTGAAACCAGGGATGCTCGATCAGGTCGAAGATTATTTCATACGGGATGCTGACAAATCCGTAAATCGGGTCGTTAATTATTTTGCGCTTGTTTGGTTTCAGTGAATTTTCCAACACAATAAATATGTAATTTTAGCGTTCTTTAAAAAAAGCACACAAAGAAAAGAAATAAAAATCAACCGTCATTGCGAGGGAGGAACGACCAAAGCAATCTCCTTATTAAATACCGCATCATATTGTGAGATTGCTTCGGGTGAAAAACCTTCGCAATGACGATAAACAAAAAAAATGGACAAAATAAAAATTCTCTGGGCTGATGATGAAATTGACATGCTGAAATCTCACGTGATGTTTCTGATAGATAAAGATTTTGATGTAACAACCGCCACCAACGGGGATGACGCAATAGACTTCATCAAAGCCAACCATGTTGACATTGTATTTCTGGATGAAAATATGCCGGGCATTTCCGGGCTTGAAACGCTGAACAGGATAAAGGAAATTGATTCGCAGGTGCCGGTGGTGATGATTACCAAAAGCGAAGAAGAACGCATTATGGAAGATGCCATCGGCTCAAAAATTTCCGATTACCTGATAAAGCCGGTAAACCCTAACCAGATATTGCTTTCCATCAAAAAAAATCTTGACAATAAAAGGCTGATAAGGGAAAAAACAACT
>Ga0172375_10008259_pt1 | contig 14047 bp, 16 predicted proteins | sample LakKiv1m_FD_114537 | JGI IMG/M metagenome (GOLD analysis project Ga0172375, IMG submission 114537) | Freshwater microbial communities from Kabuno Bay, South-Kivu, Congo - kab_092012_11.1m | ecosystem: Environmental > Aquatic > Freshwater > Lake | place: Democratic Republic of the Congo...
ACGATATCCCAATACTCATCAGACTTGAAGGCTTCTATTTCCCTTTCTTTCTCGACAACCAAACGGACCGCAACCGACTGAACACGACCGGCCGATAATCCCCTCATAATCTTTTTCCAGAGCAAGGGGCTAAGATTATATCCGACTAAACGATCGAGAATTCTCCTGGCCTGCTGGGCATCGACAAGGTCCATATCAATCTGTCGGGGATTTTTAACAGCTTCGAGGACAGCATTTTTTGTAATCTCACTAAAAGTTATTCTCTTTGTTTTTTCCTTTTTAAGACCACAAGCCTCCGCGACATGCCAGGCAATTGCCTCCCCTTCTCGATCAGGGTCTGTCGCTAGATAAACATTGTCGCTTGAGGTAGCCTCTTTTTTAATTTGATTAACTATCTTCTTGCTCTTCGCTGGAACGAGATATTTTGGCTCAAATTCATTTTCAGTATCGATTCCGATTTTGCTTGAAGGGAGATCCCGCACATGCCCGAAAGAAGCAGTTACAAAAAAATCACTGCCCAAATACTTATTAATTGTCTTTGCCTTTGCAGGCGACTCAACGACTACAAGATTTTTTGTCATAGAAATCGATTATTACTTGATATTAACTAATCTGTCAACAAACCGTAACTACCGTCAACCCTCCTTGATATTATCTTTTTTATTTCGAACTCAACTAACTGTCTGTTTAAAGTTGCAACATCAATTTTAGTTAAGTTTTGAATTTTATCAAACTGCATGGGTCCGTCCCTTAATAATTCTATGATTTTCTTCTGCGTAGAATTAAAATCGGTCAATTGAGTTTCGAGCCAACCCCGCTTCGATATATTGAACGCACATAAAATGTCAGACGACTCGAGTAGAATATTTGCTCCGTTTTTGATCAGTTGGTTAGCTCCCTCCGATAACCCGCTGTCAATGTTCCCAGGCAGTGCAAAGACCTCTCGATTGTAATCGATCGCCAGCGAGGCGGTTATTAATGAGCCGCTATTTCTAGCTGCCTCCATCACCAAGACCGCCCTAGATAAACCAGCAATAATTCGGTTTCTAAGGGGAAAACTATATTTCCCGATCGTAAAGCCGGGTGGATATTCGCTGATAATCAAACCATTGTTTGTTATTATGTTGCCCGCTAGCCTCTCATTGGAGTTCGGGTAAATTCTATTTATCGGTGTGCCCAGAACGGCAATCGTCTTGCCGCCCGATTTCAAACACGCCTGATGAGCAGTCGCATCGATCCCAATCGCCAGTCCTGAAACAATAACGAAGTGATTTGCCAATTCATCAATGATCTTGGAGGTTTGATGTATGCCATATGGGGAAGGGCGCCTCGACCCTACAACTGCAATAACTTGTTCGTCGTGTAGAAGAGCGCTGTTGCCGCGCGCATAAATCACGGGAGGAAAATCAGGAATTTCACGAAGCTGCGCAGGATAGTCCCTGCTGTCAAAGAGAATAATTTTTATGTCACTTTTCTCGCAAATAGTACTGATTGTCCCTGCCTGCCTGGCGATAAACGAAGCATCGAGTTTTGCTTTTTCAGAAATATCAGATGGAAATTTTATTTTTCCTTTAATGATTTGCTTCGACGATTTGAGGTCATTGAGCTGTAATATTTTGAAAATGCCCTTTGCCGAAAGGCTCGGCGAACTTGATAAAGCGATGATCAAATCTTTAGCGTCCATAAATAAAATTATATTTTATTTTTGCTAAAAACCTAATATCACTCCATAAAAAGGCCTGCATTTACGCCTTTTGTTCCCCATTGACAAGAGGGTAGGGAATTTGATTACACTATGTCCGAAGTGAGGGGAAATCATCCGCTTCACAGAAAATCCCTGCCTGCGCGGGGGTTTTTTGTTTTATCAACTTGGTTGATTATGCGCTTCGCATCTTGACAAATCAGGGAAAATATGTTATAGTTTATTCTTCTTGAAAAGTAAGGACCGGTCTTAGCAGGCAGTATCCTCACTTCGAGTTTTCGGGTGATTTCCCCTCCTTGCATCTGAGCTCGTTGTGAGGATACCGCCTACTATACCTGATCCGGGTGATGTTAAAAAATTTGATCACCCGTAAAACTGAATTCGTTCGGGATCTGGTCACTATAGGAGGAAAACAAAAACCCCGCCGCAAGGTGGGGTTTTTGTTTGGTTTAAATAGCTCGATTACTTCTCGACCTCAATGCCCATAGATCTGGCAGTTCCTTCAATGATCTTGGATGCAGATTCTATCGTTGTGGCATTTAGGTCTTGTATTTTTTCTTTTGCAATTTCTTCAACTTGAGCACGTGTCACTTTGCCGACCTTATCTTTGTTGGCAACTCCCGAACCCTTCTGAATCTTAGCTGCCTTCAGAAGCAAAACTGAAGCCGGAGGTGATTTGAGGATAAAGGAGAATGTCCTGTCTTCGTAAATTGTGATTTCCGCCGGCACGACAACATCGCCCATTTGCTTCGTCTTTTCATTAAACTGGTTGACGAAGTCCATGATGTTCACGCCATGCTGACCGAGTGCCGGACCGATCGGGGGGGCTGGGTTGGCCCTTCCGGCCGGAGCCTGTACTTTAATAACTATCTTTACTTTCTTTGCCATTATTTTCCCTTAGATTTTTTTAGCTTGTAAAAAATCAATGTTTGCCGGAGTTTCACGGCCGAACATATTAACCGAGACCTTGATTTTCCCCTTTTCCTCGTCAATATCTGCAACCTTACCCTCAAAACCCTTGAGCGGACCGTCAACGATCCTGACAAGATCATCTACCGCAAACTCGATCTTGTGTTTGGGTTCTTTGATGCTCATTCTCTTCTGGATTCGAGCAATTTCCATTTCACTCATCGGGGTGGGTCTGACACCAAAACCGACGAAACCGGTGACGTTTGGTGTATTTCGAACCACATACCATGATTCGTCAGTTACTATCATTTCCACCAAGACGTAGCCCGGAAAAATCTTCTTTTCGACAACTTGTCTTTTGCCGTTCTTGATTTCAATCTGTTTTTCGATCGGGACTATGACATTGAAAATAAAATCAGTCATTCCGGTCGATTCCACGCGCTGTTTAAGACTTTCAGCGACCTGATCTTCATAACCGGCGTAGGTATGGATGACGTACCATCCCCTTTTGCCTTCCTGCTTAAGATTTTTTGTTTTTTCTAATTTCTCGGTCATTCTATGCACTTATTTTTTCTAATAACTTTTTAAATGCTTCGGAAAAAATGAAATCGAGTAAACCAATAATCACAGCACTGACAACCAGCGCCACTAACACAACTATCGTATCATTATACACGCGTTTAGTCGAAGGCCAAGATATAGCGCCTATCTCCTTTGAAACGCTTGCAATATATTCTTTTGCCCTATTCACTAGGAGGATATTATATTATTTTTCCTACCAAGTCAATCCCATATTGGAATCTTATTCAAATCTTAGCGATTTTCTTCTCAAATATACACTTTGACAAAGTCCCAACATACCACCGGTTATTATCAATGAAGTGCCTCCGTACGAGACAAGGGGCAGAGGAATGCCCGTGACGGGCATAATCCCGATATTCATTCCAACATTGATAAATGTTTGAAACAAAATCAGTGCGCCAACCGCACTGCAAATCATATAACCGAACTTATCTCTTGCCGATGCTGCAACCGCAAAGATTCGCCATATCAAAACCCCGAACATAATGACCATAAAAGACGAGCCAATGAACCCCGTCGACTCTGCCCAACCAGCGAATATAAAGTCGATATGAGAGACTGGCAAGAACTGTAGCTGGCTCTGAGTTGCGCCGCCGAAGCCCTTTCCCCAGAACCCGCCGGAACCCACTGTAATTTTTGATTGTTTAACGTTATATCCCGCGCCGAGAGGATCTTGCTCTGGATTGATAAAAGAAACAAGGCGATCTTTCTGGTACGGCTTTAAAACACTATAACCCACAGGAATCATCAACAAAATTACAATCGCAATCGAAAATAGAATCTTTTTGGATGATCTGGAAGAAAAAATAATTGCTGTGGAAATGACTAACAATGTCAACGTTGTGCCTAAGTCCGGTTGCGTGGCGACTAAAAAGATTGGTAATAAAGTCAAAACAATAAAGACAATAATATGTTTCGCTTTCGTAATATTTGTTTGAGAAAACAGCGCTCCGCCAAAGACTATTAAAATGATTTTCATCATTTCCGAGGGTTGAAACCTGAAGAACCCGATGTCGATCCATCGCCTTGAACCAAAAATACTTTGGCCGAAAAATTCAACCATGATTAGAAAAAACACCCCCAGAAAATACAAGTACCACTTTGTACCTTTTAACTGTCGATAATCAAAAAAAGTCACCAAAATATATGTGACTATGCTCGCCGCAAGAAAGACTAGCTGATCTGTCGCAAGACTCGTTTTAACACCAAATGACGAAATACTGTATAGGGTCGACAGTCCGCACAAAAACAAAACTAGTGGAACAACCACCAGGGACCAGTCAAGATCAAATTTAGGTTTTGGAGCTTTCACTAATTGCTATTAAAGCGCTTCCAGAAGATAAATCAACTTTACCAGAAGAATCCGGCAACAGCTTCTCATCTTCGCTTATTGAGCTTAGATCTGTTGAATCAGCAATTTTATTTTTATTTTTGTTTATCATCTCTAGAACATTCTTTGATTCACTGGAGTATAATAACTGCAACTTCTCACCGGCCCGCCTTCCGGATTTTTTCCTAAGGTCCTGAATTGCCCTTACAGCTTCACGAACGTCGCCCATCTCACGAAGCGTTTCATCAAGTGCAATATCAAGAACAACTTCAAGCTCACCCTCTTTTATATCTTTAGGGTCTTTGCATAATTCTTTGTTGCGAAACTCCAGAACGTTAAGCTCTTCAAGAATGATTTTTTTCAAAGATCCCTCTTTAAAATTCGAACTCCAATATATACCGCCGAGAGGTTGCCTCACCCTAACACTGTTTTCATTCCTCAATGAATGACCTAGCTCGACAATCTTTCTAGCAAGGGCCATTTCACCTTCCAGCTCCGGATCGTATATTAGATCTTTGGGATCTGGAAATAATTCAAGATGAACGCTGATTGAATCGCTATCTTTTCTTACTTTCGAAAAAGCATATTCAGCGATAAATGGAGTAAATGGCGCCATAATCCTTGCTAGATTCAAGATCGTAAACTTTAATACCTGAAGTGCCAATTTATCTTGTTTAAACCTATCCCTGCTCCTTCTGAGCCACCACGTCGAAAGGTCATCAATAAAATGCTTGATAGCTCTTGAAGATTTTACTGTATTGTATTGATCTAAATTATCGGCAACAGTATTGATAGTTGAAGAAAGTCGAGAGAGAATCCAGCGATCCAAGATGTTCAGACGCTCATCTTGTAACTTTAAATCATCGACAATCTGATTCTCGTTATAGATTTCATAAAACTTAATTATATTATGAAATAGGTTTATTACTTTGTTATAAACATCTCTTAAATCTTTTTCATTAAAAAATAAATTGTCCGCCTGCATCACAACCGAATTCATCAAATAGAATCTCAGTGCATCCGCCCCATACTGATCGATAATAATGTTTGGATCTGTAAAATTATTTTTCGACTTTGAAAGTTTTTCACCTTTCTCATTAAGGATTGTCCCAGTTGCAACTACGTTTTCGAAAGAAATTTTATCAAAAATCAGAACTCCGATAACGTGCATATAGTAAAACCACGCTCGTGTTTGTGCTATATATTCACCAATGAACTGCCCCGGGTACCGCGCTTCAAATACTGCTTTATTCTCGAAAGGATAATGCCATTCAGCAAAGGGCATTGACGAACTTTCCACCCAACAATCGACGACCTCGTCAGTTCGCCTCATTATACCACCGCACTCACAATTGATTTCTATTCTGTCTATGTATGGTTTGTGAAGATCGATCTTTGAATCGTTCGAAATAATCTCCTCGCCACCGAAGTCCGGATAAACTTCGTCGAAATTTCTTGCTTGTTCTCTCAGGTCGCCAACAGAACCAACGCATATAGACTTGTTGCATTTTCCGCACTTCCAGAATGGAAGCGGCGTTGCCCAATAGCGGTTTCTTGAAATGTTCCAATCTGGTGCAGTTTCCAAAATATTAAGAAAACGACCGTGCTTTAAGTTACCCGGGTACCAATTAATCTTCTCGTTCTGATGGATAAGATCTTTTTTATTCTTTTGAATGTCTATAAACCAAGCCGAGATAGCATTGTATATCAGCGGTGATTCACATCTCCAGCAAAAAGGATATGAATGGGTATATTTCTCCTTCTTAAATAAAAGGTCTCTTGTCTCGAGATCAGACATTATTTCTGGTTCTGCATCTTTAATATATTTTCCCCGAAGAAATTCCGGTGCCTCTTGATTATATCTGGCCGTTGAGTCAAGAAGCGGAACCTGTGGCAGATCTAAATTCAATCCAAGTTCATAATCATCCTCGCCATATATAACCGCCGTATGCACCACGCCGGTCCCCTCCTCGGTTGAAACAAAATCTGCAGTTGCGACATACCACGCTTTATTACCAGAATCGACGATCGCTGGAATTTCATACAGTGGTTCGTAAAATATGCCTTCAAGATCAGAGCCCTTAAGATCATTGTGGACTGTCTCGACTTTCTGACCGTTAAATACCTTCTCAACCATAGCAGATGCCAATATGTATAGACCCTCTTGACCCTTGATACGAACTGCCGAGTAATCGATATCCCCACCTACCGCCAAAGCTACATTTGCTGGTAATGTCCAGGGAGTAGTAGTCCAGGCGAGCATATAAGCCGAATCTTGGGTCTCGTAATCCTTAAACTTCTGTCCCGATTTTAACTTGAATTTTACATAGACCGACTCTTCCTCGACGTCTTTATAGCTATTGTCCATCTGAATCTCGGCATTTGAAACGGGGGTCTCGCATCTCGGACAATACATCAACACTTTTCTACCCTCATATATCAAATCCTTATCCCAAAGAGTTTTTAAGGCCCACCAGACACTTTCCATGAAGGTTGTGTCCATTGTCTTATATGAATCGTCAAACTCAACCCACCGCCCAACACGATCAACCATGGTATTCCATGAAGAAGCATATTCGAGCACCATTGATCTCGCAGTCTGATTGAAAATATCGATGCCCTTCTGTTCTATCTGTTTTTTTCCTGAAATCTCAAGTTTTTTCTCAACCAGAGTTTCAATCGGCAAGCCATGGCAATCCCAACCCCATCGCCTTCTGACCCTCATCCCCTTCATCGTATAATATCTGGGTATCAAATCTTTAATAACCGAAGACAAGATATGTCCATAATGTGGCATGCCAGTTGCAAATGGCGGACCATCGTAAAAAGCATAGGGCCTATTCTCGTCCCTTTGTGAAATAGAACTATCAAAAATCTTGTTATCTTTCCAAAAGCTAATTAGATCTTCTTCGATTTGAACATATTTATTCTTTTGGCTCATAAGATATAAATAAAACAGATTTTATATTCTTTTTCAAGAAATCGATGCATTATCTAGCTCGATATTTACAAGTTCATCAGCAATCTTGTTTTGCTCTCTTCTAACATGGACGAAAGAACAATCGGCCTCTAAATCTTCAAGGAGAGATTTGATATCAAAATAGAGTTTTTTTAAAACCGGGTCTTTAACCTTGTATTCTCCATTTAGTTGGCGCACCACAAGCTCACTGTCTAATCTAAACACAACACTTTTTACATCATACTTTTTTAACAAATTAATCGCCTCCACAACAGCAGAATATTCAGCAATATTGTTAGTCGCTCTGCCGATATATTTCGAATGTCTTTCCAGCTCTTGACCCTTCTCGTTGCAAACGAGAACGCCAACTGCGGCAGATCCGGGATTTCCTCGTGATCCACCGTCAGTGAAAACTGTTAGCTCACTATAGTTCATCAATTCCCCTACCATCGCACTTGTCACCGCAGTATATTCCAAAATCAAATAGACCCAAATATCTGCCGGTTGTAGTATCAACTCGAGCCTGAAGCTTGCGAACTGCCTGCCCAGCATATCCCGTTGATTCAACGCTGATAACACCGGGCTGGGCTTCTTCGTAACCGATTATTTCGTCGAAGGAATTTCTTGCTACAACGGCATAATAGACAAACTTACCGGCCGGAGACCCAGCGCCAACAGCACCCTTCAGCTTTGTCCCCTTTAAGGCAACCTGTGGTTTAATTCTCAACTTACACTTTCCGCCCGAAACACAAAGTGCAATTTTAACTCTATCGATACTTACTTTGCCTTCAGTTTGGGATGTAACCGTTTTTTCAAAAACAACTTGTTCTTCAGCGCCTTTAGAATTATCAATTAATCGAACATTTAGGGGCGTGAAATAACCAGTATAATAGGTCGGAACGCCCGTCGCATTGTAGTAGTGTGGCCTTGAGAAATAAATATCGAAAGTCCAAGGATCAAAGTCCGCAGGAAAATCGACACTTACTACGTCATCTACGTTGGACTTGCTAAATTTCTCAATGTTCTCCGCACCAAGTCCAGCCGGCAGGGCGGCGTTATCACGCCACAACTTGTTCATCGTGCTATTAAATTCGGCTGGGGTTAAATTGACATACTGTCTCGGAAAGCCGGATAGACCACCTGGAGAAATAACATACTCGTACTTAATTTCTCGCTGCGAGGTTGATTCGGGTATTAGAGTATATTCTCTTGTGGACTGGCCAATAACATTTTCAAGAATCCCCTGGCCTCTCGCTTGTTTGATCAGCATCAGGCCTTCATTAATTCCGCTCATGGCCGCCCGATACGCGAGCTTCCCCTGCCTCGACTGTGCGGATATTTGAATTCTTTGCCCAATGATCAGCGACGCACCTATCATCACCACCGACATGATCATCCCAACAACAAGTGCGATAATTATGGCTGACGAATTATATTTTCTAATCATTGTAATTTTCATATCGACATATCCTTCTCGCTAAGAGTTAAATCAAGTCTCGAAAATATATTGCTCGAGTTCGCACTATCTTGAGTTTGGACTTCCCATCCGGATTCGATAGAACGATATGCTACATCTCTGATGTTTATTATGTAGATTCTATTTTCACTTTGTGCCAACTCGGCCGGCGTTGGACTGGCACCCAATTGAATTTGTTTATACCTTGTAATCTGGAAGGGGCGATTGAAATTGTAGATTCTGGCAGAACTCGCGTCCTGCATCCCCCATCCCGCCGGGGTCCCGACAAAAAATCTGCAACTATCAGAATGAATGGCCGAAACCGTTCCGATATTCGGCAGAACATAATCCGTATCGTCTGAAATGTAAGTTATTGAACCCGAAACGTAATAAATACCGTCAGTGTCTTTGTAGATGGTTTTAAATGTATTTGGGCCAGTGAAATAAGCAATGCCTGAAAAATCGCCTTTATTTTCGGATGCGATTTTTCCGTATTCCTTCAGCCTAAAGTTTCTACCCGTAACTATGATAACCCTTATTCTTTGGCCAAAATGATCCGAATAAACCGCTGCCTTAGTATAATCGCTCACCTGCCTCACGCAGTTTTCACTACTAGTAAGGTCATCAGCCTTGTTGTTGGCGGCAATTATCATCGAAAGAGATGAGGAAGCAATAATAGCAACGGTCGCAAAAATAACCGACGCAATTAATATTTCAACGAGTGTAAAAGCTTTTGTTTTTTTCATATTACCAGTCAGCAAACCTCTCCGCCGCCTTATAATGTTGTGTTCCGTTTTTATCATCCCATACTACCTCAACGATAACGTTCCTACACCTAAGCTGCGGAACTACCGCTCCATTGATATCTGTACAGGGGATCGATTCGCGACTAACTGTTGTCTTAAATTTAAAAAAATCTTCGGCGATTGATTTATTTCTGATTTGCAAAACTTGGAAAAAACTGCCCGCATCGAACTGGTCTGCCGAGTAAGATTCTTGGGTACCGAGCGTATAAAAAGGTAATAGTTTGTCATAGGTGCTCATCCCATCAGTAAAACAGCTAACCCTATCGGGTGATGCGACATTTTTCATGAATAAACTATCGAAGCACTCGATCGGAAAACGGCCGGTAACTTCATCCACAAAGTAAATCTTATCCGCCGCCTTAGCAGCCTCAATTTGTGAAAAAACTTCCTCGGCAATCGTCTCCGCTTCCTGATATGAGGCACCAGTCGTTGAGCCCTTTACGAGATTGGCTATCAGGGCAACAGCACCCGTAAGAACAAGGATTATAACAATAGATGCTACCATGGCCTCAATGATTCCAAAGGATTTGACTTTTGTTATATTGTGCATGGCGATGTCTCTAAAATTCTTATCTGACCATCAGGACTTATTTCCAACCCGGCTTCAAAAGCCCCTTTCTTAAAACCAATCGTTTTTCCGGCAGGCGGTGAGTCTGTCGATCCCGTGCCAACGTTGAAAGTTACAGCATTTACGCCGCAAATACCGTCCAAATTGCCAAGCGATAGTCTTTCGTCAGTCATTTCCGTTTCAGTTCCGTCCTCACTTACTCCGAAAATTTTAAAATTCGTAGTCGATCTTCTGACGCGGTATTGAATATCATCTTTATTGTCAATCGATGGATTTAGAGAAAAATTTTTCGCCTTCTCGAAAAATGTTGCTGTTTTTTGAACATTGTTTCTAAAACCCTTCTCTTTATCTGAAGATAGCATGGGAATACTGGCAACAATAAGAATCATCAATATCGCGATCGATATCAGAAGCTCAATCAAAGTGAATGATCCTATTCTACTTTGCAACATAATAACAAAACGTATGGTATGGCAAACCGGTAATGTTGTCCACTAAGGTTCTTAGATACGACGCTGTTAAGGGAATTGTCCCGGACCTGTTACAGATATTGCTTGTTTTTGCGGGACCTACTGAAACGGCCGCTTTCGTCGCTGTCAAATTGGTCGCGTAAAATAACCGGTAAGAAGCGGTATCGGAAACTGGCATGGAACTGACAAATGGATTGGCAGAATTCGTAAGCGCTGTATAAACAACAGATCCGGCAGTGATTTCTTCATGACAAATATTAGCTGTGCAGGTCGTAGGTTTAGGATAAATTCTGCCCCTGCTTATTGAATATTGGTCGAGACCGCTGGCTATTGTGTTAACATCAGCCATCGCCCTTCTATCAGAAGATTTTTTGCTGGCATTTGCAAAGGCAATTGTAACTAGCGTCGCTAATATGCCAATTATTACTATGACTATCAACATCTCCACTAGCGTGAAAGACCGTGATTTTAATCTCATATTCCTCCTTAAAAACCTAATAGTTTTAAATAAGAACCAATCAGAAAATCTCCAAAAAACACAGACGTGATGCCACCAAACGCAATAAATGGGCCGAAAGGAACGGCGACACGCCTTCTGTACCCTTTCTTAAGGGCTATGTATATTATACCAAATAGCGCACCGGAAACAAAAGCAATCATAATCGCTGAAAGAGACTTCGGGTAAGCGCAAAAAGCTCCTGCCCAAAGAGCGAAAAATGTATCTCCAAGGCCCATCCATTTTTCGCGGCTTATAATATAAAACAGGAAGGGTATCAGAGCAGCGCTGAGCATACCGGCAAGTGTTAAAATCAAGTTGCTTACACTGGGATCAAGCAATGCTCGATAAATGATCGCCACAATAATACCAGTAACCAAAAGATATTGATGAACCTCCTGATCTTGAATATCAACCGCAGATGCAACAATCAGTAGGCAAAAACAGATGTAAAGAAAAACGGAGCTGACCGATACACCTAAAAAATAATAAACCGCCAGTGCTACAAGTAGAGTAATAGTTTCAATAATTGGATATTCTGGGGAGATTTTCTTCTTACAATAACGACAACGTCCGCCCTGAAACACAAAGCTTAAGATCGGGAACAGGTCCCACAAACCAAGCTTGTGCTTGCATTTAGGACAAACACTTCTGCCAACAAGAATCGACCCGAGGTTATCGAGTCGATTCTTGAGGCAGGTTAGAAATGATCCTACCAACAGTCCAAATACTACAACGAATACTAGTATTGGCACTTTAGATACTAGGGACAATAAGTGGCTCTCTGGGCATGGGTTGATGGTGTTGTCAGACCGGCATTTGAAGATGCTGTAACGTACCAACAGGTCTTGTTTGATGCGGTACTGGAGGCTGTATCACCCGAGATTACATATGTCGTCCCCGCCCCACCTACTGGCGTATTCATGTATATTGCGGTATTTAGAGCATCGACCGGAGGTGAACTGAAAGCTCCAGCTAGAGCTTCAATAGCTGTTAAGCAAGCCGATCCCGAGTTCAGTGCCACGAAACCACCTGTTGAACAAACAGCTGGAAGGGTAGCTCCATCCGCGCTGTTTAGCGCAACTAAAACAGCTTTCTGTACCTGTTCAATTGACGTTTTTGCTTTGGCGTTCTTCGCATTTCTGGTCGCACTACCAAGTGCCAAGGTGACCAACGTCGCCAAGATTCCGATTATCACTACGACGATCAAGAGCTCAACTAACGTAAACGCTTTCCTCTTCATACTTCCTCCTTTATAATTTACTCTTATCTTATACTATTCTTTAGCTAAGTTATTTTCAACAGTTTTCTAGCACCTCCTTTTATCCTGACAGATTCGAAGTTGATTGATAAAGCGGCACGATAATTGAAAAGACGATCGTACCAACACCGAGACCGATAATAATAAGCAAAATTGGTTCGAGGAGCGACGAAAGGGTTTTGACTTTTTGGTCCGTTTCTTGCTCGTAAAAATTTGAAAGCACCATCAAAATCTCGTCAAGCTTCCCCGTTTGCTCTCCCACAGCAACCATCTGCGAGACAATCGGCGGGAAGCTATCATTTTCGGACAAAGGTGTTGACATCGGAACACCTCGCTCGAGCTGTGTCACCACATTTTTGAGAATTCTTTCATAAACACTATTATCAATCACGTCTGAAACAAGAGTCACTGCCGTCATGATCGGAACACCAGAGTCAATTAACATGCTTAACGTTCTAGTAAACCTCGTCATATAAACATCGGTGTAGAATTCTTTAAGAACCGGCAAGCTTAGCATTAGCTTACCCCACAAGGCCTTCCCTGCCGGTGTTTTAAGATAATAACGGATCCATACAACGAGCAATACAAAACCCATAATAATCAGATACCAGTAATTAGCCATGAAGTTTCCGACGTAAATCAGTGCCTTGGTTGCCATTGGCAAATCCACGTTCGTTTCCTTGAAAACCTCTGTCATCTTAGGAATAACAAGCGTAAGCAAGAGAAAGCCAGCTACTATCATAGCGAAAGTTATAAATACTGGATAAGCAACAGCCGCCTTTACAGAAGAGGCAAGCTTATATTCCTTCTCCTGCTGATCGGCCAGCTGTTTCAAAATCTGCTCAAATTTTCCGGTTGATTCCCCCGCTTTTATGGTTGCTATGTAGACATCATCGTAAATATCTCTATGCTTCATCAAGGCAACTGAAAGCGCCTCTCCTTCCTCGAGCCGTTTTATGACATCGTTAATGACCGCCCTAAAATGCTCGTTCGTTGTCTGTCGAGACAAAATTTCAAACGATTTAGTAATAGGAAGGCCCGAGCTAATCATGGTTGCTAAAGCACGAGTGAAGAGAGATTTTTCCTTAATCGACACCCTATGCAAAAAACTCAGCTTTATATCCATGGCAATTGTTTATTAAAAAACCATTTGTTTAAAATTTTTGACGTCGCTTGTCCAGGTCAGTGCTTCTTCAAGAGTGATCTCGCCGGTCGAGACATACCCGGCCAATACCTTATCGAGAGTAATCATCCCCTCAGATGCACCCGTCTGAATAACAGAAACTATCTGATGCGTTTTATCTTCTCTAATTATACTTTTTATGGCATTGTTTACAATCATAACTTCGCAGGCAGCTATCCTTCCTTTGCCCGAGGCGCGAGGAATCAGGCGTTGCGAAATGACACCGGCAAGAACGTTGGCGACCTGCTGTCGGACCTGCTCTTGTTGATTTTTGGGAAATACATCAATAATTCTATCCGGCGCCTGGGCAGCATCGTTTGTGTGA
>Ga0172375_10008260_pt1 | contig 14045 bp, 12 predicted proteins | sample LakKiv1m_FD_114537 | JGI IMG/M metagenome (GOLD analysis project Ga0172375, IMG submission 114537) | Freshwater microbial communities from Kabuno Bay, South-Kivu, Congo - kab_092012_11.1m | ecosystem: Environmental > Aquatic > Freshwater > Lake | place: Democratic Republic of the Congo...
AGAATCGCAGATGTTTTTAAGCAAAGAAATGAAAATTGATTTTGAACCTTTTGAAGAAATAAAAAAAACCGAACTCCCTTTATGGACGGAAGAAATGCAAAAAACAAACAAAGAACCAAAATTTGTTTCACTTGAACACGCAATGAAAGAAAAAATGCTCAAAAACAAAGCATACGCTTGGAATTTGTGGCTCTCTTATGAAATAATAACATCTACAGGAATACCAAAAACAAAAATAAGATTCAGACAGCACCACACCGATGAAAGAGCATTCTATTCTGACGACACCTGGGACTTGGAAATTGAAACAAATTCCTTCGGATGGGTTGAAATGGTCGGAATAAGCGACAGAACAAACTATGACTTAACACAACACTCAAAGTACTCCAAACAGGAATTAACCGTACGCACAGAAGACGGAAAAGTATTTGTTCCCGACGTAATAGAAATAGCTTTCGGAGTAGACCGCCCGTTTTATGCTCTGCTCGATATTGCATTTTTCAGAAGAGAAGCGGACTCGCAAAGAACAGTGCTTTCACTCCCCCCAAAAATAGCTCCAATGCAAGTAGGAGTATTCCCTTTAATAAAGAAAGACGGGCTTCCAGAAAAAGCAAAAGAAGTTCTCTTCGAACTCAAAGAATTTAGAACATACTATGACGAAGCGGGAAGCATAGGAAAAAGATACTCTCGCCTTGATGCAGTCGGAGTTCCCTTCTGCATAACAATAGACCACGAAACACTCAAAGATGAAGCAGTAACAATAAGAGAAAGAGACTCGCTAAAACAAACAAGAGTAAAAATAAAAGAACTCGCACAAAAAATAAAATCACTTCTTGGCTAACAATAAAAAAGCAAAATAATTTTATGATACATGAAAACAAACCCGCAAGTTTTAATCCAATGTTTGAAGTAGTGAGCCTGTTTATAGAAAACAAAGAAAAAATTCTTTTCCTTCAAAACAGCTCTGCAAAAAAACACAATCCTCTTCTTTGGGGAATTCCTGCAGGAAAAATAGAAAAAAACGAGAACAAAGAAGAAGCATTAATTCGAGAAATATTTGAAGAAACAGGAATCGTGCTTGGAAAAAACAAATTAAATTACAACAGCACAGTATACATCAAATACCCCACCCATGACTTCATTTACCACATGTACAAAACCAGTATTACCAAAAATGAAGAAATAAAACTTTCAAAAGAACACATTAATTACAAATGGCTCACCGCAAAAGAAGCACTCAAACTCCCCCTAATACTTGATGAAGACGCGTGCATAAAAAAAGCATACAATATTTTGGATTAGAAAAGAAAGTCTTTTTTTGGGGTCATGCATAGAATAAAAAAGACCATGGCGCATGTTTTTGCTATGAATCAGATAGAAATATTGCGAAAACAACTCCTCAAAAAAACAAAAGAGCAAATAAACGAGAAATTCGCGGGAAAAGAGATTCACATAATTAAAGCTGTAAGACTCTTAAGCGACCTTGAATCAGTTTCAAACCTCTTAAAAGAAAACGCATCCGAGTGGAAAACAAGACAACCCACAGGAGAAGCACAGGACGAATACAAATTACTTGAAAAAAATTCTTCTGAAATAGAACAAGAAAAAAACTCACTCACCGAATTCATAGAAAAAGAAATGAGTGCTGAATTCCCTAATTTTTCCAAAATAGCAACTCCTGTTCTTGGAGCAAAATTACTAGCAAGTGCAGGTTCGAAAAAAAGATTATGCTTTATGCCCGCATCAACAATCCAGCTCCTCGGAGCTGAAAAAGCCTTATTTGCCCACATGCGAAAAGGCGCAAGGAGTCCAAAACACGGACACTTATTCAACCACCCGCTCTTGCAAAACCTCCCCCGATTTAAACGCGGAAAAGCAGCAAGGTTAATCGCAGGAAAACTCTCAATCGCACTTAAAATAGATTACTTTAAAGGAGAAGACACTGCCAAAGAAATTCAAAACGAGCTTGAGGACAAAATAAAAACAATTACAGAAGAACCAGTTACAAAAGAACAGGAACAAAAAGAACACGATTATGATGCAATTAATTCTGAAAGAAGAAAACAAGAATTTGATAAAAGAGATAAGAGAAGAGAATATATTAATTCAAAAGAAAGAAACCGCGAAGAAAAACAAAATACTGAACACAAAACATTCACTCCCGAAGAAAGAAGAGCATATTTTGCAAAAAGAGAAGGACAGACAGGAAATTATACTGCCACGAGAAGAGCTCCAAGACAAGAAGGGTTTAACAGAAACAGAGACAATTATTCAAGCGGAAGACCAAGCCGTCAAAACAACAGAGGAGATTACGAAGCGCGGGAAAATAATTATTCAGGCGAAAGAAAAAACTATTCAAGAGACTCAGGCAATTATTCAAGCAACAGAGGAAATTACTCCAATGAAAGAAGTAATTACTCTTCAAGCAGAGGAAATTATTCAACAGGCAGGTCTTTTGGAGAAAGAAGATTTAGCCCCGCAGGACAGGGATTTTCAAGAGGAACAAACACAGAGTCCTTCGGAGAAAAAAGAGAAGGACACTCAAGAGATTTTGGACGAACAAAAAACAAGAGCTTTGGCAAAGGAAGATTCAACAAACCAAAACACTCATTCAAACGATATTAATTAAATCGCAAGCAAAAGTGATTAAATGAAACAAATTTTTAACGGAATATATTCAGACGGAAAAAATATTTACACAAAAAATCTTCTTTTAGGCGAACGCGTTTACGGAGAAAAACTCATAAAAGAAAACTCTGCCGAATACAGACAATGGGACGCATTTAGGTCAAAGTACGGTGCGGCAATAAAAAACGGCTTAAAAGAAAGTATTTTTATTGAAGGAGAAAAAACTCTTTACCTTGGAAGCGCAGAAGGAACAACAGTAAGCCATGTTTCTGACATAATCGGAAACAACGGAATTATTCTCTGCGTCGATTTAAGCGAAATAGCAATGGTGAAACTCACCAAACTTGCAGAAAAAAGACAAAACATTTTACCCATACTCAGCGACGCGGAGCAGGTAAAGAATTATTCGGAAGAAATAAATTCTCTTGGAAAAGTTGATTCAATGTTTCAGGACATTTCCCTGAGAAACCAAGCAGAAATATTCTGCAAAAACTCAGTATTTCTAAAAAAAGGCGGACTGGGAGCGCTCGCACTGAAAACAAAAAGCATTTCGCAGGGAAAAGAAAAAGAAAAAATACTTGACGAAGAAATAAATGTACTAAAAAAAGAATTTGAAATAATTCAGACAATAACACTCGAACCTTTTGAGAAACACCACTATTTAATACTCGTAAAAAAGAAGTGATGTTTATGAAAAAAACTCAGAAAAAGGAGATAAACTATTCAAGAGAATTAAAACGAAAAGCAATTCATATTATTTTTGGGACAGCTTTTCTTTTATTAATTTATTTCACAAACATCCAAACAAGCTTAATCATACTAACTTTGAGCCTTTTTGTCGGAACAATTGCTTCAATAGCAATTATCAAAAGAGTAACAATCCCTTTCCTTGAAAAAATAGTTGAAAATGTAGAAAGGGAAAATGAAAAAAAATTTCCGGGAAAAGCAGCAGTGCTTTTCTTTATCTCTGCAATAATTCTTCTCTTAATATTTGGCTCAAATAAAGAAATTACTCTCGCCGCGCTTAGCGTCCAAGTATTTGCCGACGCGGCAGGCGCACTATTCGGAATGAAATTCGGAAAACACAAATTAATAGGAAAAAAAACCATTGAAGGAAGCACAGCTTTTTTTGTGGTTGCACTGATTTGCTTAAGCATATCTTACCCATTCCCTACAGCATTAATTGCGGCAATCGTTGCTACACTAATAGAAGCTCTTCCGCTTGACGATAATTTGTGGGTGCCTTTATTCACTGCAGGAACACTTTCATTAATTAGTCTGTAAAAAAAAGCTTTAATCTGAAAACCCACAATCTCAACAATTTAAAATGTTGCTAACACTAAAATCAATTAATGAGCCCGTAGCCCAACGGATAAGGCGCTGCACTCCTAATACAAATGGAGCAAGGCAGAGATTGGGGTTCAATTCCCCGCGGGCTCGTAATTAAGAACTTTTTCTGTAAAATCCATAAAAAAACACCTGTCGAAAAAATACCCTTGCTAAAAAGACAACTGTCGAAATGCTTTTATTGTTGAATGACTATATTACTGCATGGATAAACTTTCAATGACGATTGCTGGAGAAATTACTCTCTCAAGCGACCCTGGCGGCTCAATGAAAAAATGGCGCGAAATATTCGGAGTCCACCAAACCGAACTCGCTTCGCACTTAAAAGTTTCTTCTTCTACAATTTCGGATTATGAAGGCGGAAGAAGAAAAAACCCGGGAATAGGGGTAATTTCAAGACTCGTTTCTGCTCTAATCGAACTTGACAGGAACAGAGGCGGAAAAGTAGTTAAACAGCTTGAAAAAGATTTTGCTCAGGAACCAAGCCATGCATTTGATTCGCACGAATTTACTTCAGGAATAAAAGCAACCGAAGTTGTCAGAAAAGTGAACGGGAATGTTATTTGCCTCCCGCACAAAATAAAAGACGAAACAATATTCGGTTACACTATAATTGATTCAATAAAAGTTATTCTCGAAGTGCCTGTGCATGAATACATGATGCTTTACGGAAAAACACCAAACAGAGTACTAATCTTTCGCCACGTTGAAAACGGCCGTTCGCCTCTAATAGCAGTAAAAATCGGGCGCTTCTCCACAGACATGAAACCAAGCATGATTATTCTTCACGGAAACTTTTCAGCAGAAAGACCGGTTGACCCAATTGCAATAAAAATCGCTGAAAGCGAAAAAATTCCGCTCGTCACAACAAACCTTCCGATAGAAGAAGTGACAAAAGCACTAAGCGAATTTGAAAAGTGAAAAAACAAGAGAAAATACAAACTAATAACAAAGACCCAAAACTAATTTCACTCTTTTTTTATCAGATAAGTGAATCTGTATTTGAAGTGTCCTCTTCCGCCTTCTTCTCCGATTATTTTCTTTGAATCAACTATCGGAACTTTGTAAAGCTTGGATAATTTTCTTGCGACTTTAGACGCTCCTTTGTTTGAACCAATCCACAAATCGTAACCGTTTTTTCCTTTGAATGTTTTAATTACCGCACTTAAAGAATCACCCGCTGATTCAGTTGCAAGAAATTGTTTTGCTGTTTCAAACATCCCTTCGGCTTCCTCACCTGTTGAAGCCCTTAACTGAATAATGGCTTCGCGGTAATTTGAAACAAGCTTCATACACGCATCGCAAGAAACTTTTTGGAGAGAAAAAACCTGTTTCTTTTCCTGTTTAACAAGAACACCATTCATGAAACCTTCAACAGAAATCTTTACATCAAAATTAAGCTCATCAATGCGTGTTAGTTCAACAAAAACTTTTCCCTGTTCCAAATCCGGATCAATTTTTACTTTAGAAGAAATTTCCTGAGCAACAAGCTCATCGCTTAAAGCAAACCATGAACTTTTCATGCGAACCTTACCACACTTAACACACCGCTCAAGCAAAAGATCCTTGACTTTAAACAAATCTTTTTTTTCAAGAAAACAATCAGTGCACAATCCGTGCACGAGTGCGGAAGTTGTTTTGCCGCACTTAACGCAAAACTTTTCAAAACCCATGCAATTCACTCAAAAGAAACTTTTTTTCCGACTGAAAGCTTAGTTGATTTTATTCCAGTCTCATCTTTTATTTTTTTTGAAAAAGAATCCATTACATCCCCGTCACCGTGAACCAAAAAGACTTCTTTTGGAGACCATTTTTTTAAGGCAGTAATCATTTCGCTTTGGCTTGGATGCGCGGAAAAATCAAACTTTTCATACCTACACCCTGCTTTAACCATCACTCTTTTTTCTTCATCAATTATTTTTCCCTCATCCAATAACTGCCTTCCGGGAGTACCATCCGCCTGATAAGAAGTTAAGTGAATCTTGCTTCTCGGGTCGTTAATTATTTTTTTTACATAATGCATTACCGGTCCGCCCTTCATCATTCCCGAAGTTGAAACAATAATTCCCGGCTGTTTTAACGCTTTAGACCTGCCCTGTTTTCCCTGAACCCAGTTAACCGAATTAAGCGCTTTCTTTAATCCTTTTGAATCCTTAACCAAATCAGGGTGTCTAAAATAAACTTCAGAAACTTTTTTTGCCATTCCGTCAAAATAAATCGGAGCCTGAATATTATACTTTGACAAAATATCAATAATTTCCTGACTTCTTCCAATCGCAAGAACAGGAACAATCGCCCACCCCCCGCGTTCAACAGTACTCTGCACTGATTCGCAAAAAGCTTTCTCTTCAAGTTTTCTGTCCGCCTGTTCTCTATCCCCGTAAGTTGATTCAATCATAACGTAATCAATTTTTCCCGTGTCAAAATCACAACCAGTGTGCAGTTGAGTTTCTTTAACCTTAAAATCACCCGTATATAAAAAAGATTTTTCTTTATGCTCAATTTTTGTTAAAGCAGAACCCAAAATGTGCCCTGCATCAAAAAACTCCAGCGAAAGGTCATTTCCAAGAGTAAGTTTCTTTTTGAAAGGTGCAATAAAATTATATCTATGCGTTCTTTCAATTTCCTCTTTTGAATACTTTGGAGCCAACCCCTCAAACTCCGCAATTTTAATTGAGTCCTTCCACAAAATATCCGCGAGTTCAAGCGTCGCCTGAGTCATAAAACTCAAGCACTCTGAATTCTTGTAAAAATAAGGCAATAATCCGGAGTGATCAAGGTGAGCGTGAGAAATAATTGCCGCCTTTATATGCTCGTTAATCTCCAGCGGGTACTCAATCTCGTCAACATTAAGTTTAACACCATAATCAAGCAAAAACTTTTCTCCAAAATCAAGAACAAACGCACTTCTTCCAACTTCCTGACAGGCACCATGCCCGACAACTGAATATTTTTTATCCATCTAAACCAATCTCCGTTTATTCAAAAATACAAGCCAAAAGTTGCTTAAAAAAAACAGAGCTTGTCTGTCTTTTCTGTCTTAAGCAGGCCCGGCTACTTATTTTCATCCATTTCTTCCGTAAACTAAATAAGAAAAAGGGTGTTTATATGCTTTTTGTCTTGACTCAAAAAGCGCTATACCTTCTTTGAAAATACACTAAAAACAAGCAAAGGAACAACTAACGAAAGCATAACTGCAGCTACCCCTGCATAAATCAAATACCCCTCTTGCACAAACGGGTGTATTCCGATAAAATAATCCAAAAAATCATTGAACAAAAACCAAAGAACCGAAAAAATCAAGTGCTGGGGTTTGAACTCAAATTTTTTGAAAAAAACAATTGTTTCAATAGCAAGAAGAACATGCGCAATAACAACCGTCCAAAAAACAAAAGCAGAGCCCGAAGCAAAAAGAACAAGAATTGTCCACAACCCGAATTTGAGCGACCCCGTGACAGAAACAAATGCCAGAAAAGGATTTGATTTTCCTTTTAACAAAAGAAAAACATTTAATGCAAAAAGTAAAGCATAAACCGGACAATCCGCTACAAAAACCCACAACCATAACGGAATTAATTCAAACTGCCACAAATAATAAGAAAAAGAAAACACTCCTGCGAGAACATTAATTAAAAAAATTAATAAAAGAAACCGTGAATCAGTCAAAATATTTTTCAACTTCATTTAACCACTAAAAAAAAAGAAAAAAAGAGGGTTAATTGAGCCCTCTTTTTAGCATGAACCGCCTTGTGCAGTTGCTGTACTTCCGCTTAAAGCAGTGGAGCACTCTTCGGGCGCTGTGTTAAACGAATTACAAATCGCTTGTTTGTATGCTTCTGAATTTCCGTACTGGTAAGCAACTGGATTTTCAACTCCGTTGATTATCAAAGTAGGAGACCCGCCAGCTCCCGCAGCATCAGCCAAAGCAGCGTTTGCTTTCATTAAGCTAAGACTTGAAGATGAAACACATGAACTGATTTTTGCAGAATCAATTCCGGCAGCATTTGCTCCTGCTTCCCAGCAAGAACCTGAGCTTCCGCAATTTGTGTTAACGTAAGTCGTGAATTCCCAAAACTTGTCAGAATCATAGTTCTCAAGTACACAAGCTTCTCTTACATCCTGAACAGTCTCAATGTCTCCGTGAAGAGAGCAAATCCATTCAGAACCATATTCTTTACACTTCTGATTCAAATAACCGCTAGTACATTCAGCAACTGTTTTATACCTGCCTCCAGCAATGTAAGGCGCACAGATTTGTTCAGCTGTTCCTGTAGAAACAATGTAATTAACATTGAACTCTGCTTTATCTTTAAGCAAGTCATAAACAGGCTTCATTGTATCCTCAGCTTTGTTTCCGAAAGGACAAAAACTCATTACATACAAATCCACAACCGGTTTATCAGTCTTCACTACTTGAGTCTGAACTGGTGGCTGTTCTTCAGGATTAGTTTCGGGCTGTTCGATAGGTTTACTCAAATCAAAAACCTGTCCCAAAATTAATTTTTCTTTTGTAGAGTACAAACTTCCTGCACTTACTACCGCACCATTCTGGTAAATTTCAAACGGCAATTCGTACAAACCATTACCCTGATAATTAACGTCAAGTATCTTAGCCGATACAGTATCATCCACTATCAGATTATCATTAACATATTTTTCAACACTGCTTGCAAGCAATGCCGAATCAACAGTTACTTTTTCCATTGTTTTTGAAGCAACTTCAAAACCGGCTGAAAAACCAGCTGTAGTAGCTACAACCGCCGCGCCTATCACCAGCACAGCCATTAGTGCAAAATATTTCAAATCAAAACCAAGCACTTTTTGGTTATGATGCACAGCATGTTCTTTCTTTTCATGCTGTTCTCCTTTCTGATGTTTACTCATATATTAACCCTCCTAAAAATAAATTATTTTTTCTTAAAAAACAATAACCAGCCGACAATCAAAACAATTATCGCACCAGGAACTATTACCAAGAAATTATCTGTTAAAAAACAAAAAAAGTCAGGAGTGCTTGCAGCAATCGCATTATACACACACTGACCCGTACTGTTAGGTCCGTTGCAGTCTCCATACACATAAAAATTGTATAACCCCAAAAACCCGACATATGCGGTCCAAACAATTGAAGCAATCATTATGAGAGTCAATGCCCAAGAAATTATTTCAAAGTGTTTATACACAAAAGAGCCAACCCCTTTATTCAATCCCGAAAGGCGGGCAATTATTTTGTGCTTCATTTTTTTGTCAAAAGAAGTCGTGCATTTTCTCAAAGTTGCGCGCCTAAAAACACAGTCCAGCGCTTCAAAAAAATAGGTTCTGTACTTTACTGAAAAGAGTCCAAGGACTGCAAAAACTACCAGAGCAATAATACAAATCATTCAAATTCACCAAACAAAACCTGTGCTGAAACCATTAATATGCGTTATTGAAACCATTGGAATTGAATTACTGGAACAAGAAAATGTTTAAAAGCGCAACTAAAAGCTTCTACGGCGAAAAAATACTTACTTTTTTCCCGAAAACTTTTCTTTAAGCTCCGCAATTTTTTTATCTTCGAGCTTTTCAAACAAAATTCCGTATTTTTTTATTTCCTTTCCTGATTTAATCCCCGCAAAAGCTCCTTCTAAACCCGTTTTTACAAGAGGTTTTTTTTCGCCAAGCATTTCCCAAATTTTTTCAGAAGCACTCGGAGTAAAAGGATGATAAATTACAGCCAATAATTTGCAGTAATCAATGCACTCCGCAATAACTTTGCCCGCCTCGGCTTTATTTTCCTTTATTGTAATCCAGGGCTGTTTTTCCTGCAAATATTTATTCCCAAGAGAACTAATCTCGTTAGCTTTGCTTAAAGCATCCCTTATTTTTGCCTGAGTAAAAAGAGTTTTATATTCCTCAAGCAAAGGCACTGCAGATTTTGTTAAATTTAATTCACTCCCAGCAGGTTTTTTTGATTCAAAAAACTTTTCATTCAAGGCAACAACGCGGTTAACAAAATTACCAAAATTTCCCACAAGCTCGTTATTCACTTTGTTCATAAAATCATTCCACTCAAACTGGGAATCTCCTGACTCTGGCCTTACTCTAAATAAATAATATCTCCAAACATCGCTTGCTATCCCCGTTTCTTTTGCCGAATCCCCAAACACTCCAATGTTCTTGCTTTTTGAAAACTTTTTATCTTCATAATTTAAGTAATCAGTTGAAGCTAAGTAATCAACTAAGTGATAATTTTCTCTTGTCCCGATTAAAAAAGCGGGGAACAAAATGGCGTGAAAAGGAACATTATCCTTGCCCATAAACTGATACAATTCAACATCATCATTAATCCACCAATCTTTCCATTTTTTTCCAATGTTTTCAATTGTTATTCCAATATAACCGATAGGAGCGTCAAACCAGCTGTAAAAAACTTTATTCTCCCAGCCCTTCAGAGGAACTTTAACTCCCCACTCCAAATCTCTGGTAATGCATCTCTCTTTGAGTCCCTGCTTCATCCACTGCTCAGTAATACTCACAGCAACATTACTCCACTTTTTTTTGCTCTCATCAAAAAATTTTAGTATTTCGGGTTCAAGTTTAGGCAAATCAATATACAAATGCTTTGATTCTTTCAAAACGGGTTTAGTCCCGTCAATTTTGCTCACAGGATTAATCAAGTCGCTTGGATCAAGAAGTTTTCCGCACGCATCACACTGATCGCCTCTTGCACCCTGCGCATGACAGTTAGGACACTCCCCCTCAACAAACCGATCACTCAAAAACTTTTTTGATTTCTCTGAATAAAGCTGAGTAATCACACGCTCTGTAATAAAACCGTTTTCATAAAGTTTTTTGAAAATATGCTGAGTAATTTCTGCATTTTCTTTTGAAGAAGTTCTGCCCAAACAATCATAACCCGCCCCGAACCAGTCATAAATTTCTTTGTGAATTGCAAAATACTTATCAACCAATTGCCTTGGAGTCAAACCCTCTTCCATCGCTTTAAACTCGGCAGTAGTACCGTGCTCATCAGTACCGAGAACAAACAAAACTTCTTTTCCGTTAATTCGCATAAAACGCGCAAAAGCATCCGCACTCAAAACAGAACCAATCAAGTTCCCCAAATGAGGAACATTATTCACGTAAGGCAAAGCACTTGTAACCAAAATCTTTTCTTTAGCCATCAAGAAAAACCTATACTGAAAGGATTAGAAAAAGCTTAAAATGGGCTTGCTTAAAGAGAAAAAAAGCGCACTTTCACGCCAAAAAAACAGCTTAATCCATTTGCGAAATAGAAGCATCAAAATTAATTTTTATTCCCTTAACCGAGCGGTGCAGTTTTTTGTCTTTTATTTTAATCAAACCCGCTTTTTGCATTTTTGCAATATACTGACTCGCGTTTGAAAGCTGCATGTTAGCTGATTTTGCAACCTCCGTCATTGTTCTTGTTCCGTTTGAAAGAGACAAAATCTTCATTGCATTCTTGCTCTTCAAAATAGTTCCAAGATTCTCAGCCTCTTTCCATGAATTCAAGTTCAAAAAATCAAAAACAGGTTCAATTTTTGAATGTGTTAATTCTTTTACTTTTTTGAAATACTCAAACATTATTCCGGCCGTTATCACAGCAACCTCTTCACGGTGAAGATTAAACAGAGCTTCAGGAGCATTAACTGTTTTTATTAATTTTTTTGAACTGCGCGAAATATTAACTTCCTGAAGAACAGGAGCAAACACATTACAGTAAAGCTGTTCTAATTCATCCTTAGTATAGTGCCACTTTGCAAAAAGCCGGCTTAATTCCCCAAGCGTCATATCCCAATGAGGAATTTGAGTATCAATTTCTATTCTCGGAATTTCTTTTGAAAGAATAATTAAAGGACTCTCAACATCAATCAGCCCCTCGTGATACATTGCTTTTCTTGTCGCAAAATAAAGATTCTTTCTCACTTCACCCGAGTAAATAACATCAACCGGCTCTTTGAAATCCTCAGGATAAAGATAGTTAAAAAAATTCGCAAAAAACAAATCCGCAGGAAGCTGAATAAGGTAATTTATTTTTGCGTTAATATTATGCTCGTCCAAATCCATTGTTGAAAGAGTGGAATAATATTTAGTAAATAAAGACTGATTCCTCTGCTGAATAAACCTCACCCAAATTTCGGAAGAATTATACACCTTAACCGTACTCATCCCAAGCGACAAAGCAAGATCAATTACTTCCTCCTTCTTTTTCTGCACATACTTTTCAGGAGTATACTCAACATTCTCAATTTCTTTTCTCCTAAAATAAGGATTTGAAATAATATTCATGTCCCACAAGGCAATAACAACATTAAAGCCCAATTTTGCAATTTTTGCCAGATTAAGAAAATGAGTAAGAGTGATGTAATTGTGCCTCAAGTGAGTAACAGAGTAAAACAAAGTGGGTTTCTCGCCAGTAACGGCAGAAGAAAGCATGCTCTTGAAAGACTCCTTATCCTGCGAAGTAATAGTAAAATTCTCCAAAACCGATTCAACACTACTTATACTAACCACATAACCAACTCTGAAAAAAACACGCTACTTATATAGTTTTAATAACAAATATTATTAAAAGTCTTAGCAAGAGGTCTTATTTGGTTAGAAATGACTCTCTTTGAAGACAAAACGGCTTTTTCAACCCAGTTAAAACAACTAAATGATTTTGCTTCGCTTGGCGCAACAGTACGAGTATGCGTAACCAAAAACTGCAACCTCCACTGCCCCTATTGTCACAAAGAAGGAATGACCGGCGAGTACAACGAACCCATCCAAAAAGAAGACTATTTGTTCATTGCACAAGAACTTGCAAAAACAGGTTTTAGAAAAGCCAAATTCACCGGAGGCGAACCGTTCATAATAAACAACCTCAATGAAATAATTCATGCTTTCAAAAAAGCTGGTTTTGATAAACTCTCAATAGTAACAAACGGGACCCTCTTGAATGAAGAAAAAATAATTCAAGCAAAAAAAGCGGGGCTTGACAGAATAACAATAAGCCTTGACACGCTCAGTTTGAGAAAAGCAAAAGAACTAAACGGAAGCAACTTGGAAAAAATAATAGAAAACATCCAGCTGGCACGAAAACACTTTGATGAAGTAAAAATAAACACAGTAATTCTCCCCGGATTTAATTTTCCAAACGAAATGCTCGAAGTCGCCGATTTTTGCAGAAACAACAAACTCACACTCAAACTCCTCTCAACACTCGATGACGATACTCCATTCGCTCTAAGCGCACAGGCAATAAGCATAATAAAACAATCAAAACACTTAACAGAAAAAACAAAAGACGAGAACAAAGCAGTCCCCTCAACAAAATACACTTTCTCCGACGGAACAATAGTTGAAGTAAACGATTTTCGAAACGAAGAATACAGAAAAAAACTTAACGAATTTGAATACTGCAAAAACTGCAAACAAAAAAAGAACTGCATAGAAGGACCCTATGCAGTAAGAGTGCTCCCAAACGGAGACATAAAACCCTGCATGGCAAGAAACGATAATCTGATTAAATACGAACAAAACGAAAAAAAACAGATAAAATTAATATGCCTCACGGGACTTGCAAGCTCCGGAAAAAGCCACTTTCGGGAAATGGTAGAAAAAAAATTTGGAATAAAAAGTATTTACATCGGAGACACGCTAAAACACGACGTAATTAAAAAAGGAAAAGAACCCACTTATGAAAACATAATCGAATACAGCAAAGAAATTTATGAAAAAGAAGGAGAGCTCGGAGTAATCAAAAAAAGCTTCAAATCAAAGCAAAAAGAAATTGAAAACGAGAAAATACTCATAATCGATTCAGTAAGAAGCACTGCAGAATATGATTATTTGAGCAAAAAATACAACACAACCCTAATCGGATTAGTATGCAGCATGGAAGAAAGAATAAAACGCGCAAAAAAAGGCTTCTTTAAACTAAGCGAAAAAGACTTGCTGAAAAGAGACAAACTAGAGATGGGAGAAACAGACTCTGCCCCAAAATTCAACGTAGGCGAACTATTAGGCCACGCAAAATACTACCTATCCACTGAATCCAAAGACTTTGAAGAAAAAGCCGAAAA
>Ga0172375_10008262_pt1 | contig 14039 bp, 12 predicted proteins | sample LakKiv1m_FD_114537 | JGI IMG/M metagenome (GOLD analysis project Ga0172375, IMG submission 114537) | Freshwater microbial communities from Kabuno Bay, South-Kivu, Congo - kab_092012_11.1m | ecosystem: Environmental > Aquatic > Freshwater > Lake | place: Democratic Republic of the Congo...
ACAAGGAGAAACCCTTATGCTCGAAGATTGGCTACAGCGATAGCTGTTCCTTTAGCAGTTGCGGGTTTGGCTACAATAATCGGAGTTAGAGCCTGTGAAGAAATTCCAAGACCCCAAGATTATGCTAACTTGCCTAAAATGAATGTTAAAGTAAGAGCAGGAGACTGTGTTAAGACACTTACGGCAAGATATGTGGATACATCGGTATATACCTATGATATAAGGGAAGCCCAATATCCTAAAGATAACGCCAATTCTCCAAGCATGAATTTGCATCCAAACGAAACTCGAGCAGTTAGATACGACCCAATTTATCTCGAGAATAAAGCGCGAAAAGCAAATTAATATTTTTCAATTTTTTCTTTCATTTATATTTTCTCTTCTAATAAAACTTAAATAGCCCGATTTCTATGGGTTATTATGAAAATACTCTCGCTACACTGCGACTACATAAGATTCAAGCCAGTTAAGCCAGCACTTAAGGGCGCTGAACTTGCAAAAGGGGAAGAAAAGCAGATTGAAGTAAAAGAGCCCCTGGTAATATTCACAGCAATAGAAAAGCAAGACGAGTCAAACAAAAAAATTCTTGAGGAATATGTTTCAAATGTTCTTGACTTAAAAGATAAAGTCAAAGCAATAAAAATCGTTCTTTATCCTTATGCCCACTTATCTTCTTCACTCTCAAATCCAGATTTTGCAAAAAAACTTATGGTAGAAGCCGAGCAAGAATTGAAAAAGAAAAAGATAGACGTTGTAAGGGCGCCCTTTGGATTTTACAAGGAATTTGAACTAAAATGCAAGGGCCATCCTCTTGCTGAACTTGCAAGAACAATTGGCGCAGAAACTGCTCAAGGTAAAATCGAAGTTACAAAGAGCATGAATGCACAAGTAACAAACAAGAATGAAACTTATGATTACAAACAGCTTCTTAGAGAAATTTCAAAATCAAAATTAAACAGAGAAAAACTTATGGATAATGACCATAGAATACTTGGACAGCAAATGGACTTATTTAGTTTTTCAGAAGTTGCGCCAGGAATGGTTTTCTGGCACGATAAGGGCTGGACAATATATAATGAATTAGCTAATTTTTGGAAAGAAGAACATAGAAAAGCAGGATATAATGAAATTTCAACACCAATGATTCTTGATAAAAAACTCTGGCAGATTTCAGGACACTGGGAAAAGTACAAAGAAAATATTTTCTTAACAAGTTATGAAGGTCGTGAGTTTGCAGTCAAGCCCATGAATTGCCCTGGCGGAATGTTAATTTATAAAAACAAGCCTAAAAGCTACAAAGAACTTCCCTTACGAGTTGCAGAACTTGGAACAGTTCACAGACAAGAATTATCTGGAGTTTTAGCAGGATTATTTAGGGTTATAAAATTCACACAAGACGATGCACATCTTTACTGCACAGAAGAAACTTTAGAAGATGAAATCTTGGGAATAATAAAACTTATAGATAAGATTTACAAGAAGTTTGGATTTGCTTACCACATTGAATTATCTACCCGACCTGCAAAAAGAATCGGCGATGAAAAACTTTGGGATAAAGCAGAAGCAACACTTGAGAGCGTCCTTAAAAAACAGAAAATAAAATATAAACTTAATGCTGGCGATGGAGCATTTTACGGCCCTAAAATAGATTTCCATATTAAAGATTCTCTTGGAAGAACTTGGCAATGCGCAACAATTCAGCTTGATTTTGCAATGCCTGAAAGATTTGAATTAGAATATACTGACAATGAAGGTAAAATGAAGCGCCCAATAATGCTTCATAGAACTGTTCTTGGTAGCCTTGAAAGATTCATCGGAGTTTTGCTCGAGCATACAAACGGCCGTCTTCCAACATGGCTTTCTCCTGTTCAGGTTAAAGTTATGAGCTTTACCGATAAAAATATTAAAGCCACAGAAAAATTATTCCATGAACTGAAAGAAGCAGGAATCCGAGCAGAAATAGATATTAATTCTGCCCCAGTTCAAGGCAAAGTCAGAGACGCAGAAATGCAGAAAATTCCTTACATAATTATGATTGGCGATAAAGAAGAAGCCGCAAAAACTCTTGCAGTAAGAAAAGACGGCAAAGTCAAATTCGGCGTAAAAAAAGATTCCTTCATCAAAGAACTTCTTGAAGAAATTAAAGAGAGACAGTAAATCTTATGAAACTCTCAACACTTTTTTCTAAACTTGAAAATTCCCCAGCGTTTAATATTTTTAGAGAACGAGTTCCAAATGCTTTTTTCTGCGCAGGATTTTTTATTTTAAGAATTAAGCAGGATGTTTATGAGTATTCTCTTGATTTTAAAGATGAAAAGAAAATTTATACTTTTAAAATTCCAGAAATGGGTGATGATAGAATAAGTTTGCTTGAAGACGAAATTCTTGATTCAAAAAAAACTCTTGAAAAAATAGAAACTTCAGAAATAAAAGAAATACAAACAGACATAGAAGATCTCCCAATTTTTGTAGAAAAAGAACTCCAAATTCATGGTGTAAGCAATGAACTTGAAGAAATAATTGCAGTTCTTCAAAATATGGATGGAAAAATGATCTGGCATCTCACCTGTATGTGCGAAGGTTTTTGTATTGTTACAATTCAGATAAACCCAAAAACAAGAGAATTAATCAGTTTTAACAGACGAAGCATAACAGATTTTGTTAAGAAGGCATAATTTTTTTGATGTTTTATTCTTGGAAATTAAACTGTGATTTCAAATGCAGATGCTCAGAAGTTTTTTCTTGCTCCGAGTACTTGTAACTTAAAATATCTTTTTACATTTCTAATATAAGTTAATTATTCTTAAGAACTCAAGATTTTTTAGCCTCTAAAAAATCTTCCACGCGAGCGATTTTCTGTTTCAGGCCCGCGCATGCTTGAACTGTCTCTTCGGCCAAATCTTTTTCCGCCGCCCCTAGAAAATCGGCTCATTCTCCCTCTGCTTCTATTGCCAAATGTTTTTCTTCCATCTCTTCTATCATGCTCTCTAAAATTTCTTCCACCGCCAAAACTTCTTCTTCCGCCAAATCCTCCTCCGAAGCTTCTTCCGCCTCTTCCAAATCCTCGTCCTCCGCCGCCCCTTCCTCTTCCACGGTCTGCAACTTGAATTTCAACTCTTTGAACTTCAGGCGTGTCGATTCTTTCAATATTAAATTCACGATAATGTTTTCTTACATTAGCAAAATTTTCATAATCTCTGCTTGCAATAATATTTATCGCCATCCCATTCTCGCCTGCTCGGGCAGTTCGTCCTATTCTATGAACATACTGGCTGTATTCATTAGGACTATCATAATTGTAAACATGTGAAACTCCTTGAATATCTAATCCTCGCGCAGCAACATCTGTGCAAACTAAAACCATAACATCTTTTTCATGAAATTGATGAATAATCTTGCTTCTTCTATCTTGGGATAATCCGCCATGAATAGCAAGAGCATTTATTCCATTATTATTCAAATTGTGCGCAACAAAATCAGTATTTCTCTGGGTATTGCAGAAAACCATTACAAGTCCTGCATGCTCTTTTTTCAAAAGATGCACCAGTAAAGCAAATTTCATATTATCGTCAACATCATAATAAAATTGCTTTAATTTGCTTGGATCAACATAACTTTCTGCAGAGACTTCTACAGAATCGTGTTTCATATATTTTTTAGCAATTCTGCTAATGTCTTGAGAAATAGTTGCTGAAAATAAAAGTGTCTGTCTGTGTTTAGGGCACCGTTCCATTATTTTTTCAACGTCACGTATAAAACCCATATCCAGCATCCTATCTGCTTCATCAAGAACAAGTACCCGAACATTTTGTAAATCAATGGTTCTTCTTTCAATATGGTCTAGGATTCTTCCTGGAGTTCCAACAACAACATCTGCTCTTCTAAGTTCATTTATCTGAGGATTAATAGAAACTCCGCCATAAATTTTTGAAATTTCGAGCGGATGATATCTAGAAAACATTTTAATTGAATCTGCAACTTGCTCGGCTAATTCTCTTGTTGGAGTAAGCACAAGCGCCTGAATTTCTTTTTTTCTCTCACAACTTTGAATAACTGCTGCTGCAAAAGCAAGTGTCTTTCCACTTCCTGTTGAAGCTCCCGCAATAACATCTTTTCCCGCAAGCACAAATGGAATTGATTTTTCCTGTATCTCTGTTGGCGCATCAAACTCGTGCTCACTAATTGAGCGTAAAAGCTCTTCATTAATTCCTAATTTCTTGAATTGTTCCATTTTGTATTTTTATTATTTATAATTTTTATTTTAACGAATTTTTGATGTTTTGGTTTTGGAAACATCTAATCGATTTGAATTGCAGGTACTCGGAGCTTCTTACAGCTTCTGAACCTTGATGTTTTAAATCGGTTTCAATTTTCCAATCAATCCTAGTTAGGTATTTTTTACAAGCCCTATCAGCTTGAACACCTGAACCATGCGACTTGTTCGATTGGTTTTGTATTTTTAGTTATTCTTAGAAAGAGGTGTCGACTTTTCTAATAATTTGTTTTATACTATTTGAACAAAATGGGCATTTATAAGGCTTTGCTTAATCAAATTTTAGAATTTACGGCACGAGTTTTTCAATTGTTTTGACTAAAAGCGTTTTCATTTTTTCTGAATTTGTTTTGAAAATTTCAAGAATTGCATTCCAGATTACAGAAGTTTCATCCGCCTTCCAACAATCATAATCTGTGCTCATTGCAATTGCAGCATATTGAATTCCTGCTTCATTAGCGAGGATTACTTCAGGGGCAGTGCTCATATTAATCACATCAGCGCCCAATAGTCTAAACATATTTGATTCAGCTTTTGTTGAGAATCTCGGGCCTTCAATTGTTACAACAGTTCCTTTTGGATGATACTTTATTCCTAGCTCTTGGCAACAAGAAATAATTTTTTCAGCCAAAAATTTTGAAAATGGCTCAGCCATTGGTGTGTGCTCTGGCTTTTTATCAAATTTCTCAAAAAAAGTAATCTTTCTCTGTTTTGTGAAGTCAATGAATTGGTCTAGAATAACAAAATCTCCCCTGCCTATTTCTTCTTTAAGGCTTCCAACAGCGGTTGTTGCAATAATCCTGTCACAACCTAATTTCCCGAGCGCGAATATATTAACACGATTATTTACTTGTGTTGGCGGAATCTCATGATGTTTTCCGTGTCTTGCAAGAATGCATACCTCTACTTCCCCAATTTTTCCGCAAGTAATTAAAGAACTGGGTTTTCCATAGGGCGTGTTTATATCTCTTTCACTATAATCTTCTAGAAGATTTGGGTCATCTAATCCTGAACCGCCAATAATCCCTATTTTCATATTTATCCAACGGGGGTTTAATTTATATATATTCTTTCTATTCAGAATATATAATCAAATAGCACTTATAAGAGATTTACAAGATGATTCATCCAAAGAAAAATGAAATTCGCAAGCCAAGCAAAACACTCGCAGGCGTAACCCCCATTGCAGTAATGTGCAAGCCAAAACTCTGCAAGCATGGCGTATGTCTTTATTGCCCTAGTTTAAATGTCCCTCAATCTTACACGCCCAAATCTCCGCCAGTGCTTAGGGCAGAAAGACTCGCTTACAATCCAGAACAACAAGTAAAAAGCAGGCTTCAAGCTTTTCAAATCATGCATCATCCAACAGATAAAATTGAATTAATCATCATGGGCGGAAATTTTACAGAATATCCTGAGAATTACAAAGAAGATTTTGTAAAACAATGCTATGATGCCTTGAATGGAAAAAAATCAAAAAATCTTGAGCAAGCAAAAAAATTAAATGAAACAGCAAAACATCGTTGTGTTGCTTTGTGCATCGAAAGCAGGCCAGATACAATTGCAAACAACAAAAATTCAATTCCAGAACTGCTGGATTTTGGTTGCACGCGTGTTGAATTGGGCGTTCAATGTTTAGATGACAAAATCTACAAAAAAGTGAACAGAGGACATACTTTAGGAGATGTTGTAGATGCGACAAGAATTCTTAAGGATGCAAATTTAAAAGTATTTTATCACATGATGTTGGGCCTTCCCGGAAGTAATGAGAAGAAGGATTTGAAGATGTTTCAAACATTATTTCGTGATGAAAGATTCAAACCAGACGGACTTAAAATATATCCTTGTCAAGTTATAGGGGGAGCAAAATTAGTTGAATTATACAAAAAAGGAAAATACAAACCCTATAGCGAAGAAAAAATAAAAGAGTTAATAATAAAGATTATGCAAATCATACCTAATTATTGCAGAGTTATGCGTGTTATGCGAGAAATTCCTCCAGAATTTCTCGTTGCGGGAACAAAACGTATAGACTTAAGAAAAGATATAGAAGAAGAAATACGAAAAAGAAAATTAAAGATTAATGAAATCCGATTCCGAGAGATTGGTTTTGAATACAGAGACAAACTTCCAAAAGAAAAAATAAACAACCAGCTTAAACTAAAAGTTACAAAATACAAGGCAAGTGGTGGCGATGAATATTTTCTCGAGTTTGTTAATAGGAATAATATATTATTTGGGCTTTGTAGATTAAGAATAAAAGGCGAACTTGGAGCCATAAGAGAACTTCATGTTTATGGTCAAAGTTTAGCGATTGGTGAAAAACCCACTAGCATTATGACCCAACATAGGGGTTTAGGAAAGTTGTTAGTTAAAAAAGCCGAAGAAATTGCTAAAAAAGCAGGAGTAAAGAATCTACAGGTTATTTCGGGTGTTGGAGTTAGGGAATATTTTTATAAACAAGGATATAACTTAGAAGGGGCCTATGTTTCTAAGATTTTAAAGTAATTTCTTAAAATTTGTAAAATCTAAGGGCAAAGTATTAATTCTATCTTTTTCTTTTAATAATTCAACCGCTCTTGAAAGTATTTTTTGTTTTTCTATTCCACAAAGTGGAGAGTGCCTTACACAAACTTTAACTTCAGGGATAAATCCCCCAATTTTATTAAATTTAAATAAACAATCTTCTATGCCCTTCACCCCTCCAACTTTTGTTTTTGCACAACCTGCAACAATATTATTTTTTATGCCTACTTTATTAAATAATTTTGACCATTCTTTTACTAATAAGGGATGCGCACAAGCTAAGAGTAGAGTAAAAAATATTTTATTTTCTTTTTTTGATACAGATATGGTGCCATCAGCACACATGGCTAATCGTATAAATTCATTTAAAATATTTTGGTTAATATTATCTAAAAATCTTAAAGAGGGTTTATCTAGCCCCTTAAGAAAATCGGACCAATCTTGTTTTGGTGCAGGTTTTGTTTTATATGTTGGAGATAATCTTAGCATTTGATTAATGAAAATTTTGTTAATATACTTCGTTCTAAATACTTTTCCACAACGAATCATATATGAAGAGGGTCGTATTTTAAAACAATACCAAACTAAATCTGCAAATATCTTATGTAATGTTTCATCATATCCATAGTAAGAAATTTCAAAAGTCTTTGGAGTATTGCATAAACATCCATCTGTAAATAAAAGCGAAGCTAAGAGTGGCAAAGCCTCTTCAGGGGATATGTTCTTTTCTTCAATATGATCTATGTAGCTTGATGCTGGAAAATGATAATTTTCTCCACTTCCGTGCTTAGATGTATCTATATTATACTTTTTAAGAATATAAAAAATAGTTACTAAATGACAATTATGTTTTCTAGATATTTTATCTAATGTTAATCCAGAAACATAATCCTCAATAATACTTTTATGCTTTTCAAGGAGCACTTTCATAGCTTTTAGAGTTCCTAATTCTTGAATTGATGGAGCAAGTTCTTTAATAAAACCCCCTGTTTCAAAATAAGATAAAGTTAAATTAAATTTCTTAATATAATTCTGAAATAAGCTTAATGTTGCATTCCCCCTTCCATTTTCCCAATGGATAATTGTTGAATAATTCTTCTTAAATTCCTTGGGCAAACCTCTAGTCAATCTCAATTTTTTTAAGAAATTCTTTCCATTCTCTGTTAGAATCACTCTTTTTTCATTCAGCATAATAGTATTAAATCCTTTGTATTTAAATACTTTTTAGTTATTTCTGGCGTCGGCGTCCGCCAGTATTATAAAAAACTAGGTTATGTTCTAGAAAATGAATATATGGTGAAAAAGTTTTGATATTTCTACAAGCCCCGAGTACCTGCAATTTAAAATCGCAGTTTAATTTCCAATAACCTGCGAAAAATAAATAAAAAAAAGTTAAAAAAATAAAAATAAAAGATTAAATTTAAACGACTGTTCTTGCGTCAGAAAAGTCGCATAAAGTATCGTCACTAAGGACTGCTGCAATCTTTACTTCATTTTCTGAAGCAAGTGTTGTTCCATTAAGAGCAAGCGTTTTTGATTCTAACTCCGCAGGAATTGCAGTTTCATTTTCTGCATTTAGAACACCATTAACATAAACTCTGATTGATTTTATTGCTCCTGCTCCAACAGCGCGGTCAACTTTAATTGAATCTGCATCTGCAAGGGCTTCAGCAATTGTCATTTTTATGTCAAGGCATGCTGCTTTTTCTGTTGCAGATTCTGCTCCTTTCTTGACGGTTTTTGTTACAACAACTGCTACAACACCTATAACTGCTAAAACAATTAAGATGATTAGAACTGTTGCTATAACTTCAGACTGTGCTTTTTTACTTATCATGTTACCTCCTTTTAATGCTTAAACTATTAATTTTATCAAGCTCAGATTATTTAAATAGTTTTCTTTATTTTCTTTATAAAACCTGTGTAAGCTTAGCGCTTATCTCGCCAATGTTTTCGATAATTTGCGACTGCATTCTTTGAATAATTATTTCCTGTATGCTTTCTTTTAATTTCCCTCTGCATTTTTTAATGTCTTTCTCTGGTTGGCTATAAGTCCCAAGAGTGATAGAACAATCCATATCTTTTCCTATTAATTTATTAAGTTCTATAGAACCTTGTTTAATTCCCAAAAGCCTTACATTTATAACGCACGTAGTTCCACTTATTCCTTTTATAGTATAAAGTAAAGCCGTGTCTGAATTTTGCGCAGTATAAATCGCAGGCGAACATTTTTCAACCCCTGTTTTAAAACACGCTTCAGTACTACAGGTTTTTGCAGACATCACAAGAAAATATCCTGAAATAATCGCGCCAATAAGAGCCAGTATACATAATACTAAGATAATAACATTTCGCGGTTTTCTCACAAATTTCTCAAAACCCTCGGCAGTTATCTTATCACTCTCTTTTCCCTTTTGCATAAATATCTTAGGAAGTCTCAATTTTTAAAAGCTTCTGAGGCTGTTTGGAATTAACTAATTTTTTATGCATGAGCTTCTGAGCTCTCTGGTTTCTTCTGTGCATCTAACTCTTCTTTCCAAAGAAGAGCTGGATACTGCATCTTAAATCGCAGTTTAATTTCCAATATTAGAATTCAATTTTTATATACTGACCAAATCCAAGTAAGTATCTGTTGTCGTGAAATTTTTTGCAGCAAGATGTTTTGCTCCAAGTTTTTCAGCTGTTTTGATTATGTAAGGAAGCGCAGTGTCGTTTATTGCAACAACATATGCTGGCTCTTGTGATGTGAAATATCCTAGGCTGCCGATTGGCATTTTTCTTACAACATTCATTTTTCCATCAAAAATTATTGCGCCTTTTGTTCCAATCATTTCATCAATTTGTTCCTTAATTTTTTCTTTTTCTTTAGCAGTTAATTTTTCTATTTTTTCGTGCTTGATTTCTTCTGCTGGTTCTTCAGCATGTTCATTTCTTTCTGTTCTTTCTTCTCTTGAATTTGAATATCTATCATCGTCTCGACCCATTCTTCTTTTATTTCGTCTTTCCATATCAAAGTATTCTTCAACAGACATTTGTTTTCTTAAAGATTGAAGTATTTCTTTGCTTGTAAGTTCTTCAACTTCTTTTCCTTCTGGAGCTACAGCGATTGAATTAATTTTAGCATTGTCTGTAACATTCTTCACTATAAGTTTTCCGCCTCTGTCTCCATCAACAAAAAGTGTAACTTTTTTTTCTTTTGTTAATTCTTTTACTGTTTCAGGAAGTTTTACTCCATTCATGCATATTACATTGCTTATGCCTTGTTTAAGCATATTAACCACGTCAGCTCTTCCCTCAACTATAATTATTTCGTCTCCAGAAATATCGCCGCATGGAATATTTTCAGTTCCATATGTTTTCAAGTTTGAAGCTCGAGATGCAATGCCCAGCTCTCGCCCCATGTCTTTAATATCACTAGAACCATTTATCTGGCCTAAAAGTTGTTTTGCTCTTTCAAGAATATAATCTCTCTTATTTCCTCTAACATCTTCTACTCTTTCAATTACAATTTTAGTTTCACTTGGGCCTATTTTTTCAATTGTTTCAAGCGCTGCTCCGATAAGAGTAGTCTCTGTTTTATCCATTGCGCTTGGAATCTCGATTTCTCCTATGGTTTTACCATTTTCAGCTTGAATATTAACATCTATTCTGCCTATTTTTCCTGTCTTTTGGAGCTCTCTCATTTCCATATCATCGCCAAGAAGTCCTTCTGTTTGACCAAATATTGCTCCGATTACATCTGGTTTTTCGATAGCTCCTTCTGCCTCGAATTTAGCGTAAATTATGTATTTTATTGATGATGGTGCTATTTTTGCCATTTTTCTTAATTTCTCCTATTGTTTTGTTTATTGAATATTTATTGGAATTTGTTAACTCTTAAACCGCGGTTGCTCAGAAGTTTTGCTTAGCTCCTGATACCTTGCTGTTTTGAGTTGATTATTTCCTATATTCGTCTATTATTCATTTATTTTATATTGTTATAATTAGAAAAAGCTATTAGGATAGCAAACACGCTCCTATCTGTCACCTATTACAACCAATCAACTGAAGAATATAATGTTGATGCGGATGTGATATATTATCGTGATATTTGATAAGTGATGTTGATAAATTAATATCTCTGTCTAATTTCTACTACTTCATAGGGGCTTTTATTTATAAACCTTTTGGTAAGGTTTTTTGGGCCCTTTTTTATGATTTTTTATATTTTTTTCAGTTTTTTAGCGCCAAAAAAATAAAAATTTCAGTACATAAATATTTAAATATTGCATTTGCGCTACATTTTCATGAAAAAAATAGGGCTTATTTTAAGTTTAGCAGTTGTTCTAGCAATTATGCTTCAGCTTTCATCAGTTCTTGCATTAGACTTGACTATCTCAAAAAGAGAAATCTCGGCAATTGCAGTTATCGAACTTAACAAGCCAGCAATTTTTGAGCTGACTATCACAAATAACGAGCCTGGCGATGAAACTCTAACAATGTATACAAATACAGGCGTAACTATCAAGCCATCAGAATCATTTACAATAGACGGCAATTCTACAAGCACCCTTAATCTAGAAGTTTATCCGAGAAAAGTTCCAGGATATTTTAGTTTTGAATATAAGATAAAAAACCAAGACAATGAAATTCAAGTAGATAACCTTGCAATAAATAATGCGTTATTAAAAGATGCTTTTAATATTAAAGTTGACGATATAGTTCCTAATGCTGAGAATGCGGTCGTTCATTTTGGAAACAAGGGCGGATTAAGTTATGATAATATACTAGCTGATTTTTCATCTATCTTTTTCAAAGATACCAAAACATTTTCGCTAGGCCCAAATGAGAACAAACAATTTGAAATTCCAATAGACCAAGAAAAAATAAAATCCATTTTAGCAGGGCCTTATCTTCTTACAACTTCTCTTGAAGTAGAGGGAGAAAAAACAACAGCAGATACACTTTTCACTTTCACAGAAAAAGCAGGAGTTTCAACTAAAGAAATTGAAGAAGGCTTTTTCTTAAGAAGGCAAGAAATAACAAAAACAAATAATGGGAACACAGAAGCAAGCGCAGAGATAATCATAAAAAAGAATCTTCTTTCAGCAATAATCACAACATTCAACATCGCGCCAACAAATGAAGATTATGTTGGTTTTAAAAAATATTATATTTTCCAGACAAATTTAAAACCGAGCCAAGAATTAAAAGTAATTGTTAAAACAAATTGGTGGATTTTAATTATTGTTATCGTAGGCTTGCTTGTCGGTGCTTATCTTGCAATAAAATACTCTGCGATGAAACTTAGACTTGTGAAAAAAGTAACTTTTGTAAAAACAAAAGGCGGCGAGTTTGCTCTTAAAATAAGTGTTATTGCAAAAGCAAAAGAATTTGTTGAAAAAATAAAAATAACCGACAAGATTCCAACAATTGTTAAAATTTACGAGCGTTTTGGTTCTGTTGCTCCAGATCGCGTTGATGAAAAGAATAGGAGAATAGAATGGGATGTTGAAAGCATGAGCAAAGGCGAGGAAAGAGTATTCAGTTATGTTATTTATTCAAAGATTGGCGTCTTTGGAAGATTCGAGTTACCTGAAGCAGATGCGATTTACAATTTCAGAGGCCAGCTCAAGCGCGCAACTTCAAATCGCGCCTTTTATATAAATGAGCCAAACGCAAAAAATCCAGTCGTCAGAAAAATTGAAAAGGTCGCTTAATTCTGTTTTCCTTTTTCAATTTTAATATTCTTGGAAATGTTTTTTGGAATTAACTAAATTTTTGCATCAAGGCTTCTGAGCTTTTTCTTACTCCGAGTACATGTAGTTTAAATCGATTTAACAATTTTCTATAGAATCATGAGAATCTTTAAATACCTCATAAATTTCATACAAACATCCCTGCGTGATACCTCATTTTCATTGTAGGTATTTAGTTACTCAAATGAGATATCCCGGCTTAGCTCAGTGGTAGAGCAGTTGGCTGTAGACCAGCGTGTCCCCAGTTCGAATCTGGGAGCCGGGATTATACCCTTTTGACCGAAATAAAAGAATGTTTTTTATGGTTTAGAAGTAAGAATAATAAAAAAAGAAAAAAGGGAGAGCCTTCGGCTCTCCGTAAATTTTTACATTATTGCCATAATGGCCATACCTTCATCTTCTGCCCAATATAGATGGTTTGCCCTAAGACCTTCCCATCCTTGACTCATCTTAGTACATGTCAACGCATCCTTTGCTTTTCGACAAACCGAAACCTTTAAAAATAGGAAAATCTTACTTTCTTACATAGACAAATAACATGGAAATAACAAAAATAAGTTCAAAGGGACAGATAGTAATTCCTCAGAAGATTAGAGTACAATTAGGAATAACTGAGGGTTCAACAATTGCAATAGACACAACAAACGAAATGGTAATACTCAAAAAAGTAGATGTAGATTTAGTAAATCAGTTTAAAGAGGGATTAAAAGATTTAAAATCCGGAAGAGTCAGAAGAGTTGCTTAATTTTTCTGCATATTCTCTATATTCTTTAAAATATTTGACAATTTCATCTATGGTTTCTTGTTGTGCTTTTTTGCCGCCAATAGCTACAATTAAAACAATAGAAAGGTCATCATAAACCAAGTAATATATCCTTTTCTCTCTTAATCTTTTTTCTCTGAAGAACCTATATCTGACCTGATCTCCCGTATAGGGATTTTCTTTTAACTGAAGGAACCAATTATTTATTATTTCTTTATCAGAAGGAGATAATTTTTCCATGTTTTTATCAAATACATTCAGAGTATAAACTGCATAAGCCATAAAAGAGAACTTAATTACAAGTTTTTAATTGCTTCTCTTTTTTCTGTCACGCCCCCGTTGTCGCATGATTTTAAAAACTACCTCCATCGACACATCAATCAGGTAAATAACGATGGATAAACTAAAAAAAAGTTTTTGGAAACTACCAAAAAGGTAGACAGCCGGGAGCCGGGATTATACCCTTTTGGTCATTTTTCACGGATTCGAAAAAAGAGTTCGCTGAATATAACCAAAAAGGTCGATTGTCGGGCGCCGGGATTATACCATCTTGACCATTTTGAAAGAATGTTTTTCTTGGGGTTAGAAGTAACTCGGTTGTTAAGTATTCTTCAGCACGATAAAGGTTAACCGCTTCCTTTCAATCTGTGCTTCACTTTTAATATACATTCATCTACCTCCTTGCGAGAGCTTTGTTAAAGTTTATAAAGAAGAGCCTATTAATTTTAAAATGAAAAAG
>Ga0172375_10008263_pt1 | contig 14039 bp, 18 predicted proteins | sample LakKiv1m_FD_114537 | JGI IMG/M metagenome (GOLD analysis project Ga0172375, IMG submission 114537) | Freshwater microbial communities from Kabuno Bay, South-Kivu, Congo - kab_092012_11.1m | ecosystem: Environmental > Aquatic > Freshwater > Lake | place: Democratic Republic of the Congo...
ATCTGTTTAGAATTGCAACAGTGTATTTTGATATGCCGCCTCGAAACGGCGCGCCATTGCCTCAAGGGTGTGGTCCTCAAGAACATGTTCCCTGGCTGCCGCGCTGTATTTCTTGCGGATCTTCTCATCCTGGTATGCTTCAAAGGCCCACAGGATGGACTGCGGGTCCCTCGGAGGAACCAGAATACCCAGCCCGGCATGGATCTGCGCCCGTGGTCCCGCCACATCGGACGCGATGCAGGCACAGCCTGAAGCCATAGCCTCGTTCAGGCACAGCCCCCAGGTTTCTTCATAGGTGGACGGGAACACGAAGATATCCGCCCGCTTCAACCCCAGGGCAACCTGTTCCCGCGTCAGGTGGGTCATCAGGTGGACCTTGAACCGCCCATCCACGGCCTGCTTCAGGTACTTCATTCCCTTGGCCGGGTATTCCGCCCAGGCTGAGGACGTGTAGATTCGCAGTTCGCTTGCACGTTCTGACGGGTCAGGAGCGAACATATCAGTATCAACCCCCAGCTCGCAGATGTAGTCAACCCGCATCCCGTTGCGCCGGTAAATATCGGCTGAATATTGGTTCAGGACCAGAACCCGCGAACCGTTGACAACTTCCAACCAATGTTGCGGAGCGTGTTTCTCATGGCAGACGTTATCACACACGCCATTGACAGCGGCGCAGCCCTCATCCCAGTTGCGCAGCAACATGCGCCCGCCACAAAACGGATAGTAATCCATAATAGCCCACAAATGCGGAAACTTGTTGTCCTGTAACCACTTGACGGCGCCAAACCCCATGCGGTTGTGGATCGTCCCTACCTGGACCACATCCGGCTTGAACAACTCAATAGCCTGGGCGATATGCTCAGTATGCAGCCAGGCGACCTCATGCCCAAGACCCTTTAACCCCTTCGTTAGGTCTCTGAGCATGGTTTCGGCCCCGCCCCCTTCGCCTGGTCCCCTCGTATCCTCATGCCACATCAGGACGCGCATTTTCTTACCTTCCGTTTCTGCGAGTGCGGTTTATTCTTGCTCATTGGTATAACTCCTGTACCAGTCCAGCGTCTGCTCGATTCCGATCTGGAGCGGTATCTTCGGCTGCCAACCCAGCGCGCGTAACTTGGTAATATCCAGAACTTGTTCCGGTATCTCATAGAAGTCGTGTTCCTTGCGGACCATCTCCGGCGGGTGGCAGTTGGTCATCACAGCAATTGCATCGGCAATTTCCATCGGCGATGCCTGGTCGCCTGATCCAACGTTGTACGCTCCGCGCCCCCCGGACTGCGCCAGCTTGATGTAGGCGCTCACAGCGTCCCCGATATAGATCCACTCCCGCTTGGCGGCAATTGCGTTGCCGTAGATATGCGGCGCGTCCCCAGCCAGCGCACGCCTGCATGAGTTCGGTATCAACCTGGACCAGTTCAAGTCTCCGGGTCCGTAAAGGTTAGCGCATCTGACAACCGTCGACCCGTACAACAGCCCGATATGGTCAGCGCAGGCTTTGGATACCTCGTAAACCCCGGTAGGCTTCAATGCCATGATCTCCCGGTATGGCTCCCCGCCGTGGTCACCGTAGGCCTTGTCGCTGGATGCTATGAGGACCCGCTTGACAGTTGGGATATGTTCGCAGGTTTCCAGGATGTTGACCGTTCCCATGATGTTGGTCCGCAGGCACATCGCCGGGGAAGCCTGTGCAACCCTAACGATAGATACAGCCGCCAGGTGGAACACCCATTCGGCCTCGCTGGATGAGATGACCCGCTCGATGAACAGCGGGTCTGTGACATCCCCGTACTCAGTACGGCATCTGACGCCTAGCGCATCAAGGCTGGTACCGTTCCTGCGGTTCAGCGATGTTCCGGTGACCTCATGCCCCTGCTCGATCAGTTCCAGGCACAGGTTAGCGCCCAGAAATCCATCCGCTCCAGTTACAACGCATCTCATTTGTCCTCCGCTGGTCTTGCCTGTACGTTCCACATATCCCCGGCGGCGTGTTTCTTGGCTAGGACATAGTAATCGGTGCAGTCCAGGTAACAAGGCTGCGGGTTGCGGGCAACATCCACAGTCCCATCCAGCCAGTTCCCCAGGGCGCGCTCCTTGTAGTACGGGGAGCGTAAAGCCGTCAGGCACGGCCATGCCGTCCCGTCTGGTGTCACCGTCAGGTGGTTGATACCGCCCTGGCATCGCAGGCCGCTTTCCTTCAAGGTTCCCAGCCCGCTTACCAGTTCGTATGGGCTGACCTCAAAGGGGATCTCATTGTCCCGCAGCCATTGCAGGGCTTCGGCCGCTTTCTCTGTGTTACCCGGCGCGTTGACCAGGTTGCAGTGGACCGCGTAGCCCGTGGCCATCAGGCTCATGACAGAATGTTTCCACCGATCGAACCATCCAGGAATGCAGGAGGTTGGATGCATGGAGACGTTGATCGCCACAAGGTTGGGTATCCATGCCTGGCACAGGTCGCTGATCCCATCCGTGGCCATACCGTTGGTTGACAGGCCAAAGAAGATGGAACGTGCCGCCCGCATCAGGTCAGGGACCCATGGCAGCAGGAGCGGCTCCCCCCCTGAAATGTCCACCAGTTCAGGCCGGTCCCGCTTCAATGCGTTATACCAATCATCTACAGGGCGCTCCAGCGCAGTGTAAAGGTCCCGATGGATGCGGACGGATTGCTCCACCCAGCAGTAGAAGCAGCGGTTGTGGCAGCGCCAGGTCGGTTGAATAAGATAATGTCTCATGGCATTCCTACCGGACAGGCCTGGTTGAAAATGCCCATCCACTTGTTGATCTGTTCTGATGTCAGCCAGGGGGTGGGGTTGTGGACCTGTAACATCTGCATTCCCGTTGCCGGTGCTTCCCGGTACCATCCCTCACGCTGTTGGATTTCGGCATACTCAGTACCCGGCATGGCCGTGCATACCGTCGTCTGCCTGTACTGGATAACGCCTTCCTCGTAGCCCTGCTTCAAGGCGGCGGCCGTAATCGCCAGGTCTTCCTCGGTTTCCTTGTAGTTGCCGATCATGGTGAAGACCCCGTTCTCTATTCCAACGTCCCGTGCCAGTCTCAGGGTATGCCATACATCGGCCGGGGTGGTGTGCTTCTTAATGGCTTTCAGCACATTCTCGCTCATGCTCTCGACCCCCCACAGAATAAGCCGACAGCCGGCCCGCTTTGCGTCCTCTAGCAGTTCACGGGTAACATACTTCTCATTACAGCGTCCCTGAGTGACCCACTTGAAGCCCATCGGTTGTATCCTGTCGGCTACATCCTTCATCCAGCCGTCAGGTATCTTGGTACCGATAAGTTCGTCATCATAAACGAACAGGTTTTGGCAGCCCCGCCGCTTCAAGTCCAGCATCTCGGCTTCGATGTTGGCTGGCGGGCGGTACCTGGTCGCCATGTGGTTGAAGATCGTGTTGCCGCAGAACACGCATGAGAACGGACAGCCCCTTGTCCACATCGTGATCCCAGGGTTGGGGCGCAGAATGTTCATGTTGCCCGTGTAGGTGGTGGGTTGCGGGTTGTGGCGTGTCCAGTCCGGCGCCGGGATGTCGTCAATGTGCATCGCCTTGCCCTGCTGTATTCCGCTTGCCCCCGTCTCAAGTAATTCTGCCAGGTTACCCTCGCATTCCCCGGTCACCACCAGGTCAGCTCCCCAATCCAGCCCCAGCTGCGGGTTCAGCGTGACATGAACGCCACCTACTACGATGCGCCCGGTAAAACCCGCGGACCGCAGTGCCTTGATACTTGCCTCGCATCCCCTGGCTGTGATGGTCAGGGATGTCAGTCCGATAACGTCCGGCCAGCTGCCCTTCTGCCCGGCGAACTTGGCGCCCAGTTGGTCAGGGGTGACCTCCAACGCTTCCAGGTCCACCGCTTCGCAGTAATGCCCGGCGTTGTTCAGGACAGCCGTCAGGATGGGCAACGATAGGGTCGGCAGCATCCGGTAATGCAGGCCGGAGTACCAGAATATGGACGGATTGAACAGTTGAACGCGCATCAGAACGTGACCAGTTCCATCCTCGACTTGCCCGCTTTCAGCATTTCCTCAATTTCTGAAAGTACCGGTTTCCAGAACTTCTCCGTCACCCGGTCAGCGTCATAAGCCAGCGCGTTGTCCCTCGCCCTGCTCCGGTAGTCCTGGTTTCCGCGCATCTCATAAGCGCTCAACAGCCTGTCAGTCACCGCTTCCGGATTGACCGACCACTGCCAGGCCGAGAAGTACGGGTTCCAGGTAGGACGCGCTTCCGCCTTGGGTATCTTCCATCCGCTCAGGCATAATTCCCCCATGCTGGTCCATTCCCCGGTTATAACAGGGCATCCGCAGGCTTGTGCTTCGATCAGCGGGATCCCGAACCCCTCACCCATGCTGGCCAGCATCTTGACATCGAACACGTTGTAAGCGTCCACCAGGAACAGGTCATTCAGCCCCAGCGAGTAGGTATACTGCTCCGGGAAGGCGACATCAATATCGCCGGAAAGCCCCTGCTCAGTATGATACCCAACCCTCAGCCCCAGGTATTCGCAGAAGGCTTTCAGGTTGATAACATCACCGCCCCTGGTCCCGTCATCGGTATGCAGGTACAGCATCGTGTCGGGGTGTTTCTTGTGCATGGCGGCAAAGGCTATGATCTGTTCACAGAATGATTTCCGGGATGGGATCCCCTTGTTGGCAGCCACCATCCCAACGATGAACTTGTCCTTGGGCCACTTCAACCGCTCGATAGCGGTTTTGCGGTCCTCAGGCTTGAACACGCTGGTATCCACACCGTGGGGGATATAGAAGGTCTCCAGCCCTGCCAGTTCCGCCTGTTTCTGCCCGAACTTGCTCATGGTAATACCCCGGCGTGCGAACCTTGCCTTCTCGACAACCGGCTTGGCGATCGGCTCACAGTCTATGGGGAACCACGGGAACCAGGCAATGCTTCCAGGGATATTGTGCGGTTCCATAGGCCATATATCAAACAGGGTGATGATGATATCAGCCTGGTTGAAGGAGGCCGATGCGCCGATGATGTCCTGCCCATAGGGGTGGCGGCCAGATGGGTAAATGCTGATCCCGTCAGTAAAGCCGATAATACCGGCCTGTAATCCGAACAGGCTGGTGATGCTGACTTCGTATCCTAATTTTTTTATGCGCGGGGTGAATAACTTGGTCTGGTTGCCGTAACCAGAACTGACAAATGGGGCATTGGAATGCCAGTTGATTTTCAACTTGTTCTCCCTTCACAAGTCTCCCGGAATAAGCGGCTGGCAGGGGTGGGAGTTAACCCTTTTCGGATGCGATCCTAGCCAGCCGCCTGTTGCTTGATTAGCTTGACGTGCCTACCATCTTCACGCCATAGGTCGGGCGGTACACGCCATAAGCATATTCCATCGACGCGTTGATCTCCCAGGCACCATTGCCGGAGTAGCTGGCGTTGCGCTGCGGTTCGATGGAGAAGCCCTGGCGAATATCCAGCGCGATGGCCTGCTTGGCGAACATGGCGCCGACGGCCGCGGTACCGCTGGTAATGTTGGCATCAACGAAGAAGTCGATCCCGCCGAATGAAGCCTGGTAGAAGTTGCCGACAATGCTTTCAGCAATGCTTGTATTCTGCATCAGGGTCGGGACGCCGCTGGTGGCGGAAGTCAGGTAATACCACTGCACCGGGTGAAGGATGCAGGTGTACGCCCCAAAGACCTTGTTGGTGCGGATATAGGCCTGCGCCCGGAAGATGTTCGCCCAGGTCAGGGTTCCGCCCGCTGTTCCCACGGTTCCGCCGGTCAGGCTGGTGAACAGCCCTGCCAGGTCGGTGTCGATCTTGGCAGATGCTGTCTGCCCCAGGTACACGCCCGCTTCACGGGTCGCGGTGGCCGGGTCGGAGCGGATGCGCCGCTCGGTCAGCAGAATCATGGACGCCATGACCGCCGGGGTAAGGGTTCCGGCAGCGGCCGCGTTAAAGGTCTGTTGGGTGCTATCCGCGCTTTCTGCAACGGCCAGGAAAGTTCCGCCGCTGTACTCACCGAAGATGCGGGGAGCTGCGGATTGGCTGTCACTGAAGGTGGTCACGAAGGGCGCTACAACATTACCCTCTTGCGCCGTCATCAGCGCGATTTCATACACGTTTGCTACAAGGCCGGCAATACCGGCGTAGGTTGATTCATTAGCCATGATTTACTCCTTGACAGGCCAGCGGATCCCGCCTCCTGTCCAGATGTCTGGTGTGGAACCCATCAGCCGTTCCCTTTTCTCTGCCAGCGTTTCTGATTTCTCCGCGTTGCCGGGATTGGTCGGTGACAGGTTCGGTTTTTTAGGATCTGGTTTTGGCACAAGTTCGAGCAGCTTGGCGGCGTCTGCTTTCAGTTCTTCCTCGGTGTTGCCCTGCAATCGTTCGGCAAGGGCTGAGGGTAGGCCTGCCTCGTCTGCTACTTTGCGCAGAAGTTCCCTGCGTTTCAGCTGTGCCAGCTCGTTCTCGTATTCCTTGATCTTGGCGGCGGCTCGTTCGCTCTCGGTCATCTCGGCCTGTTTGCGCTCGGCTTCTGCCTTCTCAAAGGCGTCAAGTTTCTTACGGCGCTCGGCTGCTTCGCGGTTGGCTTCTTTGAGCGCGGCTAAAACTTTGGCGTGTTCTGCCGGATCAATCACGGTTGGCGCCTGGCCAGTCGTTGGCTGTTCCGGTATCGTTGCTTCGGGCATCCCGCCCTCTGGTTTTGTAGGTTCGTCTGCCATCTCGGCTCCTATGGTTGAAAATAATATCGGCATCTATATCTCCCATCCGGGAAACACAAACGCCATTTAGGCTGTCTGTCTCACGCTCGTGCTGTTTAGTTCACGGGCGCGCTATGTCACTAATTATTATACCTACCGGTAAGTAAATATGCAAGTACTAATCATTGCAGTGCTTACCGAGGTGGAATTTCCGCTCGATCGCATCGACGATCAGCAGAAGCCCGGAGCGTATTGCTAACCAGAATATCCTGTCATCGGCAAAGTCCATTAGTCTCCTACCAGGTCCTTCAAGCTCGTCTCACCGCGCATCGAACCGTAAACGTCATCCGTTGTGACTTTCGTCAGTTGTGACAATTCAAACTGGCCGTCCTTCCAGGCGTCCCACTTGGCCTGTCCCATCATGGCCTGCTGTGTGGCATCGCTCTGCTCGTTGAACCAATCCTCGCCGGATTGCTCAATCGGGTTGGGCGCGCCTTCCACCCATGGGACCATGGCGCAGCGGCCGTTGTAGTGGTCGTCCGCTATTGTTCCCACCGGGTACACGGTCCCATGCAATGCGACGCAACTCATGCAAACCCGGTCATCCAGTTCCGCACACCACACCACCCCGCGTAACACTCCGAAATTGGCAACCTGGACCGCGTTATTCGCCTGGCGGTAGCTGTATAGCTGTACCGTCCTGGTCATCCGCAGGCTGTCTGTAAGCCCCATGCCGTAGGCGTCCGTGATCCAATCGGCGATGATCCGCGGGTTCTTCCCCAGGGCAACCTGCTCAAGTATCCCGTCTGCTATGCGCTTGGCGTGATAACCTGACAGGTCATCGATCTTGCGGAACAGCGGTCCTTCCCGCCGCAGGTAATCCATCAGGAACATCAGCGCGGATGGTTGCGTGCGCCTGACCTGGTCCTGCGGAACGTCACCGATGGCAACCCCCAGGGCGTCTGCGATGGCCGCGAGCATAAGCAGTCTGCCTGCGGATAAGCCGCTCTTAGCTGCGGCGTCTGCGGCTGCGCTGATCTCGGTCCGCAAGTATGACTGGTAATCGGTCAGCTCCGATTCAATAGACCGGTTTACCGCCCGGTATACAGCGGACCGCTTGACCGCTTCTGGCGTCAGCTTGCCGGCCTTGTCCAGTTGCTCCATGTATTCGACCAGCGCAGTGATCTCCGGCGTGACCCGCCCGTATCCCGTGGCGTAGGCTGTTATGATGCGGTTCAATACCCTGGTATCCTGGGCATCGAACTGGCGTCTAAGCTTGGCAAGCGTTTCTAGCAGCATGGTTATGCCTTATTGGTATGCTCGTACCATTCCAGCCTGACGTTGGTCAGGTTATCGTTGGTACCACTTGTGACCCGCAGGATATACTTCGTGTTCTGCTTCAGGATAATTTCCTCGGTATTGCCGGCTTCTGTTCCTGTCTGTGCTTGCTTGGTGGCCGCGCCGCCCTTGTAGATATAGGCCTGCACCCCGTCAGTCGTTCCGCCGGATGTTCCCTTGTGGATGGTAGTCGTGGCGGTCGTTGCGCTATTTCGGTTATTATTGCCTATCGTCTGCGGTGTGGTCCCGCTCCGATCAGCCCCCTCGTATAACTGCCATTGGGTTATAGCGGATCCGTCCAGGTGGAATGTCATGTGCGCCCACTTGGTCGTGTTTGGCGTGGTGATCAGGTAATCCTGGGTGGCTGAAGCCGCCAGCGTGACCGCATCTGTGTACATGAAGTGGCTGCCGGCATGTACTTCATGGTGGGCGTAGTCGATAGTCTCAACCGCCGCGGTGGACAGATCTGTCGGGCTGTCAATGACGATGACCCAGCGGAGCGCGTTGCTTCCCTCCTCCGCGTCCACCTGGAACACTTGCTGGTTCAGTCGGTCAATCTGTAAGTTCGCCATTACTCAGTATTCCTTCCCGCCAGGAAGTCGCGTAATATCGTCCCGCCCAGCGCGTTAGCCGCCTGCCGTTCCTCATCAAGCAGCGCCTTCTCGGCTTCATAGTCAACCCCGTAATGCTCGGCGATGGTCGCCTTGCTCGCCAGCCCGTTGGCCAGCAGGAATGTATCCTCGGCTATCTGCTCCGCCGGGTTGCTCGGCAGCGCATCGCCCCATTCGATATAACCGGGGTCAGCCGCTTCACCCTCGAACCCGGCAACAACCAGGAGCCGCCTGTTGAGTTCAAGCAGTGCGTCACCGTACAGTTCCCGCTTCGTGTCAGTCTTTTCGATGGCGTCAGCGTACACCACCCGCATGACAAAGTTAGTAAGCCCGCTGCCTAATTGCTGGATGACTGCCGGCGGAACCTCTCTCATCAGCTGAAAGATGGACGATTGCAGGTTCTCCGCAAAGGACATGCTTCCCATGATGTCAGCGTTGGCTGTCAGGTTGTAGACCTTGGTCATATCCGATGAGAACCACGACAGCGAGCCGGGACCGGTTGACATGTTCGGTTCTTGCGGCACGCCGGTAACGATGGTCGGCGGGGCCGCGTTCATGCGGATCGTCTTGTTGATGTTGCTGTCAGCGAAGTTCAGCTTGTCCTGGACGCCGGATGCCCATTCAAAGTCATTCGCCCCCTTGGCACCGTGCGTGGCCTTCAGCGATGGCAGGTTCTTCCAGTGGATGATCGGCGGGAAGTCATAAGGCCACTGGACCGGCGGCCGGTCAGGGTCTGGAACCCATCGCCTGGAGTTGGGTGTGATGATGAAGTGTTCCTCGATCCAGCTGTCCGTGTATGCCCCGACATCTTCAGGTATTGTCCTGCGCACCACCTCGCGGTAACTGATGTTCTCAACCGTGTACTCCACCCGGTATTCCATCACCTCGTCAACGTCATGCGGGCTGACCTGGATATGCGTTATCTCCGGGTCCAGCGCAATAAGTCGCGGAACCGGCTGCCCTGTCAGTCTGTTGGCCATCCCATCCGGCAGAATCTTTACGAAGGCAGTTCCATATACCCCGCCGTTCAACCCCAGTTGGTAAAGCAGCTGCTCCTGCTTGTTCACGTCCCAGACTACTTCCAGGTATTCCTGCTGCGCTTCGGCGCCTTCGGGTAGATGGAAACTGATGCCGTTGTTGAACAGGCGTGAGACGGACCGGCTGATGGCCAGCCCGATATAGTTCAGGGTCAGGTTGTCGTCATAAGTTCCATCTTTGACCTTCAACTGCTTCGGATGATTGCCAGTGTAATAACTGCGGTCCTTGACGTTCTGCCGATCCCCAGGGTTCGCCAAATAGGTGGCGATCGCCTGCCCCAGCGCGTCCAGTGGTTTGTCATACCATGCCATGTTACCTCCAATCCTCGATCGTGCCGGACCTTCCGGCGGTTAAACTGTATAACGCCATAGCCAACGACATAACCGTATCGTCGTGCATCCCGTCAGGTGCTGAATAACTGAACGACCCCGATGCGCTGCGCTTGCTCTCGTAGGAAAGCAATTCGCCTATCAACACAGGGTCATTCAGCACCCTGATATTGTCATGCTCAAAGGCGGACTGCAAGGACTGGATCAGCCCCGCCTTGGTCGCCTGGGTTGTCGTGAACGGGGTAACGCCCACCCCCTTCTGGACCAGGTGGTCAATGACCGGCCGCCCGATGGAGTTGGCCTCAACGACCATGCCGGATAACTTCCACCTGGTATACGTCTGCAACAGCCGGTCCTCCAGCGTCGGATAGTCCACCCGGTTGAAGCGGTCCATAAATACCATGTTGCGGCTCTCAGCGTCCAGAACGGTAATGACCGTGTAATCCACGCTTGCCGCAACATCCACACCCGCGGTGTAGTTCCGCCCTTCCTGTGGCCCGTCCAGCGGGTCAAGAATCGCGGCTTCCTGGACACGCCGGAATACCGCCCCTTCGCTGTCGATGAACTCGGCCTCGTACTCCTGGCGGTATATCAGTTCGGGCAGCAGCCGCCGCGCGTCCTCTACCTCGCTTGCAAGGATGAACGGGTTGTCGATGGTCTTGTAGCGGAACGACTGCCAGCCGTCCTCGCCGGATTGCCCGCGCCGGTAAAGGTCCCAGAACCAATTCCGCCCCCTGGGTGTGCTGATGAATATCGCCTTACCCAATCGGTCGGATAGCGCCGGGCGCAGGGCTTCGCTCCATGCCTCCGGCTTGATGAACGCGCACTCGTCCATGACCACAAGATCCAATCCCTCACCGCGCAGGCTGTCCGGGTTGTCGGCCGTGCGGATAGATACCTCGCCGCCCCCGGGAAGCGTGACGGTACGCTCGGCCAGGCTGATCTTCGCCCCTGGTATCTGCGCCGCCAGACGGCGTAATGGTCTCCAGCCGACATTTGCGGTTTTGTAGGATGGAGCAATCCACCAGGCGCGCTTGCCGTCTATGGCCGCGCCGATGCACTCCATGACACCCAGCCTTGTTTTCCCGAAGCGGCGGCCCGCGTCAATTATCTTGAACCTTGCGGTCGACTTGTGAATGGTCGCCTGGGCGGGATGAAGCGACGCTCTAATCGTTATCTTCTGCATTCTCGCCCCAGTCTATGACGACGCTCCCCTTGTGCGTCAGGTCGATGGCGTCCCCATAACCCCGGTGTTTGCCCAACCTGGCTAATACCCATTTAGCGTCCTGTGTGTCGCCGGATGATACCGACTTGGCTATTGTGTTCTCGCATACGTCCAGAAACAACTCGCGCTGGTCAGTCCAGGCGCGCATAATGTCCGGGTCGGCCTTGATCGCCAGGTCAACGGTGGACCAGGATACCCCGCACTTTTCAGCGATTGCTGAAATGATCCCGCCGGGTGTGGCCTTTATTGCCGCTAAAAGTTTCCGCTTCGGCAGTTTACTCATTCTCGATTTTAACGATGGTCAGGTCTGGAAACGCCGTCGCCATGCGCTCTAACGCTACGGCAACATAGGCGGGACTGATCTCAACGGCGCGGCACTTGCGATGCAGGTTCTCGCAGGCGATGATGGTTGTGCCAGAGCCGGAGAAGGGTTCGTAAACAGTAGCACACTCAACGCTGCCTATTATTTTCTCAAAAAATGCTACTGGTTTTTGTGTTGGGTGCGTTCCATCTTTATCTGAATTACCTTGATACCAATCCAGACTATCCCACGCCTTCGCTTCTTTGCAATTCCAATAAAAAACAGGTTGCCAACTCCAAATCATTCCGGGCTTTGGCACTATCTGCGAGTATCGCCAAACTCCAACTCGCTGCGGGATTGGCGACAACGAAAGCATGTGTAATAAAATTTCTGGTTTTGCAGCATTGAAGCACGCAACCATCCCAGATGTTACAGAAAAAATTCCATCAAGGTCTTCTTGACTGAACAATCTGTCCCATTCTTCATCCAAAACCCCGTACGGCGGGTCAGTTACACACACGTCCGCCATCTCTCCACCCATCACCCGTTCAACATCCTCGCGTTTCGCGCTATCCCCGCAAATCAGCCGATGCTCGCCAATCTGCCAAAGGTCGCCGGTCTCCACGCCCCACTTATGACGCAGTTCCTCGGCGCGGGCAATCTGCGGTTCTGCGTCAACCGGTTCGGTCTGCTCCGCTTTCAACAGGCTGTCCAGCGCGGTAACATCCCGCTTCCAATCCTTCAGGGCGTCCGTGTTCAGCCCCCAATCAATCAGCGTTGGCGAGTCCCAACTTGAAAGCGTATCCCAATCCCACGCACCCACCGCTCCAGCGTGAAGGGTGACGACCAACTTGCGCCGCTCCTCGTCGGTAAGCGGGCGGTCAGACTGTCTTGCGTCGATGACATGATCCGGGCCGTAGATGGTAAGCAGGGCCGACAGCCGCTGATGACCGTCATACACCTCAAGGGCTGGACCGACGGCGACGGTCTGTACCTGGCCAAATTCCTTGAAGGATTGCAGCAGTCTCTCGGCCTGCGCCTTCGTGCTGAAGCGCGGGTTGTCCGCCCAAGGCTTCAAGTCGCCCAGCCGGACGGTGACATTGGTCCAGGTAAGTTTATTCATAGCAGGGCTTCACCTTCATGGGAAGATCAACCCACCACCTGCGGAACTCGTCACCGTATCGCCGTACCTGCTGGGCGTAGAATGCCCGGCGGTGTTCGTAGCCGTTGACGATCCCGCTCTGGTGGCAGGCGTGGCACACCGGCTCCAGATTGAACGGGTGGTCCAGTTCCGGCCGCCCCTTGATGCGGTGCAGCAAGCAATGGTGAAGTTCTGTGGCTGGTCTGACATGACAGTAATTGCACATCGGACTGCTCCCGGTCACCTGGTTAATTGTGACTACACTAGTCGGGCGGTCGACCGGGAGCATCGAGGTTATCCGATCTTGGCAGGTTCCCCGTCCAGCCACACGCGCCGGACAACCTGGATTATTCCCAGGGCTATAACCGCCAGCGCCCCCGCGTCGATGGTCTCGGTGTTCACCAGGTCAACGACCAGCGGGATGATACCGGCCAGCGTGGTCAGGATCCCAATCCAAATGGTCCGTGATTGATACCAAGGTTTCTTCATGCGCGCCTCCTAATTTCAACAGTTGAATATAGTATAACACCGTAAATTGTAAATACAACAGGTAAAACGAGATACACCATACGGAAGTACCACCATGGTGTGTAAAATCGCCCAGAACCTTGATTAATTACGTTTAAACGCTATTCTAGAACATAGTTAGAACATAACATTAGAGTTTCTCGGTTTGCCATATTGCCCCTTGACATACCTATCGCTAGGTTATATAATATAGACATAACAGATAAGGAGATATGAAATGGCAATAGCATTTGAACAAGCAGAAAGCGCAATGAATACGATGGGCAAGACCTACAAGGCAACAAATGGAGCCGTCTTGAAAGTCATCGAGCGTAAAGGCGACAACTACACCCTTGAAAACATGGCGACAAATAAAGCGGCTGACGTGCCGGTGATCTGGATGCTCGATCAAATCTCAAAAAGTATTTTTGTCGAAATAAAAGGAGCCTAAAATGGAATACACAATAGAATTAAGCAGGGACGGTGAAATTGTAAGATCGGTATCAGTCAATGGCGTACGCAACGCAACGCAGACAGCAAGAGAATACTCCGCCGATAATCCTGACTACCAGGTATTTGTCACTTGGTTCCGCAACAGCGACCAACAGCACGGATACCTTAACCCTAACGGCGCCCATGATATTACCGGGCGGCCGTGGAAACCGATTAACCCCGCTGCTGCCGCCCTCGGTTCTATCCGCAGCGAGCGCAAGGCCAAAACCAGCGCGGCCAACGGCAAACTTGGTGGACGGCCCAAACACGCAGAATAGAACAAAATAATTATGACATTTGTCACTATACTTTATCAAAATAGTATCTATAATAATAAGAAAAGGAGTTTACATGAATGATATAAAGTTGTGGTTTATC
>Ga0172375_10008264_pt1 | contig 14039 bp, 11 predicted proteins | sample LakKiv1m_FD_114537 | JGI IMG/M metagenome (GOLD analysis project Ga0172375, IMG submission 114537) | Freshwater microbial communities from Kabuno Bay, South-Kivu, Congo - kab_092012_11.1m | ecosystem: Environmental > Aquatic > Freshwater > Lake | place: Democratic Republic of the Congo...
GAAGACAGAAGTTACAGTTGTAACTCGCGCTTCGCGCTCGTGTAACCCTTGTAACCCGCGCCGCGCGTGCATGAAACCTGTAACTTGTAACCACGTCATCCCATCATCCCACAGCCTACAGACCACAGCCTACAGCCCACAGACGCGGGTGGTTAGGCTTAAGAAAGATTGACGCGAATAGGCATTCTTATTATATCTTGGGCGCAGGAGAAGGATTGATGTTGGGGATGGGCAACTTCAAGTTCGATGAGACACGGATAATGCGCAAATGCAGGCTCGGAACTTCCCGGCGAAGATTAACTCGCGGCGCCAGTTAGCGCCAGGAACGTGCCCCTCCAGGAAGAACGGGATAAGCGCTTTGCGCGCATCAGGAGAAAGAGGGAGGTCTTTATGGCGGTTGCAGGTCTGGTTCTGGGAATAGTGTCCATTGTTCTTTCGTTCATACCGTGCATCAACTGGTCGGCAATTCTTCCGGCAATAGTGGGAATCGTGCTGAGCAGTGTGGGACTCGCACAGTCCAAGAAAACCGGGGAAGGCAAGGGAATGGCCACAGCCGGACTGGTGCTGTCCATAATAGCCATCGTGTGGGTGCCCATATATATCCTGATGATAATGGGAGCCATCGGGGCAGCGGCCTCAAGCGCGCTCCAGGGGATGTAAGGGAAACGGCGTTTTTTGCAGTATGCCGTGGGCAGCAGCTGGTTGCCATGGACCCATATTTAATCTCTGTATCACTTTGATGCTAACAATGTCCGATCAAGGCAGTGCCAATATCATCGGCCGCAAGTGTTGTGCCTTTGTTAACGCCGGTCTCATTGCCGGGATCCTGGGTATCTTCCTCCTTGCCAGCCTTGCGGACGTGACAACTGAAGGCATCAGGCTCGGAAATAATTCCGTCCCGCAGGTTTGCGCATACAAGAGGGTTTTTGGCCATACCTGTCCAGGCTGCGGCCTGACCCGCAGCGTCTGCCTTGCTTTCCACGGAAAGGTCCAGGCATCGCGAACTGTTCATCCTTCCGGAATCTGGGTTGCGGCCTTTATCTGTATCCAATTCATCGCGCGCCTGGTGATGCTTATTCCCGGGGCCTGGGATGCCCGGATGTGGCGCCGGGACCTGGCTGTCTCCCTGGCCGGCCTGTTCATTTCCATTTACCTGCCGATACTGGCATGCGCGGGGTAGGGAGGGAAGCTGAGGAGTATGGGAGTGTGGGCTGTGGACTGTGAGATGTGGACTGTGGGATAAAAGGGAAAGGCACAAAGGCACGGAGGGCGGGGGAGAAATCAAACATCGAACATTCAACATCGAACTCCCAACTCTAAGATAAACCTGAGACCTGAAACCTGAAGACAGAGGACAGACCACAGACGACAGACTACAGCCTACAGTCCACAGGCAGGGGGTGATTCACGGCCTGGCGGGCATCTTCTCTGTCAACGGCATGTCTCCGCGGATCATGCGGGCTGCCTGGCCTACAAGCCAGAGGTAATGGTCGCTTGGCAATCCTTCGTAAGTAATGAACTTTGATTCGCCAACCGGCGGATTGTTGGTGCATTTATAAATGGCCGTTCCTTCATCGACCTCATCGAACATCGCCTGGTATACCATCGTCGCGCCGGCCTTCTTCGCCTCAGCATACTGCGTCCAGAGAAAGCGGCCGCCAAGGCGCGGAATATGGTTTAACGGGGATTCGGGCTTCAGGTTGTGCCAGCTGAAACCTGGAAAGACTACCGGCAGATACTCCTTCTTCTTCTCTTTACACCACGCAATGTCCGGTACCATGACCTTCTTCACGAACTCGACTGCCTGTTCCGGCTTGCCGAACCGCCCAACTGTCCAGGGACTCACAATGTCTGCCTGCATGACCAGTTCCTGCATTGCCGGGTCTGCAACACAATCACCATCGCCTGTCCGCCAGCGTGAAGGAACTCCGAGCATGACAGTGCAGCCGCCGTATTTTGGGTCAGTCTTGAGCCATTTCACGAGTTTGATCCCTTCCGAAGCTGTGCACTTGCGGTCCTTGAACCCGAAGCCCCAGACGGCAATCACCGGTTTTCCTGCATGATGGAGATAAGCAGGGTCCCTGGTTATCTCCATGCCGTCGACGAGCATCTTCCAGTCTGCCATGACTTTGTCCATCGAGTTGGATTCGAGGCCGGACAGGTCGTACATAACGGCATAGGCTCGACCATGGCGGTTGGCGCCTTCACGGCAGTGCGCGAGTACGGTAGTTACATGACGGCGGCCGGCGGGAGAGGATGTTGTGGTGACAAAACGCTGAACAAACGCGCCGTCGATTCCATAATCGCGCATCCACTTGAAATGGCGGATAACCGTCTTGGAGTTGAAATCGCTGTAGACTTCAGCAGGCTTGCCGTCCGCCAGTTTGAAAGGAGTGGCGTAACGTTCGTCGGGATCGAGCTCACTGACATCCGGCCAGAGATCGAATACACAGCTCCCGGGCTTTGAGCCGTCCTTCTTCATCCAGTGGGTCCATTTGCGGCCGCAGCCGTCTCCTTCAGCGTTGTGCCAGCCCTGGTATCCGCACATTACTTTGCCGGTAAGGGTTTTGGTGTCCACGCCGCGTACCGACGGCCCGGTGTAAGGTTTCAGGACACTGCCAAGATCGCTGGCCGGAACGGCCGCAGCGTTGCAGATACCGGAAACAGAAAGCGCAATTAATACGATTTCCGGTGTGACCCAGCGTTTCATGATCCCCGCAGTCCTTTCGGTTTGGTTCCTGTAATGATGCCATATTTCCGGGTGTGAACAAACATTTCCTGCTTCTTCATGGCGATTTGAAGGGCTGCAATTCGGAACGGCAGAAAGGGCGAGAGGGGATAAGGAAATGGATATCCTGAAATAAATCACACTGTTGATACGTTATCCTTACAATAGTGTCCATTAAATGCATCAAGAAAGGCCGGGTCAATGAATGAGAATATCACGAGGCGGGATTTCTGCAGGAGAGGTGCGGCAGCTTTTTTTGCGCTAACGGCGGCTGGATTTCGCGCGGCGGCCGAGACCGCCCGGAAGCGGCCCAATGTCCTGATTATCACCACTGACCAGCAGCGGGTTGACGCGATGAGCGCGGCCGGCAACAAGTGGACAAAAACTCCGCATATGGATTCAATCGCTGCGAACGGGGTATATTTCCGCAAGTCTTATTGCAGTTATCCGCTGTGCAGTCCCTCGCGTTCCAGCCTGCACACCGGCCGTACGCCGCATGAAATCGGTGTCGACCACAATTCCATACCGATTGATCCGGCCATCACCATCTCGGGCCAGGCTTTCAAGGCCGCAGGTTACGACACCGGCTACTCGGGCAAGTGGCACATGCCCGATGCGTATCCGGCCGGCGGGATTGCCGGGTTTGAAGTGCTCAATAAGACAGAGAGAGTTCGAAGGCTCGCCAAGGACGTCGATGAGGCGACGATGAACCAGGCCGTTGAATTCCTGAAACGTAAGCGCGACAAGCCGTTCTTTCTTGTTTGCTCGTTCATCAATCCCCACGATATCTGCCTGCTGGCCGGTGAAGACAGTCCGATCCTGAAAGATGTCATGGACCGGTACATGCCTGCCGAAGGTGCCGAACTGCCGCCGCTGCCGGACAACTTCCAAATGCCCGGCGGTGTGCCCGACTCTCTCTCGAAACGCAATAAGCATGAACAGTGGGATGATACTCACTGGCGGCGTTATCGCTATGCCTATTGCCGCATGATGGAGGACGTGGACCGGCAGGTAGGGCAGGTGCTTGATGCCCTACGCGCCATCGGCGAGGAAGACAACACGCTCATCGTTTTCACCAGTGATCATGGAGAGGGGTTGGCCTGCCATCACTGGACCGGCAAAATGATGTATTTCGAGGATGAAGTGGCCGTCCCGCTTATTGTGAGCTGGAAAGGCGTAACTCCTGGCGGCCGCATGGACAAGGACCACCTGGTTTCAACGCTGGATGTCCTGCCCACGATTTGTGACTACGCCGGGTTCAAGCCGCCCGAGAAGATGCGCGGCGAAAGCCTGAGAGCCGTGATCGAGAGGCCGGATGCGACGGGCCACGAATTTGTTGTTTCGGAGATGGCAGCAAAAGGCAGTCGCAGTTTCATGGTGCGTACAAAGCAGTACAAGTACATGGTCTTTCCCGGAAGTACGCCAGCCGAAATGTTCTTTGATCTGGATGCTGATCCGGGCGAGATGAACAACCTGGCAGGTAAAGATGAGCTGCAGGGCCAGGTAGAACGGCACCGCAAGATGCTCGCGCAGTGGAAGGAGCTGACGGAAGAGTCCAGGTACCCGGCCAAACTGGCTGTCGAGAAGGGCAAAAAAGGCCGTAAGAACAATAAGAAATCTGAAACGGGCAAGCCTGGGAACAAATAGAATTTGCAGGACCGGCACGTGATCCCGGTGATCCCAGTCATCCCGTCTTTCGACGGGACCCTGTCATTCGACAGGGCAGGCGCGGAGGGAAGACTGTAGGTTGTAGACTGTGGACTGTGGGAGGAAGAAATTACGAATGTTTTTTAACGCAAAGGCCGCAAAGCAGGCAAAGAAAGGACGCAAAGATAAAGAAATGTAACCGCCGATCCCGACCTCTGGAGAGTCGGGATCGGCGGTTACATTTCTTCCCTTTTCCGCGGGCGGTTAACACCCTCACCTTCATTCTCTCCCCTCGATGGAGAGGAGAAGAGCATCTTCGTCCATCTGCGGTTAAACATCTGGCGCTGGTGAGCGGATCAATCGCTTCGGGTTGTCATGGTGGCGAGAGGCGTGTCCCAGGTTTTGCGGAGATACTCGACGAGGACTGGATCGCGTTTGTAGAGGGTATCGCGCTGTTCCTGGATTCCGAAGTAGCGCTGTGTCACGCCGGAGAAGAATTCCTTGTGGTCGCTCTTGACCCAGTCCCGCTGCGGATACGCGGTGCCTTCACAACACCGCTTGTAGGCGGCGAGGATGTCGGGATCCTGGAAGGTGAGAACCTGGTCGTGATAGGCGTGAGCCAGCTCGTGCAGCAGGACATCGGCAGTTGAGTCGATAGACCGCCTGGAAAGTGATGCGGCATTGCCGAACTCGACACACTTGTGCTTCGCGGGATTGAAGTCCATGTCAATCAGCCAGTCGATACCCGGGTGATACTGGTAGGCCGACGTCCCGCCCCACGGGCCGTTTGTAGAGCTCCATTCGAGCCATATCGTGACTGTAAGCAGCTTTGCCAGCTGTTTCCGGGGCATCCATGTCTTCAAGAGGTTCATGCCTTCGGTCAGGCGCTTTATGGCCGCGGCCCCGGTTTCGGCGTGCTCGCCGCCGGGAAGGAGGGAGTTGTGGATGTAGACCTTCCAGCCGGCGAGATCCTTGACGGTGTAACTGGTGGTCGGATCGTAAAGCTGCGTTGATTCCGGCAGAGGGCGCGCGACGCCTTCGGGCAGGATTCCGTTCTCGCTCATCCAGTCGCCCAGCTGGGCCTTCCACGGGTTGGGCTTTTTCATCACGTCATGGCCGCCCTTGCGGTAGACCTCCAGCTTTGCCGCGACTCCCGCCTTTTTCAGGGCATCGTGATACTGGATGCTGTTCGATGGCGGGACGAGGGTGTCGTCCTGCGCATAGGCCAGGAAAGTCGGAGGGGTGTTGGAGGTGACGTGCAGTTCGCCTGAAAGTTCGTCGATGAGTTTCGCGTCGGGATCGGGTCCCAGCAGGCTGGCCGCGAAGGGGAGGTTTGGATTGTTTTTCACGCTGACTAAGGGGGAGAAGAGGGCCATGTAGTCCGGCCGGCAGCTGAATTGCTCGACCGGGTCTTTCGCGCCGGCACTGCCCGGGTCGGAGTGCGTTGCGAGGGTGGTTGCCACGTGTCCGCCGGACGAGAACGCCACGACCAGGAGGCGTTTGGGATCGATGTTCCACTTTGTCGCGTTTGCGCGGATGGTCCTGACAGCCCGCTGTGCGTCCTGGAGCGGTGCGGGGTGACGGCAGCCGTTTGCGGGCAGGCGGTATTTCAATGAAAAGAACTGTACGGGACGGGTCTGGAAGAATTTCCGGAATGTTTCGCAGGTGGAACTGTTCTTGTCATCCGCGCCGGGGATGAGAAGGACGGCCGGGGCCGGGCCGTTGGTGTCCCATGGCGGCGGGAAGATCGTGAGAGTGGGGGTATCGTTATTGCCTGTTCCTTTGGCTCCGGGTGCGCCGCCGGGCCAAAGTTTAACGTCCCGGGGAGATGCCGGCCGGGCCGGTGTTGCTCCTGATAGAACCAGGAGCGCCAGGAGAACAAGTGTCATCAGCAAAGAAGCAGTTTTCATAAGTACAACCTTGATCAGAACATAGGGCCATATGGAAGGCAAGTCAAAGAAAGAGAGAAGAGAGAGGCTGTAGGCTGTGGACTGTAGGCTGTGGACTGTGGGCTGTGGACTGTGGACTGTGGACTGTGGACTGTGGACCACGCCCGAACGCGTGGCAGGCTGTGGGCTGTTGGCTGTGGGAGCGGGAGGTGGGAGGGGGGGAGGGGGAGAAATTACGAATTAGGAATTACGAATTACGAATGAGGAAGGGAAGAGGGAAGCCAGACTACAGACCACAGACTACAGACAACAGACCACAGACTACAGACAACAGGCAAAGGGGGGAGTGTTTAACGCAAAGGCCGCAAAGCAGACGAAGAAAGAACGCAAAGATAAAGAAGTGTATAAGAATCTTATTCTTCTCCTGGTCTGATTCTTATTTTGCGGCGGAAGGCAGCCTGCGTTTTGATGAATACAGCAGGAGTAGAACAAGACCGGTGAAGAGCAGGGCCCAGGTTTCCGGTTCGGGAACAACGCTCGGTGCATTGGCGGGATCGGAAGGTTCAAGTCCAGCCTCTTTGTACTGCTGCTGGTTTTCCAGAACCACCGCTCCTGAAACCGTGGTCACGAGCTGGTAGATACGGGCCATGTCAAGGGCCGCGTCGCGGTCGGCGTTTTTCCGTGTGGCTGCCAGTTTCATTATTTCATCACGGGCCCAGAGGCGCACGATGTTGAGGTCATCTGTGCTTATTCCCTCCGGCTTTGCATCAACATGCTTTCTTTCCGCGGTGTAGTGTTTCACTTTGCCGGACCATTCGTTCAAGAGGCCGGCCAGGTCTGATTTCGGGTCTCCGAACGACTGCACGCGGTTTACGGCGCTTACCCCGTCCAGCTTCTCCGTCACAAGGTTCGGTCCGTTGCCGAACTGGTAATCGAACAGCAGTGGCCGGTCGGGCCGGCGTTCCCAGCACTGGACGAGGCTTTCAACCGCGGAGATATCCACGGGCTGTGTGGCATGGAGCCACAGTACGGGGGCATCGGATGTTTCGAACGCTGTTTCCCATGCCTTCAGCAGGGCGGGAACGTTGTCGCATCCGCCTTCGAAGGTAAGATTCTTTATGCTGTCGATTGCCGCCTTTTTATCTTTCTGGCCGGCGAGACCGAGCAGTTCATGCACCTCGTCAGCCGCAAAGATTATTGCGATGTCAATTTCCGGAGGCAGGCTGTTAAGCGCGTTTGCGATGGTCGCGGCATGGGGTTTCATCCTTTTCGATCCGTCTATCACGACAACCAGTTTTGACGGGCTGATGGCAGGCCTGGACTCTATGGACTGGCTCACGAAACCTTTTCCGCCCCGTTTGTCCTCTTCCCACGCGTTTAAAGCGGCGGGGTTGCGTTTCACCCGCAAGGCTATGATTTCAGAAAGCCTTTCGTCCTGAACGAGTCCGCGCGCGATGTACCGGCCGGTTTTCTCGTCTTTTTCCATCTTGATCGCGGGGCTTCCGGGCTGGGCGGTTATTTCCGTTCCTGACTCAAGCCATATGGAATGCTGTTTGCCTTCGGTCATGCCGAAGTTCTGGAGGCGGAAGAGCGGCAGGCGGACGAGTCCGGAGTCTGGAGACTCGAGTACAACCGGAGCGGTAATTCCTATCTTTGTCTTCATCGTTCCGCCGTTTGGCGGCACGGGGAAGCACTGGAGGAGGACCTGGTCGGGCCCGCATGTTGTGACGAGTACAGGGTCGCGCCGTCTTTCGACCACCCGTTTATATGCCTGTTTTACCTGGGAGCGGCCTCCGTAAGCGGCTTCGCGCTCCTCGTCGTCGATCCACAGGGTCAGCCTGGAGACTACGCCGCCGGGCGGCAGGAGAATCTGCGCGCGGGCTTCAGCCTGGCGTGTGGAGTCGTTCTTAAAGATCATGGTCCATTCGGTATACGATGTGCAGGCGTCCGGGTTGACGACGGCATCGAGCCTGGATTCCTGGAGGGAGAGGTTCCTGACCCTCGTGGCGACGGCGTCGCTGCCCTGGTCAAAGTCCCACTCATCGGCGCTGATGATGGCTTCCCTGCTTCTGAGGCCCATCATTTTCGGCGGTTTGACGGCGTTGTAGGGGGTCCCGGTAACCTGGTAGAAGGCTTTGCGCGCATCGGCGGAGGTTGTGCCTTCAGTAGAGATATTGAAGAGGAAGGATGTGAGATCGTTGAACTGGCGGTTGTAGTCGTAGCAGAACCGCAGGAGAATATCGTTCTGGCCGAAGGTGCGGAGGAGTTTGAGCCCGCGCAGGTGCTGTTTGTGGTCCTTTGACACAGCCATCCTTATTCCGGCATGCGTTATGAATTTTGGCGCCTCCATTGCCAGCAGGACCGCGAATACCAGGACCAGCGGTTTCCAGAGGGCCGGGGCGAGGAAGCTGTTTTGAGGGCAGAATTGCCGGCGGAACTTCCGGCGCAGGCACAGGGCGGTGATGAACGAAAAGAGCGGGGCGAGTGGGAGGAGTCCCATCCCGAAGAACAGGATTCCGATTACGGCAAACGGCGTGATGGGCAGGAAGATGATGGTGTAAAAGAGCGACACCGCGATCGCTATCCCGTTCAGCCGGCCGGCGCCTGCCAGCGGGCTGTTCCCTGCGCCGGAAGACAGCTTGTAGATGATGACTGCGTTGCCGAGCGGCACCAGGGCGATAAGGATTACGTGGACGAAGGTCGGGATCGGGTCGAAGAACACATTCGTGCACATGCCGGAAAAGAATTCGAGGATAAGGGTTACCAGCGGCAGCGCGACGCCGAAGATCGCGGCGAAGGTGCGGAATGCGATGCTTGAGGTGACTGGTTGCGGGGTGGGTTGAGTATTCATGGCTGTCCTCCTCTTTAGGTTAAGATTCCGATATTGCCGTTTGAACGTCAACCGTATTTAACGGGGCAGGTCTTGAAAGAGCGTGACGGAAGGGGAAAGGCTGTGGACTGTAGTCTGTAAGTCGGAGATAGACCCAATATTGAATAATGAATACTGAATAATGAATGTTGAAGTTAGGAAAGAACAGGGTGAAGAGGGTTACAGTTGTAACTCGCGCTTCGCGCTAGTGTAACCCTTGTAACCAGCGCCTTGCGCTCCTGTAACTTGTAACCACGTCATTCCATCATCCCACAGCCTACAGTCAACAGGCAGGGGTGGTTACATATCTTCTCCGGGATATTTTTACTCATCCACGCCTGCGGCGTGGCATGATGGAGACAAAATCCGAAAGGAAAGTTGCATGTCCCTCCAGCAGGGTGTACTATCTGTAAATAATAGAGTATCGTTTTGCTCTAATGGTCGCTGATGAAGAAACTTGCGTCAACGGTTACGGCTATTGTGCTGGCCCTTGCCGGGCCGGCTCAGGCGGCAACGGTCACCTGGAACGGTGATGATACCGGCGGCGATCAGAACTGGACCCCAACTGACAGTACGAGCTGGAGCAGCGCTACATACACCAACGGCGACACCGCGCAATTCCTCGGCTCCGGGGCAGGAACGGTTAACGTAGATGCAGGAGGAGTGTTACCGGGCGGGGTTATCGTCAACTCTTCGGCAAGCTACACGTTTTCAGGCGGGAGTATCGGCGGCAGCGGGACGCTGACCAATATCGGATCTGGTGTGCTGACTCTCTCCAACCACAATACCTACAGCGGCGGGACTCGCGTCGGGATCGGAGGCGGGCCAGTGGCGACATTGAAACTGGGCATTGATAACGCACTTCCGATTGGAGGCGCGGTTACGGTTGACAGTTCCGGTGCGTCGGTTTTGAACCTGAACGGATTCAACCAGACCATCGGCTTGCTTTCAATGGGAAGCAACAACGGGGGAACCAGGGGTTACGTGACCAACACCACCGGCAGCAGCACGTTGACGTTGTCCAACGGCGTACTCTGCGCGAACCACAACAATGGGGGCGGCGGAATCTTTTGCACCGCCTTGGATCTGAACGGTACCAATCAGACCTTTACCGTGCAAAACGGCATCGCCGTCCCTGACCTGCTGGTCAGCTCGGTGATTCAGAACGGAAGCCTTACAATGGATGGGGTGGCGGCTACGATGGGCCTCTCCGCCACGAACACCTACAGCGGCCCGACGAAGGTGATTGCAGGGGTTCTGGAACTCAGCAACTTTTTGGCAATGCAGAACAGTCCACTGGATACTTCCGGCGCGGGCACGGTGAGCTTGAATAACGGATCAGGTTCTTACACGCTTGGAGGCCTCAAAGGCAGCAAGAACCTGTCGTCGGTGATCACCGGCAATCCAACCTACCTGACCAGCCTGGTGCTGAATCCTGGAGCCGGGGTCACAAATACTTATTCCGGTATTATTCCTGATCTTTCGTCCGGCATGACGCTCGTCAAGACCGGCGCGGGCACGCAGATTCTTTCCGGCACCAACACGTACAGCGGGAATACATTTGTGAATGCCGGCACGCTGAGGATTGATGGAAGCAAAGTCTTTGCTGACGCCGCATCGCTGTATATTACGAATAATGCCTTTGTTTACCTTGGGTCAGGGGTCAATGAGGCTGTCACAAATCTCTATCTGAACGGTTTACAGGCACAAGCGGGCACATGGGGCAGTACATCGAGTTCAGCGCGCTACCGTTGGGATAAGTCATTTGCAGGTACGGGAATCCTGACGGTCTTGGCAGGTACCGGAATATCTCCCAGCGAAGGGCTGATAATTACCGTAAGGTAGAATCAGGCGGGGGAGGATCACGGGACGCCGGCAAGGGACTGAAGAGAAACCAGAAGCCAGAGACCAGAGGCCAGAGGACAGAGGGATGAAGAAATTACGAATGAGGAAGGGAAGAGGCACGGAGAAACCCAATATTGAATACTGAATGCTGAATAACCAATGTTGGAGTTAGGAAGGAACAGAGTGAAGAGGGTTGCAGGAATTACAGAGGTTACAGAAGTTACACTTGTAACCCGCGCTGCGCGCCCATGTAACCGCTTTCGTTAAACTGTCCTGAGCTATTCCATCAAGTCGCAGGTGCAGCTGGGCCCTGGCCGAGGGTGGACATGGCTTGTTTGATGTCGCTGTCCTGGATTGTTTTGCGCTTGTCTGCCACGGCGCACTGTCCTGCGGCCTGGCCAAGCCGGCGCAGGAACGATTCTGCTTCCGCTACCGCGAGGTCCAGGGCGCTTCCGCCGACCCGCATACCGCCTGAAGATTCAGCCAATAACCTTTTTACCGGTGCACTTGATATTTCTGACATGGTTTGCTCCCCCGTGATTGTTAAATGATCCATGGAAAGTTACAAAAGGTCTCAAAGAGTTACAAGTTGCAAAAAGCGAACGGGGATGCCGGGGCCGGAAAACGCTAAGCATGCTATTGTATAGATCAGGCATTCCTGATATAACCCCCTGCACACGGAGAATAAATCATGGAACAAATGAAGAAGTACGAGATTGTATACGACAAGTTTCACAAGCGGTGGGCATTCAAGCCGCAGGGACTGCCCGGCGCCCTGCAGGTTGCAAAGACCAGGCCGGAGATTATCGAACGGGCATGTCCTATTTGCGCACACCAGCCATGTGTCCTGCGGATATGCAACGAGGACGGAGTCACAGAAGAAGAACGCGTCTTTGAATGAGGTCGAGTTGGTTATAGGAAGAGTTTGCAACCGCTAAACGCAGATGATTGCAGATCCGCGAAGCGCGGAGGGAAGACTGTAGGTTGTAGACTGTGGACAGAGGCCAGTGATCAATAACCAGTAGCAAGAAAACAGCCTACAGCCGACAGCCTACAGTCCACAGTCTCGGGCGGTTACAAAGCTTCTCCGGGATTTTGACGCAAATGTTTTTAAGCATGGTCGTATTATGAGAATTCCTGCTGGTTTGATGATAACGGTTCTTTCCGTGGCGTTCCTGCTTCTGTCCCGGACGGAAAGCTTCCCTGCCGTTGATAGTGCGGGGACCAACAGGGTAGTCGCGCTGGTGAAGCAGCTTGGTGCCTCCAGTTTTGAGAAACGGAAGGAAGCGGAAACGGCGCTGAAGGCGCTGGACAGGTCGTTCCTGCCGGTCCTTAAAGCTTACCTCGCAGATGATGATCCTGAAATCAAAGTAAGCATGCGCGAGATCGTGGAGTTCGTAAGCTCCAAGATCGGGTTCAGCGATGCCAGGCTTGAAGCCGCTGTCAGGGCGGCCATATCCCGGCCGGGCACGTCGGTCATTTACAAGGCAGATATCCAGGGCATCAGCAAGTTGGAAGCCGATTATGCCGGGATAAGTGATGTAGACGGTATCCAGAACCTCGTGAAATTGAGGGAGATCTCGCTGGCCAATAATACGATCAGCAACCTTACCCCTTTTGCAGGAATGACCGGCCTGACCAGGTTGAACCTGGAAAATAACCGGATTACCAATATCTCGGCGCTGGTTGCCGCCGCGGGATTTAAATCCAGGCAGGGGTATGCTTCGATTGTGCTTTCGGGAAATCCGCTGGATGTTCAGTCACAGGAAGAAATAATTCCCCAGCTTAAAGCCATGGGGAAGCACGTTGTCTTTGTGCAGGAAAAGCCGCTGCCGGATTATGCATTCCTGCACCTGGAGAAAGATCCGCTCAGGCCGTACGACACGATGATGCTGCTGATCGACGCCAAACCGAGGGAAGAGTACGAACAGCTGTACCGCCTGTTCGGTACAGTGCGAGTGAACGGCGCTTCCAGGATGGACGGCAAGCCGCTTGCGATGGAGGAATACAAGTCACTTGTCGTGAACGGCTACAACAATACTGGAATAGATTTCTTTAATACCGTCGGCGTGGGGCCCATGGCGCCGGCTGAAGAAGGGGACCACGAGTTCATACTTGTGCTGGAAGCCGGTGAGTCCAGGTGGAAATGCAAACCGCTGACAATACATGTCCGTGCGCCTGCAGGATCGGGAGAAATGCTCAAGGATTTTGAGAAGACCGGCGCCAGCGCATTTTTGAAGCACAAGCGCGGCGCGCGACTGCCGGCCGAGGAAAAACTGCCGGCGCTGCCGTACGACGCGGTTGAGAATTTCCTCAAGAAATATCCCGACAGTTTCCTGAAGGCCCAGCTGGGTGAACAGATATACAGGCTGATCAGGGGGGAAGTGTATTATGAAAACCTGGAAATCCTGGCCGAGGACAGGGCGAGCATTGCGCGGTTAATGCCGCTGGCGTTTCCGTCATACAAGAACAGCATCCGCGTGCTGAGGGATGGGGTAAATAAGCAGTCCAGCCATCCGGAAGAGAGGAAGAAGAGAATCAATGATATGCTGGACCTGTGGCTGAAGGATTCCGAGCCTGCGCCGGCGAAGTGAGCTGCGGGCTGTTTACGCCCGGAAGCATGGCGAAGGGCATTTTCTTCAGATTTCGGGGTTTGGTAGGACCGGCGCGGATTTTGCCCTTGAGGCGAAATAACCTTCGGCGATGAAGATAACCAGGGCAAGCCAGACAAATCCGAACCCGATAAAGCGTGCGCGTGTGAACGGCTCCTTGAAAACCACGACTCCCATGAGAAACTGAAGTGTCGGTGAAATGTATTGCAGGATGCCCATCAGCGACAGGGGAATCCGCCGAGCTGCAGAGGTGAAGAACAGCAGCGGTATTGTGGTTACCAGGCCTGCGCCGATCATGAGGAGATCGCTTGTGATGCCGGCATGCAGCGCGTTGCGCAATAATAAAACGTTACCGGAGCATTTTTGAAGACTTGGGCGGTTGCGCCATAATTGATGTTACCGAAGCTGGTTGAGTATTTCATTCTGTTTTGCATCTATGAGTCTCCTTA
>Ga0172375_10008267_pt1 | contig 14035 bp, 14 predicted proteins | sample LakKiv1m_FD_114537 | JGI IMG/M metagenome (GOLD analysis project Ga0172375, IMG submission 114537) | Freshwater microbial communities from Kabuno Bay, South-Kivu, Congo - kab_092012_11.1m | ecosystem: Environmental > Aquatic > Freshwater > Lake | place: Democratic Republic of the Congo...
GGAACAACACGACGTCGAGAAGTTGGAAGCCAGACACGCAAGCGCAGGCGAAGGAAATCATCCTGCGCGACAACCCCGCGCCGTTGAACACGATCGGCATCCATTTCTATGGCGTCAATCGGGTCGACACGGAACTCGGCGCGTGGGTGACCAACCGTCTGCACTACCTCAAGTGGCTCCGAGGAGTCGCCGACGAGGCCAAGAGGCCGATCTTCATCGGCGAGTTCGGCCTGGCCGAGAAAAGCGATGTTGCGGCGACGCGGGCCGTGTTCGAGGCTCAACTGGCGGAGATGGAGCAGGCCGGGATCGATCTGGCCGCTTTCTGGGTATATGACCGGAAGGGCGGCGGCGGGTGGAGCGTCTCCTTCGACAACGACCGCGCCTATATGATCGCGTTGACTGCCGAGGCCAACCGCCGGTGGAATATGCGCCGATACGACTCCGGCACCTTTTTCCGCGAAAAGAAAGTGGCCGATCATGCGATTGAATAATCGATAACGTGACGGTCTCGCGCTATCATGATTCCTCTGAGAGCTTCGCTTAGGAATAAGGACCGGTCAGAGCGGGCAGCCGACGAGATCGTGGACCGCTACGTCAAGCCGGGCATTCTCGGCATCGGCGCGTCACACTCCGGCAACCACACGCAGGTCTACGGGGAGGAAGAGAGTTGTGCCGCAGCGCGTACTGCGCGCAGCGGGTCCGGGACCGCTGGGGCCAGCCCATGGACGCCATGATCATGGCGGACAACAACGGGCTCTCGTGGCCGCTGGTGACCGCCTATGCCGACGCGGGGATCCGCTATCTCTGTTTCTTCCCGAACTATTGGAACCCCGGCACGGTGGGGGAGAGTCGACGCTCGGCGTGGTTCGACTCGCCGCTGCCGCATGTGTTCTACTGGCAGGGGCCGAACCGACGGAGCCGCGTCATGGTTTGGTGACGAGGACAATATGCTCTATCTCCAGTGGGGGCAGAACCGGGAAACCGGGCTGTCGCACGATGAGCTTTATCGGGGCGACACGCCGGACTTCGTGATCGGGGAAAACACGAAAGTGGCCGACGTCGAGCCCGGCAAATATCCGACGACGATTCGGTATGAAGATCGGGGGCTTCAACCGGATACCGTCTATTATTACCGTGTGGTGGCGGTCGGTCGCGACGGGAGCAAGGGCGAGCCCAGCGAACGGTGCGAAGGCGTCACGCGTGAACGAGTGAAAGATAAAACAACGATGAAGAACTGAAAAGAAAGCACATTGAAGGTTTTCCGAGCGGCGGTTATTATCATGCGAATTGGTTTGGATCAAGCAGGCCGCATGGAAGTCATCCGCCAACGGGAATCCGGTAGATGTTAAGATACGAGAAAGAAATATGGACGCGACAGCCCGGCATCGTCTTGGCCGGCGTGGACGAGGCTGGACGCGGTTGCCTTGCGGGTCCCGTCGTCGCGGGTGCCGTCTCGATGCCCGCCGAACTGGCTGAGCGCCTTTACGCGGGGGAGCTGGCCGACCTGACGGATTCGAAACAGCTTACGGCCGCCAGACGCGAAAAGTTTTTCGGCGTGCTCACGGGCACGCCCGGCGTCGTCTGCGCAACTGGTTGGTGCTCGGCCAAGGAGATCGATGTGCTGAACATTCTGGCCGCTACGCACCGCGCGATGCGGCGTGCCATCGAGAATCTCCCGGTGAAGGTCGTCCACGCGCTCGTCGACGGTCTGCCCGTCAAGGGGTTGCCGTGCCCGTCGACCGCCATCGTGCAGGGAGACGCCAAGAGTTTCCTGATCGCCGCCGCCAGCGTGGTGGCGAAAGTTTCGCGCGACCGACACATGCGCAAGTTGCACGAGCATTATCCGCAGTACGGCTTCGATGTGAACAAGGGCTACGGCGTACACGCGCACGTGGCAGCTCTTTTCGAGCACGGGTCGTGCGTCGAGCACCGCCACACCTTCCGACCTGTGCAGGACGCCGACCAGAAGTTGCCGGGATTTGAGTTTTGAACCTAAAATCAGCAGTTGATGAAACAACGAACTGTCTGACGCGGAGTCAGCGCACCATCTCGCGGGGGATGAGGAAACGCAGCCCGCCGGAACGGCCGAGGTTCTCGCCGGGCAACGAGAGAAGGAAGTCGCCGTTCGGAGGTTCTCCGTCGCACTCGAACATCAGGATGTCCGTGCAGGTTCCTCCCGGCGCGATGTCCGTTTCCGGTTGCGTGCCTTGTGGCCAAGTCCGGGGGCCGAACGAGACTGCGCCGTGCAGGCGTTTCCCTCCGTCTTGGAGCGTGGCGGCCCGCTTGATGTCGGCCTCGTCCGCAAGCAAGACGCCTAGGCACCCCAAGCAGCCGAACAGAAGACAACCCTTGCCTTTTTTCTCTTTGTGCCTGTCGGGCGGAGGCTGATCGTCGAACACCGGTTTCGGGCGCGGTGCCGATGGCGGAATCGGTGGCGGCCTCTGCGCGCCGTTTTCGGTTTGATTCGGCAACGGGGGCGGAGTGGGCGTCGCTCCCGGCGGCGTAAAGCGCACGCCGCACTGCGGGCATACGATTCCCTTGTCTACTTGTTCGGACGAACAAAAGACCGTCGCCTTGCAGTTCGGGCAGGTGGACGTTTTCGCGTGGAGAAAAGGCATGTGCCCCTCGTTTCCTTTTCAGCCGCCGCCGACTCCGCCGATATTCCGTCAGGAAGCCGGCGTCGCGGTCCCGCCGATCGGAACGTCGTGGCCGCGGACCTTGATGTGCAGTTCGCGGAGTTGCTTTTCGGTGACTTCCGACGGTGCGTTCATCATCAGATCCTGCGCCTTCTGGTTCATCGGGAAGGCGATGACTTCGCGGATGTTGTCTTCGCCCGCGAGCAGCATGACCATGCGGTCCACGCCGGGGGCGATGCCGCCGTGGGGCGGCGCGCCATACTTGAACGCATTCAGCAGGCAGGAAAACTTCTCCTCCACGACCTCGCGCCCGTAGCCGGCGATCTCGAACGCCTTGTACATGATCTCGGGCAGGTGGTTGCGGATCGCGCCGCTGGAAAGCTCGATGCCGTTGCAAACGACGTCGTACTGATAGGCGAGAATGTCGAGCGGGTGTTTGTTCAGCAGCGCGTCCATGCCGCCCTGAGGCATCGAGAACGGGTTGTGGGAGAAAATGATGGCATCCGTTTCCGGGTCCTTCTCGTACATGGGAAAGTCGACGATCCAGCAGAACTTGAAGACGTTCTTGTCCATCAATTCCAAGTCGCGGCCCAGCTTGAGACGGATGTCGCCGCCCATCTTCGCGGCTTTCTCCGGCTCGTCGCAGAGGAAGAAGATCACGTCGCCGTCTTGGGCGTCGCCCATCTTTGCGAGCGCGGCCAACTCGTCCGGCTTGAGGAACTTCTGGATCGGCCCCTTGACCGCCGCGCCGTCCCAGATCAGATAGGCGAGGCCCTTGGAGCCGAGTCCCTTGGCGTATTCGACCAGTTTGTCGAAAAAGCTGCGGGGCTTGTCCTTGATGCCCTTGACCGGAATCGCACGCACAGCGGCACCGGCTTTGACGGCACCGGCGAAAGCGTTGAACCCGGAGTTCTTGAAGAGTTCCGAGCAGTCGAACATTTCGATCGGGATGCGCAGGTCGGGCTTGTCGCTGCCGTATTTCAGCATCGCCTCGCGATAGGGGATGCGGACCCACGGCGTAGGCATAACGGTTTTCTTCGAGAACGTCGAAAAAGTGCGGTAGATCACATCCTCAACCACGGCGAAGATATCCTCCTGCGTGACGAAGGACATCTCCATGTCGAGCTGATAGAACTCGCCCGGCGAACGGTCGGCGCGCGCGTCCTCATCGCGGAAGCAGGGCGCGATCTGGAAGTAGCGGTCGAAGCCCGCGACCATGAGCAACTGCTTGAAGAGCTGCGGGGCTTGCGGCAGCGCGTAGAACTTGCCGTGGTGGACGCGGCTGGGCACGAGATAATCGCGCGCGCCCTCGGGCGAGCTGCACGTCAGGATCGGGGTCTGGTATTCGTTGAAACCATGCGTCTCCATCGCCTTGCGGAGAAACGAAATGATTTTCGCGCGCAGCAGAATGTTGTTGTGGACGCGCTCGCGGCGCAGGTCCAGAAAACGATACTTCAGGCGGAGGTCCTCGGCGCCGTCCTCGTCGCCCGGCAGGTAGAGAGGGGTCTGCTCCGACGCGGCTTCGATGATGCACTCGTCGGCGACCAGCTCGACCTCGCCCGTCGGAATCCCGGGATTGATCGTCGAGGGTTCGCGCGGCGTCACCTTGCCGACCACCGTGATCACGGTCTCCAGCTTGGCCTTGCTGAGCGCATCGAAGAAGCTGCGACTCGGATGGATCACCACCTGCGTGATGCCGTAGTGGTCGCGCAGATCGATGAAGAGGATGCCGCCGTGGTCGCGCATGCGGAAAATCCAGCCCGAAAGCTTGGCCGTTGCGCCGGCGTCCGAGGCGCGCAGTTGGTTGCAGGTGTGGGTGCGGTAAAGATGCATAGGTTCTCTTCCTTAACAAAAAGAAATTTTAGTATAACAAGAACGCATCGGCCGCGCCATGACCGATTTTTCCCGCCGGTTTTCCGTCATTCCCGGCCACTTGCTTTTTGTCGGCGTTGTTCGAGCCAGGCGACGAGGACGCGGCCGACGTCGAGTTTGCTTTGAAGCGGCAGTGCGGTCGGCGCTTCGCCCGCCGCGATCAACGTCACGCGGTTGGTATCCGCCGCGAATCCGGCGTCCGTCTGCGTGACGTCGTTCGCCACGATCAGGTCGAGCCCTTTGGACGCGAGCTTGCGCTGGGCCTCGGCCAGCGGGTCGCCGGTCTCGGCCGCGAAGCCCACGAAGAGTCGCGCGCCTTTGAGCGGCCGAAGGGTCTTGAGGATGTCCGGGTTGGGCTCCAGCTCGATGACCGGCCGCATGTCGGACTTCTTGAGCTTCGTCTCGCTGACGCGCGTCGGCCGCCAGTCGGCGACTGCCGCGGTCATCACTAGCGCGTCCTGCGCGGGCAGCAGCCGTTCGACCGCCGCCAGCATGTCGCGCGCGCTCACCACGTCTACGCGTTCGACGCCGACGGGCGTCGGTAGCGACACCGGCCCGGCGACGAGCGTGACGCGGTGGCCGCGCTCGACTGCGGCCTGCGCGACCGCGAAGCCCATCTTGCCGGTCGAGCGGTTGCTCAGAAAGCGCACAGGATCGAGATGTTCGCGGGTCGGGCCCGCTGTGACAAGAAGGTTCATGATTCGTTCGCCAGTTCGTAGTGGTTGTTTCATGAGTGTAACACAGACGCCGTCTTTGCCGCCAGACGCCTTCCGTGCCTTCGCGGACGCGCAGAAGGGGGTGTGCCAGAAAAGTGATATTACCGGGAGCGTGGGCGCCCCCGCCCACGTAAAGTCATGGGGTTTAAAGCCAATGTCACTTTTCAGATACACATCCCGCGCAGAATATCGTTGTGGGCGCGATTCGCTTAAGCTTTAATAGCTTCCGGTGATCATGCGGAGGGGAGGTGCTCATGCACTGCGGCGGCGCGTGGATCGGGGCGTTTCTGGCGGCTGGCTTTGTTTGGGGCGATATCGCTGTTCGCGACCTTGACGGCCGGGTCCGCGTCGACGTTGACGGCCAGCCCTTCGCGGAGTATCACTATCGCGACGTCGCGCGCCCCTACCTCTATCCGGTCATTGGCCCGACCGGTGCGCGCATGACGCGCGATTGGCCGATGGTGAAGGACGCGAAGGACACGACCGACCACGTCCACCACAAAGGCCTCTGGTTCGCGCATGGGGACGTCAACGGGGTGGATTTCTGGTCCGAGCAGAAAGCGTTCGGCAAAACGGTTCACCAGCGGTTCCTCGCCTTGTCGTCCGGCAGGGACGAAGGCGTCATCCGGTCGGCGAACGCCTGGATCGCGCCCAGCGGGACCGTCGTCTGCACCGACGAGCGGTCGCTCACGTTCCGCGTCGGCAACGGCACGCGCATCATCGACTACGACATCACGCTGATCGCGTCGCACGGCGCGGTGACTTTCGGCGACACCAAGGAGGGCTCCATGGCCATCCGCGTTCCCACGGTGATGAGCGTCAACAGCCATAAGGGCGGGCACATCGTGACCGACGAAGGGTTGAGGGACATCGACGCGTGGGGCCGGTCGGCGAATTGGGTGGACTACTGGGGGCGTGTCGACGGAAAGACCGTCGGCGTCGCGATGTTCGACCATCCGCAGAATCCGGGGCACCCGACCCGATGGCATGTGCGCAACTACGGCCTTTTTGCGGCCAATCCCTTTGGGCTGAAACCTTTCGACAAAAAGGCCCAGAAGCCGGGAGGCCTCTCGCTTGCGGCAGGCGGGCGCGTCACCTTCCGCTACCGCTTCGTCTTCCATGCGGGCGACGAGAAGCAGGCTGGGATCGCGTCCTTCTATCAAGCGTATAGCGGACAGAATGAACCGAGTTTATGCAGGGGGAGTGGTTTTTAAGGGGACGACGGGGTGCAGACTTCCCCCCCTTTTGTTCAGAGGGCCGTCAGGTACAGGACCAATAAGCGCGGTTGGCTAGCCGGTTACCGACCGGGCTGCGGAGCCGCCTGCTGGCGATGGTGGTCGCGGTACTGCTTGGGCGAGCAGGACATCAGTCGCTTGAAGGTGCGGGTGAAGTGGCTGTGGTCGTAGAAGCCGACGGCCAGCGCGATGTCGGCGATGGTGCGGTCGGTGGTCTCGAGTAGCGTCCGCCCGGCATTGACGCGCACCCGCAGAATGTACTCGCCGGGGGACGTTCCCAGAAGCTGCCGGAAGCGGCGCTCGAACTGGCTTTGCGAGACGTGGGCCTGCGCGGCCAGCCCGGCAAGGTCGATCTCGGCGTCGTAATGGCGGTGGATGTGCTTGAGCACCTCCGAAAAGCGGCCGTACCAGCGGGGCGTGTCTTTCAGACCGTCCACGATGCGGTGGATGCCCGCCACGCCGATCACGCGTCCGTTCTTTCCGTAGACGGGCACTTTGCTGTAGACGATGATTTTATCCGACTCCTCGGGCGCGGGCGCGATGGCGTTGACGATCGGCCGCCCCGTCTCCATGACCTCTCGGTCGCCCCGCACGTAGAGTTCGGCGCGGTCGTGCGAAAAGAAGTCGTAATCGGTCTTCCCGAGAACCTCGCGTTCGCTGCTGATCTGAAAGAATTCGCATGAGCGGCGGTTGTGCATCACGAAGCGCCCCGCGCGGTCCTTCATGAAGAATGCCACGTCGGGCACGAGGTCGAGAAGTTGGCGGAACGGCGCGAGATTGCCGATCTGTTCGAGGAACCGGCGCTGGAACTGAAGGGGCTGGATCATGCGGCTATTGTACAAGCTTTCGGTTCGATTCTACAAGAATTTGCGAGACAAACGCGCTACAGTGACATCGTCAATGGGGTTCGGCGAACGGAGGCGTTCAATGACAGGCAAGATGGGGAACGGTCGGGGGTTGATGCTCGTTCTGACGGGCACGTTCGGGCTGGCGTGCGCGGCGGCGCTTGGCGCGTCGGAGGAGGGGGGGGCGCTCTTCAACGGCAAGGATCTGTCGGGGTGGGACGGTGCCACGGGGTGGTGGACGGTCGAGGACGGCGCGATCACGGCGCAGAGCACGCCGGAGAAACCGTGCAAAGCATGCACGTATCTGATTTGGAAGGGCGGGCAGCCCCGCGACTTCGAGCTGACCGCCGAATTTAAGCTGAGCGCGAGCGCGAACTCCGGCATCCAGCTCCGCTCGAAAGTGCTGCCGAACTGGGACACCTGCGGCTATCAGGCCGACATGACGGGCGACGGACAGCTGGTGGGCTTCGTCTATCACCACAAGCGCGGGCTCATCGCGGGGCGGGGCGAAAAGGTTTCGATCTCCGCTGATGGAAAGCGGGAGGTGACGCAGATTGGCGATCCCCAGAAGCTGCTGGCGCATTTCAAGAGAGGGGATTGGAATCGCTACCGGATCGTCTGCCGCGGACCGGAGATCGTCCTGTACGTGAACGGCGAGCTGATGTGCCAGTTCTCGGACCTCGACGAGAAAGAGGCGTCCGCAGAGGGCGTGATCGCGCTGCAGATGCACCCCGGCCCGCCGATGAAGGTGCAGTTCCGGAACATCGTTTTGAAAGAGCTGTCGAAAGGGGAGTGACGTCATGCTTACACTCCGCGCCGCGTGGGCCGCATCGTGTTTCGCCGTCTCGACCGTCGCTGAGGCGGTCGGAGGAAATCCGTTTTTCGCAATGGACACATGGCTGCGTGACGATCCGTCGCGGACACCGGTGCAGCAGGCGCACCTGCTGCGCGAGCTAGGCTTTGACGGGGTCGGATGGAGCCCGGGGCAGATCCCCGGGATGCTGGCCGCTTGCGACGCCGAGGGCCTGAAGATGTTCAACGTCTACATCGGCGTCGAGATCGGGCCCACGAACCGCGCCGCGCCCGAGCACATTGTGCGCGTGATCGACCAGCTCAAGGGGCGGGACACGGCGCTGTGGCTGTACGTGCAGAGCAAGGCCTTCAAGACGCCCTCCGACGAGGCGGGCGACGCCGATGCGGTCGCGCTGCTGCGCGACATCGCCGACCGCGCGCAGCGGGCCGGGCTGAAAGTCTCGCTCTATCCGCACACGTGGTTCTGGATGGAGCGCGTGCAGGACGCCGTGCGGCTGGCGCGCAAAACGGATCGTCCCAACGTGGGCGTCACGTTCAACCTGTGCCACTGCATCAAGGTCGGGGACGCCTGCCGCATCGGTGACCTGCTCGATCAGGCCAAGCCCTATCTGACGTTTGTGACCATCAACGGCGCGGACAGCGAAGGCGGCTGGGACCGTCTGATTCAGCCGCTTGGCCAAGGTTCCTTCGACGTGGGGGCCGTGCTGCGGAAACTGGACGCGATGAATTATTCCGGCCCCGTCGGTTTGCAGCACTACGGCGTCAAAGGCGACGTGCGGACGAAGCTGGGGCAGTCGATCGAGGCGTGGCGCAAGTTTCCGACAAGTAAGTGAGGGAGAGCTATGGCAGAATCTCGCAGAGGTTTCTTGAAGGCGATGCTGGCGGCGTCGGTCGCGCCGCTCGCGGTGCCGCCCAGCGTGCTGGGACGCGGCTGGACCGCGCCGTCGGAACGCGTGACGTTCGGTTGCATCGGGACGGGGAACCACTTCATGGGGCGGAACCTGCCCTGCATGAAGCGGGTTCCGGACATCCAGTTGGTGTCGGTGTGCGACGTGGACGCGGAGCGCATGGAGGCGGCCCGCTTAGCGGTTTCCCAAGCTTACGGGGCCGGCGTGACGGCTCACGGCGACTTCCGCGAGATTCTTGCTAGGTCCGACGTGGACGCGGTGATGGTGACGACGCCCGACCATTGGCACGTGATGATCTCGATCCTTGCGGCGCGCGCCGGCAAGGACGTCATGTGCGAGAAACCGCTCACGTACAACGTGGCGGACGGCCGCGCGCTGGCGGAGACGATCCGGCGCACGGGACGCGTGTTCCAGACGGCCTCCGAGAACCGGACCGTGCCCGAATACAAGCAGATGTGCGAAATCGCCCGCAGCGGACGTCTCGGGAAGATCCGCCGCGTTCGCGTGGGGTTGCCCGGCGGATACTGGCCGGGCACGCAAAAGTTCAACCCCGTCGTGTACGAGGCGCCACCCAAGACGCTGAACTACGACATGTGGCTGGGGCCTGCCCCCGAGAAGCCCTACACGGCGGCCCGCACGCACTTCGTTTTCCGGTGGATTTCCGACACCAGCGGCGGCATGTTGTGCGACTGGGGCGCGCACCTGCTTGACCTCGCACAGTGGGCGCTGAACCGCGAGCGCACGGGCCCCGTGAAGGTCGAGGGCTACGGCTGGCGGCCCGTACACGAGCTGTACGACACGCTGACCGACTTCCACATCCGCTACGAGTACGAGGATGGCGTCGAGCTGTTCGTCGACGCCTGCGAACCCTCGCTGCGGATCGAGGGGGACGACGGCTGGATCGGCTCGCAGAAGTGGCGCGGCCCTGTGCAAGCGTCGAGCCGCAAGCTGCTGGAGCCAGTCGGCCCAGGCGAGGTGCAGCTCACCAGCGAGCGCGTCGATGGCGAGCATGTGAGTTTCGTGAAGGCGGTCAAGTCGCGGGCGTCCGCCTATGCGCCGGCCGAGGTGGGACACCGAAGCATCACACTGGCGCACATCGGCAACATCGCCGTCGCGCTCGGCCGCCCGTTGCGGTGGAACCCGGAGGACGAGCGCTTTGTTGACGCGCCGGACGCGGACAAGATGCTCAGCCGCGAGAAGCGGGCGAAGTGGAATTTGGTGTAAAAATGAAGAGAATTAAACGAGTAGACGACACAATCATAAATTTCGTCTTGTTGACAGGATTAACAAGATTAAAAGGATTGTGTTTTGTGGATCAATATCCTGCAAATCCTGTAATCCTGTCAAAAAACAACCGGCATCTTGGGGTTTGCGGACTGGTCGCACTCAGCACGATCCTTTTGGCCGCGCTGATCGCTAGCGCGCAGGATCTGGAGAAGGCGTTTGCCACGCTTCAGAACGCGAAACCGGAGGTCGTGATCGCCGCGCTCGACAGCGATGATGTCTCCGCCCGCGAGTTTGCGCTGGCGCAGATCGCCCGTGAGAACAAGTCTGACGAGCTGACGCGCGCGGCGGTCGCGGCCGTGGCGTCGGTCAAGCGGCCGGGCGTGCGTGCGCAACTCATCGCGGTGTTGGCCGAGCGCGGCGACGCGTCGGCTGTTCCTGCTGTGCGGGCCGCGCTGAAAGACGCCGATCCGACGGTGCGGGTCGCCGCCGCTCAGGCTTGCAGCCTGTTCAAGGATGAAAAGGCGGCACCTGCGCTTTTCGCGATGCTCGGCGGCGAACAGGACGAGGCGGCTCGCGAGGCGCTGCGGCGTATTCCGGGGAAGGCGATCGACGCGCGTCTGGTCAAGCAGGTGCGAAAGGGAACGGGCGAGGAGCGGGTCAAAGCGCTGGAGCTGCTTTCTGCGCGGCGGTATAGCGGCGTATTCGATCTCGCGCTCGACAAAGAATTGTTCGTCGCGGGCGATCCGGCCTTGGCCAAAGCGGCTGCGGGCGTGATCCGGGTTTACGCGCCGTCTGGCGACTTCGCCCGCCTGCTGGCGTTTGCGCTTTCGCTGCCGGTTCCGTCGGCCGATCTGCTGGCAGGCGCGCTCTCGACGGCGCTGGACGAAACGCCTGACCGCACGGAGAGCGAACGGCGTGTCGGCGAGGCGCTGGCGACCTGTGGGCCTGAACGGGCGCCGCTGTTGACCGGATTGCTGGCGGCGAGCCAAGGCGACGAGGCGCTGGCGGTGCTCTCCAAGCGGCTGGAGTCGCCGGAGCTGGACACGCGCAAGGACGCGCTGAGGAACCTCGGCAAATGGAATGGCACGGCGGCGCTGGTGCCGATGGTGCTGGCCGCGAGGCGCGAGCGGGACGCGGGTGCTCAGACGCTGGCGTGGCGGGCCGTGCTCGACGTCGTTCGACGCTCCGAAAAGGCGGAGTATCTCGGGCAACCGGTTTCGGCGATTCAGCAGGCCGTTTGGTACGCGCCTCGGCGGGAGGAACGGGTGGCGGCGCTTCAAGCGCTCCCGCTCTTCCATCCCAAGGCGCCTGAAGTCGAGTGGCTGCTGGCGAAGGTCGAGGCCGAATGCCCCGACTTGGCGGAGGAGGCGCAGCGCGTGAAGGCCTCGCTGATTCCGCCGCTCGCCTGCGCCGAGAGCTTCGACGTGGGCGTTGCGGCCTATTCCTTTCGCAAGGTGACCGCCTTCGAGGCGATCGAGAAGACCCAGGCGTGCGGGGGTAACGTCATCGAATTTTTCCTGTGGCAAAAACTGAGCCCCGAGCATCCGGACGTGATTCTGAATCAGGATCTGTCCGAAGGAGACTTGGCCGCGCTCAAGGCGAAGCTGCAGGCGTGCGGCGTGCGGGCCGTGAGCGCCTACTTCAACAACGCGGTCTTCCAAGACCCGGCCCAGACGGAAACCAAGCTGCGCAAGGTCTTCGCCTTCGCGCAGAAGCTCGGCCTGCGCGGGCTGACCGGCGAGCCGCCGGTGGAGCAGCTCGACCTCGTCGAGAAAATGGTCAAGGAGACCGGTCTCCGGTTCTGCTTCCACAACCACCCGAAGAATCCCGCGAAGCCGGAATACAAGAACTGGGACCCCGTCTACCTCTCCGGCCTGATGGCAAACCGCGACCCTCGGATGGGGTTCTCGCTCGATACGGGGCACATCGGACGCTCGGGACTGGACGCGGTCGAGACTGTGAAACTGTTGAAGGGGCGCGTCTTGTCGGTGCATCTGAAGGACGTGAAAGAAGCCACGCGGGAAAGCATCGACGTGCCATACGGACAGGGCATCTGCAACATCGCGGGAATCTTGGCTGAACTGAAGAAGCAGGGTTTCAGCGGACATGCCGTGGTCGAGTACGAGAACATCACCGATCACGAAATGGACGACGTGAAGTTCTGTCTCGCCTTCATTCGCAGTCATTAAGGTCAGACATCCGGGAGGGGATATGACAAACTCAGGTGGAAGTCGCATGGGGCGCCGGGGTTTCCTCGGGAGGTGCGCGGCTGCGGTCGCGGCTCCGCTGATTGTGCCGGGTCGCGTGTTGGGCCGAGACGGCGGCGTGGCGCCGAGCAACCGCATCGCCTTCGGTGCGATCGGCGTGGGCCCTCGGGCGCGCCACATCCTGCCGAACTTCCTGTGTCAGCCCGACGTGCAGTGGGTCGCCGTGTCCGAGGCGCGGGCCGACCGGTTGGCGTCGGCCAAGGAGATGGTCGACGCGCACTACGGTAACGGCGACTGCCGGACCTTCGGCGACTTCCGGGAGATGCTGGCGCGCAAGGAAATCGACGCCGTGCTGATCGCCACGGGCAACCGCTGGCACGCGATGGCCTCGATGTTCGCGGCGCATGCGGGCAAGGACGTCTACTGCGAGAAGCCGGTGAGCCTCACGATCCGCGAGGGCCGCCTGATGGTGGAGACCTGCCGCCGGTTCGGCACGATCTACCAGGCCGGCACGCAGCGGCGCGCCACCTCCTCGTACCGCTTCGCGCGCGACATGGTGAAGCAGGGGCGCGTCGGCCGCCTGCACACGGTCGAGTCGCAGGTGTGGACCGGCGCGACGGTCCCCCATCAGAAGGCGGCGCCGGTGCCGGAGGGCTGGAACTACGACGAGTGGCTCGGCCCGGTGCAGTGGCGGCCGTTCGTGCCGGGGCGCGTGAACGGCTGGACCTGCTTCTGGGACACGGGCGAGGGCATGCACACCGACATGGGCACGCACTACACCGACCAGATGCAGTGGGTGCTGGAGACGGACCACACGGGGCCTGTCGCGTTCGAGACGTCCGACATCGTCTGGCCTGATCCGGCCAAATTCATGAGCGAGACCGCGATTTCAGGCACTTTCCGCTGCCGTTACGCCAGCGGCGTGAACGGCGTGATCTACCAGCGCGGCGGCTTCAAAGACCGCTACATCCGCTACATCGGCGACGAGGGCTGGATTCAGGTGGACGACGACACCGACCTTGTGACCTCGCAACCGGCTTCGATCCTAAAGGACCGACCGGCTGGCGGCGTCTCGTGGAGTGACGCGAGCGGGCACATCGTCAACTTCTTGAAGTCGATTCGCAGTCGCCGTCCGACCGAGTGTAATCAGGAGGTCGCGCATCGCGCGCAGAGCATCGTGGGTGCGATGACGATCAGCGCGCGCTTGGGGCGCAAGCTCAAGTGGGACCCGACCCGGGAACGGTTCGATCTCGAAGAGGCCAACCGGATGATGTGGCGCGAACCGCGCGCGCCGTGGTGCGTGTAAAGGAGTTTGCCCATGATGACAATCAATCAGATTTCCGTGCGGGTCGTTTGTGCGGTCCTTCTCGGCACCACGTCTGCGGTCGCAGCGGATGCGCCCGCTTCGGCGGTGTCCTGTGAGTCCGGTCTGGACGTCGCGCCGCTTCGCCAACTCGAACAACAGGTCCGCGACGCGGCGGGCGACGCGGCGAAGCGTGCGGCGTGCGAGGCTGCTTTGCTCCCGCTGTTGGCGCCCGGCACCCCCTTCGAGGCGAAACGGTTCGCCTGCGCGAAC
>Ga0172375_10008268_pt1 | contig 14034 bp, 14 predicted proteins | sample LakKiv1m_FD_114537 | JGI IMG/M metagenome (GOLD analysis project Ga0172375, IMG submission 114537) | Freshwater microbial communities from Kabuno Bay, South-Kivu, Congo - kab_092012_11.1m | ecosystem: Environmental > Aquatic > Freshwater > Lake | place: Democratic Republic of the Congo...
ATCGTCTGCCCACGAATGCACGCGAATCAACGCGAATTAAATCAAAGTTCTTTATTCGTGTTCATTCGCGTGCATTCGTGGGCAAATAAGATTGGGTTGCGGGCTTTGCCCGCATTGGGATTACGATTACGATAAGGATAAAGAAGGGTGTCCACCAACAGAACGGCCATGCGCCCCATTGACCGCCCGTCCCGCCATCTGAGTTGTTTTTCCGGTGGGTTCGGTTATAATGCATAGCCGAGAACTGAATGAGGTTTCCAGCAGGAACGGTTTATCATGACGAAAATTTTGATTGTTGACGACGAGGCTCGTATTTTGCTCTTGCTCCAGAGCCTGTTGAAAGCCAATGGGTTTGAGGCGGCCACGGCACGCGACGGCAACCAAGCCCTCGAACTCCAAAAAAAGACGCTTTCGACCTCGTCATCTCCGACCTGCGCATGTCGCCGATGGATGGAATGACTCTGTTTCACGAAATCAAAGCGATCTTTCCGGCGATGCCCGTCATTCTCCTGACGGCCTATGCGTCGGTCGAAACCGCTATCGAAGCCATGAAGAGTGGAGCCTTCGACTATCTGACCAAACCGTTCAAGGTGGACGAGATGCTCGAAACAGTCCGCCGGGCCGAAGCGCTTCTGAAAAGCAACTCCGTCGTTGTTGCGGCCGATCCCAACGCCCCTCTTCGCTACCAATTCGAGAACCTGATCGCCACCAATGCGACCATGCTTCAGGTCTGCGAAATGATCCAGCGGGTCGCGCCGACCGCGGCGACCGTACTCATCAACGGCGAAAGCGGTACCGGCAAGGAAGTGATCGCCAGAACCATTCACAACACCAGCCCACGCAAGGAAAAACCGTGGGTGGCCGTAAACTGCGCGGCGCTGCCCGAAAACCTCCTCGAATCCGAAATGTTCGGCCATGTCAAGGGTGCCTTCACAGGCGCCGCCTCCGACAAGGAAGGCCTTTTCGAGACCGCCAACGGCGGCACGCTTTTCCTCGACGAAATCTCGAGTCTGCCGCTCATGCTGCAAGGCAAACTGCTGCGCGTCCTCCAAGAAAAAGAGATCCGGCGCGTGGGCGGGACCACGAACATAGCCGTCGACGTGCGCGTGATAGCGGCCAGCAACACCAACCTCGAGCAGATGGTGGTCCAGGGCACTTTCCGCGCCGACCTTTACTACCGTTTCGCCGTCATCACGCTGGACATTCCCCCGCTCCGCGAAAGGCCGGAGGACATCTTACCGCTGGCGCGCCATTTCATCAATGCCGAAACATCCGACTGCAAAGTCCATCCGACTCTCTCGCAAGAAGCAGCCGACGTGCTCGTCTCTTACAAATGGCCGGGAAACGTACGCGAGCTTGAGAATGCGATCAAGCACGCCGTCATATTCCTCCAAGACGGCACGATCACGCCAGACCTTCTTCCTCCCCGCATTCTTTCGCGCGCCCAAGAGGCCAAAGTGCAGCGTGCAACCGCCACCGGTGCCGCCAATACCAACACTTCCCTCAAAGGATTCCTCAAGCTCAAGGAGAAGGAATACCTTGAACAGATTCTCTCTTCCACAAACGGCGACAAGGAAAAAGCCGCTCAAACCCTTCAGGTCAGCCTAGCCACCCTGTATCGAAAGCTTTCCGAGGACGCCCCTGGAGGCGAAGACCGACTCGCCGCTCAGGACTAGTCGTTTTTTTGTCGTTTTTGCAAAGCGGTTGTCAGTTTTGAGAAACCCCACCCGCCTCGAAAACAGCGCGTTCCATTTCAGCCGTGGACTTAGTCTGTGTTTTCAATCCATCTTCGATCATTCTGCGCCCCATAGCGGTATGAGACGAGAGGACTATGAGAAAAACAAAAACTGGTGTTGATTATGGCACCAAGGATGCTATAATATTGCACAAACGACCGACTGGGAAGTCGGTGCTGGGTCAAACCCAAAACTAAGGAAACACCATGAACACCAACCGCAAGGGTTTCACACTCGTTGAGATCATGATCGTGGTTGCGATTATCGGCATTCTCGCCGCCATCGCGATCCCGAACTTCCTCAAGTCCCGCCTGGAGTCCCAGACGAACTCCTGCATCGCGAACCTCAAGCAGATCGAGGGTGCGGTCGAACAGGCTAAGTTGGCCGGCGTAACGACGATCAATGACGCAGCCCTCTTCGGCACCGACAAGTACATCAAGGTCGCGCCGAAATGCCCGTACAACAACGGGGCTTACGTGGCGTTTGAACCGCCGACATGCCCGAACGCGGGTGTGCCGGACTGCGCCGGACACAAGTTGCCGTAACGCAAGAAGCGTTCACGAAGCATGGATACACAAGAAGCGCGACACCTTTCGGTGCCGCGCTTCTGTTTTTAAGACTAACTAACGGTAGGAGTCGGCGATCACCGTCCCGTCCGGCGTGTAGGATGCAGGCAGACCGGATATCCGGTTCATGTAGGCAACGAGCTGATTGACCCGCTCCACGCTTTCCGACGCGAGCTTGAGCAGTTCCTGCTGCTGCGCGCTCACCGTTCCGACACATCCGGAGCGCAACATGTCGATTACCCCCGTGGACACAGTCAGCGGCTGAAGCACCTCTTGGTTGAGTTCCGCGTACCGTTCGATGAGTTCCGCGCGTGTCAACTTGAGGCCGATGCCCCGCCGTCTGGCCGCAGATTCGATGCTGGCAATCGTTTGGCGGTCGTCGTTCACCTGCGAGGCCAAGGACGAGATTTCGTGTTCAGACCCCGCAACCATCTCCGACAGGAAGGACCGGATACGGTCGAGCTTGTACGAAGACAGATCCGCACCGCGTTCGAGCAATGCAGCTGTTTCTCGAAGCAGGTCGGCCAACTCCGCAGACCGCTTTTTCTTTTCATCCGCCACCGTATAGCACCCGCCCGGGTGGGTACCGTCTTCTTCCACCGCCGACTTATCCTCGTCCATCAGCGTGGCGGAAAGGTCAACCACGCCCACACCCGTTCCCGCCAAACCGCGCCTGGGAGGAGGCGAAAGAACCGGTACTGCCGCTTGTTGCGGCTGCGGTTCGATCTTCGCAGGCGGGTTCACCTCGCTCCCGGTCACACGCTGATAAGCCACGTTGACCACGCACACGCTACGGATGTTCTCCTTTTTCAGGACACCCTCGATCCCGCCCAAAGCCGTCACCTCGGGAGGCGGCGATCCAAAAAGCGCAATGCACCTCAGAAATTCGTCTATGTCGGGTGGACTTAAAAAAAGAAGCCCGTTGACCTTGTGCAGCGCCATTCGGTCTGCGAGGTTCTTTCCAGCAACAGGCGTGATGCCGTCAGAAGAACCGTTGACCTGAAGCTGTAAGTCGCGACGCGCGATCTCGATGGGGCCAAACGCTTTGACCGCCTGTTCCACTTCGGCAAACACACTGCGGGCCGCGCTTTGGGTCACATTATGCATGGGGCCGTAAACCCCCGCCTGACTCATCAAAAGCCCTAACGCCCGCACCAAAAGGACGGCATCTTTATCTGGAAGTTTCGTGTACGCCATCCCCGTCACCTCAGTGCCAAGCCGTAATCACCAGCCGATCTGTCACTTCTGCCTGAGGAGGAAGCGAAAAACCCTGGCCATTCCCCGCATACAAATCGGCCGTGCCGTTGCCCCTCGCCCCCTGTCCGACCAAAAGCGGCCCGTAGATGCTCGCGTGCCCGTTGAACTTCAGGCTGGAGGTCGGCAAAATGACGGCCCCGTGTATCTCCGTGCCCGCGTTGAACTGAATCTCATTCGCGCTCAGCACGACAAGGGCCGGATACCCGTCCACGCTGGCCACGGTCATGTGCTTGGTGCTAAAGTCGCCCGCAAAAATGAAACACCCCGTCCCCACACCGCTCCATCCGGAATCCGACCCCGTGCAATAGGCCACCCCGCCGGGGGGCGAGGCCGGAATATCCGCTCCAGTGGCGTAGACCGCGCCGTTCGCCTCGGCATAGGCTTTGAGCGCATTCAGCGCCGTTGCCAACGCTTCGGTAAAAATCTCCTGCGCCGGCTGATCGGAAAGAAGCGTCACGTTTTCGGGAGCCTTTTTCCATGTCACCGTGCCGGAGCTCGACACCGTGTCGCCTTCGACGCTGGCACTGCCGCTCAAGTCCGCGTTGCCGTTCGCATGGATGGCGGTGACCTCCGCGTTGAAATTGCCTTTCAACGTCAAAACACCGCCGACCAACAAGTCGTATGCCAACGAATAATAGTCGTTGGTTATGACGCCCTCTGTCTTCGGCCGGTTCTCCAAATCGGCCGACACGACGGACCGTCCCACCCCATAGACACCGACCGACACCAGTTGCGCCCGGTTGCTGTCCTCGCCACCGAGCATGCTCGATTTGACCGTGTACGTTCCGCCGTCGAACGTCTCCGTCTGCGAATACGACGGGGCCAAGGAAAAGTCAGACTTGACCGCACAGTAGGCCTTGTTGAGCCCGGACTCCGCGACCATCCGCGCCCGCAACATCTCCCGTGTGATCTGCGACGAACGCGCCTGACGTGACGCCGAGGTGCTCAACATGCCGCACACGATCGAGACGACGGCCACGATCCCCAGCACCGTCACCATGGCTGCGCCTTCTTGTCGAGTCGAATCAGCTTTTTCTTTTCGCATGCCCGCCTCCTTTCTACACGGCAGCCATTTTACACACCGTCCCGAGACCGCCTTTCGTCCTGTCTTCCGCCGCCAGCGATAGTGTCCGAATTTTCACCCTCGTCCAAGCGGACGATACCGTCCAGCTTGTTTCCGGACGGAAGATACGGTTCCGATGCGTACATCCTCTTGGCGTTCATCTTCTGCAACAGATCGCGCAATTGAATGACCGCTTCGTAACAGAGGTCGATCATCTCCTTGAGCGTCTTCGGATCGGACACCCCTTGCAACTTCATGATTTCGATGCTCGTGAGCAGAACGGTGGCCGGCTGTCCCAAGGCATGGCAGACGCCGGCCAAGCTCTCCATCATGATCCGGTTGCGCTCCACCTGATACTCCGCGGTCTCGGCGCGGCGACGCTCGGCAGCGTCCCGCACCGCGATCACCACACCGCTCAGTTCCTGATCGTCGTTGATGTCTGGCACGGCCGAAATCGAAAGCCATGTCGTCACGGCCTCCGAGATCATCTGCTGTTCGCCCGACCACGGCTGGAATTTTTCAATCTTCGCAAACATGGGTTCAACGACCGTTCTCCGGTCGAACCACAGGCTCAGCCCGTGTTCCAAAAGAGCCGTCTCGTCGCCATTGGCCAGCAGCGAGACCAATGTCCGGTTGGCATAGACGATCTTGCCCTCCAAATTCACAATGCCGATTCCCGCGTCGGTATTGTCCATCGCGTGGTGGGCAGACAACAGCTTTTGCTCGGCCGTCCAGCGCGACTGAATGTCCCGGATCAGGTAGCAGACTTGTTCGGGAGCTTTGACGCGATTCCCCATGACGATGATTTCCACCGGAACGAAGGTGCCGTCCGACCGAGCGGCATACGCCTGAATGCGCATGTAACGCCCTTCGGCAATTACCGTCTGAATATCCCCCAGCAGGCGATCCGTCACACCGGCAATCAACGTGCGGATGCTGGTACCGGAAAGTCCGCCTTCGCCCCCAAAGAAACGGACCGCCCGCTCGTTGGCCGCCAGCACACGTCCAGCGGCGTCTGCCAACAGAATGGCGTCGTAGGCCTGTTCAAACAGGAATCGATAGTCCAGAGCATCGAAATAGTTCCCTTCGGCCACGCCTTCCTGGCCTCCAGAGGAGGGCATTCGACCATAGCCGTGGGAGCGAATGTCAATTTTGATTGTCCGTGACTTGTCTTTGCCCGTGTTCATATGCTTTCATAAATAGCACAAATCATGCCCGATGATTTAAGCAAGACTTTCACGTGCTAATCTGCTACGATTTCGAGTGAAATAAAGGTTCGGAGTGGTTTTCTCCATTCTGAAAATTCTTTTTTTGCAAAAAAGAGAAAAGCTGACCTTCTGTTCGAAAAATCGATTCGTTTATCGGCCCGGAACGAGACTTCGAGGACACGCGCTTAACGTTCGGCAACAATGGCACTCTTTCTGCTGTTTTCTTCCTGATGAACTCATCTGCCTTCAAGGTGAAATTCTCGCCGCAGAGCAAACCTTTCAGCGATGTGATCGGCCTCGAGATCGGTGCCGGGCTGACTCAGGGCGTTCCTGCCGTGCGCCTGCGCAAGAAGGACGGAAAAACGGAACTGGTAGCCGTCGGGTTCCTGCCCTTGCAAGACTCGCTGCCCCTGCGTTTCGAAGAGGCCCCGACGCCCGTTCCCTCATGGAGCCTTCCCAAGGCTTTTCAAGCCCAGTACGCCGCCTTGGCCGTCACGTCGGAGTTGGCCTTGCTCCGCCATGCGGCAGGGACCGACGAGGAAGCAACAGACAACAAGCAACTTGCCTACCGGACAACGACTCGTTCCATTGCGCCCGACCTGCCGCCCCTCACCGCGCGCATTCCTGAGTTTCAGGCGCGGTGGGCCGCCGGGCTCCTGCCGGAGGGCCGCGCCCCCACCGCCTGTTCGCTCCAAGTCTCCTCGGCGGCCGCCATCAACACTTTCGTCACGTCCTCCCGATTCGAATCCCTGTCGGGCACGGCCGTCGTTCTTTTCGTGTTCCCTCAGTATACCTCTCTCGTCGCATTTCACGACTTCCGGCTGGTGCTGTACCGCGAACACAACATTGGACACAGCCACATTCGCGACGCAATCAGCACTCACATGCGCATCGACCCATCCCTGACGGACTCCATCCTCGAAGACACCTTCATCGATTCCACCCCCATGATTGAACCCGTCTTGCGGACGTTGTACAGGCAAGTCGAAATGTCCTATGATTACTTGGCGCGCCGACGGAACTGCCAGACGCAGAACTTCCTGATCTGTGGGCTGTCCTCCGGACTCAAATATTGGACATCCATCTTCAACCACACCATGAACCGGACGCTGGCACCCTTTCAACCTTTCGACGGCATTGACGTCGCACCTCGCGCGACAATCTTGGTGGAAGACTTGACGGCGGCCACCCCCTTGTTAATGACCGCCCTCGGTGCCGCACAGGCAGTCGTGGAGGACACATGAAAAGCCCTCTGCATCTCGACCTCCTGAAAGAAGAAGAACGGCTCAGTTCCAGCCCGATCCGCCTCCGGGTCTTGTTGCCATTGATTACAACATTCTTCTTGCTGTGTGCATTGCTCGTCTGGGGACTGTTCGAGATTCAAGTTCTCGGGAAACGCAAACTCATGGCCAATGTGGAGAACGCCGTCAAGTCGGTCACCCCCGTGCATGCCGCTGTCCTAGCTTCGCGCGACCAAGAAAAAGAAATGCGCGCAGGGGTCCAGCAGCTCTCGCTGTACAAACATGCGCGCAACGTTTTCGGCCCAACGCTGTCGATCATCGCCGCGCAGGTGCCGACCAATATCCAGTTCACCGAAATGCGGATTTTTCCACCCCAGACCGCTTCGGAACCCAGCCGCTCCGTCAATCCGCCGCCCGCGCCGACCAATACCTTGGAGCGAGTTTCCCTGCGTATCGCAGGACGCACAAAAGGAAGCCGCGCTTCCGAATCCGTCAACGACCTCATGGCCGCGCTCCAGACGGCGGCGTTCACCAACGTTTTCCGCTCCGTATCGATCCCGAAAGGCGCGTTTCGGCTCGACACGTCCCGCAACCAGTCGGCTCTGACGGCGAACGAGAGCCTGCTTTTCGAAATCACCTGCGAGTGCGAACCCAGGAGGTTCGAATGACCCTCGACATGCCCTTCCTGAAACAGTTGGCACCTTCGATGAAACGGCCTCTCGCCTTCTCCGCGTCAACGCTGCTCGCGACGGTCGTACTCCTGTTCGTCGGTATTCTGCCAGAACGCAAAACCATCCATGCGACCGACAACAACCTTCAGATTCTCAATGCCCGGTTGACGCAAATGCGGGCCGACATCGCCAACGCCGACCAGCAAAAACGCAAAACCGAAGAAGCCCTCGCCGAACGGGATGCGCTCATTGCCTCCGGCGTCATCGAACCTCTGCTCGGCTCGTTCGCCATGCGGGGCAAAACGTTGCTCGACCCGATTGCCCAACGGACAGGATTCCACATCGAAAACGTCCGCGAACTCCCGCCCATCCAACTCCAATTGCCCAAAATTCATCCCGAGCAAACACACTGCCGTCAGCCCATTGAATTCACGGGGCAGGGCTCCTACTTCCAAATCACTGACTTCATCACCCAGACCGAGTCCAACAACCCGATGGCAACTCTCTCCTCGCTTCTCATCCTCGCCATGCCCAACACGCCTGAAAACCACAAGGCGATACTCACGTTCGAGTGGCCGGCGAAAGGCGAGAAAGCCAAGGCTCCCTCTACAAAGGGCAAATGACCGACCATGAACGCACGGCATCTTCCAGCTTCGATTTTGGCCTTCATTTCACTGAGCGGCCCGCTTACGGCAGGGACCGCGAAAGTGGACGTGCGCGATCCTTTCTGGCCGATCGGCCACACCCATGCCAAACCGGTCGAAGAGGGAAAGGTAGAACCGACGGTCGTCGTCGCCCCCACGCCTCCCCCAAAGCCAGAACCGCCCCAAGCGAAGCCTATTGAGGACGACGACTGGACCCAAGCTCGCAAAACACTCGTAGTCAGCGGTGTGACGAGATCCGTCAATCCCTCGACGAAGGAAGTTCGCATATTGATCATGATCAACCGGAAAATGTACGCTCCAGGCAATGTGCTGTCCTATGTCTACGGCGACATCCGTTTCCAGTGGCGCGTCGATCTTCGGTCCGACCATAATGTCGTGTTTGTTCCCATCGCGGCCGAACGGCTCGAGCCTCAGCCGTCGCTTCCCAAATAGCTTTCACACTCGCAACACGCAAACCCAACAGGAGTCAACATGAAAACAGCCCTATTCGTTCCACTCTGCGCATTCGTCGCGTTGGCCGTCTGCGCGCCAACCCCCGCGACCGGACAAAACGCGCCCGTAACTCCCCCTCCCGCACCTCCAGGGATTGCGCCCAAGGCCTCCACCAACGCCTCGGTTCGCGTGGTCGACGCAGCGCCGACCGCCGGCGATCCGCTGGTCTCCATGACGTTTGACGAAACCCCCGTCTCCGATGTCATCAAAGCCTTCCGCGACGCCACGGGGGCCAACATCATCTCGTCGGGCACCAATCTCCAAGGCAACGTCAGCGTCAGGCTCGACAACGTGCCCTGGCGAAAGGGGCTCGCCTCCATCCTTGAGCCGCAGGGCCTGCAACTGGTCGAGCAGCCCATCGGATCCGGCATCTACGTGGTGAACACCAAAACGGTGGAAATTCCCGTGTTCACCCAGACCTTCAACCTCAATCACGCAAAGGCCGACGATATCGCCAAACTCTTCGCTTCGACGCTTGGCAAAAACGCCACGGCCACGCCATTCCCGTCGGCCAACGTCGTCATCGTCACGGCCACCGAAAAGCAACTTTCCGAATGCGAAAAGATCATTGCCACTGTGGACAAGCCGCGGCCGCAAGTCTATATCGAAGCGCGATTCGCCGAACTCTCCGCCAGCGCCAGCAAGAAACTCGGCATGCGGTGGGACAGTCTGTCGAGTTGGCAAGCGATCAAGGTGTCCAATCTGAGCGGCGGCATGGAATACAACAAAGGGAAGGCGGCCTCCTACACAACCGGCGGAACCACCGTCAGAGAAAGCGCCACTCCGGTGGATTCCACTTATAGCACGTACACGAAAGAGGTGGCGAGAGATCTGCTCGTGCCGTCAACAATCACCGCCGCCGACGGTGCCGGACGCATGGCCAACGACATGTCCTGGAAACGCGCACGCGGCATCGGCGGACAGATCAGCTCTGGCGATTTCGCCCTCACAATGAGCGCGTTTGAGAAATTGGACGGCGTCTCCATCTTCTCCAACCCCAAGATCATCGTGGCCAACGAGGAGAGCGCGACCGTCGACATGACAACCAAAGAGCCCAACGTTGAAGTGCAGGCTAGCCGCAGCGGCACATCCGGAGACAATCTGGACATCACGACCAAACTGGCGGTCATTCCCGGAAAAGAGGAGCCCTTCGTCGGCGAATCGTTCTTCAGCTACGGCATCAGTCTGAAGGTCACACCGCGGGTCAGTTCGACGGGACTGATCACCGTGCAGATCGAGCCCTCCATCAGCGACAAGGACACCTCGCAGGGCGGCGGGCGATTCGGACGGCAACGACATGGGTTATTTCATTGTTTCGGGATCGGATAGCACCCCAACCGCTAAATACCCGATCATCAAAGTCAACCGCCTGAAAACCGTCTTCACGATGCAGGACGGAAACACGGCCGTCATCGGCGGGCTCTCCCGCACGATTGAATCCAGCGTCGATTCCGGCATCCCGCTTCTGCGCAACATCCCGTGGATCGGCCCGCGCGTGTTCGGATGGAAGAGCCGCGAGAAATCGCAAAAAGAGATTGTGATCTTTGTCACCGTCGGCATTGCCAATCCCGTAACCATGAAGCAGGACACGGGCATGCCCAAAAATGCGCTGCTAAGCCGTGAAATTCTTGACGGGAAAGCCAAAGAGCCGGGCGACCGCACCAAGGAGGAGCTTTTGAGCCTCGAGGACCCCCCGAAGGCCTCCAAGAAGGCTGCCGCAAAAAGCGATGCGGAAAAGAAAAAGTAACGTCGGCGTGAGAACATGATCCAACACCGCCAAGACGGGCAATCATCCGTTTTGGCGGTGCGTTTTTGATTACGAGAGGTGCCCTATGGCCACACTTGATCGATTTCTTCAAACGCTTGTCTCTGTTTCTGGAAGCGACCTCCATCTTTATACGGGACAAACGCCTTTTGTTCGCGTAGACGGAACCATCTCCGCACTCGCGAACGAGCGCGCCCTGACTTGCGAAACCATCGAGGCGCTCCTGAAGGAAATCATGCCGGAAGAGAACTTCGCCCAACTTCAGCGAGAATGGGACACCGACTGCGCCTATGAAATTCCGGGGATCGCCCGTTTCCGTGTCAACGGGTTCCGCGACCGGGTCGGGTTCGGCGCCGTCATGCGCGTGATTCCGGAAACCATACCGACGTTCGAACAACTCAATCTGCCTGAAGCGTTGCGCGATTTCTGCATGCTCTCGAAAGGCCTCGTCGTCGTCACGGGGCCCACCGGGAGCGGCAAGTCCACGACGCTTGCCGCCATGATCGACTACATCAATCGCAACCGCAACGAGCACATCATCACCATCGAGGACCCGATTGAATTCGTTTACTCCTCCAATCACTGCGTTATCAATCAGCGTGAGGTCCACCGCGACACCACCAGTTTTGCCCGCGCGCTGCGCGCCGCGCTGCGCGAAGACCCCGACATCGTCCTCGTGGGCGAAATTCGCGACCTCGAAACAATGGAGACGGCGATCGAGACGGCCGAGACGGGACACCTCGTTTTCGCAACACTCCACACCAATACGGCCGCGACCACCGTCGAGCGCATGATCGACAAGTTTCCCACGCACCGCCAGAACCAGATCCGCTCCATGCTGGCGGACACGCTCAAAGGCGTCGTGGCCCAAACGCTCTGCCGCCGCACCGACGGCGGCCGCGTCGCCGCCTTCGAGGTATTGGTCGTGACCACGCCCGTCGCGGCCTTGATCCGCGACGCTAAAACCCATATGTTGCTGTCGGTCATGCAGACCGGCCGCAACGTCGGCATGCAGACCTTCAGCGATGAATTGACACGCCTAGCGGCCAAGGGACTGGTATCGGCCGAGAACGCCTATATCAAGGCCATCGACAAGGCCGACATCGAGGTCAAATTCCAATTGGCGGGAATCAGTCTCGAATTTAAGAAAAAAGCCGAAGAGGCCGCACGCCAAACCCGAATGGCCAAGACAAAAGAATTGCTCGACACGGCCAACCGGTCACTGGCCGCAAACCCCAACGACATGCAGGCCCTCTGCTCCGCAGCTTGGATCTTGGCCGCGTCGCCGTTCCAAGAGCTGCGTGACGGCAAGCGGGCCGTCAAACTAGCCGAGATCGCCTGCAACCTACTTCACGAAAAAGACCCGCACGCGCTCAGTGTGCTGGGCGTGGCACAAGCCGAATACGGCTCGTTCCGCCGCGCCGTCGACGCCACGCGCAAAGCGGCCAGCCTATACGCGCAACAGGGCGATCAAGTGAAAGCAGACGCACTCAACAGCCGGGTTAGTCTCTTCGAGCAGGGAAAAACCTACCGCGACGAATAGCGCTCCCTTTTTTTCTACTGCTGCAGAATGGAACCCGCCACGGCGGTCACGGTCTGCCCATTTTGAATCGGGGAGAGGGCCAATTCCACATTGACCGATCCGCCTTCGGGCGTTGTGATCGACATCGTCTCTCGCAGCTTCTCGCCACACGACGCGCGGAGGAAAAAGCGCGCCGCATCCGGCAACAAGTCGACGAAACGCACGCTTTTGGCCTGCTTTTCGTCTGGTATTCCAAACGCCTCCAACAACGCCTGATTCACGATCTGGAAGAATCCGTCCAAATCGCAGACGAACGTCGGCGACAAAGAAACCGACATCGCGGCCTGACCTTTTCGCAATTCTTCCATCGCCGTCTTGCGGCGGTCGACATTGCGAATCACAAAGACCATGTTGCCCCCGCGCGTTAGCGAAAGCTGGCTGACACCGACTTCGCCGGCGAACGCCGTGCCGTCTTGGCGAAAACACCTTGCGTCGATCAGAACATGGTGACTCTCGGCCAAATTTCGCCGCAAATGCTCGAACATTTGGCTTGTCATCCCCGTGATCACCTTGTTGATCGGCATATCCCACATTTCCTCACGCGCATATCCCAAGACAGACGTCACGCGCGTGTTGCTGTCGACTACATGCCCTTGGTCGTCGAGAATCAGCACCGCGTCGTAGAGACCATTCATCAGCTCATAGTACAAGGCCCGCTGATCGACTTTGGGTCTCACCAAGGAGAGATCCGATCCCGCATTCTTCTCGGTTTTATCCTCGGCCCTCTTATCGGCTGAAGGTACCTGACGGACCGAGGGCGCGGGAGTCGGCACCGATGAAGCCGCCGCCGCGCTTGACACCACTGATGTCTTGGCCTTGAGGCGAAATCCGAACGCCGCCGGTTTGGCCCCCTCGCCGCCAACTACATGGGGCACAGCCGTTACCACTCCTTCCACAGCATGATCAGCCCCCGCCTTTTTGGCCGCATCGAATCCAGGACCGGGGACCGTCAAACGAACCGAAGCGCCCAACGGCCGCAACAAAGGCTTGGCCCCCGAATCGGACGCGACGGCCTTGTCCTCCGGCAGAATGGCCTTGATCGTCGGACCGGGCACAGGAGCGTCACGCTTCTCCAGTGACGGTTTTACGTCCTGCTTGCCTTCCTCGGAACTATCCGCGGGCACGGATTGCCCCTCGCCTTCGTTCTTTTCGGCTTCACCCGTCTCGCCGCAAGTCGGATCTGGCACCTGTTGAAAGACCGGTTGTTTCGACTCATCGGCCGATTCAATGGCAGAATCGCCCGTCTGCGTGACGCCAAACAGAGGAGAAACCGGCACCTTTTCTTCATCCGCCGGATTTGACACCGCCAACACATCACAGGAAACCTTGTCCGCCGCGCTTGCTGCAGGCTCCTTTTTTCCAAACCAAAACTTCATTGCCATGATGATCGCCCCACATAATCAGGTTCCAGTTTGAAGAGAGCATATTCGGTGCCATCTTGTCAAGAGGCCATATGGCATACAGACCGTTTCGGGCGCATGGCAGTTCTGTTGAGGTCGTTGATTCGCAATCGCAATCCTGCTCTTAATCCTAATCTTGAATATTATGGGACGAAACCATTTTCGCGCATTTAGCGTGTTTCGTAGTTTTCCGAACTGCCGAATAACGGGCCGACTATGAGACCGGCAACCGGCGGTTAGTGCCTTGCGAGCCAACAAGCACAATAAAAACACGTTGTTTTTGAATATCCAATAGCCAACAAGGAATATCCAATGATCAAGGAAAGAGAAAGTCGCCGTTGATCGCGTTGTCGCACTCGGACGGTCATGCAGGCATTCTACTTCTTCA
>Ga0172375_10008269_pt1 | contig 14031 bp, 9 predicted proteins | sample LakKiv1m_FD_114537 | JGI IMG/M metagenome (GOLD analysis project Ga0172375, IMG submission 114537) | Freshwater microbial communities from Kabuno Bay, South-Kivu, Congo - kab_092012_11.1m | ecosystem: Environmental > Aquatic > Freshwater > Lake | place: Democratic Republic of the Congo...
AAAGTGGCTTCGCATGCAGGAGGTCAGGGGTTCAAGTCCCCTCATCTCCACCAACAATTTAGGCCACTTAGGTGGCCTTTTCTTTTTGGGGCTAATGCCCACTGCGGGGTTCACTGCGGGGTTAGTTACAGGCGAAGCAGGTTAGCCGGAGGTCTTGTTATACCAAGTCGCAGTCTAAGAGATTGCACTTGTGAGGCGCACCTGCGTGTGCGCCCTTAGTCAGGGCGGACACATAGGTCCGCCCCTATGGGAAAATTGCCGATTGACTGCGACCCGGTATTAGTCCATCAGTGGTCGCACGACCCTATATGCCGGTGCAACAAATCCCCTGTCTCAGAGTATATATCGATTCTGACCACGTGCTTTGCCCAACGCTGACTGAGCAGCGCATCGAAGGAGAAACCCTCCGCCGGCACAGCTCTATACCAGTATTTGTATTTCCCTGTCCTCTCGTATTGATACTTGAGGTCCTTGAGCTGATCCCTCACATTGTAGGCACCAAAAACCCGGATCTCGAGGCGCGTACCGTCCAGCGACGGCACAGGTGGCAGTTCAGACCATGAGAGTGATTCGAGCGGAACTTGGCGGCGGATGTCGGCGAGGTATGGGCTTTCGGTGATTGTTTCGGTCACCAGCGCCAGCGAGTCCTTGGCTCTGGTAGCCGCCACGTAGAACAGCCGTCGCTCTTCGTCTTCTATACGGTCGATGCTGTCGCCAAAGACGCGGAGGAACACCCAGTCCGGGTGAATCAGCGGGTAGCTTCTTTGAACTGCATCCAAGATGATAACCGCTAACTGCTCAAGCCCTTTGAAACGATGGGTAGTTGAACCAGTCACGCGGTCGCGGTCTTCTTCGGGCAGGTATGAGCGAATGTGCTCTACGAAGCTTACGAGTGCGTTTTGGATCGCGCTCGAGTTTTCATCGTAATTTACATACCACGGCAAGCCATTTCGTCGGGACAACATCACCACATCCAATCCACGATCCAAAAAGCTTCTGATCGATCTTAGCAATGCAGGAGTGATTTCGTCGCCATTGTGACGTTCTTGCTCGGTTGCAGATGGATTAAACTCATCGAGCTTGCATAGCCGAATCCATCCGGAATCATTACGCGCGGGCTTGGCTTCTCTTCCTCTCCCGTACATTAGGGCATTACCCAATTTGACCACCGAGATGGGGGAACGATAGTTGCTGCTTATATAGTGCTGTGTGGTGTTCCGGAAGTACCCGGAAAAGTCGTTGAAGAAGCGTAGCTCGGAGCCTGCAAACCCATTGATGGCTTGCCAGTCGTCCCCAACACAGAAGAACTGCACCCCTGGCTTTAGTGAACGAATTGCCTCAACAAGCTCGAAGAACATTTCCGAGAAGTCCTGAAACTCGTCTATCATCACAAACTTAAGACGGGCGAGATCGCCTTGTTCTTTTCCCCCATCTCGCGCAAAACGAGTCTGGCCCTTGCGGACCAGGGAAACCGAACGCCACATGAGCCCATCAAAGTCCTCTTTATTGCGCGCAGCGAGACAATTCAGGTACTTTCGGTAGATCGAAACGCCAACGTCCAAGAAGATCCCTTCCGCTTTTGAACACACTTTGTGCCTGGCGATCATTAATGCGAGGGCGTCTGGGCTCAGATTACGTTTCCTGCAGCGACCGACGAAGGTCCTCATCGCGCCGGTGAAGCTGTCCAGCGCTCGGCCTCTGATGAGCTCCCAAATTTCCTCGTCAGAACGGCGGCGCCAAAAGATGCCAACCTTATGAAGCTTTTGCAATAAAAGCTGAACAAAGGCGTCGGTGCCACGCTCAGCCAGGTCCTTCGGTGAAAATTCCAGGAATGTCCAATCATCCAGCCCGGCCCAAAATTTACGCTTGGCCTCAGACATCTCATCATAGTCGGCGTCCCCTATGAGGCCGAAGTACTCGACAATAACGCCGCCCTTGGGATTTGTGGTAATCGTGAAGTCAGGCCGGTAGTTGACGCCATTCCAACGAAAGTTTCGCTCATACCGATAGTCAACGCCATGTTCGAAAAGAGCGTTGGCAATGACTCTCTCTCCAAAGGACTTAACATATTCACCCCTCAAGCTCTGGCGGGGAAGCGCGCGGCGGTAAGCCAGAAACTCGTCCATGGTCAGATGGAAGCGCCCATTCACGATCCGCTCCCAATCTTCACGAAAGTGAGCTAACATGAGGTCTCGAATGCGGTTTCCGTACTCTTTAGACCTCAGATGCTCGTCGATAACTTCCTGCACCTCACGGCTCAGGCCAAACTGATCGGAATGCGCGTCATCATACAAAAGGTCTTCTTCAGGATGGACAAGAGCGTAAGCGAGTGCGTGGAAGGTCATGACATGTGGTAAATCTTGGCCTAGCGTCTTGGATAGCCTACCCCTCATCTCTTCTGCTGCTTTCCTGTTAAAGGCTAACAGTAGGAGCTCACGTGGTGATACCTTACAGTGCTTTTGTAAGAAAATTGCTCGCGTGACGAGGGTCCGCGTCTTTCCGCTACCCGCCCGCGCCACGACATGAATATCGCCTGCAATAGCGGCGACTGCGGCAGCCTGTTCGGAGTCGAGCGGCTGCTGGAGTTCCCGAGAGGCCCAATCGCGCACGAATTGAGCCTTAAGTTCGGCGTATTCCTCATCACTAATAAGTTCTGCATCAGGATCTGCGGTAAGAACTCCATCAGCGGATAAGAAGCTTGTTTTGAAGGCGTCTTTAATCCGGGCAGACAGAGCTTTCTTGCGCGTTATCCGGGCTTCTTCGGCTTTTTGACGCTCCTCTTCCGCTTTGCGGCGCTGCCACTCCTGTCGCTCAAGTTCGAGTTCGATCTCACGCTGCTTGCGTTCTTCCCGTTCTTTCCGCCTGGCTTGCTCCTCTTCCTCTTTTCGCTTGGCTTCCCTTTGTACTTCGGCACGCTCGCGATCCGAAGCTAATTCCTTTAGCACTTGATTGCGGCGCTGTGCAATCAAAATGGGCAACTTCGACCACTCTTCCTCCGAAAGCAGCCGCCTAAGCGCAGTGACAATCTCCTTCTCATTGTCCATCAACTTTGCAGATCGGTCTGAGTGAACAATGCTTGGAGCGAGGACGTTTAGATAAAAATCCTCTTGGGACTCCCATAAGCTCCAACAGTTAATCAACTTATCAATGAGCTCTATGGCCTTGTGTTCCAAAGAATCTTCCTCTCGTGCCGGTTCAATGCCGCCCAAACAAGTTAAAATAGTTTAGGAGGAGTTCTATTGTGGAGTTTCTTTTTGTATTAAAATTTTTTTTATGGAAAGCATGATAGCACACTTTCGCTGATTCTGGAGCGCCCTTTGAGGGCATGATGACAAGGCTGACGCAGCTCGGTCATGGTGTGCCGATATCTTTGGGGGTGACTGTAAACCATGGAGCCCTTTGGCCGAAATATTCCCTTGCCTTATTCACCCCGATGAAATGATTCAGGATATGACCTGGCAGGTCCCAATCCTATCACGTGTTCCGGCAAATTACAGTGCGGAGTTTGTTGCGGGGGTCTTTCAATTTTTCTGCCTACGACCTTCGGCCCTACGGCTTAGACACCACCTGACCTAACCCTTCCCCGGTCAAAATTTCACCAGCTAAAGTTGGCGTTTCCAGACTTTCGGCTGCCTCTATCAGGCTGGAGTCCGGCCGGCGGAGGTACTTCTCCGTGGTCCGGATGGATTTGTGGCGAAGGTAGCGGGAGATGGTCCCCAGGGATTTTTTCTTCTCGTCCATCAGCCGGGTGGCCACGTGGTGGCGAATGTCATGGAAGCCGATGCCGCGGACTCCGGCCCGCTTGCAAATCCCCCGGATCAGCCGGCGCCGTTGTCCCTCGCCCACGTACTCCCGGTCCTCCCCTCAACGCTTGTGGCCCAACTCCTGCGAGCGCGCCGCCGCGGCGGCCACTGCGTCCATGACTGCGCCCCGAAAGCCGCTGGACTCCAGGGCATGGAGGCCGGCGATGGTGGTGCCGCCCGGTGAGGTCACCAGGTCCTTCAGGACCGCCGGGTGCATCTGTTCTTCATGGCAGAGGCGGGCGGTACCCAGGACCGTCTGGGTGGCCAGGGTGAGGGCCAGGGGACGGGGCAGCCCCACTTTCACCCCGCCGTCCGCCAGGGCCTCGATGAACACGGCCACAAAGGCCGGGCCGCTGCCGCTTAAGCCGGTGACCGCATCCATGAGCCGTTCCTCCACCACCACGGCCTGCCCCACGGCGCCAAACAGGTCCAGGGCCAGGGCCAGGTCTTCCGGGGTGACGCCGCGGCCCGGGGCCAGGGCCGCCATCCCGGCCCCCACCAGGGTGGGGGTGTTGGGCATGACCCGGATCACCCGGGGGGCGGGCAAGGCCTCTTCCAGCACCGCCAGGGAGACCCCGGCGGCGATGGAAATGATGAGATGCCAGGGCCGGGCAAATTCCTTGACGCCGGCCAGCACTGCGGGTAGTAATTGAGGTTTGACGGCCAGCACCACCACCGGCGCGTGCATCACCTCGGGGTTGTCCAGGGCGGCCGCCACCCCCAAGTCATCCATCTGGGCCTGCCGGGCCGGGTCCGGGTCATAGTAGATCAGGTTTTCCCGGGGCACATCGCCCCCCGCCAGCAACCCCTTAATGATGGCCCCGCCCATGTTGCCGACGCCGATGAAACCAAGCTTTATTGCCGCCAACCGCCCTTTCCCCGGTTCTGTCATTGACATGGCCCCGATCTCCCGTCATAGTTTCAGTACTAGCTATTGTGCCACACCTGCCGGCCTGATTGCATGGAAAAAGTGGTGCGTAATACCAGGCTGCGATCAAACAAGTAATATTGTCATTCTGAGCGTAGCGAAGAATCTCAACAGCGAGATCCTTCACTCCGCTTCGCTCCGTTCAGAATGACAGATATATCTTACTTCTATGACAGTAACTTGGTATAACCCACCAGCCCATGGCTTCGGTCGCAGGGCGCTCGAAGGGAACTGATGCTGATGGTTTTAGCGAATATCAAAAGTTTTTTCCGTTATTGCGCCTGTCCCAAAAACCTAAATCCCCCTTACCCCCCCTTTTCCAAAGGGGGGAAGTGGGCGGGTTCCTTTGAAAGTCCCCCTTTGAAAAAGGGGGATTTAGGGGGATTTGAGAACCGGCGAACGCAAAGACTTAATGGCAAAGGCTATGAAACCCGGTTACGGAGATTTCCCGCCGTCAGACTCGGTCTCATCATCTTGCTGGTCCTGGCCTGGACCGGAGCGGGTCTGGCCACGGACGCCGCCGCCTTGCCGGCGCAGGAGTGGAACCCCCGCCAGGTAGCGCTCCTGCAGGTTCCCGCCGGGGGAAAACTGACCTTTGCAGTCCTGGGAGACAACCGCAGCAACCCGGCGGTCTTTGCACGGGTGCTCAAAGCTATGGCCGGCGACCCCAGCCTGCTCTTTGCCATTGCGGTCGGGGATATGGTGGAGCGAGGCGCCCTGGAGCAATTTCACCAGTTCTTCAAGCAAATCCAGGCCTACGGCCGTCTGCCGTTCCTGACCGCAGTGGGTAATCACGACCTGGGCCAGGATCGGGACCTGAGCCTGTACCGGAAGATTTTTGGCCCGGATTACTACGCCTTTCCGCTCCGGGACAACTATTTTATCGTCGTCAATGACGTGGAGCCTGAAGGGGTGGGCGAGGTCCAGTGGCGCTGGCTGGAGCAGGAATTAAAGCACTCCCAGTCTTATAAAACCCGCCTGGTGTTTCTCCATACCCCCCTCTTTGACCCCCGGGGGGATGATAAGCACCACTGCCTGGCGGAGGCCGCCGGACGCCGCCTGGCCGCCCTGTTGCGTCAATACCACGTCAATCATATCTTTGCCGGTCATATTCACAGCTACTTTGCCGGCAATTGGGACGGCGTCCCCTACACCATCACTGCCGGAGCCGGGGCGCCCCTCTATGGCACCGATCCGGCCCACTTTTTCTATCACTACCTCAAGGTCACCCTCACAGGGGGTGAGGTGCACATCGAGGTGCAGCGCATCAAAACGGAAGGGGAGCACTGACCTATGACCGCAGCGACTGATAGACCCATTCTGGCCCTGACCATGGGCGACCCGGTGGGAGTAGGGCCCGAGATCATCGTCAAGGGCCTGATTGACGCCCGGATTTACCCGGTGTGCCGGCCCCTGGTCCTGGGCGACCTGGGTGCCCTGGAACGGGCCCGCCTGGCCCTGGACCCGGCCCTGAAAATCCATTTGGCCGACCGCCCGGCCGCGGGGCGCTATCAGCATGGGACCCTGGACCTCATGCCTCTATCACAGCTGACAGACCGGGATATGGAATACGGCCGTCCCACCCCCGCCTCCGGCAAGGCCATGGTGGGCTATATCCTCACCGCCATTGACCTGGCCCTGGCGGAAAAAGTGGCGGGCCTGGTCACCGCCCCCATCAGCAAGATCGCCATGAAGCTGTCGGGCTACGATTATCCGGGGCACACCGAGCTGTTGGCCGAGAAGACCAAGACCGCCGAGTTTGCCATGATGCTGGCCGGGGGTGAGTTCCGGGTCATCCTGGTCACCATCCACTGCGCCCTGGCCGAGGTGCCGGGGAAGATCACCCGGGAAGGTTTGGTGCGGCTGTTCCGCCTCGCCTCCCGGGCCCTGGACCGGGATTTCGGGCTTAAGGGCGTGCCCTTGGGGGTGGCGGCCCTCAATCCCCACGCCAGCGAAGACGGCATGTTCGGGACCGAAGAAGAGAGCATCATCATCCCGGCGGTCAAGGAGGCCCAGGCCGCGGGGGTTGCGGTAGAAGGCCCCTTCCCGGCCGACACCCTCTTCTGGCGCCACTACCAGGGGGAGTTTGCCGCCATCATCTGCATGTACCACGACCAGGGGCTGATTCCGCTCAAACTCCTGCACTTCATGGACGGGGTGAACGTCACCCTGGGGCTGCCCATCATCCGCACCAGCGTCGACCACGGCACCGCCTACGACCTGGCGGGCACCGGCGCCGCCTCGCCCGATTCCCTCAAGGCCGCGATCAGGATGGCCGCAGAGATGGCAAGGCGGCGGTTTGGGAAAGAATAAAATGCGTTGGGGGAAGGGGCTAGGGGCCGACGGCCCCTACCCCTACCCCTGCCCCTGCCCCCAAACCCCCATATCGGGGAAAAGATAGCGTTTGCCAAAAGTTTTTCCGCTCCCCCCTGGCCTCCCCCCGTCGGAAGGATAAGAGGAAAAAACTTTTGAGCCGCTTGCAAAACTCACCATTGACAACGCTTGTCATTCTGACCGTAGCGAAGAATCTCGCATGTTCACGGGGTTGAGATCCAGCACTCCGTTCAGGATGATAGAAAAATGATTTTTGCCAGAGGCTCTTTGGGCAAGTGCTATAGGTGCGCCCCTACCTCCACGTCCGAACCAGCCGCAGGTGGATATCCACCGCCGGGGCGCTGTGGGTCAGGGCGCCCATGGAGATGAAGTTGACCCCGGTGGCCGCCACCTGGGGCAGACGGTCTTTGGTCATGCCGCCGGAGGCTTCCAAGATGGCCCGGCCCCCGGTGAGGGCCACCGCCTGGCGCAGGGTGGCGTCGTCCATGTTGTCCAGCAGGATGCGGTCGGCGCCGGCGTTCAGGGCCTCTTCCAGACCTTTTAAATCCGTCACCTCCACTTCGATCTTAAGTTGAGGCTTGGCCCTGGCCTTGGCCCGGCGTACCGCCTCGCCGATCCCGCCCACCGCGGTCAGGTGATTGTTCTTGATCAGCACCGCGTCATAAAGCCCCAGGCGATGATTGCTGCCGCCGCCCAGGCGCACGGCGTATTTTTCCAGGGCGCGCCAGCCCGGGGTGGTCTTGCGGGTGTCTATCAACACCGCGTGGGAGCCGGTAACCAGGGCCGCCATGCTGCGGGTAAAGGTGGCCACCCCCGAGAGGCGCTGGAGAAAATTGAGGGCCACCCGTTCGCCGGTGAGGATCGAGGCCACGGGGCCGGTGAGGCGGGCCAGGACCGTGCCCGGCGCCACTTCCTGGCCGTCGTCCACTGCCAGGACAAAGGCTACGTTGGCATCCAGCTTATGAAACACCCGGGCCGCCACGATGAGACCCGCCACCACCAAGTCGGCCTTGGCCCGGATATGGGCCTCCCCCTGCAACTCAGGGGGTATGAGGGCCTGGGTGGTGACATCCCCCGGCCCGATATCCTCTTCCAGGGCCAGGTCGATGAGGCGGTCCAGATGGGGCGAATTGAGCAGGTTATCCATGATTAAATCCTGGTGGGGCAACGTAGGGGTGCACCTGCGTGTGCGCCCTGATACGGGACTCACCCCATCAACTCGCTGATGCGTTCCCGGTGGGATTGGAGTTTATGAAGTTTATCGGTCTGGGCCTGGAGTTTGGCCTGTTCCTTGGCGACCACTTCGGGTGGGGCCTTGGCCAGGAAGTCTTCGTTGCTCATTTTGCGTTGGGCCTGGGTGACCTCTTTGCCCAGTTTCTCCAGTTCCCGGTCCAGGCGCCGGGCCTCTTCGGCGAAGTCGATGATGCCGGCGAGGGGCATGAAGATGTCCACTGCGCCCACCACGGCCTTGGCCGCGGCCGCGGGAGGGGCCCCGGCGGCGTTGCAGTGGAGGTCCTGGACCCGGCCCAGGATCTGGATGGACTGCCGGTGCCGGTCAAGCGCCGCAATGGCCCCGGCCTCGGGGCTGTGGAGGAAGACCTCCACCTGGGTGCTGGGGGGCACATTCATCTCGCCCCGGATGTTGCGAATAGCGATGATGGCGGCCATGACCAGGTTCATCTCGGCCTCGGCCTCGGGGTGGTCGAATCGGGGCTCCGCCTGGGGGTAGGGCGCCACCATGATGCTGCCCTGGGCCCCGGGCAGCTTCTGCCAGATTTCCTCGGTTATGAAGGGCGTGAAGGGGTGCAGGAGGCGGAGCACGGCGCTGAGCACCGTAAGGAGGACTGACTGGCAGTGACGCCGGGTGGCCTCGTCTTCTTTGTCATAGAGTTGCGGCTTGATGAGTTCCAGGTACCAGTCGCAGAATTCGTGCCAGATAAACTGGTACAGGGTGTTGGCCGCCTGATCGAAGGCGTAGGAGTCCAGGCTGTTGCGGGTCTCCCGGATGACCTGTTGGAGGCGGCTCATGATCCAGGCCTCCACCGTGGTTAAAGGCTGATCGTCCACAGGCTGGAAGTCTGTGCCACTATACCCTTCCAGATTCATGAAGGTGAAACGGCAGGCGTTCCAGACCTTGTTGGCGAAGTTGCGGTAGCCGGCGATGCGCTCTTCGGAGAGGCGCACGTCCCGGCCCATGGCGGCGAAGGCGGCCAGGGAAAAACGGAAGGCGTCGGTGCCGTATTTATCCATGAGTTCCAGGGGATCGATGACGTTGCCCTTGGATTTGCTCATTTTCTGGCCTTCCGGGTCCCGCACCAGGGCGTGGATGTAGACCTCCCGGAAAGGGACTTCCCCCATGAAATGAATTCCCATCATCATCATCCGGGCCACCCAGAAAAACAGGATGTCGAAGGCGGTGACCAGGACCGACGTGGGGTAAAAGAGCTTGAGTTCCGGGGTCTCGGTGGGCCAGCCCAGGGTGGAGAAGGGCCACAGGGCCGAAGAGAACCAGGTGTCCAGGACGTCGGTTTCCTGCACCAGGTCGGCGCCGCCGCAGTCGGGACAGGCAGCCGGGTCTTCCCGGCTGACGATAATCCGGCCGCACTTGGCGCAGGTCCAGGCCGGGATGCGGTGACCCCACCAGATCTGCCGGGAGATGCACCAGTCCCGGATATTGCCCATCCAGTCGTAATAGCTCTTGTCCCAGTTGGCGGGGATCAGCCGGGTGCGGCCGTCTTCCACCGCGGCCATGGCCGCCGCCGCCAGGGTCTGGACGGCCACGAACCACTGCTTGGAGACCAGGGGCTCCACCACGGTCTTGCAGCGGTAGCAGTGCCCCACCGGCACGGCGTAGGGCTCCATCTTGACCAGGAGGCCGTCGGCCTTGAGGTCCTTGAGGATTTGGGCCCGGCAGGCGAACCGGTCCATACCCTGGTATTTGCCGGCCGCGGCGGTCATGAGGCCGGCTTCGTCAATGACCTTGACCGACGGGAGATCGTGGCGCCGGGCCACCTCGAAGTCGTTGAGATCGTGGGCCGGGGTGATCTTCAGGGCCCCGGTGCCGAAATCCAGGGCCACGTAGGCATCGGTGATCACCGGAATGGGGCGCCCCAACACCGGCAGACTCAGGGTGGCGCCGTGAAATTTCTTGTAGCGCTTGTCGGTGGGGTTCACGGCCACGGCGGTGTCCCCCAGCAGCGTCTCGGGGCGGGTGGTGGCCACGGTGACGCCGCCGTCGCCCTCGGCCAGGGGATACCTGATATGATAGAGATGGCCGTCGGTGGGTTCGTGCTCCACCTCCAGGTCGGCCAGGGCCGTCTGGCAGCGGGGGCACCAGTTGATGATGTAGTCCCCCTTGTAGATCAGGCCCTCTTCGTAAAGGCGCACAAAGACTTCCCGCACCGCCCGGGACAGGCCGTCATCCAGGGTAAAGCGCTCCCGGCTCCAGTCGCAGGAGGAGCCCAGGCGCTTCAGCTGGGTGATGATGCGCCCCCCGGAGCTGGCTTTCCACTCCCAAACCCGCTGAATAAAGGCCTCCCGGCCCAGGGTGTGGCGGTCGGCGCCCTCGGCGGCCAGCTGGCGCTCCACCACGTTCTGGGTGGCGATGCCGGCGTGGTCGGTGCCGGGCATCCACAGGGCGTCGAAGCCGTCCATGCGCTTGAACCGGACCAGGATGTCTTGCAGGGTGTTGTTGAGGGCGTGGCCCATGTGCAGAACGCCGGTGACGTTGGGGGGCGGGATGACAATGCAGTAGCCGGGTTTGGCGCCGTCGGCCCTGGCATGAAAAAATCCCTGCTCCTCCCAATATGTATACCACTTGGCCTCGATCCGCTGGGGATCATAAACTTTTTCCAGAATTTCGCTCATAGTGATCCTTCGGAAGTTATTGGGGGAGCAGGCCATGGGCTCTTTTGTGCTGGGCCCCTGCCTCCTCCCCCAAACCCCCACCTCCAACCCCCATGCGGGGGCAGGGTAGGGTACATAGTCACTAACTATTGAATATTATTGCTAAGTATCATGACCTGTGGAAGTTGTCAAGGGAATTGGGGGTCAGACAAGGAAAGGCTTGACAGTTCATGGCCATATCTGTTATGACCAACTGGTCATGCATGAAGACGCGGCCCTCTCGACTTTTCGGCACCTGCCCCCGGACAAGCAGGAACGGGTGCTGGATGCGGCCCTGGCGGAGTTCGCTGACCAGGGCTATCATCAGGCCTCCCTCAACCGCATGGTGGCCCAGGCCGGGATCGCCAAGGGGTCGCTGTATCAGTATTTCCCCAACAAAGAGGGGATCTTTGCCTATATCTTCCGCTATGCCCTCAAGCTGGTAAGGCGCACCCTGACCGCGGTCAAGGAAGAGACCCTGGAAGAGAATTTTTTTGTCCGGCTGGAAAAATCCCTCCTGGCCGGGGTGGCCTTCTCCCGGGAGCACCCGCGGATTTTCAGTCTCTATCTGAAGATTCAATTCGATAACAACGTGCCGTTCCGGGATGAATTCCTGGCGGCGGTGCGGCGCCACGCTACGGAGTATTTCGCCTCCCTGGTGCGCCGGGCCCAGAGCCGGGGGGAACTGCGGCCCGGCGTCCCCCGGGAGGCAACGCTTTTTCTCCTGGACGCGCTGTTCGACCGGTTCCTCCAGGCCGTGGCGGTCCCGGCCCTGGACGTCACCCTGGGTCTGCATCTGGCCACGGACGCCGCCATCCATAAACACGTCCGGGAACTCATCAGTCTCCTCCAGGAGGGGTTGATGGCGTGAGGCAGTGGCCAGTATTCAGTGGTCAGTCATCAGTGGCCAGCGGCCACTAGGCTCAAAGAAGCTGATAACTGGTTGGGGTTGGTTGGGGTTGATTGTCCTGGAAATTAAGCATCTGGTGGCACAGGCGTCTCGCCTGTGCGGACTATAAAAGCGGGCGAGACGCCCGCCCCGCGAACTTTTCATCATTTATGGGCGGGCCTAAGGCCCATGAGGAACTGCTTCGAAAAGTTCACTGGTAGCACAGGCTTCCAGCCTGTACAGCGTAGGGTGCGTCTCACGCACCATGGAATGACCCGAAACGGCGGGCAATGCCCTACCCGTGTTTTCATCATTTACGGGTGGGCCGTAGGCCCATGAGGAACTGTCCTGAAAAGTTCTTCGTGGCACGGGCATCTTGCCGGTGATGCGCACAGGCTGGAAGCCTGTGCCACCATAGGTGGGGAGTGAGACGCCCTCCTTACCTGACTGGCGGCGTGAGGGATCAACCCCGCAGGGGCGGACCCGCGTGTCCGCCCAGGGCGCATACCTAACATGCGCCCCCTGAATGAAATGCCATAATTCTTTTTGAAAATTAAATGACCGTCCGGTCATAAAGGAGGCGGGATCATGATTGGGGGAGGCATCCAAGACCCAGCGCTTCAGCCGATTTACGACAAGGTGGCGGCGGGGGCGCGCCTGAGCCGGCAAGACGGCTGCACCCTGTTCGACAGCCCCGACCTGTTGGGGGTGGGGCGCCTGGCCCAGATGGTCAAGGAGCGCCTCCACGGCCGTCAGGCCTACTATATCTATAATCAGCATATCAATTACTCCAACATCTGCGTCAATGGCTGCAAGTTCTGCGCCTTCGGGCGCAAGGCCGGGGACCCCGGGGCCTACGAAATGAGCCTGGCTGAGGTGTTTGCCAAGGTGGAGGAGCGGGCCCACGAGCCCATCACCGAGATTCACATCGTGGGCGGCTGCCACCCGGACCTGCCGTTTACCTATTATCTCGACATGCTCCGGGGTATCAAGGCCCGGCGGCCCGAGGTGCATCTCCAGGCCTTCACCGCGGTGGAGGTGGCCCACCTGGCCCAAAAAGCCGAAATGAGTGTGCCCGACACCCTGGCGGCCTTGAAGGAGGCGGGCCTGGGGTCGCTCCCCGGCGGCGGCGCCGAGGTCTTCAGTCCCCGGGTGCGCCAAAGCCTCTGTCCGGAAAAGCTCTCCCCCGAGGGCTGGCTGGAGGTGGCCCAGATGGCCCACCGCCTGGACCTCAAGACCAATGCCACCATGCTCTACGGCCACCTGGAGAGCGCCGCCGAACGGGTGGACCACCTGGTGAGGCTGAGGGAGGCTCAGGATGAGACCGGCGGCTTTTTGGCCTTCATTCCCCTGGCCTTCCATCCCGCCAACACCGGTTTGAGCGAGCTGACCGGCCCCAGCGCCATCGACGACCTCAAGACCCTGGCCATCTCCCGGCTGATGCTGGACAATTTCCCCCACATCAAGGCCTTTTGGGTGATGCTGGGTCCGAAACTTTCCCAGATTTCCCTCTGTTTCGGGGTGGACGACGTGGACGGCACGGTGATGGAGGAGCGCATCACTCACATGGCCGGGGCTCAGACCCCCCAGGGCCTGACCCGGACGCAGCTCCAGGCCCTGATCCGGGAGGCGGGCTGCGAGCCGGTGGAACGGGATACCCTGTATAAGGTAGTGGCCAGTGGGCAGTAGTCAGTGGTCAGTTGAAGAGAGTCAGAGAGGTTAACGGATGATTCCCGGCAAACGACTGGATCGTGATGAAGCCCGGCGACTCTGGGACCTGGACCTCCTGACCCTGGGGGCCGCGGCCGATCAGGTGCGCCGGCGCCTCAATCCCGGCAACCGGGTTACCTTTGTCATCGACCGGAATATCAACTATACCAACATCTGCACCTCCGGCTGCCGTTTCTGCGCCTTTTTCCGGCCTCCCGGGGCCGACGAGGGTTATGTCCTGGATTGGGAGGCGCTGGCGGCCAAGCTGGTGGAACTGAAGGATCACGGCGGCAGCGGGGTCCTGCTCCAGGGCGGCCTCAACCCGGAGCTGCCCCTGGACTATTACCTGGAACTGGTGGGTTTTATCCGGGGCTACGGCCTGGCGGTCCACGGCTTCTCCCCGCCGGAGATTTTTTATGTGGCCGCCAACCACGGCCTCAGCCTGGAAGAACTGATTCGCCGCCTGATGGACGCCGGGCTGA
>Ga0172375_10008270_pt1 | contig 14031 bp, 15 predicted proteins | sample LakKiv1m_FD_114537 | JGI IMG/M metagenome (GOLD analysis project Ga0172375, IMG submission 114537) | Freshwater microbial communities from Kabuno Bay, South-Kivu, Congo - kab_092012_11.1m | ecosystem: Environmental > Aquatic > Freshwater > Lake | place: Democratic Republic of the Congo...
TACCTTGCGAGGTCCGCTCTGCTCTGGCAAGAACTTTCCCCATTTTCACTTCTGAAAAGCCATAACATCCCACCATCACATGCTAAAACTCTGATCCTTTACTCATTCTTGGGGAATGTCCTGCTATTTGCCCCACCGCTCTGCGCTCCAAGACTAATCGCGCTTCACAGGTAAACGCTTTTCGCGCTTAGTACACTCCGTTGCGGAAACGCAATTCTAACAAGAATGGCGCGACTGCTGACCAGAGCACGCCGAGGTGACTAGTAGATCGATTCAGAAATACGTTTACGTTGTCGCCAGCAGCAGACTTCGGTAGGGGCGGGTCTCAGACCCGCCCCTACAAGGCGTATCGCGTTGTCCAACACCTCACCCTCCTAAGATGTTCGTGGGAAGGTACTTACGAATCGATCGACTAGGTGCGCGTCCTCTTGCGCCTGTGGCTACGGCTCTCTGAGAAGTGTTCTCACGAGCTTGTCGATCGTCTCCTGGAGCTTGTCCTTCGGAACTTGGGCTTCCGTGCGGGTCTTCCGTGGAGTGGCGTCGTCGTCGGTCGCAAGGCTTGCTTCCACAGTGAACATCGGACCGTCGGGCAGCACCCGGATGAGCAGCGATAGACCTTTCTCCGGTGCTACGCGCCCAACGCGAAGCTCACGTTTCGCAGCAGGCTCTCTCACGTCGAGCGATTCACGCTCCCCCTTGCCCTCGTCCCGTTCAGAGGGCCGGTACTCGTGCAAGCCCGCCACAAGACCGGGATCAACGTGCAGCCACGGGATGTCTCGGGCGTGCTCGTCCACGATCCGCACGCGCGGGAGCGCTCTTTCCCGTGGCGCCATAGCTTGCGGCGCTGCCCCAGGCACCGGTAATTGGGGTGTTCCGACCCGCGCATCCCTAGGTGCGGACGCCGTCGGCAAGGCGGAAGCCGGTTGCGGTCTTCCGGCGGTCCCTTGTTTGAGCTCTCCTGGTGCGCCTTCTTTCCTTTTCGCTCTCAGGTCCTTGTCGCTCAATGCGGGCGCGGGCGCGCTCGGCGGGGCTCCTTCTGGGAGGCGCGCCTCGTCGGCACGGCCGTGCAGCACGGCCATCGGAGGCTTCCTGACGTAGTTCGACTTTGGATAGGCCATGCGAGGTTCGCGGCGGATGGTTTCCGACGTCGGAGGTCTCTCACTCTCCTTCTGTAATTCTTTCAAGTGATCTACGCTGGATGGCAGCGTCGCCTTTCCCGCTTTGAACAGAGGAGCGACCAGCACCGCTACCACGAGTACTGCGACGGCCGTACCCGCAGCCAGCATTGGGAGATGGTGAGACCCACTCCACGCAGTCGAGAATCGTTCCCATGCGCGTCGCCACCAGGACGCGGGCAGAGGTTTGTCCGCAATTACCCTCACCTGGGATTTCAGCGTCGCGGGCATCCGGGGAGCGCTTGGCACGTCAGCTCCAGCCTTCTTGAGTTCCTTCAGCAGAGAGACATCTTCCCGACACGACTCGCAGACGGCCATGTGACCAGCGACAACTCCGTCACGATCGAGTCCCGTGGCGGCGAATCGGTGAAGGTCTTCGGCAGCGGGATGAAAGGCCTCGGGGTGCATCCTTAGCATCGCATCGACTCGACGCAGGTTTTCGAACTCGGTTCGGCACCATGAACAAACTCGGAGGTGAGCTTCCGTCTCAACCCGCGCCTCAGGCTCCAGCTCTCCTTCGAGGTAGGCCAGCAGCGTCAACGAGTCCCGTTGTTCGGGACAACCACTATCATTCTGGTTCATTGTCCCGCCTCCCGATCGACGAGCCGCCCGTACTCGCGGCCCAGCGCGGATAGGCACCGGAGGACTTGCACGCGAAGAGTCCCTTGCCGCACATCGCTCGCCTCGGACATCTCCGCGTACGAGAGACCCCATTCATAGCGCAACCAAAGGAGGCGCCGACAGGCGTCCGAAAGACGCGTCAACGCGTTGCGCACGAGACGCGCCTCCTGGGCCTTCATGAGCGCGGTCTCGGCATTGTCCGCGTCCGAGGGAAGTACCAACGCGCCCCGATCATCAGCCGCGTCGTGAGGGTCGAGAGAGAGACGACCGGGGTTCGCCCCTCCCCTCTTCTCTGCCGCGTCGCGTCGCAGACCGCTGATGCAAACATTCCGGGTGATTTCGAGGATGAACGGGTCGAGCGGCCGCGAAGCATCGTAATCTCTTAACGCCTTGAAAATATGGATAAATACCTCTTGCACCAAATCCTCGGGGTCCCGGAAGACGCGCGCGGAATATCGGCGCGCCACACGGGAAACCAGGTCCGCGTAACGGCCGTAAAACTGCTCCCAAGCTTGCTCGTCGCCTTCGTTGCAGCGCCTGACAAGGGAGACAAGTTCGTTCGGTGCTTCCCTCAAAGACACGAGAGCCCTTCCCCACTCGATCATCCGAACTGTGTCCGGCGCCCGACACTCCCGTGAACAGGCCCAGGCGACACCTAGTCGAGGCCGGCTGCTCGACGCAGCCTCGCACAGGCGCGTCGCGTAAGGACACAAGCTCGGATGGAAATAGATCGTGTTCATATCATACAGCGTTCTTTGCAAGAAATGGCGCATCTCTTTGGGTACTTCGCAAAAGGGGGTCGGGCGTTACGGTGTTGCGGTACAAAATATGCATCTAATGTATCTTGCAATTACAGTATGATATACCAGTTTCTTAAAGTATTTTCTTGACTTTTGGGGCGGTCTCACCTATATTCCAAAGCCGTGAGGACGTGATTCGGCCTGAACCGCACGCCCTCTCATTAGACCTCTATCCCGGGATGGACACCCTCCCTCCCCCATAACCCCCCCATCCGGGGACATGAGGTCATTTTCATCATAGGGCTTCTCATTAAGCCCGAGTTATTCCTTCATAGCGCAGCGGCCCAAGCGGCCGCTGCGGCGCGTCCAGAGCAGGACGCGAACATTCGCTTACGTGGGGCCAGAGACCTTGCGGACATGTCATTGCGAGCGCAGCGAAGCAATCTCCCACGCTTCACCAGAGGAGATTGCTTCGTCGTTGCACTCCTCGCAATGACACGGTTTGCGGCATGTAGCCGCAGGTAACTGAATGCGTACAGCAAGACTACGAACGTGGGTGACTTCGTCCTGAAGTCATGGTAGCGTTGTCCCGCTATTTCGCTTGAGATTTCGACGACCGGGGGCATTCCATGCGAGAAACCCTATCATGGCTTGTAGTCGGGATATTCCTGATCGGCAGCCTGTTCTTCCTGCGATGGCTGGGGACGGCATATTCGTGAGAGTGGATTTGGTGAGGCGGTATATCTAGGAGACTGATCGGAGAGTACTTGCCACCAGGCAAGGTGAGGCGTTGACCAAGGCGATGCGCGTTGTAGGGGCGGGTCTGAGACCCGCCCCTACCCGAAGCCGCCGCTGAAGACCTCGCAAATGCACTTCTGAATCGATCTGCAAACTCCTGTCACGCCCGCAATGAGAGGTTACGCCTAGGTTAGAGAGGATGACGGGCCTGGAATTGTGTTCGGAGGAAACACGCGGACTGGCACATTCCTCAACGCCGACTGTCGGGCGCGAAAATGTCCAGCAGGTTCTTCAATCCCTTACCCACCTGAGCCAACCCACCCGCGACCAGTGACGCGAGCGTGACTTCGTCGTCGACGATCCACACTTCTACAGGACGTCGGAGCCAGTGGTAGCAGCCGCGTTCGTTCTTGCGCAGGGGTCCGACTCCGACGAGCCGGATTAGCGCGGTCTTGAGCGCGCAGGGGTCCGGAACCCTGATGCACCCCGAAGAGACAGGTCCGACGGTGGCCGTACGGATTCGAGTGCGATTTGGATGGGACGCGGCATCAAAGCCGTGGATGCCGAGGTCTCGGTGACGCTCGCAGTGGCCGTTGTCGTCACAGAGCATGAGCGGAGCGAGAAATGCCTTGTAAACGTTAGGGATCTTGGTCTCCTGGTCGTCGTAGAGGATGAGGTCCGGGTAGCAGTAAACGTGATTGAGCACGAAGTTGCCGGAAGGTGTGGGTGAACCCGCGTCTCCAAGCCCGACCGTCGTGGTGTACAGGGCTTCCGTGGTCCCGTCGCCGCGGACTCCCTCAAGAACCAGTTCAAACGTGTCGCGCCGTATGATGATCCGGGCCGCCGCGAACTTGCTCCCCATATGTTGTTCCTCTTGCCGGCGAGTGAGTTCTCGCCAGTCCGTGACGTCCGGCTGAAGACAAGGATCGGCTGGTGCGTGCAGTTGAACCGGGCGCTGATGTGGTGACGGGAAGGCAGTCCAGTCCGGACAGTCCGGGAGAGTAGTCTCGGCCGCGCTTGCGTAGAGAGTCAACAGCGAAGGAATAACCAAGAGAGCGGCGATCGAGATCAGCAGGGCTATTATATGGCGTCGCGAAATCATTCACTCTACCGCATCTCAAGAAATTCTGGCCAAACCCTATAGCATTACCGCATCAGATGTCAACAACCCCTCCATATTCATTATATTTAGAGCGATCAGAATGAATCTTCAAACTCGGAATGGGAAGTGCGCGAGAGGGACGTACTCGGCGCCTGACGGTTTCAGGATGCTCTGGAAAAGCACCGCGGCGTTCGCCTCGAAGTTGGGACCAGTTATGGAGCCCATCTGCCGGATCGCGCTTGTCAAGTCAGGGTTCAATCGCCCCGACTTCACCCGCCCGAGAGTGAGGTGTGGGTTGAATGCCCTCGCTTCTTTAGGGAAGCCCAGCGGCTCAACAAGGTCTTCGATTTCCGAGGCAAGCGGACTGAGTGTTCCCTCGGGCGCGGTGACGCCCACCCAAAGAACGCGTGGTCGGTTGAGCCCTGGGAACGCGCCGACCCCTTTCACCGCGACCGCAAACGGCCGCTGTAGCGCGAGCGCCGGCTCCAACACCTGCTTCATGGGCGGAATCGATTCAGATTTCACATTGCCGAGGAATTTTAACGTAAGGTGGATGCCTTCCGGTCGTGTCCATCTCACGTCCCCACCGAAGCCTTTCAACTCCGCGACCACTTCTTTGAGGAAGAATTTGACTCCCTCGGGAAGCTCGATCGCTATGAACGCTCGGATTTCGCTCATGGTGACCATCCCTTCAAGAGACTGTCTCAAAACTCTGTTAGAGCTGATAATCGTAGCACGACTAGGCTTGGACGAGGTCTCTGTCACCCTCACCCCGGCCCTCTCCCAGGGGGAGAGGGAGGCCTGTGGCAGCGATTTCCGGTCCCCTCTCCCTCAGGGAGAGGGGTAGGGTGAGGGGGTAATCGTGCTACGATTCCACCCTTTCGAGGCCTTTTGAGACAGTCTCTCACATCCAGGTCCTACGGACCGGTCGTCAGAGGTCGCTCCCCTTGCCGAACTTCCGAGGAGCATCATCGTAGATTCTCATGGCGTCAGGCAAAAACTCCTTGAGCTTGCGCAACCGATCCTGATCCGCGGGGTGAGTGGACAACCACGGTGGGACCTGCGGCTTCTTGATCTCCGCCATGCGTTCCCACAGCCGGAGCGATTCGGTCGGGTCGTATCCTGCCCGCGCCATGTAAATCTGGCCGATGCGGTCAGCTTCGAACTCATGGACGCGACTGTAAGGGAGCAAGATCCCGACAAGAGCCCCGCTGCCGAGCGCTCCGAGAATTCGTTTCGAGCGTGCGTCGAGTTTACCGCCCTCTTTGCTCAGAGCAAGCGATCCTACTTGGAGCGCTCCGTTAACGGTGAGCGCTTGGCTCACTCGCTCGCCGCCGTGGCGCGCCACTGCATGTGCCACCTCGTGCGCGACGATCGCAGCCAAACCTGCCTCATTCCGAGCGTACGGAATAATGCCGCTGAACACGACAATCTTGCCGCCGGGCAGACAGACCGCGTTCGGGTCCTTGTTCTCTAAGACCTGGACCTCCCACTTGAAGTTCGGTTTATCCACCGCTTCGGCCGCCGCGGAGACCCTTTCGACGACTCGCTTGACCGTGGCGTTTATGCGTTCGTCCTTGCTGGACGGTTCCTTGCCGGAAATCTCCTTGAAAGCGTTGGCCCCCAGTGCGTTCAGTTGCTGGTCCGAAACCACGTTGAATTGACGCCGCCCCGTGTGAGGAACGCTTGCGCACCCATACGCGACGGTGAGCACCACCAAAAGCCACAATCCGCGAAACATCGGGCCGGTGAGCCGCGCGCGGACGTCTACGAGTTGATTTATCAAGGATTTCATGCTATTTTTACTATAGAAGTTCAAGGGGAATGTCATCCCCGGAGGTGAAGCGTGAAGTGCGACAAATGCGGTTTTGTCAGCTTTGACTATAGTCTCACATGCTCGTCGTGCAATCGTGACCTGTCGCTCACCCGGAGCAAGCTCGGGCTCTTTTGGGACCTACCGGAGTCGTCCTTCGAAGAGTTCTTCGCCGAAGCGGCTTCCGGTCTGTACCGGACGACCATCGCACCGCCACCGCCTGCCCCGGAAGCTGAGCTCGAACTCGAAGGCCACGACGAAGCAGAACTGGACCTGGATACCAGCGAAGACGAATTCGAATTCACTCTTGACGACTAACGAGAGCAGCGACATCGCCGCTGCTCCGTTCACTTCGTATTCTGCCCCTATTCAACTTCAAGCGGCCATTGACCGCACTCCTGCAAAACGGTCCGAAGGTTCGTCAGAGCCTTGTTCACCACCGGCATGCCGCCGTAGATTCCGCACTGAAAAATCACCTCGGCGATTTCTTCCGGTTTGCAGCCAACGTTGAGAGCTGCATGGATGTGAAGCTTCAGCTCATCCGACCGCTCCAGCACCGTAAGCGCTGCGACGGTTATGAGTTGCCGCGTGGGGTGCGGGATGCGCTCTCTCGCGTAGACCTGGCCGGTGATAAACATTGACAGGTCTCTGGCCATACCTTTGTCGAACGAGCGCCACAAATCGAACGGCCGTTCGCCCTTGTACCCGTCGAAATAGAGCTTGGCAACCTTAGCGGTCTTTGACTTGATATCTTCGTCCATTGTCACCTCGTTGGGGGGCCTGCGACTCAGGCCGGGCGGATGCAGTCGCGCCGTCGGCGCGGTCGCGTACAGGAACCTATACGCGATCATGGCGATTGGCAAACGAATGTCCGATTGTCTCGAACGCTCTCCCACAAACTGGTGGGCGCCGGCCTCCGTGCCGGCGCATTATGATTAAACAAATCAATTAGTTCGGCCCGGAAGAGCCCGCCCCGGACTCGATCCGAGGGACAGAGGGCACTACAATTCCTGGGAGGGTAGCCGCTGGAAAAGGTCAAGAACTCTAGCAACGCCCACACTCATCCAAGGCCATCAAGCATCCAATCCCGGCTTGTCCTGCAGTGCTCCTGCATCTCGACCTGTCTTCTCCCAGCGGCGGCAACGGGCATTCCAGGACAGACTGTCAGAAGCGTACCACCGTTCCGTCTTCGGGCACAATCACCGGAACGGGAATCTCCTCATCTTTGCAGATCTTGGTCACCAATCGCTGCCAGTCAGTCTGGCACAGCGGAACCGGGTATGGCGTTCCCGACTCCGGGTCTTTCATGGGTGCCAGCGGAGGGACCTTTTTGGCGATGGCGTTGTACGGATCGCCCGGAACCTGTTCGCCTGCCGAGATGTGTACAAGATACGCGACCTTCTTCGGTCGCCATCGCTTTATGAACGGAATGGCGCGTTGGAAGCTCATGTGATGCGGACGATTGAACGCGGGCTCGTTGAACCAGTGAGACTGGATGATCAGGACATCCGGCTCGATGAGCACATCCGGCTCATGCATGATCGCAGCGAAATCAGACGTGTACACGATTCGGAACGGGTCTTCAGCGCTGCGATCTTCGAGCGCGTATCCCACAGCGCCAGGCGCGGACGGACCATGCGAAGTTTTGAACGGGATCACATTGGTCTTCAGCCCTTCGACAGGTTTGAGCGGAGCGACGATCCTCTTTTCGATAAGATTGCCGATCAGATAACCGAAACGCACCTCGATGGCGCTCCAGGTCTGTCCCGTTGCGTACACGGGAATGGGTACCCATTCCCGCTTTGGCAGCGATCGCTGAAACACGAGAAGATCGTCCAGTCCGAGGTAATGGTCGCCGTGCTCGTGAGTGATGAAGATCGCATCCGGCCGCTCTACGCTGTTTCTCTTCATCTGCATGCGCGCGTCCGGCCCGCAATCCAGGAGGATCCGCTCCGTTCCTGACACCAGAATGGACGTCCTGCTGCGGTCCTCTCCGAGCCTGTTCAGTTCGCTGCAGATGGCGCAATGGCACGAATGCTCCGGCGTGCACCACGCACTTCCTGTCCCGAGAAACCGGATTTCCATGAAAGTCCCCTCCGGACCGTCGAAGCTATGAGGCCCCTGCGGAACATGACCGCTTGATGGTGCAACTGTGCCGGGACGCGGAACTGGCCCTACCGGCTGAGTACCGCGTCATTACCCGTAAACAGGGCACAGATGGAAGCAATGGATTCAACGTGACTTTGTCGCGGGTGCCGGCCGTGCGGCCGGAAGGCAATACGGCGGACGAAAGCGCGCCCGAGCATCGCTCTCTGCTCGGGGTCATTTTCCACGATAGATAATCAGGCCGTGCGTGAGGTCGTAGGGCGAAAGCGCCACGGTGACCCGATCGCCCAGAAGCACCTTGATCCTGTACCGAGACATGCGACCGGAAAGCTTCGTCAGGATACTCCGGCCGTCTTCGGTCTCGACTTGATACATGCCTCCGGAATGGACTTTCACCACGGTGCCTTCGACTTTTACGTTGTCATCTCGACTCACAGGTTCTCCCTTCGGTAATACGTTACTGAGTCGACGGTAGTGCCGACTTTTGCTACCAATTACTAAAATAGTCACCGGAAAGGCCGGAGGAAAAAACACCACCCGCCTACGCCGCCCAATCTTCCTAGTATCATCGCTTTTTCTTCGGTGTCAATCGATCTTTGAGGCTTCTTCACGCACGCGCTGCAAGTCGGCTGGCGTATCCACCTCGATGGAGTCCTTTTCCGTGAGGATCACTTTGATGCGGAATCCATATTCGAGCGCCCGCAATTGTTCGAGGCGCTCACTCATCTCAAGCACTCCATGCGGCAGGGCAGCAAAACGTTGCAGAGAATCATTTCGGTAGGCGTATATGCCGTGATGCTTATAGTAATTCATCGAGCTTCGGTCATCCCGATAGTAAGGAATGGTCCCCCGAGAAAAGTACAGCGCGAAACCTTCCCGGTCGAAGACCGTCTTCACCGCATTCGGGTGATTGATCTCTTCCTCGCGGACAATCCGGTAAATGAGCGTGCTCATCGGGATTGAAGGATCTTCCAAAAGCGGCTTGACGACCTCGTCCACCATAGTGGGGTCCATAAGCGGCTGATCGCCTTGAATGTTTACCGCTATGTCGCCGCCAGCTAGACCGGCCGAACGGGCCGCTTCCGCGACCCTGTCCGTCCCTGTCGAATGGCTGGTTGACGTCATGATCGCCTTGCCGCCGCAGCGATCCACCGCGTCGCAGATCTCTTGCGAATCGGTGGCGACGTACGCGTCGGAGAGCGTCGCAGATCGCAAAGACCGTTCGTATACCCACATAATCATGGGCTTGCCGAGAATGTCCGCGAGCGGCTTTCCCGGGAAACGCGTCGATTCGGCGCGGGCCGGGATAAACCCCACGATTCTCGGCCGGTTCGTGGGGCCGGGCACGGAATCGATCTCCGTTCCCGAATGTTCCACGGTCACCGAACCTCCTGTGCCGCCGACCGCAACGCACTGGAGATCTCGTCGATGCGCGCGTCGTCCGTCTGGAGAAAGACGGGCATTACTACGAGCTTCTCCAGAATGGTGTCACTAACCGGGAGCATGTCGCTCTTATAAACCATGTCACGCGAACAAAGTGGGCCGCCGAACGGGTGTGGGCCCGGCCACGCGGTTTTGCACCCGATGAGGTGTTCCCAATTGGGTAAATAGTGCCAGAAATTGCCCTTGAAGTAGATGGCGGCGACGCCTTTCTCTCCGAGCTTCTTTTGGAACGCGATTGCCTTGTCCGCGGTCTCGAGGAAGAAGCAGATGTGCGTGCAGCTGTCCTCACCTTCTGGCGGGAGTTCCCGCATGGTGATCCCGTCGATGCTTTCAAGCGTCTTCTTCAGTGCATCATGGATGCGCTTTTGCTGCTGGAGCATCCGATTGAGCCTGCCAAGCTGAGCAAGGCCCACAGCGCCTTGAAGTTCATTCATCCGGTAGTTGAATCCGAGGATGGTCCGCCCTTCGAGCCCTCGGTGAACATTGGGATTGTGGTCGTGGCCGTGGTCAGCATATTCGGATGCCCGAACCCACAACTCGCGATCGTTGGTGATTACCATACCGCCTTCGCCGGATGTGAGCGTCTTGTAGAAATCGAAGGAAAAGGTTCCCACGTTGCCGAAGGAGCCGAGCTTCTTGCCGGCGATCGTGGCTCCCACCGCTTGGGCCGTATCTTCTATGACCACGATTCCGCGGTGCTTGGCGATGTCAACGATCTCGCGGACACGTGCAGGCGCTCCGAGCATATGCACCGGAATCACCGCCCGGGTCCGATCCGTGATCTTTCGCTCGAAGTCAGCCGGATCGAGATTCAGGGTGCGATCGATCTCTGCAGGCACAGGCACCGCGCCTGCTTCAAGGATTGCCTCAAAGGTGGCGACAAAGGTAAAGCCCTGAGTAATGACTTCATCTCCGTGCCCGATCCCGAGTGCAGCGAGCGCGACTTTAAGTGCGGTAGAGCCCGATGTGGTGGCCTGGGCATGCCCCACTCCGCAGTACCGGGCGAATTGCTCCTCGAATTCTCTTACCTTATGTATACCCTTTCGCTCCTTCTCGAATTCGTATCGGAAGAGAATCCCTGTGTCGAGTACCTGATTAACTTGGGTGCGTTCTTCTTCTCCGAACCATTCGTAACCGGGCATGAGTATCTCCTAGGTTATTTGAATTCAAAGGGGGCGACTTCCATGGCAGCCGAATCGTCTTCGAGGGAACACGGCGCAACACTCATTGGGAGCGGCATCCTACGTTATCAGAATGCCAGCTCGTAGATGCTTTCCGCCTCTTCCGGGCCCAGTCGTCGCGGGTTGTTCTCGACAGGACGAGTCACCTTGAGCGCTCCCTCCACGAGGTTCGGGATGTCTGACCGGGGAATCCCCAGATCGGAAAGCGATGGAGGGATGCCAATGTCCTCACAGAGGGTCGCGACCGCTTCCACGGCCATCGCCCCAGCGGTCCTCGCGGGGACGCCGTCGATCGGTTCGGCCATGCTGCGGGCAATCATGGCGAATTGCTCCGGTGCTGCGGGCAGGTTGAACTCCATGACATGAGGACTAAGCACGGCGTTGGCCAGACCGTGGGGGATGCGGTAGAAGCCGCCAAGAGGATAGGCAAGCGCATGGCAGGCGCCGACACCAGCGTCCGCGAGCGCCATGCCGCCGAGGAGGCTCCCGTAGAGCATCTTCTCTCGAGCTTCCAGGTCGTCGGGGTAATATACGGCCCGCCGGAGGTTCTCCGTAATGAGTCGGATGGCGGCGAACGCGAGCGCCTCCGTAAAGACCGAGCATGATCGACTCGTCACGGATTCGATGGCGTGCGTGAGCGCATCCATTCCGGTGGCGGCAGTCACGTCAGCGGGGAGCGGAATCGTCAATTCCGGATCGAGCAGCGCTTTGTCGGGAAACATGAATGTACTGTTGATTCCGCCCTTGGCTTTCGTTTCCCGGTTGGTGAAGACCGCCGTGAACGTCACTTCGGCGCCGGTACCAGCCGTCGTGGGGACCATGATCGTGGGGACTCCGGGTTTGGGCACCAGATTCAATCCCACGTAATCCTGGGCTTTTCCGTCGTTCGTCATGAGGATGGCCGCGGCTTTTGCCGTATCCATCGCGGAGCCGCCGCCCATTCCGATTACCACTCTAGCTTCGATGTCACGCCCAAGTGCGGCGCTCTCTTCAGCGTTATCGAGGTAGGGCTCAGGCTCGACGCCGGTGAATACCCTGCCTTCGAGGCCGGCGGCGGCCAGGTTCGCTTTGACGGATTCGACCACGCCCGCTTTCTCCAGGGCGGCGTCAGCCACAAGGAGGTATTTGCGCACCCCCATCGAGCATACCAGATCGCCGATACCGCTAATGGTCCCGGCGCCGAAAATCACTTCGGTTTTGCATGCGAACGTGCCGTTTTTCTTTGTCATGTACCGCTCTGTTTCTGAGATTTCAGGCGCTCAAAGCGGATCGGTTATATCAGAAAACCTGAACGTGAGCAAGGCAAGAAACGGCTTACAATTTTCGGCTATTTATGGTAAGTCAGTGAGCCGCAGGAGCGTCTATCTTGTCAGGAGGCTAACTCGGTGCTGGAGATTATCACCCAAGGATTCCGGGATGCCCGGCAATACCTTCAGGGTATGCGCACACTGTCCGAAGAGAACATCGGTGAAGCGCTCAGGCTGATCCGCGTCTCATTGCTGCAAGCGGACGTGGAATTCCAGGTGACCCGTTCGTTCCTCGACCGAGTGAAGGAAAAGGCGCTCGGAGAAATGGTCCTTACGAGGGTAGCTCACAAAGATACCAAGATGAAGGTATCGCCCGGCGAGCACTTCATCAAGTTGTGTCATGACGAGCTTGTAGAGTTGATGGGGCCGACTGATTCGTCGCTGAACTTCCGCACGAAGCCCGTGAGTTCCGTGATGATGGTGGGACTCCAGGGTTCAGGCAAGACGACTACGGCCGCCAAGCTTGCGAAATACCTCATGAAGATGGGCAAGAAGCCCATGCTGGTAGCCGCGGACATCTACCGCCCAGCGGCTGTGGACCAATTGAAGACACTCGGCGCAGACCTCGACATCCCCGTCTTCTCCGACGGCGGAGCGGCGCCGCCCGAGATCTGCGTACAAGCGGTTAGAGACGCACAAGATCGAAATAGAGACGTTGTAATCTTCGACACCGCCGGACGACTCACCATCGACGAACCTCTGATGGAGGAACTCCACCAGATACAGAGACGCACATCGCCCGACAACGTGCTGTTGGTGTGCGATGCCATGATGGGTCAAGAATCGGTGAACACCGCGAAGGCGTTCAACGAGCGAATTCCTCTGTCGGGATTTATTCTGACCAAGGTTGACGGCGACGCCCGAGGCGGCGCTGCGCTTTCGATCAAGGCAGCGACCGGGGTTCCTGTCAAGTTCCTTGGCGTTGGCGAGGGGCTCGACCGGCTCGAGGAGTTCCGACCGGACGGTCTGGCTTCGCGTATTCTCGGGTTCGGCGATGTTGTCGGCTTAGTTAAGGACTTCCAGGAGGTAGTCGATGAGAAGAAGGCCGAAGAAGACGCAATGCGCATGCTTGCGGGCGACTTCGACCTGAGCGACTTCCTCAGCCAGATTAAGACAATCAAGAAGATGGGGCCGCTTCAGGATACTCTCGAGAAACTTCCATTCTTCCAGTCTTCGATGCCCCAGGGCGCGACGATGGACGAAACCGAACTGGTGCGCATCGAAGCGATGATCAACTCGATGACTCCGGCAGAACGCAGGCGCCCTGACATTCTCAACCAAAGCCGGATGCGGCGTATCGCCCGAGGATCGGGCCGGCGGGAGTCGGAAATCCGGGACCTTCTCGTCAAGTTCCGAGCCATGCGCTCGTTTATGATGGCCATGGGCGGGGCCAAGGTGGGCGGCCGATGGAAGAAGGTCCGCAAGATGTTCGGCGGACTCTTTTCCGGGTCTGAGATGCCGGACTTCCAGGCAGGCGAACAGCCGGGCATGGGCGAACCGGGAAAGCCCCGGTTTACAAAGAAGGATTTGGAGAGAAAGAAGAAGAAACGCAAACAGGAGAGACAGGCCCGAAAGAAGGCGAGAAAACACTGAGTTAATGAACATGGACTGGCCGGCATACGTCGGACCGGTGATTTCCTCGGGAGAATGGAATTAGGGATGGATCCGAGCAATTCGCGGCTGTAGCGGAGCATCGCACTGCCGGCCGCACACGCGCACGGGAGGAATGTCATGACAATTATCGGGCTCGCTTTAATGATCATCCTCGGCATCTTGAGCGCCGCGCTGAGCCACTACCGGAGAAA